>Ga0265797_10004754_pt1 | contig 20441 bp, 16 predicted proteins | sample P2T30metagenome_FD_192433 | JGI IMG/M metagenome (GOLD analysis project Ga0265797, IMG submission 192433) | Plant litter microbial communities from East Loma Ridge, Irvine, California - P2 T30 | ecosystem: Environmental > Terrestrial > Plant litter > Unclassified | place: USA: California...
GATCGAATTTCCTATCGCAGACCGAGTGTGCTACTATGGACGAAAATGTGCTTATTGGAGTGTCGCATCGATCACCGAAGTCCTCAACATAGAATACCATCTCACAAAGCATCGGGCGTATCTTCACTAGCCACACAACACAGCCTCGTCAACGTTTCCTCAACACGAGGCTGGTTGCATCGCCGAACATGTGTTCACCCCTCGCTTGCTGGACCCTCCTTCAGCCTCTGTACAACACCATGACGCAACATTTGATTCCGACATACTGTATCGAAAGCCGTGCCATGTGCTACAAATCTATCGGCCACATCCGTGATTTTGCGCATTTTCTGGCGCATTGCTGCTTGCTGTGAGTGGCGCTGAAAGGACACACCATGCTGCATGCAAGTTCGACTCATGCTTCTCGCGCATTCATGATCATGCGTCGTTGCAGTGACCGATCTCGCAGATTGTGAACTGATCGGACGATCGATCGTCCGGGACGACCGATCCGCTGCTTCCGGAGTGCGCTTTTTGCAAGGCTGAACGATCGACGCGAGAAAGTTCCGTGGCGAGGCTGTGCAGAGAGGTGAATGGTCAGCGCCGTCATTGTCGGGTATAAACTTCTTTGGGAGAAGAGAGCTCAGGAGAGCGTCGTGCGTGATTTGTCGAAGCGGCGCAGCCAATCGTCATATGCGTACATGTCGACTTATTTGAGTAGAACTATACGGTTGGTAGACGCGGAAGTTACGCGTCGCGAAAAACGTCAGGACGTGTGCGCAGTCACACTTACTTTGAGTGGGAAGGGCGGCAAAGTACGAAGGTGCTGCTTTCCATTGTGTCAACCTTCAAGACACGCTGAACGCCAAAGTTCGTGACTCGGAGAATACGAGCGCCTTCGTATGAGAGGCTGAACATCAGTGGGAATCATGGAACCTTCCCTACAAGTGATGGGAATTGAGTATCGCGACTTGATGGCGGTTTAATATCGTAGTAGCAAAGCAAGCATTGCCATCTTCTCATCAAGGTATAACTTACTCTCCACGATGAATCGAAGAAATTATACAAAGCGTCCAGCCAGTGGTATGTGTGTATTCCTGCTATTTCATCCAAGCTTACAGCAAGCACTTTACCAGTACCACGAAACATCGTAAACAATGGCTGTCGCATACAACCTCTGACACTTCCCGCCATCAACCAGAGACCCAAAGTCCGGTGTGCAGCTCGTCTCACTCCAACGGCCCGTACCGCATTACGATTACAATACACGCGCCCAAGTCCTACTGCGCTTCGTGACAGCGGCGCCTGAACGCCCCGGGTCACGCCATGTCTCAGTATCTGGCGATCACGCTTAGGATGCCCCAATGTCTTGCACGAGCCAACTGAGCCACCGCCCGTCATCACTACGCCACCTCTCAACTCTCGAGGGTTCGAGATGCCTGGATGCTGTGCCTGGTAATCAGTGCGCGGGTGTTGGTCGGTGGGCGGTGGTCGAGTGCGTTGATTGCGCGCTGTGTTCGAAATGTGCTAGGTGCGGTGTGGTGCGAACGGACTTCAAAGTCTGATTTCCAATCTCTTCACTGTTCTCTCCGATAAGAATTTTCAATCCTCTCTTCCTCGCACTTTTTCAGCTTCATCACTATCCCTCCACCGCGTGCCAAACCTCAAAACCTCCAAATCATGCCCACTCGGCACCCTCCCATGCCCCTCAAAATCGTGCAACAAGCTCTGATACCTCCCCATATCCACAAACCCATCCAACATCCTCGTAGCCACCTCTTCCATCTTCGCCGCCAGCAGCTGCCACGCGCGCCCATGTCCGCGCTCTCCAATACATCGATCGTGCATCGGACACGACCGGCACGTATACGCTTTCAAGTACGCGTGACAGAGCTCGTGCAGTATCGTGCCGAGGCGGCTGCGCCAGCGTATGTTGGGGTCTGATGGGTCGCCGTGGTGCCGGTAGAGTGTTGGGTGGAGTAGCAGTTGTGTGCCGATTAGGGGGTTGAAGGTTGCGATGCCAAAGCAAGATTGCTGAGTGGAGGGGAGATAGGAAAAGCCGTCTGAGATGGCGTTGCGGTGGGGTGGGATTGCGTTGAAGAAGAAGAGCTTGTTGAGGAGGGAGATGAGGTCTAGGTGTTGTGCGCGTGACATCGATTCGCGCATGTCGTGGCTAGTGAGATGGGGTTCCCAGAGTTGCAATAAACTTTTGAGTTGTTGGACGTTGGTGTTGTCCTGCGTTGCTTGGTGTAAGTAATTTTTATCGAGCCAGTCGATGTGGTACCGAACGAGACGCATTGCTTCGTATTCGCCGTACAGTCGCAGATGTAGCTCGGGTCGTGGTTCCGTGGGTCTATGCCGAGCCTGAAAACCGCGTGCTTTCTGCTTGACGATAGGGCATTGGCGTCGTATCAAGCCATGTGAGCCTTCCGAATCGAACTGATAGAGCCAAGGCGCGCATTGGTCGCAGTCGCAGGGCATTGCTGCATCTTTACTCCATCTCTTTAACTCATCAGTGCTCGAAGGTACCTTGTGAGAGTCATCCGATCGAGGTGCCCGTTCACGTCCTAGGATCCGGTCCTCAAGGTATAGCAGCTTCGGCTGGAAGAGTAGAAATGGTTCAAGTATCGGAAGAAGGTTGTGTAGTACGGTTGGGCCTTTGCACGCATGCTCTGTCACTTCGCTCTTTCCATCTTTTCGACCACGAAACCCGCGGACGAAAGGTGCTACACGGCGGAAGAAATGGACACGCCGTGTCTTCATCGGCGCATCATTTACGACAACATTGTTTCCGCCCATCTAATACGATTCCAAGGCAGCATGTCGTGAATGTTGAAAGGTGGCTGAGGAAATGAAGGAAAAACGGAGCAAGTGGCTGGAAACCAGGATATATAGACGCGAAACATTATGAGCGCGAAAAGGCCGCACAATCAGCCCATGATTCTCAGAAATGATGCGGAATTACGTGTACCAGAGATTGACACAGGGATGCGACCCCGAAACGCTCAGACGTTCGGGTGTTCGGAACGTGAGTAATATGGGAAACTTGTGCGACCGACCATACTAACGCTGAGAAAGACGGCTGTTAATGACTTGCGGAATGCTGAAAGCTCTGACAGCTGTATAGACTAAAGTTGTATTTCAGGAGATTATGTTGCGGTGAAAGATTTAGCGGCTACGTTGTAGGCGGACGTGTTCGGCAAGGCTAGCCGGGAATACCGGCTATTCTGGGTTTTGGGAGGTGAAGCGCAACTCAAGCAGGGATCACCCAGTCTGAGCCTTATCTTTGAGTCCATGTGTAAGGAACGTTCCGAACTCCTATCTCACGAACTTGGTGTCCGAGAGTCATGAGCGTCGAGTTCTCGAAATGCCTCATGTGCTCAGAGCACGTACCTCCAAGAAGCCTCGCAGGCGCCATGTCAGCAATCACTCTGAACCCAAGTCCGCTTTCTATCCTGTCAGCTTCTCAGTCTTATGCTTGGAGGGGAAAAGCCTCTTGAATTGAAGCTGGGATCAGAACGAATGATGTTGGTGTAAGTATGACATTGAAAACTTTGGAGTGCCTGTTTGTTGAGGAAGATCTCCGTATCATAAATCGTGGGTATAGGGCGTAACGACAACACTGTACTATGCGCTGTATGAGCTGATGAAGTACTGCAAGATCGTCAGCTCCATCAATACCCATTTCTTTGCAGATGACATACCGTGATGACCGATTCGGCCTCGCTGTTCTCGTTGGAGAGGTATACATAAAGAATCAGGGCATGCTCGTGGGAGAAGCCTAGCTCATGTCAGTATATGCTGGGTGGCTCACTCTTCAGTATATTCACATACATGCAATCACTCTGCCTCCGAGCCGACCCACGCTCATAACCCTACCCCAGTCCCGGGCATCAATCCTCACCAAAGCCCATCCTTCCTCGCTGCGGCCATCGGCACTGCCTAACTGCTTCATACGTGTGCTGGGGTGAACAGCGATACCGGCTTCACCTCCGTTCTCGTTTGGGTCCAAGTCTGGGTTGGTGAGGTCGGTCCATACAGACGAGATGCTCATGGCATCTGATCGCACACTCATCTTCAGACAGCCGTGCATATTTGCCGCTAATTCCAGGCGGGTGGTTGATGTCGAGCTTCCGCCCTTGGCATCTGCAAGTGCCAGCTTGGTGAATCTGTCGCTGATGCTCTTGAGCTGCATCAGAGGCGGAAGCATGATGTGCACGTCCGGCTCGCGATATACCGGCTCGTGTAGATGCGCTACAGTCTCTGGGGCAAGCACTTTGACGGGAATCTCCTGCGTGATGATGGTTTCTCGGCTGCCTCCATCGTCAAAAGAAGGCGCGTCCCAGTCATCGTTCCTTGTGGGAAGTGCGCTGTTGGTGGTGGAGAAGGTGGTGGTGGCAATCGTGAGGGCGAGCACGGGAATGTTGTCCTTCTTGGTGAGGCGGATGGTCGCTGATGTCGCGGTCACGGCGGATTTGATGGCGCGACTCAGCGCACTGAGGGGCACTTGGAGGTTAATGACATTTCCTGCAGCCGACTGCACGCTGATGCTCTCGAATATAGCGTCCTGAAACACTGCATTAGACAATCCAGTCACACAAGACGAAGAGCGTGCTTACAACTAGAAGGGCACTGAAAGTGGTTAGACGGATCACAACTGGTGTACGACCAACTCACGCCCATGCCTGCGTCCCTTTATCTGGAATCACTGTGAAGCATACCTGCTCTTCGCTCAGCTTAAGCCATGCGGTGGGCCCGAGCGAATTGAGCGATGCAGCGAGCTCTGCACTTGGTTAGTTGCAGTCGCGGATCTGAAAATTGGGTCGTACTCGAGAACGTGTTGATATTCTGTATCCTCGCCTTGAACCGCATTTTGGCCGCAATGCAGGCAGATTGTCGCGTTGCGTGGGTCAATGAAGCATGGTGGGGTTTTGGTGTGGGGAAAGCTCAGTCGCGTCGCGTCGATGGACCGCGACGTCATTGCGAATATTTCGAGCTAGACACCTTTAACTTCATCTCAACATGTCCCCTTTTCTTCTGTGCGCATGGCGTTCATCAGTCAATGCCAGGTCATTTATCCACAAGACGTACTTCAATGGCGGTAGGCTTTGATGCGTCGCACGCGCCAGAAATTTCGACGCCTGCGTTATTCGCTTGGACGTTAGAGGCAGACGATATGTTGCAAATCAAGTTGATGAAAGTGTTTGAGAGTCATGGCGCTGAGAACTTGCAGAGTTCACAGGCTGTGGACCCGGAGAATGTGCATGTAAAACATATTGCCCAAGTCACGGAAGGCGATCACATTGATGCGAAACTCATCATAGTAGTGAACATGGTACTTCCTCCATGATACACACACACATACACACTCCATCTCCAACCCATACCACCACATCACATATCCCAAGCACAAGGTTTCTCAAAGATCTCCAGCCCCCTTACTACCAACGCACCATACCCATTCCAACCCCCTACTCTACAACCCCTTAAACGTCCCCCCATACTTGTTCTTCCGCTCACTCCTACGCTCCGGCGTCTCCACCGGCAACGTATTCAACCGCACCTCACCCTTCCGCGGACGCCCGCGCTTCTTGGGCTGCTTCGGCGTCTCAGGGTCAACTCGAACTTTACGCGGACGTCCAGGTCCACGCTTCGTCGCGGGCTTTGGTGAAGCTTTTTGAGGCGCAAGCAGCTTTTGCGCTTCAGCCAGCAACATCTCAACCTCTTCTTCAGGTACCGCAGGCGAAATCGATCGTGCAGGCGAATCAATAATCGGCGTCGACGGAACGTAATCCATATCCATATCCATTCCCACCCGTACTTCGGCGTGCGAATGAACTGGCGACGGCAGGACAGGAGAAATAGACTGCGCAGACGGTGGCGAGCCGATGCTTACTGGCGAGGGAATGTAGTTCATGTCCACGCTCGCATCATCCGACGACGACGAAGAGGACGATGAATACATCATGATGGGCGAAGGCCAGTCCAGGGGTGGAACAACGGCCGCTTTCTTCTTGGGCTGTTTGAAGAATTCGTGGAGATTCTGGCGCTCCTCGCGATCGCTGTCGATGCCTATGTACATTTTTTGGCTCGCGGGGACGCGGTAATCCTGCGTACCTTGTGGCGAGGAACTTTCCTTCATGTGACCAAGCCACGTCCCATTATTAACGGTCTGCGTTGTGCCTACCAGTACGTTGAGCGGCATTCGAGACGCAACGACGTTACGGGACAGGGAGATAGGCATCTTACCAAGAATACCTGGCGTGAAATCACGATCGAAGATAGGCTTGTACGGAGCGTTACCGATAGCCGTGGGATCGAATGCGCGCATGGTAGCTTCCTGAAGCATGCTCACACGCTTCATGGACGGGGACATAGTCTTCGCAGTGGTAGGTGAGAAATTCTTGGACGAGATGGGTGATGCATCGGGAGTATACAGCTCGGGGTCGGAGTATTCTAGTCCGTAGCCGCTCATCTTGGTGCGTGGTGCGGATGTAGGTTGAGGAATCTCCTTTTCGGATGCGGGGCTGCTGAGGGGGGATTTGTATGTGTTCTGGCTCGCCGGTGAAGACTGAGGGATAGAGGGTGGAGTGACGGGGCTTAGGAGCGAAGTCTTGCCGTGAGCGGATCGCGCTGGTGATGAGAGTTCCGTTTCAAGCGTGGGAGCCTTATACATGCTCCGACCCACGTACGGCGAAGAAGTCGTAAGAAGTGGTCCCTTGCCGCGCGCGCCGCTCGCTCCCTCCTCTTCCCCAGAGTTCTCCTCCGAAGTAGACATCTTGTACATGCTCCGTCCGCCAAGCTTAGACTCAGTGAATAGGTGTGCGTTCGTGCGTTCCCGGCCGGTGTTGAGGTTAGACATCGAGCTTCGTTTACCGTGAGAAAAGAACGAAGAGTTGACTTGTTCAGTGGAGGGGTCGAAGGCAGATTTATGAATGCTCAGGGGCGGGAGCGCAGGATGTACGGCTTGGTTCTGGAACGTGCGGGCGATTGTGTGAGGGGAGAGAGTGACATATGCTTGTGGCTCGAAGGAGAGGTGAAGAGGTCCAAAGGCAGGTTCGGGTGTCGGTTCAGGTTCGCGTTCAGGCTCAGGTGCCGGTGCAGGCTGAACGGTGCTAGCCGCTTGCTCTCCGTCCAGCATATCAATATCTGAGTCCTCATCGGTGAATGACTCCACATCGAGATCGGATGAGCCAAGCGGCGACATTGGCGGCGAGGGTTCGCGGACACGCGCAGCACCTCGCGCCCGTCGAGAAGCCCGTTTCGCAGAATGACGCTTCAGCTGTGCTCCAGTCCTACCAGCAGTCCGAGGACGCTTCGCCGCAGATTCAAGCCGCTCCTCAAGACACTCCCACACTTTACGCTTCACCTCCATCTTAACCGTTTCCGTCTGAGTCGCATCGAGGTGTTTGCTCATCGTGCGCATCACTTCCGCGTTTACGTATTCGATGAGGGATGCCGGGTGTTGAAGACGTGTCTCCAGGTCGGGAAGGTTCTCGATCATGAGAATGACGTGGAAGATTGCCAGGCGTGTTGTGGCGCGGTCTTGACGATGCTTCTGGAAGAAGAAGTATAGGCTGGTTGTGAGCGCTGCGGTGCCGGTTAACATGGATAGGAGTTGGGCAAGCTGTGTGAGGATCTCGGGGAGGTCGGGGCCATCGAAGAGGCATTTCGTGAGGATTTCTGTTTTGCGCGATAGGGAGACGGTATGTTGGGAAGTGCTTGAATCCGCCATGTCGTTATCAAGAGCGCGTATGCCCTCGTTGCACTATGCTTAAAAGTTGCTCCAAACCTCAGTAGTTCCACAAAACACCTCTTAGACGTGGGCAAAATGCGTATATCCAGGTTCAGGTCTCCCTAGTGAACAAGCAGTGTAGCCGGGACAGGTGAAATGCTATGTGTGGGTGCAGTGCCCAGGGCGGGTGCGGCGGGCACAATTGTTTCATTTCGAGAAGACGAAGTGAATCGGTAAGCTAAAGGTATTCCAGCCGTTGCCGGATCCGACGAATTTCTTTGTGTGAAAGGGGAAGTCTTGGACTGCGATGTGGTGGTGGTTGGGAACAAAGGATACTGAGCGAAATCAAGAATGACCGCCCCAACTGTTGTCGAAAAACACATTCTGTTAACATGGATAGTAACTCTGTCTGTTGTCGTGGCATCGTAAATTTTGTTGTGATCGTACGTGATAGTGTGGCTTTTTGAAAAATTGGTCATCTGGTTGTTACTCCCTTCACTCAGGAAAATCGACATGCACCACACCTCGAACTCTTGAGCGCATGCCCTAATGATAAAGCCCCTTAGATTTTTGTAGACTGCGTAGCATTTGCTGTGTTTGAAACTTTGGGGTGGTCGCTCGTTCTACCGATCGTCAAGAACCCTTCATGTCCAATCCAAGTACATCCAGCCACCTCTCAAGCCGTGCGCCACGAACATTATACAGTATGCTGAAGCTAATAGAGAGACCTAAATCCCAGTGTGAATTACACGAATATGATGTACTAATGCGGCTCCAATCGCCAAAGCAGCTTCACTTTTCGAAACGCCAATGTCGTATTTCAACTTCGCTCAATTCGACCCATTCGTCGAACCATGTCCATTCTCTAGTCCTGCCGGTGTGCCGTTGCCATTCGTTGCGGCCATGGGAGGTGGAGGAGGTGGCGGCGGTAACTCGTCGGTTGCTGTTCGTGTCTTCTTAGGCGAACTTGGATCTTCGTCTCCTTCGCGCTTGCGCTTGAGCTCAGATGATTCCGCAGGCGATTCCTCGTTGTCATTCTGAAGATCCATCATATCATCATCCCACTCGACTTCCTCAATGTCAGGAATCGTGGGAGACTCGGGCACCGGATCAGCCTTGCCGTCCGCACTGCGCGCAGCCTTTTGTCTGTCGCGCTCCTCCTTCTTCTTTACAGCCTTATCCATAAACTCCTTGACGTATTTCTTCACGGTCTTTTCGTGCTTGGAACTGAGCTTGGCGGTCGGGTCCTTGACGCGTCCAGACTTGTAGTCACCTCGGACGAGCTTTTTCGCGACTTCTTTGGAGAGTCGCTTGAGGTCGTCCTTCTCCATCTTCTTGCGGTAGTGAGCTGCTACGATCATGACGTGGGGTGAGAGCTTTGCTGGTCAGTATTACTCGGGCATTGAAGGATGCGATAGAACTTACAGTCGCTTCGTAAATCTTTTCCTGCTTCTCAGGAGGCAAGTTTCGCCACTTTTCACTCCGCGACTTCTTCTCTTTTGTGTCCTCAGCGGCTGGCTGGGGAGTTGTAGAGGCCGAGTTTCGAGTGGGTGTTGCGCTAGACGTGATACTGGAAATAATGTCTTGCAAGAGTTGCGTATCAGTCTTGGCTTTTGGCGGTGGTGGAGGTGGCTGGCTCGCGGGCTGGGATGGTCGTTGCCACTTCGTCACACCGGTGGAATTGTAGAAGTAGACGGATCCGTTCTCTGCAGTCGCTTGGAACCAGCCGGGGGGAAGAGGGTTGAAGGGTCGAGGTCGGATTACGGGACGAGGGCTGTTGAAGAACCCACTAGGTCCTCTTGGAGCATTCATGACACCGCGTGGGCCCGAGGGAATGGCTGTTGACGCTGGACCTTTGGGCGCAATCAAGGAAGGAGATTTTGACCTGGATCTTGATCGCTCTCGACCCTTCTCGCGGCGCTCAAAGTGGTTGTCTGTGCGAGCTGGCGCGCTGGCGTTGGGATCTCGCTTCATACGGGGTATTCGGTAGGCAACCTCCAGTTTGCTCCAAGCTTCCAGCAAGCTGTTTGCCGATTCCTGCACCTTCTCGTCGCCACATGTCTTTAGCTGTTCGACCACTTCCTCAATCTTGGAGTCTTGAATCTTGTTCCGTGTGATGCGCGGAAGTTTGTGAAGAATGTCGAGGACCTGGTTCACCACATTGAAGTCGTCCATGAAAGTTGACAGGGTTTTTTTGAGCGTCTCGTAACCGTGCATACGTATTATCCGATGGCCAACGCGCTCATTGTCAGTTTGCTGGACACGGCTAAGAAGCTTGACAGCAATCCATTTCTCGGTGCATTGCCGCAGAGCAGCCATGACCTTGGGAACGCCATCGTCTTCGAGTGACTTTGGCTGTAGGTCGTTGATGTACTCTTCGTCGTCTTCGCTAACCTTCTTCTTGCGCGGCTTCTTGGCGACGGCTGTGTCCCAACCATCGCCGTCGTCGATGCCGAGCGCCTCAATTGTCGCGTGCGAGAGCTTCGTGGCATTATCCGATTGAGTCTTGCCTCCGATGTAGCCGGTGCAGTTCGGCTCGCCGCAGTAGCAGGGTTGCGGATCAGCACCGTACCGGTCGACGTTATAGTTGAAGACGAGCTCTTCGCCTGCCTTGATTTCGCGCGACACAAAAATGCCCATGCGCAGCTTGTCGCCCACGACCCACTTGTCGACGACGCAATTGGGGTTGCACGAGTGGTTGCAGAATCTGCCGAGGTTGCCCTTCTTAGTCGCGTCGACAAATTCACCCTTGGTCAGAGACATGAAGTAGAAATGCTTGATCCCCTCGTCATCGTACTGGATCATGCGACGGCGAAAGGTCCGCTCGTCGATGACCTCCCCAATGTACTCGAAGACGAACTCGCCGGGCCACATGGTCTTGTTCGCACGGAGGCCAAAGCCCTTCTTGTCCGTCTTGATGACTGACACATCGCCGTACTGCTTCCTCAGAAAGCGCTGATTCTGGCACTTGCGACCGCAGCTGCACCCGTCGGCCACGCACTCCATCTTGGTGGCGCGGTTGATGCAGTCCGAGTCGTCGCCGCAGGCATTGTTGACGCGGTTGACCGTGTCCCATTCTTCGCCGCAGTCGCACTCCAGCGCAGGGTCGGTCGTGCCAATGTGCTTATTCGCATAGGTGCATTCGGGCAGCACCACGAAGGTCTGCTTGGCATCTTCGGTGGAGTCGGGGAGGTCGTTGTAGAGCGGCGGCGGGCGGTGGACCACTTTCTGCGAGGCCGCGCGCGACAGCTTGGGCCGCTGTCCAGGCTCGGCGATGAGGGTGATGTCGCCGCCCACGGCGTCTTCGGTGGGCGACGCCGAGGCGGAGGGCTGCTTCTTGACCATGGGTGACCGCGAGCGTGAGTGTAAATGCGAATGCGGCTGGGAGTCGGCTGCGGAGAGCGGTGTTGAGGGGTTCGTCAAGGCGCGTTCGAGCTTTACCTGGGTGGAGGTGGCAGGCGCGTCCGGAGCGGAGCCGTCTGCCTCTGCCTTGACCTCTGCCTCGACCTCCTCCAGCTTCATCTCGCTCATCTTCTGCATTTCAGGCTCCATCACGGCTTCTACTTCACTGGCCGGCATGGGAGAAGGGTGCGAGGACGGGCCGCTGGAGGTGAAGAAATGAGTATGAAGACGCTAAGCGTTTTCGAATGGGGGGTTTCCTAGACATGCACAATAACGCGCTGCTGCCTCATACTCCAGAGCGCCCCTGCGCTGCACAAAGACACAAGAAAAGTCTTCTCCTGCAAGATCAAGCGCAGAGAACGCTTCGTCTGCCGTCGCCACAGGTCCCCAGCAGCGAGTTCACCGTCTTCTCAACCGCGCCACGCGTGCACAACCAAGAGCCACCAGCCACTCCAGCCGCATCGATTGCGGGGAACAACGAGTGCGACGTGCTGAAGAGTTTCGATGTCGTATGGAAGGCTCGTGTATTTGTTCCGCTAATGGCCCAGGAGTCGGCGCGCATGTGCGGACAGCGCTCTCGGGCGCTCGTCGAAGGACTTCGGTCGGGTGGTTGGCCGTGGCGTTAGCTGTGATGGTGTATGACACGGGTGTGAGTAGATGAGCCTTTCTACTTTGACCGGGTCCAGTTGTCGTGGATGCGACAATACTGCCGACAGCGACAATCGCAGAGAGCATCCATGTCGCAGACTACAGATAGATCGGGCCAGCCGCGGTTCACTAGTCGCACCCGAATCATGTCGCCAACAACAACAACTGCTGTTGATGGAGCCATTTCTGCGAAGCCAGCTACCGGGGATGAGATGATGAAGATGTGCAAGTGACATTTCGCCTTCGTGCCATGACTGTGCTGTTGCTACGTGACTCTGCCACATGCTGTTCTCCATCAGTAGCAAACGTCTTGGCGTTTCTGCGCAACCTCATGGTACGAAGGTCGTATTTTTGGTAGTCGACTTGGGCGGCCATGTGTCCTGAAGGACTACACAGGGAGGTCGAGCACCGTCGTATCAGGCGTTGCCCCATGGTAAGGAACCGACGCAGGATGTACCTCGACAGGCGCTGAGCCTGGCAAATTCCAAACGCAAGACATGAATGACCAAACTCTGGAAACTGCTTGCGAATCATCCCGCAGCAGCGACACTTGAAGCTGCGCTCGTCCGGTAGATCAGATACGAGACGAATATGTGCATGTCACGAGTTAGCCATGTTGATCTAGCGCGCTGCACCCCGTAGAATGGGCGGCTATGAAGGGAGCGCTTCCGTTCTATCTCCACGGCGGAGTGAACTGCGACAGGACGACAGGGCTCCAACACGACGGAGGAGTGGAATGGATTGTAAACCGCTTGCTTGTCTTGCACCGCGACAATGTGAGATGTCCAAAACACGAGCGGCTCGGCAGCTAGCGGCGATCCTTCAGCCTTCCAAGGTTGAATTATTGGCGGTAGAAGGCTCGCTTTGGCATCTGTCTTCCATGTCGCAGGCTAGAAGACCTCGCGAAGCTGTGTGTAACACCAAAAGAAGTCTCGAGATGATGACGCGATCGCCTTGAGGATGGCGATTGGTCAGACGCTAGTTTGTGGAGGATGACGGGATGAAACGGCCCGCTCGCTCGAGGCTCTTGTTATGATCGGCATACGGTGAAGTAGCCTCCTAGTCGTAGACGTTACTGGTGCAACGTGGCGATGCAGCAGCGCGACAAGTATAACAAGCCAGTAGCAGCTCTTCGCGGTCCTCTGACATGTAAACTCGAATCCACTCAAAGAATACCATCGCAGGATGTGAACCGTTGAACGACAGACAGGGATTCCCAAACGCGCCATCCAAAGGCCCCATCAGATCAGGCGCTAGGCCCGTTGCGCCCGCGCTTTCGTGGAACGGGTCTCAGTCGAAACAAATCTGGCCGGGCACGGCAGCCGGACGCAAGAACGATTGTTTCGCGCTATGAGAAAAACAGCTGCATCGACCGCATGCTGGTGAGACGGCTGGCTATGGGACCCCAGCTCAGCGATTGGAGAAGCGTCCATGTCGCGCAAAACACCGTTGCGCAGCTCCTCTGGCGGATTCTGTTTCTCGGCGTCATAACGTACGTCGTCCGGTACGAAGTGTAGTCCGCGCAACGGAAGCCAGTAGTTCCAACACCCTTGTATGGAATGTACTGCAATGGGGGCGTGCGTCTGGCATCCCGCGCCCTCAAGGCAGGCTAATGCGGACTTAGATTTGGCCCTCCCGTCTGCAGCTGGCCTTTCTCCTTAGACACCCAGCAGCTTCAGTGTTCTGCTGCTGCTCTGCTCTGCTCACTTCCCTTCTTGTCACGTTCGACCGGTGAACATGGTCATTTTCAGAGCTCGCCGAGGAATGCCGTCTTGATGCTCACATTCGTTTCGCACAACACCCCGTTCGCTTCTATACCTCTCTTTTGTACCGACCTCGAGGCAAGCGCGCGCGACGCGCCTGCAACCATAGTGTCCCAATCTGTGCATTCTTGCATGTTATCCAGGATTTTGCTTCACCATAACTTCTTATCGCCCGCCCTGGGCTGTTCCATAACGATACCACGACATGGAGAATCGCGAGATTCCATGGGCCGAACATGAAAAGGTATACCTGCTCGCCGAAATGATCAAGGCTGCACAAGTACCTTCTCACGTGCTCTTCAATTTTATTCGAGAGTCGCAGATCCAGCCAAGATGGAACGACATGGCACTCCCTCCCGGTAAGTCTTGCTACCACACTCCCCCACCACGGCAAGTAGACACTTTGACTGCATTTGGTATTGACTGTCTTGTCTACTAGGACGTTCGATTCGCTCAAGTCAAGTCGCCTACGAGAATTTGGCAGGGAACTACTCTCAATACCAACGCCCACCAATGACCGCCACGGGTGCTCATCCTATCATGTACACGGGTCCCGAAGCCTCTAAGAAGCGCTCGTTCCAAGAAAGCGCCACGCCCATAGGTCGCCTACTACAACCCCGACCGCCTCAGACGTACCCGGGAGATTACATCCAAAGCGGCCCTGCTTATGCATCCGCCATGACACCAACAGGCGAACCTGCGAACAAGAAGAAGCGAGGAAGGCCTACAAAGGCAGAGGCGCAGCAAAGGGCACAAGAGGCGGCAGCGCGTGGTGAGGTCTATCCGCCACCTCGCAGAGGAAGAGTCTCAATCACGGCGCCACCAGAGCCATCGCCCCAGGGCTCAGAGTCACGACCCCACGAACGTACACCTCCGCAATCCGCCCCCGGGCCCATGATGTCCACCATGACTCCCCAGCGACAAATGCAGCCAGAAGAAGCGCCAGAATCATCATCAGGCAAGAGGCGGCGCACGCGACCCCAGCCCTTGGAATTGGACATGCCCCCACGACCCCATAGCGAGATGGAGTCACCACTCGCCTACGGCACCGGAGACCCTCATCGCAACCCTACATTCGCTTCATACACCCCCATTTCCGCGCCCCTGCCTTCGTCCAGCGATTTACGAGATAGAGACACCCGCATGGAAGGCGTCGAAGAGACGACGCAACCACGGACCACGACACCCCATTCGTTCAAAGACACGGTTGGCATATGACCACACGTTTTCCTACGTCCCCCACAAAAGCACTCACGGCGGTAATCCTGATTTGAACGCGTTCTGTCAACGAACACCACTGACGCACTTTCACGACTCTTCATTACGGATATTATGGAGGTAATGCTCTGCGCTTTGCAGTCACATTTTCGCGGCCCGCTACCGAACTACTTATGCGCGCTTTTCCTATGTTGATACGAGAGTCACTTCACGTTCAAACGTTTTGATTTTACTAGAGACGCTCTCTGTTTTTGCTACATTATGTCGCGAATATCCTTCTTCGTTGATCCAACACTGTATACTCTCTTTCCACGCCGATTTACGAAAGTTTGAGATGTGACGAGCCAAAATCACCTAATGTCTTACTATCAATATTCCAACGATGTTCCGATGGAAAGAAAAGTCGCAGAATCGCTTGTTTCAAAACCATCTTTTTCTTCGATATTTGGGCTACCTATGGACTGTCACGTCCGCCCCACAATCATGTACTATAGCTTGCGCATATTCTTTCGATTTCATCTGCATAACGGCCTCTGTACAAAAATACCTCTTAGTATCGAAAATAGTTCGAATCGAAACAGACAACAGCCAATCAACCCCGCACCGCAAACCTTGAAGCGAAGTACATACATCATTTTCGTCATGTTCGGCACCATGTTACACGAAATCCTCCGATACGTTTGATCGCCTGCTGTCCACTGATTCCAGGATCCACAGCAGTACCCGTTCCTGCAAGTCGGCCAGGAAGGGCAGGCAAAGTTTGGTTCAGCGCCCGCATCGGGACTGTCAAGAGCCTTGGAGCGGCGACACAAGTAACGGTTCTTGTTTCACGCCCCTCTCTGGCTTTGTACATGTATTTATCATCGGCTGACGCAGGGGGGGCATGACATTCCCCAGCCGTGCAAAATACCTAAGCGCGCAACATCAGATTTCTCCATCAACATTCCAGACTCAATGTGCAGAAAGCAATTGGCTCACCTCCCACGATCCGAATTCCGACTTCGACAAAATGACTCGAGCTGCATGTCCGTGCTCCGCTCGCTCGCTCGTCAGCACACACCCACGCGCACAAAAGGGGGCGGCTCTGCTCTACCTACATGACGCCAACGCATGCACGCATCGGCCCCCGTGCATATCCCTCTTCTCAACAACACAAATTCTCCTTGCTACCCAACCAACTTACCCGCAAAATAATGCCTCCACCTTCACAAATACGACGGATAAGCTAAACGTCGCTGTGGCAACGCACGCTCGCGCCAGGAACAGACGTTGATGTTTCGGCATTGCGTGCCGCTTGCTTGCGAGTGACATGCGAGTTTCTGGGGTGCAGGTGTGTATTTATGGTTGGAGCTATGTAATTGCCAATGAATGCTCTTTTTGTCTGGGCATTTGTTTCGCGATGAGGACTGGTTGGGAGGTGCTTCCATATTCCCTGTTCACTTGTCCTCACGACGCAGGGACCATGTGTTTCCGCTGGATCTGACTACGCTGAATGGCTGCGCAGAAGATTAACTGTATGATATAGCGACATGCCATGCAATCATTCTTTCATGCGTTTACTGCTTTGCTGCTAGATGTCAGCTACGAGCGAACATAGCACCGAATCACCACAAGAGGCTTCTCTTGCAAAGTGATATGCTGAATGGACTTGAGTCCTTGTCTGCCGCAACATGTTGAATCTTGACCTATAAGTTAGTTGTTTTCGCTCACATGTGAAAACTTGAAGCATCTCTTCATCCATTACGTTACGCCCGAAACGAGATAAAGTGACGTTGACTAAAATGATAAAACCCCTCTGCTATGATCGCCTCGTAACACACATAGCTCTATACTTCCGTGCCTGAAAATCATATGTGCTATGTTCCATATGCGCCGGGTTAAGACCTAATGATTTTGCATGGCTATACGCAGCCCCCGGTCCTTACCTCGCATTTCTCTGAACAACCTCGACGGCCAATGATTAACGTCCACGGACGACGACGTCGGCTTGTGACATATACCATGCGCATTAAACAGTCGTGATCGCTTAGATGGGCAGTGTTAACGCCCGACGTAGCCCGGTTACCGCACAGGTTAATAGCAGCAATATACTTCGAAAGTAGGCAAGCGCTTGCGATATTGCGTAGTACCAAATAATGCACCATGTATTTTGCTAACCGCAGTGCTCCGTAAGAAAGATAAATAACCGCCAATGGTTTTGCGCAACCAATGCCCGCTGGAGTGGTATCAATGTCAAAGAAGTAATAGTGAATAAGAGAACCCTCTGATATGCCGGTTCATAACGCGCGCCTTCAACCCCTAGCTTTTGATGAATGTGAAATCAAACAAAGTAGCCATGCACGTATTCTCAGGCTTGTGGGAGCTTGCACGTTCCACAAGTCCAGCGTGTCTTTCTGAGGGCACGAAGATCTTGTTTGATTTTCCACCGCTCCTTCACGCAGTCGTAGTGGAAGTGTCGTCGAATGCAGTCCTGGTGCTGTTAGCTCAATGTTCAATATGATCTTGCTTTTTGCTTACCATGCTAGAGCAATCGATCTGTGCACGTGCGACTTGCGCATCGAGTCCGCATATACACAGATCGTACGGCGGATCCTCCTCTGAGTCGACATCGACAGGCAACTCCTTCCGCTCTGTGTTCAAGACGATCTCTCGCATTTCCAGGTCTCCGTCAGAATCAGCGGTGACGGGAGTCAAGTTTCCCGTCTCTGTGACCTTCGCTTTGCCTTTCCCCTTACTGCGTGGTATTGCATCGACACCAAGCTTGGCTAGTTGTTGTGAGAGCTCGTTTGCTTGCCTATTGTCGGCTTTGTGCTTCTGGCAGTGTACAATCTCCAGGTACGAGTCATACACCTTCTTGAGGATAAGTTGGTCTTCGAGAAGCTCGTCCAGCTTCTGCTTGAAAAGGTCGAACACGTCTTCTTGCCAAATCCATGCTCCCTTGTCTCGAGAGAACCGGGTGATTGAGTCGGTGACGTGGAAGTCGGTCTCAACATGCTCCTCCCACATGTGCTGGTCAAACACCGTGAGGAACTGCTTGACATTGTTCGGCAGGCTTTCGTCTTTGTTGAACTCGGCGATTTTTCGTAGCTGAATCCACGTGTCCTCCACTTCGTCGTCACTTTCATAAATAAATTCGCCGGTTCGCAGTGGTCGTCTGCTTTGAGCTCTGATAAATGTAGTGCCCGCGGGTGCTTGAGGTACGGGATGTCTCAGTTTCTCTCGTGGAGTCATGTCTGCCACGACGTCAGGGGGCTTCCGCCGTGGTGGCAACGGCACACTCGACATTGGTATCGATGGCAATATGGGTCGTTGCGCAGGAGGTCGCCCCCCTTGTCTCGTTTCTCTCTGGAACTCCGTGTTGCCCTCATTTAGATATCTGCTCTGATTGAAAGGTTGGCATGGCGCTATGTGTTGAATATCCATGGGCTCATCCGCCCTCGCACTCGCCCGCTGCTCGGATCTGTGGTCAGCTACTTCGCTTTCGAAGATCCAGGTTTCATGCCGCCGGTTGACATCGCGCGTCTCCAGCCTCGCCCTGTACCTGAAGTAGTCATGCCAGAAGTCCAGATGTAGACGGAGACCATCAACGTCCTTTACTTTCCGCTTCTGACAACCTTCATGGGGGCAGACGAGTTCTGTCCGTTCAAGCTTTTCGTTCGCATAGACGAAGACTAGCTTTAAAGCTGGCGGACTTGACCTGGAATCGGGAGGTGGAGACGGGTAGGAGTTTGGCAGTGCCATTGCTCGTAAACTTGCATTGTGAGCTGCGAGAATCGACACTTCTTTAGCCACTCTCCAGTGCATGGAGACTTCAAGGCCAAAAGCAAGCCCAGTCTTGTAGTCCCGAAATGACAAAATTTCCCTGCCATTTGGGCATTCGAGCATGTTCTCGAATGATGTTGTAAACCGAGTCGAACAATTGTTGGCATCGATGACCTGTGTAGTGAAACTCTGGTACACATTGGCAGCGTCATCTTGTGAGTCCACGGTCATGCCTATACTGAGTCGGTATGTCCCTGTAGATTGGATCCCTGCGGTACCAAAGGCCTGCGGCTTGATCATGACACTGTCGGCTTCCACCACTAAGTTCTGATCGTTGTCGTTGGCCACTTGTTTGAGCGTAATCTCCTGAGCTGGGGAACTGAAGCACGGAAGATCTGATCCCGACTCAAAAACTGACACTTGTAGAACGCCTTTGCTTCGCCACAAGACTCTGTTTTTTCGAGCGGGATTCCGCTCGCGTTGCGCTGCGACTTTGCGCACAGGCTGAATGCTGTGAATTTCCAATACGAATGAGCCGTGCACATTGCTCTGATTCATCATATCGTCCAGCTGGTCCCATGAAGGAGGTTCCCATGAAAGGCGTGAACGATGGTCTTCTCCGGTGAAATCACGTAAGCTCCCGTATTTTGAAAGATGCTGGTGGATCCTTAGAGCACGGGTGAGATTCCTGTTCAGAAAAGTCGGCGCGCGTTTCGCCGACAGGTAGTCATATAGTAATATGTTTCCAGAAAATCTTTCTCGCCGCGCGATAATGCTCTACAGAACCGATTAGCTGTGTTTTCAGGTTTGTCGGAGATGCTTGACATACCTTTTACTGTTCCAGTTGCATGCTAGAGCGACTGAGCTGCCTGAAAGCAAAGATGCACTATCGAACTTGCATCAATTCTCAAAAGAGATATGGGAGCGCCTTATGCGCGCATTGGCTATTCGCAGGCCGAGGAGTTGTATCATGCGAGACGTTCAGACTTCCGGTAGGGCCAAGATCACGGATTTCGTTGCACAGTGTGAAGCGTCGCCCAAAAAGCTGTCGTGCGGGAAATTCGACGCGTCGATGGAGGCTGGGTCAGTTGTTAAGAGATTGGGTGTCGCGGGTGGCAGGAATGGGTCTGAGTCTGGCTGGTGATTGTTGTTGTTGATGTTTTCGCTTTGCTGAGGAAGGAGCAATCACGAAGGCGAGCGAGGCGTCGAGCTGCAGTGATATCCACTCTATCACTTAGTACTCTGCTGCAGGTGAAGTCGGGTAACAGTTACGTCTTGCCTTCTTGAGCAAGGGCACCCGCATAATGACAGTGCACGTGGAAGGACGTCACATGACTTGGCGTCTGCCCGCTAGCGTGTAGTCCGTGCAGTGGCGTCATTCGTGGCGTTCGTCGCAATCACTAAGGCATTCATCTTTGTTCCCATCACGAACTCTCACTCCCACCCGCCCGGCGCATGTACGGTCGCCTGCGCTATAGATTTCTTGGACATCCGCGACCCGACCATGCACCTTTGAGGCATCCACGACCGCCACTACATCACTGCTCACTACACTAGACTGTTCATGCGAGCAGCCGTTGGTGCGTCATGGCTGGAATCTTGAAGCGCAAGAGGGGTGCGGTGTCGTACAAGGAGGCCAGCAGCGAAGATAGTCTCTCGGAGAACTCGGAGCACGAAGAGCGCATACGTCGGAAGCGGCCTGCACCCTCTCGACACTCGGCCAGGCGCCGAGAGCCTCGAAGCGCACGAACGTCTCCAGCCGCCATACGACGCCCGTCGACTGATGCACGGAGTACGCGCCACCGCGAGCGCCAGAAAGTGTCATACAAGGATGTTAGCACAGACGAAGACAGCGAGGACCCTGATGGGGACTTCGAGGTGTCAGAGGATGAGGCGCCACGGGAGAAGCCTGTAAAGAAGAGCGCACCCTCACC
>Ga0265797_10004755_pt1 | contig 20440 bp, 15 predicted proteins | sample P2T30metagenome_FD_192433 | JGI IMG/M metagenome (GOLD analysis project Ga0265797, IMG submission 192433) | Plant litter microbial communities from East Loma Ridge, Irvine, California - P2 T30 | ecosystem: Environmental > Terrestrial > Plant litter > Unclassified | place: USA: California...
TAATTCCTGGATGCTGTCGTGTGCCTCGCCGGCGCGCGCGCCATGGAAGCGGATCCCGCCGGCGGCTGCGCTGCTGGCGTCTTCGGGCGTGGCGCGGGCGTCGCTGCTGTCGGCCAACAGCACCACCGCGTGTCCCTGTTCGGCTTCTTCCACGCGCCAGGCCAGGCCTTCTTCAGTCAGCAGGCGGGTGACAAAATCGAGGTCGGATTCGCGGTACTGCACGCAGTAGCTGCGGGCGCCGGCAGCGGCCATGAACGACGTCGCTTCGTCGCTCCAGCGCCACTGCGCCAACGGCGCGTGGTCGCCAAACACGGCGTCGACGATCTCGATCACCGTCTTGTCTTGCCACACGCGGCTGTTGCGCACCTGGCCCAGGCGCCACAGCCACGGCTGCAGGCGCAGGCGGTAGCGCGCCAGGCCGCCGAAGCTGCCCAGCATCGCCGCTTCGCTCACCACGCCGCTGAAGCGCGCCCGGCTGCCGTCGGCCAGGCTGGCCTCGAGCGCGGCCGGCTGGCCGAGCAAGGCTTCCAGGTCGAGCACGGCGTCGGTGCTGAGCAGGATCAGGTCGCGCACCCCAACCGCTTGCAGCGCTTCATCGGCGGCGAACGCCTCGACCATCAGACCGGTGGCGCCGCTGTCCCCGGCATCGCCCAGTTGCAGCGCGTACAGGCGCGTGTGGCTGGAAAAGCCGCCCAAGGCGGCCAGCACGTCGTCGACGACTGCCAAACTCATCGGTCCACCTTGCACAGGCCGGCGTTACGTCCGTCGCAGGCGCGTTCGCGGCAGGCCGCCTGCTGGATCTTCGGTTTCTTGCGGCACAGGCCAAGTTCCTGTTCCAGGCTTGGACGCGCTTTTTTCGGCGCTGCATCGGCGGCATGGGCATGCGCGATCAGGGCCGACAGCAAGATTGCATCGGTGTCGGGCGCGGCGGCCGGCTTGGCCTGACGTGGCGTGGCGCGCTTGGGCGCGGGCTTGGGCTTGGCCTGCGCCGTCTTGGGCGTGGCTTTCGGCGTCGTAGTCGAGGCCACCTTCAGCGCAACCGGTGCTGCCGCCGCTGCGGCCAACGCCGCGCCGGAAGGCGCTTCCAGCGCCTGGCTCAACATGTCGCCATTCTCGCCAGCGCTGGTCTCGCCGGCTGCTACTGCTGTCGGGGTTGCATCGGGATGGAGCACCTCGCTCAGCGATTCTCCAGCGCCAGACTCAAGCTGGGCGCCGCCTTCGTCCTGGATCGTGGCCGCCGCCTCGACCGGCGCCGACGTGCTCGCCAGATTGGTGCTGGCAACGACCGGGGTGGCCGGGTCGGACGCCAGCGCCGGCGACGCGTTGGCAATCGTTGGCACAATCGGCGCGCCGCTCTGTCCGTACCAGACACCGACGCCGCAGGCCACCGCCGCCAGCGCGAAGGCGGACAAGCCACGCACCCATGGCGAACGCGTGACAGGTGCGGCGCTGGCCGCGGCCGGCACCGTAGTCGGGGCGCGCTTGCGCGCGCCGTCGGTCGCCTCGAGCGTCGACAAAATACGGTTGCGGTTCGCTTCGGCCTGTTGGGCAGGCGTCAGCAAACTGGGCGCTCCACGCGGAGAAATCTTGTCTTTTTGTAGCAAAGTTCAAGCTCCTGATTGTTTTCGCAATACTTTACGCTAATAAAGTAACTAAGGCGATACCCCGCACAATACCCAACAATTGGTTTCGTGTACCACGCACGGTTGAGTAGAATCTGCCTCCATTATCAGACTAGTAAGTTATACTCACAAGCAATAACCTACTAACAATGCAGCGTGCATAAAATGCGGCTGCATGTCGTGTCAAAGGCGGAGTAAACGTGCTGCTGGTGGCGATTGGCGTGTATTTTCTGTTGGCCTGTCTGATCGGCTGGCTGCTGTTCTTCCCGGCGGGAAGGACGCTGGCAATGGCCACGGCGACAAAGCTGGAAGCGCGGTTGAACGCCTGGTTCAGCGCCCTGCGGCAGATACGGATACGGCTACCGGTAGTCAAGCCGACGTTGGCAGGCGCGGCGCCACCGCTGCCCACTACGGCAACGCCTGCGCGCCGTCACTACCTGCTGTGGCTGGCAGGCGGCTTGTTACTGGCGGTACCGCCGGCGCTGGTTTTCATGAGCGGCGGAAAGAACATGCTGGGCGGCTACGAGGTGTCGACGCGCGAGACCAATCAGCAAGTTGCCGCCCTGCTGCACGGCGAACAACTGGCGCCGCCGGCGGCGTTGCCGCCGGACGTGTTTGCAACGGTCGAGGTGGTGCAGGAACGGCCGATGCTGCGTTCGGCCAGCCGCGATTGGGAATTGATGGATGCCGAATTCACGCAGCGCCTGCTGATGGTGTTCAAGATCATGAAAGAGCAGCACGGGTATGACATGGCGATCCTGGAAGGCTATCGCAGCCCCGAGCGCCAGGACGCCTTGGCGCGCATGGGTGGCCACGTGACCAATGCGCGTGCCGGCCAGAGCTGGCACCAGCATGGCCTGGCCGCAGACTGCGCGTTTGTGCGCAACGGCAAGCTGGTGATCTCGGAGAAGGATCCGTGGGCCATGCGCGGCTATGAACTGTATGGCCAGGTGGCCGAATCGGTCGGCCTGACCTGGGGTGGGCGCTGGAAGATGATGGATTTCGGGCATACCGAACTGCGGGTGCCCGGCGTGATGCAGCGTGCAAGAAGCAAAAGTTAATCAGTAGTCGGCAACAACAGGAGGCACGATGGCAGGTCCCGTAATTCGTTTGGGCGACAAGACGTCGCATGATGGCGTCGTCGCATCCGCGTCGCCTTTCAGCCAGAGCGGCGGCATCGCGATCGCGCGCGTCGGCGACAGCGTGACTTGCCCGCGCGCCGGCCACAACGCGTGCGTGATCGTCAGCGGCGACGCCAGCATGATCGTCGACGGCAAGCCGGTGGCGCGCCATGGCGACAAGACCAGCTGCGGCGCGACCCTGATCGCCAGCCAGCAAGCCACGCTGGACCAAGTCTGACGATGAATACCCTTTTTCTCGAAAGGCGAGCGCCATGCGTCCCTGGCTGAGCCGTACCCTGGCCGGCATTGCCGCCTTCGGCGCATCCTGGTTCGGCGTGCTGTCGAACTGGCGCGCCACCAACCGCATGCCGGACACCGCGGACGTGGTGCTGTGGCTGCTGCTATTGCCGCTGGCTTTGCTGCTGGCGTTCTGGGCGCTGCGCAAGCTGGCCACGGGCATCGCGGCGCGCTCGGCTGCCGCAGCAGCCGCCACCGCCGCGGCAGCCGCATCGCAGGCCGGCGCCGTACCCGCTGCGGCGCCACCAAGCGCGGCCCTCACCGTGCTGGCCGGCGCGCTGCGCATGCCGCACGGCGACCACGCGCGCGTGCTGTCAGAGGCATTGTTGTCGCGCACGGCCAACCTGCAACTCGACCCGCAACTGCTGGACGAGCGCGGCTACCCGATCCTGAGCGGCCGCGTCGAGGACGTCGACATCGCAAGCCAACAGGAAAGCATGGCCGACTGGCTGCGCCAACACCATCCCGACGCCGAGCTGCTTGACGAGCAATGGCGTGCGCTGGCGCTCGGCAGCGAGGTCGCAAGCGATCTGGCAAGCGAGCTGGGGCCGCATCCGGCGCTGCCCGCTTATCTGGATGCGCTGGCCGCCAACAAGCCATTGCCGCCGCTGCCCACCTTGCAGCTGGTCGCGCTCTTGCCGCAAGAATGGAGCGCGCCGGAACGCGCCGCCGGCGCCGACTGGCTGCGCACCGTGGTCGCCCAATATGGCTGGCCGAGCGCGCAGATCAAGGTGATCGTGCCGCCGCTGGGCCAGGCGCCCCTGGCGAGCCTCGACGGCCTGGCACAAAGCGCCGCGCTGGCCGGGGAACCTTTCCTGTGCCTGCTGCTGGCGTGCGAATCGCGCATCGGCGAGACCAGCGTGCAGTCGTGGGCCGACCAGTTCATCCTGCTCGACAGCCGCCATCCGGACGGGCGCGTGCCGGGCGAAGGCGCGGCCGGCCTGCTGCTGGCCGAGCGCGCGCAAGGCGCGCTGTTCGGCGCCGACGATGCGGCCCTGCTGTATCCGGCCACCAGCGCCGTGCGCCCGACCTCGGCCGACGCGCGCGGGCGTATCGACCACAGCATGCTGGCGCAGGCCGTGAACGATGTGTTGTCCGGTGCCACGGTGGCGCCGGGCGCCATCACCCTGGTCAGCGCCGACAGCGATGCCCGCGCCAGCCGTGTCGGCGAAACGCTTGGCATGACGAGCGCGCTGCTGCCCGAGCTCGATCCGTCGAGCCAGGTCGTCACCGTGGCCGGCGCCTGCGGCGATGCGGGCCACGCCAGCCTGGTCGCCGCGCTGGTGCTGGCCCAGGAACATGTACGCGCCGGCGCCGGCGCCGCGCTGTGCATCAGCAATCTCGATCCATTCCAGCGCGCCGTGGCCCTGTTGACCCCGCAGGCGGTGACGCAGGCCGCGCCTGCTGCCAATGCAGAGACCACCGCAGAGACCACCGCAGCATGACCCATTCACCTCAACCTACGTCCGACGCGCCTTTCCTATGATGCAACGATTCTGGCAATTCCTTACCGCTCGCTTCAGCCTGGCCGCGATCGGATTCGCGGCGCTCGCCGTCGTGCTCCTGATCGGCGCCGCCGTGTTCGACATTTCCTACCTGTGGGCCGGCGCCGTGCTGATCGGCGCGCTACTGCTGTACGGCGCCGTCTGGTTCTACCGGCGCCAGCGCCACAAACGCTCGGGCCAGGCATTCGGCGGCATGCTCGAGCAGCAAGCCGCAGCGCCCGGCGCCAGCGCCGCCCAGCGCCAGGAAAACGAGGCGATCCGCGAGCGCATGCTCGAAGCGATCGGCACCATCAAGACCTCGAAGCTGGGCCAATTGTCGGGCGACGCCGCCTTGTACGAGCTGCCCTGGTATATGGTGATCGGCAATCCGGCGGCTGGCAAAAGCACCGCGATCGCCAGCTCGGGCCTGCAGTTCCCGTTTGCCGACAGCAAGATTGTGCAAGGCGTGGGCGGCACCCGCAACTGCGACTGGTTCTTTACCACCGACGGCATCCTGCTCGATACCGCAGGGCGCTACTCGGTCAACGAAGAAGACCGCGGCGAGTGGATGGGCTTTCTGGACCTGCTCAAGAAATACCGCAAGCGCGCCCCGATCAACGGCATCATCATCGCCGTCAGCATTGCCGAGCTGACCGGCAACCGGCCCGAGTTCGCGATCAACCTGGCCAAGAATTTGCGCCAGCGGGTGCAGGAACTGACCGAGCGCCTGGAAGTGCATGCGCCGGTGTATGTGGTGTTTACCAAGGCCGACCTGATCACCGGTTTTAACGAGTTCTTCCAGGACGCCGAGCGCGGCGACCGCGACAAGGTATGGGGCGCCACCCTGCCCTACAGCCAGACCAATTCGAAGGAAGACGTGCTGCAGCAGTTCGACGCCCGCTTCGACGAACTGTACGACGGCCTCAAGGAACTGAGCATGGCGAATATGGCGCTGCAGTGGCGCCAGAGCATGCCGCCCGGCGTGTTCACCTTCCCGCTCGAATTCAGCTCGATCAAGGGTTCGCTGCGCACCTTCATTGCCACCCTGTTCGAAGAAAATCCATTCCAGTTCAAGCCGGTATTCCGCGGCTTTTACTTTACCAGCGCGGTGCAGGAAGGCGAGACGGTGTCGGCCTCGTCGGAACGGGTCGCGCACCGCTTCGACCTGCAACTGGCGCCGACCGCCCAGTCGCAGGTGCAAGAGCAACATGGCTATTTCTTGCTGAACCTGTTCCGCAGCGTGATCTTTGCCGACAAGGACCTGGTGGCGCAGTACGCCAGCCCGGCCAAGACCCGTGCCCGCTACGTCACCTTCTTCGCCGTGGTGGCGCTGGCCGGCCTGGCGCTGGGCGGCTGGAGCTGGTCGTACCTGGCCAACCGCCAGCTGGTTGAAAATGTCCAGGCCGATCTTGATCAGGCTGTCAAAGTGCAAGAGAAGCGACTCGACCTGGCGTCGCGCTTCGAAGCACTGGAAATTCTGCAAGACCGCATCGAGCAGCTCGACGCCTACCGCGACGACCGTCCGCTGGCGCTTGGCCTTGGCCTGTATCAGGGCGAGATGCTCGAGCAGAAACTGCGCCAGGAATATTTCGCCGGTTTGAAGGAAGTCATGCTCAAGCCGGTCGGCCAGTCGCTGGAAGCGTTCCTGGGTGAAGTCAACAGCGGCGCCGCGCAGTTGCAGCCGATGTCGACGCCGCCGCAATCCGGCGCTGCCGGCCTCGCTACGGCTGGCGCGGTGCCCGCAGCCGGCGCCGCCCAGGCTGCGGCCGTGCCTGGCGCCCTGCCCGGCGCGGCGACCAACAGCGCCGGCCCGTTGCCGGCCGCGGCCGTGAACTTCGGCGCCCTGCAGTTCAAGGATGCCAATCCGGCCAATGTCGAAGATGCCTACAACGCGCTCAATACTTACCTGATGCTGAGCGACAAGTCGCGCGCCGAAGCCAGCCACCTGAACGACCAACTGACCCGCTTCTGGCGCGTCTGGCTCGACAGCAATCGCGGCACCATGTCGCGCGAGCAAATGATCCGCAGCGCCGAACGCATGATCTCGTTCTACCTGAGCCAGCTGAACGATCCGGCCTGGCCGACCATCGAGAGCAAGCTGGCGCTGGTCGACCAGACCCGCGACAACCTGAAACGCGTGGTGCGCGGCATGCCGGCGCGCGAGCGCGTGTACGCCGATGTCAAGGCGCGCGCCGCCACCCGCTTCGCCTCGATGACGGTGGCGCGCGTGGTGGGCGACGCCGACAAGGAACTGGTGGTGGGCAGCTACGCCATTCCCGGCACCTTTACCCGCGACGCCTGGGACAACTACATCCAGGGCGCGTTCCGCGACGCCGCCAACCGTGAGCTGCAAAGCACCGACTGGGTACTGAAAACCGCCGCCGCCGATGACCTGACCCTGGAAGGCAGCCCCGAGCAGATCCAGAAGGCCCTGCTCGAGCTGTACAAGAACGAGTATGCGCAGCAATGGCAACGGTTCATCCAGGGTGTCAGCATCCGCGACCTGAACGGCTTCGATCAAGCTGCATCGGCGATGAACCGCCTGGGCGACCCGGAAGCCTCGCCGATCGACAAGCTGATCAAGACGGTGTACCAGGAGACATCGTGGGACAACCCGTCCCTGATTGATGCCGGCCTGCAGCGCGCCCAGCGCGGTGCAATGGGCTGGTTCAAGGAAACCATCCTGCGCCAGAAGCCGGCCGTGCTGCAGGTGAACATGGATGCGAGCAAGCAGAACACCGCAATCCCGATGGGTCCGGTAGGCCGCGAATTCTCGGGCGTGGCGCGCCTCGTGGTGAGCCGCGACAATGGCGCCACGCTGATGAAGGGCTATATGGACATGCTGTCCAAGCTGCGCGCGCGCTTCAACCAGATCAAGAACCAGGGCGACACCGGCCCCGGCGCCAAGCAGTTCATGCAGCAGACGCTCGACGGTGCCGGTTCGGAACTGGCCGAGTCGCTCAAGTATGTCGACGAGCAGATGCTGGTCGGCATGACCGACGCCCAGAAGCAAGCCATCCGGCCGCTGCTGGTGCGGCCGCTGATGCAGACCTTCGCCGTGATCGTGCGTCCGACCGAGGCCGAGATCAACAAGGTGTGGGCGGCCCAGGTGCTGGAGCCGTTCAACCGCACGCTGGCGGTGAAATACCCATTTGCCGCCGACTCGGCGCAAGAGGCCACCGACGCCGAAATCGGCCAGATCTTCGGGCCTGAAGGTGCGATCGCCAAGTACTTCAACACCACCATTGGCCCGCTGGTGGTGCGTCGCGGCGACGTGATCAGCGCCAAGACCTGGGCGAATATGGGCATCAACCTGGCGCCGGGCGTGGTAAGCAGCTTCCCGAGCTGGATCGCACCGCTGTCGGCCGGCGGCGTGGCCACCAACGCCGGCGCCGGCGAAGCCCAGACCCGCTTCGACGTGCAGGCGCTGGGCGCCACCGGCGCCACCGAGTTCACCATCGAAATCGATGGCCAGTCGCTGCGCTGGCGCGGCCAGCCGCAGCCGTTCGTGCAGATGGTGTGGCCGAACCCGCGCGGCGTGCCGGGTTCGCGCATCACCGGCATCACGCCCGAAGGCCGCACCGTGGTGCTGCTCAACGAGCCGGGCCACTTTGGCCTGAAGAAAATGATTGATGCCGCCAAGCGCCAGCGGCGCGACAACGGCGTCTTCGAGCTGAGCTGGGAAAACAGCGGCGTGATCGTGCGCGCCAACCTGAAAATCGTGGGCACCACCAAGCCGACCGCGCCGCCACCGGGCGCCGCCGCAGGCTTCCGCCGCATGCGTCTGCCGGATGTGGTGGCCGTGTCGGCGCCGCCAGTGCCGGCCAGCACCACCGCGACCGTGGCCAGCACATCGACCACCGCCACCGCTGGCGCCGCCGCGCCGGTGGGAGGCAAGCCATGAGTCTGCCGGTCGCGATCCCGATCGGCTATTTCGGCAAGATTCCGACCCGGGCTGACTTCGTCAAGGCGAGCGAGAATGCGGCGCTGAGCAGCATGCTCGACGCCTGGCTGGCGCAGGCGATCGACCTGCTCAGCACCGACGCGCGCTGGAAGCGCAACTATGACGCGCTGGCGCCGATCCATTTCGCCTTCATCGGCCCACGCCGTGGGCGCGCCGTGGCCGGGCACCTGGTGGCCAGCACCGACCAGTCCGGCCGGCGCTTTCCGTTCCTGTTGATGAGCACCATGCCGGTGCCGGCCCCGGCCGCCTTCGTGCCGAACAGTCCGCTGATGCTGGCGCGCCTGTGGAACCGGCTCGAGACGCTCAGCGCCGACGTGATGCGCGCGCCCGATCCGGTGGCGCCGCTGCAGGCCGCGTCCAACGCCACGGTACAGTTCGATGCCGAGGATGCGGCCAGCACGCTTGAATTCGAGCAGTTTCTCGAACAGCAGACGGTAAGTTCGCTCGACGCCCTGCTGGCGCATCCCCACTTCGAAGGATCGACGCGCCAGATTCTGTTGGCGCTCGGCCTGTTGCTGCAGCCGGTAATGGCCACCAGCTCGAGCCGCCTGGAAAAAAGCCTGGTGCTGCCGCTGCCCCACGAAGCGCAGGCTCGGCGCATGGTGGCGACCTTCTGGATGCACCTGATCGCGCCGTTTTTGATGCGCGCCGATTTCGAATTGTCGCTGTTCATTACCCGCCAAGACGAGCGGCCGGTGCTGGTGCTCGGCTTCAGTGGCGCTTCGGCGCAGACACTGCAGGCGATCATGGACCCGCAGGTGGGGCTCGAGCACCACATCGGCTTCGACCAGCTCGACTGGGTCGAAGACCAGGTCGGCACCGATTATGCGGTCAAGAAAGTCTCGACCTATCTGGCGCAAGGCGCCCTCTCACTCAAATCGGCCGGCGACTCGCTGCGCGCCGCCTTTATCGGAACTTGATCATGCGTATTATCCGGACCATTTTCTTCCTAACTGCCTGCCTCGGCCTGCCTGCGCAGGCCCAGACCAACGCCACGCCACAGCCGGGCCAGGTGCTGGCCAGCGGCACCGTCCCCGACGAAACCACCAAGCAGGCGGTGCTGGCGCGCCTGATCGATGTGTACGGCGCCGACAAGGTGGTCGACCAGATCGCCGTCGGCCCGGTGGCGCAGCCAGCCAACTGGAACAGTTATGTGCAAAAGCTGATCACGCCGCAACTGAAACAGATCTCGCGCGGCCAGCTCAAGATCGACGGCAGCACCGTGAGCGTGCGCGGTGAAGTGGCGAACGAGGCCCAGCGCCAGCGCATCGCCAGCGATTTCGCCACCAGCCTGAACCCGACCTATGTCGTCAACAACGGCCTGCGCGTGGCCGCAGCCGAGCAAGGTATCCTGGATGGCGCGCTGGCCAACCGCATCGTCGAATTCGAGAGCGGCAAAGCGACCCTGACCCCGTCCGGCCAGGCAATCCTGGACCAGATGGCGACCGCGATCCAGAAGCTGCAGGGCCGCAAGATCGAGATCATCGGCCACACCGACAACCAGGGCCTGAAGGCCGCCAACCAGAGCCTGAGCCAGGCGCGCGCCGAAGCGGTCAAGACCTATTTCACCGGCAAAGGACTGAGTGCGGACAGCTTCACCACGCTCGGCCAGGGTTCCGACCGGCCGGTGGCCAATAACGCTACGCCGGATGGGCGCGCACGCAATCGCCGCATCGAATTCAGGATCGCGCAATAACTATTACGGGCTTATTCAATGACCTTTACCGCAGAAGAACTTCTCGAACCGATCAGCCCGACGTCGCCCGCCGGCGAAGACTTGTCGTTCTCGCCCGAACTCGACGCCATCGCGCAGGCGCGCCGCTTCGACGATCCATCGCTGGCCCAGGGTGAATGGGTCACCGATCTGAAGGAAGCCGACTGGAATTTCGTGGTGCGCCACTGCGCCGCCCTGCTGCAAGAAAAAAGCAAGGACCTGCGCCTGGCGGTCTGGCTGGCCGAAGCCGGCGCCAAGACCGATGGCCTGCGCGCCCTCGGCGAAGCGCTGCGCACGCTGGCCGGGCTGTGCCAGGATTACTGGGACGTCGGCCTGTATCCGGAATCGGACGGCGACGACCATGACCAGCGCATCGGCAACCTGAGCTGGGTGCTGGCGCGCATTCCGACACTGCTGCGCGAAATTGCGCTGACCGATGGCCGCCAGGGACGCTATTCGACGATCGATTTCGAGACCGCGCGCAAGCAGGCCAATGCAAATGGCGACAGCAATACCGCCACCAGCGGCCCGAAGCTGGCCGACATGGAAGCGGCGCGGCGCAACAATTCAGCTGCCTTCGTCAACGCCTTTGGCGCCGATTTGCAACTGTGCCTGACTGCCTTGAAAGAGCTCGAGACCGTGGCCGATGAGCGCTTGGGACACGACAGCCCGGGATTCTCGGCGGCGCGCGACGCGATGCTCGATCTGCAGCGCATGCTGCCGGCGGCTTCAGCGGCAGCAACTGATAGTGCTGAACCGGCCGAGGTTCCAGTCCCGGTGATGCATGGGGGCGACCTGGATGGCCAGGCGGCGCCAATCGTACCGTCGGGGCCACCGGGAGCGATCCAGAACCGCGCCCAGGCGCTGGCGCAGCTGCGCGCAGTAGCGCAATTCTTCCGTCGCACCGAGCCGCACAGCCCGGTATCCTATTTCGCCGACAAGGCAGCCGACGCCGGCGAGCAGAACCTGCATGACTGGCTGCGTACCGTGGTCAAGGATGATGCGACGATGGCGCATATCGAGGAATTGCTCGGGGTGCAGCGGCGTAACGATTAAGGCATTGATTGGTGCGTCGGGTCAGGCCCGGCGCCCGCATTTATGGGGCTTGCCGTACCAGCGCAGCCTTGGCAGTTTTCATATCGGCAGTCGCGCCATTGCGGTTGATGGTATCGGACAGCGGCTTTTCAATCGCGATGCTGCCATCGGCAGATACCGAGCTGATCCCGACCATTCGCCTTCCGCCTTGAAGTTGGAACAGCGCCAGGTAATACACTTTTCCCGCACTTTCATAACGGCTCGACGCCAGTACGCCATCGCAACTGGCGGCAGCGAACGTCGTGTGTGCGACGGCGAGCGGCGCTGCGCCGCGACAGATATTCGACCGCAAGATATTCCTTGTTCTGCAACTTGAACGCTTTCATCGACTTGATGCCAATGCATTGCGGGAAGCCGACGTCGGGATCGGACCCGACCAGTTCGATATAGCTGGGCGCCTTGCCGCCATGCGATGCGATGAGCAACCCGCAGCGCGGGGCGGGATTGTCCTCCGTGTGAAACCAGAGAGGCGCGACACCAGCCACAGGTGATTTTAATGGCGCATTATCGTCGAGCAGTATCCACTTGTGCTGGTGCAGATAGTCTGCTGTGTCGATTGCTTGCGGCGCAGCTACGGCTTCGCTGCAAACCAACAACGAAAGTAACACCCTGGATATCATTTCTGATTCAGACTTTTCTTCTATCTGGTCGAGCATGGCGAATACTATGACCGGCGCTGTCGTCGAGAACTCGTTGGCGATAGGCGCCGCGCCGCCAGTGCTGGCCCGGAGCGCCTGTTTTTGAAGCCCGCCAGCGCGGCCGCATAAGAATGCGCTCCCTCGGCACGGGAAGCAGTGCCGCGCCGCCCGCGAAGGCGGCCTCACGCTTACTTCACGCTATATTTGAACTGCCCCTTCTTGTCGGCGCTGACCTTGATCCTGGCAATCGTCTTGCCCTCGGCCATATTCGCCAGCACCGATTCCGCGATCTCCGGCAGCAGGCTGCCGTTCAGAATATTGTCGACATTGCGCGCGCCCGAATCGACTTCGGTGCAGCGCGCCAGCACCGCTTCCACCAGTGCTTCGTCGTAGGTCAGCTCGGCCTTGTGGTTGACGGCGATGCGGCGCGCGATCTTGCCCAATTTGAGTTCGATGATGCGCACCAGCACGTCGTCCGGGATCGGGTAATACGGCACCACCTTCAGGCGTCCCAGGAAGGCCGGCTTGAACACTTTCATGAGTTGCGGGCGGATCTGCTGTTCCAGTTCATCCGGGCTTGGCAGCTCGTCAGGCGTCTTGTTCAGGCAGGCCGCCATCATCGTGCTCGACGCCACGTTCGAGGTCAGGATGATGATGGTGTTGCGAAAGTCGATCTCGCGTCCCTCGGCGTCGTCCATCACGCCCTTGTCGAAGACCTGGAAGAACAGCTCGAGCACGTCCGGATGCGCCTTCTCGACTTCGTCGAGCAGCACCACACTGTAGGGATTACGCCGCACCGCCTCGGTCAGCACGCCGCCTTCGCCGTAACCGACATAACCCGGCGGCGAACCTTTCAGGCCCGAGACGCTGTGCGCTTCCTGGTACTCGCTCATATTGATCGTCACCAGCTTGCGCTCGCCGCCATACAGCACGTCGGCCAGCGCCAGCGCGGTCTCGGTCTTGCCGATGCCGGACGGGCCGACGAACATGAACACGCCCTTCGGCTTGTCCGGGTCGTCGAGGTTGGCGCGCGAGGTGCGCACGCGCTGGGCAACCGCCTCGATCGCATGCGACTGGCCCAGCACGCGCTCTTCGAGCATGTCCTTCAATTTGAGCACCGTCTTGATCTCGTCCTTGACCATCTTGCCGAGCGGGATGCCGGTCCAGCCGGCGACGATTTCGGCCACCACGTGGCCGTCGACCTGCACCGGCACCATCGGCGTCTCGCCCTGCAGTTCGCGCAGTTCCTTCATCAGGGCCTGCACGCCGGCGGCGTCACCCTTGGCGCCTTCGCTGGCGCCGGCTTCGAGTTCGCCGCGCGCGGCCTGGATCTTCTCGGTCAGCCCTTTCTCGACTTCCCAGCGCGCCGCCAGCACGCCGTGCTCGTCGCTGGCCTTGGCGCGCGCCGCGCGCAGCTCTTGCAGACGCGCCTTGTGGCTGGCGCCGCCGCTTTCCTCGCGCGCCAGCGATGCGATCTCGGCGTCGATCCGGTCGAGCTGCTTGACCAGGTTCTCGATCAGGGCCGGGGTCGCGTTCTGCCCCAGCGCCACCTTGGCGCAGGCGGTGTCGAGCACGCTGATCGCCTTGTCCGGCAGCTGGCGCCCGGAGATGTAGCGGTGCGACAGGCGCACCGCCTCGGTGATCGCTTCGTCGTACACGCGCACGCCGAAATGCTTTTCCATCAGCGGCGCCATCGCGCGCAGCATGGCGCAGGCCAGTTCCTCGCTCGGTTCCTCGACCTTGATCACCTGGAAGCGGCGCGCCAGGGCCGGGTCTTTCTCGAAGTATTTCTTGTACTCGCCCCAGGTGGTGGCGGCGATGGTGCGCAGCTCGCCGCGCGCCAGCGCCGGTTTCAACAGGTTGGCGGCGTCGTTCTGGCCGGCGGTGCCGCCGGCGCCGATCATGGTGTGCGCTTCGTCGATGAACAGGATAATCGCGTGCGGGCTTTTTTTCACCTCGTCGATCACGTTCTTGAGCCGGTTCTCGAACTCGCCCTTGACGCTGGCGCCGGCTTGCAGCAGGCCCATGTCGAGGGTATGGATCTCGACGCCTTTCAAGACGTCCGGCACGTCGTCCTGGGCGATGCGCAGCGCCAGGCCTTCGACCACGGCGGTCTTGCCGACGCCGGCTTCGCCGGTCAGGATCGGATTGTTCTGGCGCCGGCGCATCAGGATGTCCACCGCCTGCCGGATCTCGGCGTCGCGCCCGATCACCGGATCCACCTTGCCGTCGCGCGCACGCGCGGTGAGGTTGGTGGTGAACTGGTCCAGCGCCGGGGTTTTGGAGGCGCCCTGCCCGGCCAGCTCGCCGACCGGGTCGGCGCCCGATTCCAGCTCACGTTCATCGGCCGCGCCCGACACCGCAGCTTCTTGCGAGCCTTCGGTCAGCTGGTCGAACTTGTGTTTGAGTTCGTCGACGTTGAACTTGTTGAACAGCTTCGAGCCGCGGTAGGCCAGTTGCGCCAGCTCGCTGTCGCTCAGCAGCGCCAGCAGCAGGTGGCCGCTGCGGATATTGCTCTCGCGGCCGGCGCGCACATCGAGCGAGGCGATCAGCCAGGCGTTCTCGAACAATTTCGGCAGGCGCGCCGAAAACACCGGCGTGCGCGTGTTGCCGGTTTTCAGGCGCGCCACTTCGGCGTGCAGGTCCGCTTCCAGCATCTGCAGGCTGATGTTGCTCTTGCGGGCGATCACAGCCAGGTCGCTCTGCGGCTGCTCGAGCAGGGCCAGGAACAGGTGCTCGAGGTCGACCTCGAACTGGCCCAGGCCGACGCAGATGCTGGCCGCGCGCGTAGCGGCGGTGCGGCTGGTGTCGTTCAGTTTGCCGATCAGCGTCTTCAGGTTGATGCTCATTGCGCGCGTGTCCTTGTTGGGTTGGTTAATGGAAAATTCGAAGGCGGCCCGGATGGCCGCTACACGGTCGCCAGTTCGTAGCGCAGATCGTCGCGGTCGCGCGTTTCGGGCCGGGTCGACAGGAAGCTGTCCCAGCCCAGGCGTCCGCCCACGCGTTCCGCATTGAGCGTCACGCCGTCGACGTCCGGCGCGCGCAGCACCACGTGCACTTCATATTCGAGCGTCAGCCCGGTGAACATCGACAGCATGCGCCCCAGTGCGCGCGCCGCCAGGCCGCCCGGCAGGAACGCATCGAAGCCGGCGCGGTCGAGCGGGCCGATGGTCAGGCGCATGCGCAGGTCGCGCTGCCACACGCGGGCCCCGACCAGCGCACTGACGCCGAGCCCGGCGTTCGCGCCGCCGAGAGCGGTCTGCTGAGCGTGCGGTACGTCGTACCAGCGGCCGATGAACTGGGTCACGGTGATCGGTTCGCCAAAATAATCGCTCAGCACCTTGCCGACCAGCGCGGCCGAGGCCGGCCGTTGGCGCATGGCGGCGGCGAAATACCCGACCGACTCGTCCAGCACGCCCTCGCCGCCCTCGGACAGGCGGTGCCTGAGCGTGTGGTTGCCGACCCCGGCCAGCGACAGCAGCAGCGGCAGAAAGCGGTCCTGACCGTCGACTGCGTACTGCAGCTCGAGCCGGTATTTGCGCCAGGCTTCGTAGAACAGCGCCAGCGTGCGCGTCGAAAAGGCGTCGAGAAAGGCGCGCGGCCCGTCGTCGCGTTCGTACAGCGCATGCGCCGCGATGCGCTCGGTGTAGTGCGCCGGCAGCGAACCGGCGGTGCCGAGAAAGCCCATGAAGGCCGGCGTGATGCGGATGTATTTGATCTCGCCGCGCCGCAGCGCCTCGCTCAGCGCCGCGCCGTCGAGCGCCTCGCCAGCCTGGGCGGCATAACCCTCGGGCCGCGGATCGGGCGCCATCGCCTCGAGCTGGCTGGCGGGAAAGCCGAGCGAAGTCGAATTCTGGAAACGCAAAAAGCTGGCCACCGCCCCTTCGCGCGGCAAGCCGTTGCGCTTGAGCCAGAGCTCGAGCATGCGCACCGCCTGGAAGAACTGGAAGCGGTACGGCTGCGCGAACAAACGCGCGATTACACTAGGCTCGAATCGCCGCTGCGGGGTGCGCATCGCCAGATCTCCTCTCCGGTTTTCTTGGAAATGATCGCCAGCTGCACGAAGCTGTTGGCATGCACATACAGGCCCAGGAAGCATTCGACGATGTGGGCAAACGCATGGATGCCGCTGCCGGTGAAGGCTTCTTCGTCGATCGTCAGGCGCACCTCGATGCCGCGCACCAGGCAGGCGAATGGATTGCCCGGCAGCCAGGCGTTGGCCGCCTTCGAGTCGATCGCATGCACGCCGCGGATCTGGCGCTGCGAGATCGGCGAACGCGGCAGGTCGTAGAGCGTGAGCATTTCGCGAAACGCCTCGACCCCGCTGTCGACCAGCGACAGATGGTTCAGCGACAAATGCGATACCAGGCGCCAGTGGGCGCCACGACCACGCTCGAAGCGCTGGGCCGGCGTCGGGCGGCGCAGGAACGCAATGCTGCGCACGCTCGAGCCGCCTTCCAGGAACAGATCGCCGCCCGCCAGGCCATAGCTGAGCGAGGCCGGCATGTCGCGGTTGGTGCAGGTCAGTTCCAGGCTCAGGGTGTCGGTCTCGATTGCGGCCGGGTCGAAGTCGATGTCGACGATCGATATCTCGGTTTCGTAACCGGGGCTTTTCAGCGCCACCAGTTCGTCGCGCCGCATCACCCAGTAGTGGCCGTGCCTGGCCGGCGTCTCGCCATGGCGCAGCGAATAGAACGGGCGAAACTCCACCACCGATTCGCCCTGCGGGGTCTGGCGCACCAGCTTGACCGAGTCGATCGACTGCACCTCGAACGCATGCGCGCGGCGCCCGTCGGCCAGCACCGGATAGCTGGCGGTGGCGTGCGTCAGGCGGATCGGCTCGCCGCGCTGGCGGAACAGGTTGACCACCGGCGTGCAGCCCAGCAGCAGGTTATTGGTCGACATCGTGCCCAGCATGCGCGCCGTGTTCGAGTCGGTGCGCAGGCCCGACAGGCCAAGGTGCAGCGTGAAGCGCTTGCAGCCGGCCGGCAGCGCGGCCACGATTGCGGCCAGGTCGATGTCGAAGAAATTGAACTTTTCGGGGAAGCAGAAATATTCGGTGAGCAGGCGGTAGGCCGGGTGCGAGCGCGCCGAGAAGTCGATCAGCGATTCGTCTTCGTGGTAGCCGACGGCAGCGACCGGCGTCGCGCCGAGCGGCGTCCAGCGCCCGCTGCGCTCCGGTTCGACCCAGGCCTTGACGGTGCGCATGAACAGCGCATCGCGCAGCGCGGCGCAGAACGAGGGCTCGCCATCGATGAACACGCGCAAGGCGCCCACGCCAAGCTGGGCAAGCGTGACCTGGGCCGCCGTGGTCTCGATGCCGATGGCGATGCCCGAACTCACGCCGGGCGGCAGCATCACCGCATCCGGCGCCTCGATGATCGGATGAAACGCCGCCTGCGCCAGGGCCAGCGGCGCCAGGGTGACCGGATACGCAGTGCGGAAGGTGCAGGCCACGCCCTTCACCGGGCGCGTGTCGAGTTCGGTGCCGCGCGGCAGTTCGCTGGCGCTCGTCAACTGGGCGGCGGCGGCGCTGTAATCCATGCGCGCGATCGAGCATGACGGGAACGGGCGCAGATAGTGCGGGTACATCACCTCGAACAGCGCTTCGGTCAGCTCGGGGTAGTCGTCATCGAGGCGCTTGGCCACGCGCGAATTCAACAGCGCGAACGACTGGATCATGCGTTCGATGTGCGGGTCTTCGCACACTTCGCCGCCCATCAACAGGCGGCCGGCGATCTTCGGATAGCGCTCGGCGAATTCGCGCGAATAGCGGCGCAGGAATCCAAGTTCGCGCTCGTAATACGGTAACAGTTGTTCCAATTCAGCTTCCCTGGGTCAGGCGGCGTGCCTTGCTGATCGTGTAGTGCAGGCTCGATGGCTGCAGCACGGCGTCGAAATTGACCGGCTCCTGCTCGGCAGGAAGAACCAGCAGTGCGGTGATGGCAAAGTTGAGGCGGTTGATCGTGCCCTCTTGCAGTACCAGCGCGGCGCGCACATTCCGCAGGCGCGGCTCGTGGCGGGCGATCGTTTTTTCAATACAGGCGCAGATGTGGGCGCGGTCGTCGGTGCTCGACAGGCTCAGGCCGGCGAAGTCGGTCAGGCCATAGGTAACGATCGAGCGCGCGCATTCGGGGTAGTCGCGAATGTTCAGTTCGCCCATCGCGGCGCGGGTATTGAGCAATGCTTCCAGGTCGCGCGCCACACTATCCTTCATTTCTTCGATCGACAGACGCGATACGGTCGCCTGACCAGCGCTGTGCGCGGCGCTGCGCCCACCATCCATCAGGCGGTCGAACAATCCCGGCGAAAAGCCTTTCATGGGGTTCCCCGAATCAAAGGTAAACATAGGCGGCGGCGCCTCGCGAGACGCCGCCGCTTGCGACCGCAGTGCTGCTTGTCAGTGCTGCTTGTCAGTGCTGCATGTCAGTGCTGCAGATCAATCGTGCTGATCAGTGACGCTCGATCAAGCGGTTTTGTTGGCCGACAGATCCCAGCCGCCCGAGGTGTTGCCGCCCGAACCGCCGCCGACCTTTTGCTGGGTGTACTTCCACTTGACCTTGGAGTACTTCAGCGCCAGGCTTTCCGACAGGATGTCGCCAGAGTTGACCGACGGCGCCACATTGCTGATCAGGACGTTTTCGAGTTCGATCTCGAAGTACTTGATGCGCTCGCCCTGGCCATCCGCGCGCAGGAATTCGAACTTGGCCTTCGGAATGGTCTTGCCCGACGAGCAGTTTTGCAGCAGCAGCGGGGTTGCCAGGTCGGCCAGCTTGGACACCACGATGTCCTTGTGCTCGGTGCGCTCGGCGGTGTGGCCGCCGCCGGTCGATGCGGTTGCCGACTTCGGCTGCAGCACTTCCCACTGCACCGAACGGCATTCGATCCAGTCTTTGTGCGCGGTGTCGGTGGACTCGCCCTTGATGCCATCAATTTGCAGGTATACGTCGATTGCCATGTTGATTCCTTGTGTTGGTTAGAAAAGTTAGGACTTGGTCGATTGCGGCAACTCCGCGACCAGACGGAGTGATACAGACAGCTCGTCGAGCTGGAAATGGGGGCGCAGGAAACTGACGGCGCGGTACACGCCAGGACGGCCGGGCACCTCGGACACCTGCACCGATGCTTCGCGCAGCGGGAACTGCGCTTTCTGTTCCTGGCTGGCGTTGTCGTCGAGCAGCACGTACTGGGTCAGCCAGCGGTTCAGGAAATCTTCGACATTCGACGCCGAAGCGAAGCTGCCGATCTTGTCGCGCATCATTGCCTTCATGTAGTGGGCAATGCGCGAGACGGCGAAGATGTACTGCAACTGGGCCGACAGCACCGAATTGGCGTTGGCGGCGTCGCTGTTGTACTTCTTGGCTTTCTGCGACGACTGGGCGCCGAAGAAGGCGGCGTAATCCGTGTTCTTGCAGTGCACCAGTGAAATAAAGCCGAGGTCGCTCAGTTCCTTTTCGCGGCGGTCGGTGATCGCGATCTCGGTCGGGCACTTGAGCGCGACTTCGCCTTCGTCGGTCTTGAAGGTGTGGGTCGGCAGGTCTTCGACCAGCCCGCCGCCTTCGACGCCGCGGATCGCCGCGCACCAGCCGTAATCCTCGAAAGCGCTGGAGAGGCGCGCGCCGAAGGCATACGCGGCGTTGCACCACAGGTATTTCTCGTGGTCGGTGCCGTCGACGTCCTCGACGAAATTGAAGCCTTCCACGGTGGCGCCATCGGCCGGGTGGAACGGCAGGCGGCCCAAGAAGCGCGGCAGCGTCAGGCCCACGTAGCGCGCGTCTTCAGACTCGCGGAACGATTTCCACTTGGCGTATTCGACCGTGTCGAACACCTTCGACAGGTCGCGTGGTTTACCCAGGTCGCTGTAGGTTTCCAGGCCAAACAGTTCGGGCGACGCGGCCGAGATGAACGGCGCGTGCGAAGCGGCGGCCACGTGCGACATCTGCTCGATGAAGTACATGTCTTCGGGCTGGCGCGTGATTTCGTAGTCGCCGATCAGGGCGCCGAACGGGGCGCCGCCGAAGGTGCCGAATTCTTCTTCGTAGACCTTCTTGAACATGGTCGACTGATCGAACTCGAGCGCGCTCTGGAAATCCTTGACCAGTTCGCGCTTGGTGGCATTGAGCATCTTGATCTTCAGATGCTGGCCGGTGGAAGAATTCTTGACCAGGTAATGCAGGCCGGTCCAGCTGCCTTCGACCTTCTGGAATTCAGGCGCATGCATGATGGCGCTCAGCTGGCGCGAAATCATGGCGTCGATCTCGGCCACGCGGGCGTCGATGGTGGCGGCCAGGTTGTTCGACACCACCACGGTGCCTTCCATGACTTGCGACACCAGCTCGGAAATGATGTCCTTGGCGCGCGCATGCTCGGTGCTCGATTTGGCCACCTTGCTCTGCTCGACGATCTGGTCCAGCAGCGCCAGTTCGGTGGTGGCCGCGCCGGCGGCCTGGGACGAGGTTTGGACGGACATGGTTCAGTCTTTCTTGGCAGGGGTTTGCTGGCCCA
>Ga0265797_10004756_pt1 | contig 20435 bp, 11 predicted proteins | sample P2T30metagenome_FD_192433 | JGI IMG/M metagenome (GOLD analysis project Ga0265797, IMG submission 192433) | Plant litter microbial communities from East Loma Ridge, Irvine, California - P2 T30 | ecosystem: Environmental > Terrestrial > Plant litter > Unclassified | place: USA: California...
ATACTGTACTTGATAGAAGACAGGAACAAAAACATACAACAGGCGGGATTCCCAGATGGTCACCCACTCTAGTACTAGTCGCCCGGTTCAGTGCTTATGTATGGCAGAGCGGACGGGATGCCCAGTTTTCACTGACCTATGGTCGTATGTGTTTATCCGTCGCTTTTCGAGTCTCATGACCCAAGTGCGTGTTGGTTGCTCATGCCAAGCAGAATAGATTAAAACCAAGGGAAGTCCTGTACGACGCGTCCTCTGTCAAATTTCCGATCTTGACACCGACGACGATACTGAGTTTGTCAAGGTTTGCCGCACTCTGGGAGTGATGGGCTGCAACCCCCTAAGATGGCTTGAAGATGACTTGAACAGCAAGAATCACCGACCTAATGATTCAAGACTTCAATGCTGCACTGCGGCTCTTCAAGTGGCTCTTCAAACTAGCCCCCACCTGCTACTGTTTCACAGATGAACCGAACCACGCACAGTCTACACCAGTGCAATCTGTAACGCAATGCCAATCGGAAGTGAGTCCTACTCCTGACCTTCACGAACACCTTAGGCCGCAAAGGTGGTATTACTCCGGTAACATGCCCTGCCCAGCTTCTTTAGTCTGAGATCGACTCCAGGAGTACGATAACCATGGCCGGGCATTAACCATATATCAGTGATAAGTATAGCAAGCCCCCGACATCTACTTCCGCCTTGCTTTCCAAATCCCGACTATCGCTAAATTCACCAACACTCAGCTGGGCTGTTTGTATCCTTCGTCACAACCATCATGCCGTCATTCACTTCAACCGCTATTCTCTTTCCTTTCATCTTGCAAGCCATCCCGGGCAGCTGGTCTGCTCCCACCGGCGCACCACTCCTTTCTCGCCAAACCTCCGAGCCTGAAGAGTACACTGCGAACTCAGAGATTGGACCCGGCGGAAGCACTTTCTTGGACTCGCCTCACTTCCGCGTCTACGGCAACAGCGGCGACGAGGCTCAAAATGCTATCGGCAAGCTCGAAGCCGCTTTCGAGTGCTTCGTCCGAGGTCTGAACTTCCGCTCTACGGGCCTCTCTTTCAACAGCGACAACGATGCGGGCCCCTGGACCAAGACCAACATCTACGCGGTCCCCGAACTGGCCAACGCTGCAGGCGTCATGCATTCCGACGCGACCACTGGCATGGGCTACGTCGAAGTCCAACAGGACTACCTCACAGCCGCAGACGTTACAGTCCACGAATGGGGTCACGCCCTCCACTACCACCAAAAGACATGGGTCGACCAATCGCGCACCGGTGCGTGGTGGGAGATGTTCGCCAACTGGATCGCCGACACTTACCAGACGTCGGACAACTGTGCTGCAGCGCGCGAGAAGCACGACCAGCCTACCGAGGACACCATGATCGATCTCCCCAAAGTCATTGGAGACTCATTCCAGGTTATCGTTGACGGCTCTGTCGATACGGACAATTACTACCAATCATGGCCCTTCCTCACTTACTTGACCAACAACCTCGATGCATTCCCTGGCTTGGGCGAGGACACGCTCCGCCAGATGATGGCGCAGTACGATGCAGGCAGCAACGAGACGCCGCTACACACTCTCCAGCGCGTCGCAGGCAACACTTCAGTCGCCGAGATCGTCGGCCGCTACTGGGCGCGCATGGCATTCGTCGATATCGGCCACCCGTCGGCAGGCGCAGTCTTCGAGGCCGTCAAAGGGCAGATCAACTATGAGAATGTGCAAGCTTCTGCTGCAGGGTCGTACGCTGTCATCGCGGCCAGGCGGCCGCAATACATGGGCGCCAACATAATCCCTCTGTCCGCTACTGGTGGTACTGTTAGTGTCGAGATTACGGCCGACGCTGCTTACACTGCGACTCTCGCCGTTTCGTCCAGTACTGGGGTCACTTACACGGTTGTTGAGGGTTCAGGTTCGGTTGAGGTCGCTGCAGGCGATGAAGTCACTTTGGTCGTGGCCAACACTCCCGAGGAGCTCATCTTGTACGATGCTTTCAGCTTGACTAGTGACGTGCAGAAGGGTCTGGACTATTCGTTTACGCTCTCTGGTGCCACTGTTGTCTAGGTAATGCTTGAATGATCATTGTTTCTACTCGGACTCGTAAGATGGATTTGTAAGCCATGCACTTTTGTGCGACTACATTCCTTCAAGCAGTAACAGTCTCCGCCAGGCTCGTCCCCACAAACACCACAAGCACGGCCGCGTAAGCCGCCGTCGCTCCCAGAACCTGGTCGGCTTTGAGATCGGTGCCAAAAGTGATACTGATCGCGAAAATCAGCATCGCAACGCACGTGGTGACCAAGCTAGATGTTTTGCCTGGAATGTTCGCCATCACAAGCACCGGGACGACGAGGGAAAGTCCCCCAGCAGGCGCCATGCTGAATCTTGACAGCAGGTGCTTCGATTTCTCGGCTTTGATCGCAGCTGTTCGTGCGACGCCTGGCAGCATTGGGTGGTCATGGTCGCGAGCGATTGGTAGTGGTCCGGCTGGGAGGACGTGCGCCGGGATCAATTTTGCCTCTTCCATGGCTAGTCGGTCGAGCTCTTTGGATGACTTCAGATAGAACGGGTCGTTCTCGTCGTCTTCGCCGCAATTCGCAGCGTATTGCTGCATAAATTCGAGATCTCTAACCGCTTCGCCTGCGTAGATCAGGGGGTCAGAAATACTCCGCTCGGCCATAAGACACCAGCTTACAATGTGCGTAAATAAATTTTGAGAGGTTGCTCAAGGCAAGGCCTGGATGCCATCCATTGAGCTTCTCATCGTAGAGTTGTGCAACCTCATTGGCAACTATTTGCTGCCCGTTTGCGACGATGAGGCGTTGCGTAGCGGCGATATTCAGCGTAGCTGTCTTTGGTGCTTTATCGTCACCGCTCCGTGTCAAAGTCGTGAAAATCTCAAGCTTGGCGGCATCCCACGCTCTGGCTTTCCACGTCGAGAGGTCCTCAGGCTCCAGGTAATCAGGCAGAGGTGGTGTTGGTCTGCGGTTCTCCCGGGCCTGATGTCCTGCTACTGACAACAAGCCACCTGGTTGTTTACTCCGGAAAAAATCGGCGAAAAAAGGGGTTTCTTTCGAGAAATCCTCTTCCAGTCTCTTCAGTCCATCCTGCATCTTCACAAGTTGCTCAGGGGCTTCTCGAGGCACTGGTGCAAAGGGGTCTGTTGCATCGGGCTTCTCCCGCGACAGATCAACAATTTCGTCGTCCTCCGGCCTGAGTACGTTCTGATCTGGCTTGGGAAGCTTCGGCTTCGTACGGCGCCGTTCTCTCGGGCTGTCAGAATACCGAATTGTGTCCGTCTTTGGTGGTCCCTCCCAACCTTCATCTTGGCCCGGTATGTCTGTGTTCCGGAATGCTTCGTCCCTCTTTCGTCTCTTCTTCTTACGAGGTGCAGGCTTTCGAGTGTAAGCTTCGGCGGATCCATCGTCCTTTGGTACCAGTATCCCTCTGCTCGGAGAAGGTGGCGGATCGGCGATAGCGAGGTCATTGTGAGTATTATTCGGAGATGTCTTTAGCGATCCCTTTGGACTAAGAGATAGACCAGATAGCAAGGTCGGTGTCTTGTCTGTGTTTTAGTCCCTGATCAACAAAGGAAGCTTGCTCAGCGTTTCCGATTCGTGGTTCCCTAGATTGGGCAGCGAGGTGCTACGGCGCACTCGCGCAGTCGGACTTGCAGTCTTTGTCGCCATAGATCAAAAAATGATTCCGCCTTCAGACTAGTTGTCAGGTGTTGGCTTTTTGGCTTTGCAAGGATCCGATATTGCAAACTTAGAAGACACTGTCGTTGGCTTCTGGATTTGTCCTGGTATCACGCTTTCACTATCAACATTTTGGTAACGAGGTTGCCCTTGGGCTTAATAATCTGGCTTTGGTGCAACACAGCCTCGGTCACAGCTCAGCCGTCGGGATTGAGGGGCGAAGCGAGGCTTGCATGAGCTGAGATCGTGCCAAGAGAGCGCCTGGGCGATGATGCTTTCCGAGAACGCGAGACTGTATCGTGTGAGCGAGTTCGTGATTGTCAAGCGCAAAGTCGTCGAAGATAACCCAGTCAGTGGATCCAACAGAGAGGTGTAAAGTTCTGATAGTCCGCTGCGGAACTGCCTCCTCTGTTAGCAAGAATGAATCCCAGATCACAATGATGGGCTAGCCGGTCAAGGCAGAGTATCTGCTACAGTCCTGCCCTCGGAGACATCACCAGCGCCAAGGACCAGTACGTGTAGACCTCGAGGCTTGGATAATACTGACCACACTCGATGTCGTCAAAATCGGGCCAGTATCCGCTTCGATCAGGCCTTACAGATCCTAAGACGCAAAGCTCCTTGATTTGAGGAGTAAAGCTGCCTCAAGGATAGGCATCCTCTCATTTCTTGTCTCCTACATCGCTAGCAAATCGTCGGAGCAAGAGCCTCGAATCGTTGGAGATTGTTGCGGCCTTACGTCAGCCTCAGAAAAAAAGATCTGTAGGTTAGCGCTGCTCAAAATCTCAAGAGATGAGTGCATGTAGTCAGCAGCTCTGTCATGTAAGTGACGCCAGCCAGGAGGCTCATTCCACCAAGTTGAGACCTTCAGTGTGAGATCTTCGCCCAGCAGATTAGTCGAAGTGAACCTCATGGAAGATCCAAGGGAGACACCAATCAGATCGAGTTGAGATGCACTTACACATGGCAAGCATACAGCCGGTGACTACTCACGTTTTTGCGTGCAGACATTGTGCAAATACAGGACGCCAGGCCGCAGAATGGCAGCCCCAGTGGCTTCGCTGGTTCAGTCGCGGCTTGCGTCGCTACATATGAATGCTAGACGGTCGAAGTCCATGGGGAAATGGAGTCTCCACGAGACTCCCCTTAAAGGTCCACTCTGTGTCCACCCGGGTACGTGGAGACACTCCAACTCTTCAGAAGCGAGGCTCAACTGGCGCGATTATTATTGCAATCGCTTTATGCAAGAGGTGGAGGGCTTGAACAATGACATCAGCTGACATGTAGCTGTGTAGAGCAGAAGTCTTAACGACGATGTCGCAGCCTTGCAGAGCCAAGAGACGTCTCATTTTCACTTCTCCACTTGACATGTCACTACACTGCAAGCGACCCCGGAGTTTCATCCGCCGGTTTTGCATTCTGTGATAATCGTGATCCGAGAAGGGCCGCGATGAGGCCGCAATGGTGGCCGGTCTGGGGATCAGGTTAGGGTCTTCTTCTGTTCTGGCATTGGAGGCAATTTGTCTCGCTGTGGTTTGTACGCATCGTCGCACCCCAACCAGATTGCTCGCTACCGAGCCATACGACCAACGTAATATGTGCTTGCTACTCCGTGATTAACAAGGGAAAGTTGTTGTCTTCTCGGATGAGAGCAGCCGGACGCCGGACGACCGCACGGCCGCTACTAAAACGTCATTTGCAAGCGATCAGGAACGGACCGGACCTTAAATATGGTTGAGAGCAAAACTCATCCTCAGATCGCCATGTTGGCAAGGCGTCGGACGATTTCGCGACACGTTGAGTTGTCACAATCCATCACGTTGCGTCGTTCTGATGGCGAATCGAAATTTTCTGCCCTGTCACCCTGTCTAGATGAGGACACGCATACGGCCAGAAGCCCGGTTTTCGGCTTGGCTCGAGACGCCAATGCTTTCGCCAATCCAGGGCGAGACGACATCATGCATGGAATTCTGCAAGTGTCTGAAGTCGTTTTCGTGAACCACGTGAAAGGTGGAGGAGGAGGAGGAGGAGGAGGAGGAGGAGGAGACTCTCCATTATGCTGACGATCATGGTAGGACCGACTGAACCCCAGCCTTGCCCCGAAGAACCCACGGCAGAGACTGGAGCCCCGGATATGCGTTTGTGGCAATCAACGAATGTCTCTGACGTGCCGGCTTCGAACGCGATCGCATTCTCGCTGGTTCTCGTTCGGCGTGTCGTGTGTAGAACGTTGACGGTACGCCGTAAAACCGTACCGCCACACGTGCACCAACAGCATCGTCGATGGGTGATGTCGAGAGGATTGCCGAGTCTGTCCTAGCGCCACTGCTTAAAACTAGCAAGCCATATCTTTGGCTCTCTTGGAGGAGCCTTGTGCACTCTTAGACCCACCGCGCTTGGCATATCTCGGGCGAAGTGGACCCTCGACATGGTCCTTCTGCGAGACTTTGCCGTCGATGCTAAAGTGAATGAACGATCTTCTCAGAGGTTTCGTCACGCCCCCAGACGGATTGCCTCTCTACGGCATGACTCTCGCGAACCAGAAGGCGTGCTCGGACGGTGCCCTCGTGCTCGGCAGACTCCATCTCTCCGGATGGGACCCAACAGAAATCCGCTCTTTTCAGTCTGGGCGTGCGATGTTTGATGGAGTGAATTTATCGAACTGTGATATGCTAGTCGCACGCGGGTCCGCCCACACACCCACATCCCATCTTTCCGACGTCATGCAGTGGACCTGGCCGTTGGATCAATAATTACTACCGCGTCTCTCCACGCGCCCTCTCCTCCTCTCCAGCATCCGATTGTGTTGTCCCTTCTTTCTCCTTCAATACCAGCAAAGATGGCGAACGACCAGCAGGTTCTCGGGTCGTCCGGAAACATCAGCGACTCCGATGTCAAGTCCGAAGGCAAGACCGTCACACCCCCGAACGAGAACAACGAGAACAACAATGAAAAGGTCCGCGCCGACGGCAAGCGCGAGTTGACGGAGGAAGATGCCTACGAGATTCTAGCCTACAACTGGCCGACTTGGAAGAAATGGATGTACCTGTCGTCCGTCGCGGTCATTCAGATCGCCATGAACTACAACACCTCGGTCTACCCCAACTTGATCGGACCTCTGACTGAGGAGTTCGGTATCACAGAGCAGAAGGCTCGTACTGGTCAGATGATCTACTTGCTGTTCTACTCATTCGGTTGCGAACTGTGGGCGCCTTGGAGTGAGGAGTTTGGTCGCTGGCCTATCCTTCAGCTTTCAGAGACGTTGATCAACATCTTCATTCTTCCGGCTGCTCTGGCCAACAACTTTGGCAGCATTCTCGCCGGTCGTGCATTGGTATGTTGCGATCGATGGCCTTGGAATCAATCGTCCAATTGCTAACATACCACAACAGAGCGGTCTCTCCACTGCAGGCGGCAGTGTAACCCTTGGCCTGATCGCCGACTTGTACGAACCCGACGAACAGCAATTCCCGCTCGCCTTCATCGTCCTCTCCTCCTGCATCGGCACCTCGATCGGCGGCGTAATCGGCGGCCCCATTGAACGCTTCCTGCACTGGCGCTGGAACTTCTGGATCCAGCTGATCTTCAACGGCGGCGCGCAAGCAATCCACTTCTTCATGCCCGAAAGCCGCGCCACAATCATCCTCGACAAAGAAGCCAAGCGCCGCCGCAAGACGGGCGAAGACCCCAACATCTACGGCCCCAACGAGCTAAAGTCCCCGCGGATCTCCATCAAAGAACTCGGCACCATCTGGATGCGGCCCTGGATCATGCTGGTCACCGAGCCGATCGTGCTCTGCCTGTCCCTGCTGTCAGGCTTCTCTGACGCCTTGATCTTCACTTTCCTCGAATCCTTCAAGCCCGTGTACGAGCAGTGGGGTTTCGGCACGCTGGCCATCGCCTGGGCTTTCATCCCGATCAACCTGGCCTACTTCATCGCCTACTTCTCCTACTACCCCTGGTTCTGGCGCGACAACCACCACCGCAACAAGACCGGCAGCATGCTCCCGGAGCGCCGTCTCAAGTGGCTCTTGTGGACCGCTCCTCTCGAACCGATCGGCCTCTTCGCCTTTGCGTGGACGACGCAAGGCCCGCAGGTGACGCACTGGATCGTGCCAATGATCTTCTCGACCTTCATCGGAATTGCAAACTACACCATCTACTTCAGCTCGGTAGACTACATGGTCGCCGCGTACGGAGTCTACTCGGCCTCAGCAACAGGCGGCAACGCCTGGGCGCGCGACTTCTTCGCCGGAATTTGTAAGTTTACCCTTTTTTCCCATATTCCCTCAAATACCCAGATCACTTCACTGACGATTTTTTCCAAAACCCACAGCCGCAATGTACGCCGCACCCCTCTACCACAACATCGGCCACTTCCCCAACCCGGCCGTCAACAACGCCTCGACGATCCTCGGCGCCCTCTCGTGCCTGATCGTGCTGCCCATCTACGTCTTCTACTGGTACGGCCCGCAGATCAGGGACCGCAGCAATTTCGCCAAATCGCTCTCTGCGCAGCGCGAGGCGACGGGAGGCCGTCGGGTTTCCAAGACAAATGCTACGCCGGAGCACTTGGCTGAGGGGCATACTGCGTAGATTTGCTTTGCTGGGGAAAGGGAAGGGAGAGAGAATGGGGAAGAAGAAGATGATGATGATGATGATGATGAAGGGGAAGATGGAGATGAAGAAAAGAAAAGTTGTTAAATGATACCCTTATCTGCATACGTGGAACGAATGGAAAAAACCTAAATTCACACGCGCGCTTTGAGATGATAGAAGCGTCGCGCTTACATGATAGAGAGATATAAATGGATGACTACATGTATAAATGCTAGCACAACATGTTCCAATATAGACTGCGCTGATGCTTGTCCGTGATGGCTTGCCCCGTCCACATGCACGCACTTATGAGTGGGACGGTTGACAGAAACACACAAAAACAAGTCTTATGCAGCTCTGAAGGAAAAAAAACCCAGTGGAATCTTCCAACCAGATCCAATGTATGGCATTAACTACTACTAGAATCAACTACAAGAGGGGGTATATACGTAAACATTACTTCACTTCACCTCGTCCCAAAATCATTCCCCACCTCACCCCAAAAACCTCTCCACAACATCCCTAATCCCCATCCAAACCCCCCTCCCCTTCGCCTCCCTCGCCCTCGCAACCGACCGCACGCTCTCCACGGGTCTCTGCTCCCTCACCTGCTCCCTCGAAAACCAAGCCCCATGCAACCCATACGGCACGCGCTGCGGCAGCATCACCCGCGCCACAACACTCCTCATATCCCCCGCGTCCACAATCCAAAGCTCGCTCTTCGCCCTGCCCTCGCCCAAATCCCCATCCGGAACACCGCCCTCCTCGGTAAGCTGCGCCTCGTCGAAAGCGTAGAATACAAGGTAACCGTCGTCTTCGGCGCGCTCCGAAGCGGCGGGCACGAAACGCGGTTCCTGCGCGAACCAGCCCTCGGGCATCTGGAAGACGCGGACGGGGTCGCGGGCGTCGGTCGACTCGAGGATCTGGACCATGGAGCGGTTGTCGACGATTCCCGTGACGCTGCGGGGCGGGTTGGCGCGGCCGCGGGCGATGAGGGTCGCGGCGTCGATTTTGACGAGGGCGTCGATTTTGGTGGCTTTGCCGAGGGCGGAGCCGAAGCTGGTCGAGGTTGTCGAGCAGCCGTAGATGTAGCGGGCTGCGCTCATTTCGAGCTGCGGGTGGACGGAGGGGAATTCGAAGGGGATGTGGGTTAGGGCCCATTGGTGGGTGATGGTGTTGGTGGCGAGGTTGAAGTTGTAGTAGTAGAGGCGGCATTGGTCGACGTCGAAGTCTTCTTCGTCTTCCTCGACGTCTTCGGGCTCGTCTAGGGAGATGATTCGGAGGAGGGGTTCTTTCTCGTCGGCTGGGGATTCGATCGAGCCTGATCGCTCCCATACGTTTCCTTCGGGTGTGTCGTTGTACTTGGAGAAGAAGGGCATGCGCTTCTTGTTGCGTGCCATGGCGCCTGCAATGTCCTTTTCTACTGGTGCGGCAATGTTTCCAGTGGCAAACACCATTGTTGCCGAGGTGAGACGGCAAGCGAGCATGTTCACCGCAACAGGCTTGCCGGCCGCGTCCAGATCATCCCATGAATTGGCTGTGTGGAAGATGCAGCATGCATCAGTCTCGAACCACCTGACCTCCTCAGGATGCATGCGGGGGAAGACGCCGAATCGAGATGACTTGTCGGAGTCGTAAGTGACAGGTGGCTTGCCTCTGAGTTGGTTAGCGGGATCCAACGTCAAAGGCAGATCCATGATGATGGCGTGCGACGAGGAGACGCCAAAGTCGTGCATCATTTTACCACCGCTGATGCCAGGGACAGCAGCGTTGAGCAGTTTCTGCTGAGTCGGTTGGTAGTCTTGGGAAGTACTGTCACACGACGCCTGCTTTGGCAGGACGGAGTACTGCACGTATGGCGGGGCAAAGCAGGCATGAAACATGAACATCTCCTTGGTCTGAGGGTCGACTTTGGGGTGTGCTGTCGTCCATTCTCGCATGAACTGGATCAGTCCGCCGTTCTCGCCAAGTACACGTTCCTTCTCGGTTGAGGGTGCATCCTTTGGCTCGCCCTCTGCAGAAGAGCCATTGAACCATCCAACTGTCTCCAGGCCAGGCAGCTGGATGCGCATGGGAGGACCACTCTCACATAGAGCCATTGCCCTTCCATCGTGGTAGACGACACTAGTGTTGGCAACACTGATCTTCTTGATCTTCTGTTTCGATCCGGGAAGGTGAGAGAGGATGACCAGTAAGATGGTCCTGAAAATCCTCATGGTGACATAGATGATGCGAGCCAGTGGGTTGGTCAATGTCGCAATGCTCGGTAGGATTGGCACTTTTAGCCGTTCCGAGCTGATGGCACTGAGGTACAGATCGGTGAGGATGAACTGGTTGACGAATTCGGGCACTATTGAGCCAGTGTGTTCGTCTTTGGTGAAAGACACGCCAGATAGCATGCCGTCTCCATCGAACCAGTGTGCATCTCGGCCTAGGTCGCTGTTGGATACTGGGTTGCTGCCATTGCGAACATACTGCCCGCCTGCGAGCTCCTCAGGTATTGTACCGGTATATGTGCATGGAGTCAGAGGGAGAGTCTGTTCGATGGGCGCAAAGTTGCCACTGAGATACGGGTGGTTCGCTTGCGGTGTTGGCCGGATGTTCTCGCTGGAGGATCTCTGGCGTTGGTGGCCTGGAGTGGCCATTGTAGACGCGTTGTAAACAGAGGCGAGATGGAAGTGAAGGTGAATGAGTGTGTAACGGTGTACTTGGGCACAGCAAGCTACGTGGGAGCTGTCCAACACGATACTGCGGACATGGTTATCGCAGCTCGGCGGATGGGCCAGAAGGGGAATGCGAGAAGGCGAATCACTCTGGCATCACCGACTGTCACATGTTTGCAAAGATGCACTTTTGACCTGCCGAGACCTGCCGTTTCGTGCCTGTGCCCATGTCCATCTCCGCACTCTCTTGCCTTGCACCATCTCGATGCACGACGTCACTGACAGGTACGCGCCCGATCTTGGAAGGAACCAACCGTGCCAACTCTAATCGCATGTCAAAAGTCGCCGTCCCTAACATTGCTTGTCAAATCCTCTTGTCCCTCCTCGGAGCATTCGAGTGCCACGTGCCGTAATAACCGAGAAACTTAGATCCGCCCGCCGCCGCAAAGGAGGCCGGGGCCCGCCAAGATGGTGGTGAGGAATCGCGAAACGGGCGTCCGCCTTGGGTATCCTCACACTGCCACAGTGCCACCCACCCTTGTGTGCCGTGCCTGTCCGTCGCGTCGCTCAGTACCACTGTGCAGTGTTTGCTGCGATCATTTCAATTGGCTCTTGCGGTAACAGCGAGCAGCATGATCTAGTAAACACACTCAGTCAACCAGTCAGACTTTCCTAAGAGACCCCGACATACACGAAAATGGGCTACGACTATGCGCTGGTGTAAGGGAGATCGACCCGCAATCCAATGCAAAACTGCGATTGCATGCTGATGACGCCTCGACAGACATCTTACCTACACCATCCCTCCTGCAATCCTCTTGTCCGTGCTGTACGCGCCATTGTGCACCCGCCTCGACCTCTACAAGATCGCCTTCCTGATCACCATCGCCGTCACCTCGACAATCCCATGGGATAGCTATCTCATTCGCAATTCAATATGGAGCTATCCCGAGAATGTGGTCATGGGCCCAAAGATTCTGGACATTCCCCTTGAGGAGGTCTTCTTCTTCGTCATCCAGACCTTCAACACCACTCTACTATACCTCCTTCTGTCGAAACCGACGTTGCATTCCGTCTACTTGGTCAAAGAGAAGAAGGGAAGCCAATGGAAGGTGTTGAAGGTGGGCGGTCAGTTGATCCTGGGCCTGGCCATCAAGAAGAGTTATGACTGGATCAAGACGCCGGGTCAATACACGTACATGGGTTTGATCTTGGTGTGGGCGTGTCCGTTCCTGCTCCTCCTCTGGAGCTTGGCGTACCAATTGCTGGTCAAGCTGCCTTTTGCAAACACCGTGGTCCCCATTGCCATTCCAACTTTGTACCTCTGGGCAGTCGACTCACTGGCTCTGCAGCGTGGTACCTGGGTCATTTCATCCGCGACCAAAACTGGCATGTATCTTCCAGTCTTTGGCCTGGAAGCAGAGGAAGCCGTCTTTTTCTTTTTGACCAACTGCTTGATCGTCTTCGGACTGGTGGCTTTCGACAACGCCATTGCCATCCTCGACGCCTTCCCTGCGCATTTCCCGAAAGTGCCTGCACTGCCAACGCCCGTTTTGCTGGTCCGCGCATTGCTTTTGCCTGCCGCGGCGTACGACGACGATCGGATCCTGGGCTTGCGACAATCGGTTCAGAGATTGCAGAATAAGAGTCGGAGCTTCTATCTTGCTAGTGGCACGTTCTCCGGTCGCTTGAGAATCGATCTCATCCATCTTTACTCTTTCTGTCGCATTGCAGATGATCTGATCGATAATGCCCAGTCGCCTCAGGAAGCGAAGCTATGGGTGTTGAAGCTGCGCAAGTTCCTAGAATTCTCCTACGGCGAAGCGAAGAAGTCCGCCGACGGTAGTCTCACTCAGGCCAACGATGTCAACCAAGGCGCCGCCACATTGTTCGCCATGAACAACTTCCCGCGGGACACGCAACTTTCCCTAATGTATCTGCCGACCCAGCGCATGGACAAGGAACCCTTATTCGAACTCTTGAAAGGTTTCGAAATGGACCTGATCTTCTCCAAAGACCCCAGCTCCACCCCAATCAAGACCGAGCCAGACCTCGACCTGTACGGCTCCCGCGTCGCAGGCACAGTCGCGCACCTCTGCATTCAGCTCGTCCTGCACCACTATCCCGACCTGTCCGAGCCGACGGCAAAGCGCGTCATGGCTGCCGGCCACGAAATGGGAATCGCACTGCAGTACACCAACATCGCCCGCGACTTGCAAGTCGACGCGCACAACGGCCGCTGCTACGTCCCGATCTCGTGGCTGAAGAAGGAGAAAATGACGCCCGAATCCTTCCTGTCCGCTCTCCGCTCCGATGGCAAGAATGAAGACTACGTCAACAAGCGGATCGAAAAGCTGCGCCTGCACTTGCTCGATCGCGCTTTCAGCTTGTACGAGAAAAGCCGGGGCGCGATCGAGGAGCTGCCGAAACCTGCCAGGGCTTCGATGCGCGTTGCGGTCGAGTCGTATATGCAGATTGGGCGCGAGTTGAGGACGCCTGGATACCAGGTCAAGGCTGGGCGGGCGACGGTGCCGGCGTGGAAGAGGGTCGTTGTCGCTTGGAGGGCTTTGTCTGGGCCTGTGGCTTGATGTATATGTGTATGTGTATCTCTGTCGATGCGGCTTAAATGTCTGGAAAGATTTAGCGTTTGCATATAATTTGTAAATACCCATGTAATGGATTGAGCATGAAATTCTTGCTTATTATGTCCTGAGCACCTTTACAGTAAAGTACAATTGCATTGGCTGTCTTTGACTGATCATGAATTGGATGATACTTACTCAATGAGCCCACCGGCTTTTTCCAGTACACAGATCGTCTGACAAGCGATCGACCAATCGTCGTACAGTTCCGCATCGCATCCATGTAGATTGGGTTTGCTAGGGCATAATAATCACCCGGCGTCATACGAGCCCGGCTTCCCTTCCCGTCGCTAGGCTGGCATGTGAAGTCGACCACTCTTCCCATCCCACCAGAACCAAGACCAAACATGCATCTCCCTCGAAACCAAACCCCCAGGACGACGCAATCACAATGTCCGAGAAGCCGAGGCAGAAGACTGCCATCGTGATCGGTATGCCGACAGCCTAGCAACATGCTACTCCCTCCCAAATACAGCAAACACTTGGTCTAACATCTCTATCAATCCAGGCGCTGGAGTAGGCGGCGTAAGCACCGCCGCCCGCCTCGCCAAAGCCGGCTTCAAAGTCACCGTGCTCGAGAAGAACGCTTTCACCGGCGGCCGCTGCAGTCTGATCCACCACGAAGGCCACCGCTTCGACCAAGGACCTTCCCTCCTCCTGCTGCCCCGCCTCTTCCACCTGACCTTCGAGGAGCTGGGAACCAGCCTCGAGGCCGAAGGCGTCGAATTGCTGAAATGCGACCCCAACTACAACATCTGGTTCGGCGACGGCGAGCGCGTGCTGCTCAGCTCCGACCTGGCGACCATGAAGCAGGAGATTGAGAAGTGGGAGGGGAAAGACGGGTACGAGCGGTACCTTGCCTTTTTGCAAGAGAGCCACAAGCATTACGAGCTGTCGGTTTCGCACGTGTTGTTGCGGAATTTCGAGACGTTGGCTAGTATGCTGCGGTGGAGTTTTCTGCAGCACCTGCTGGCGTTGCATCCGTTCGAGTCCATTTGGACGAGGGCGAGCAAGTACTTTTGGACGGAGAGGTTGAGGAGGGTGTTTACGTTTGGCAGCATGTATATGGGTATGAGCCCGTTTGATGCGCCGGGGACGTACTCGCTGCTGCAGTACACGGAGTTGGCCGAGGGGGTTTGGTACCCGGTCGGTGGGTTCCATCGGGTGGTGGAGGCTTTGGTGGAGGTGGGTAAGAGGTTTGGCGTCGAGTATAGATTGGCGACCGGAGTTGAAGCCATCTTACTCGACAACGACGGCGCAAAGGCAAAGGGCGTACGGCTGGAGAACGGCGAGGTGCTGGAAGCGGACATCGTGGTCAACAACTCGGATCTGGTCTACGCCTACAACGAACTGCTGCCAAAGTCCTCTTACGCAGAAGCCCTCAACGAACGCCCCGGGTCTTGCTCGAGCATCAGCTTCTACTGGGCGCTTTCGGAGAAGGTGCCCGCTCTCCAACCGCACAACATCTTCCTCGCAGACGACTACCGCGAGTCCTTCGACAGCATCTTCAAGAAACAGCTCATCCCCGACGAGCCCAGCTTCTACGTAAACGTCCCCAGCCGCATCGACCCGACCGCCGCCCCGCCCACAGGCGACAGCATCGTCGTCCTCGTCCCCGTAGGCCACCTGGTCGAGAAGTCCCACTCCAGCGGCCAAACAACATCCCCCAAAAACACCAACGGCCCCTCCATCTCCTCCGCCTCCCCTTCCAACCAAACAGGCATAACCCCCACCGCAACCCAAGACTGGCCGGCCATGATCGCCCTCGCCCGCACCACCATCCTCCGCACCATCAAAGCCCGCACAGGCGTCGACCTCGCGCCCCTGATCGCGCACGAACTCACCAACGACCCCCTCTCCTGGCGCGACCGCTTCAACCTCGACAAAGGCGCCATCCTCGGCCTCTCGCACAGCTTCTTCAACGTCCTGAGCTTCCGCCCCTCGACCCGCGCCCGCCGCCCGCACTGGCTAGACGGCAAGCTCGGCGCCGGCGTCCTCGAACGCATCGCTTCTGTGGTCGTGGACGTGGGCAGGGGCAAGGCGAAGGACGTGAGGGGGCTGTATATGGTTGGCGCGAGCGCGCATCCGGGGACGGGGGTGCCGATTGTGCTTGCGGGGGGGAGGTTGGTTGCGCAGCAAATTTTGGAGGACGAGGGGATGGAGGCGCTTTGGACGGGGGAGGGGAAGGAGAGTGTTGTGAAGGATGAGAGGCTGGATAGGATTGACAAGCCGTTCTGGCTTGATGATTCGAAGAGCTGGATTTTCGTCATCTTCATGGTCATGGCGGTTCCGTGGGTTTTCGGGGCGATGTTTTGGTGGAATGTTTGACGGGGAGGGAGGGTTTTGATGGGAAGGTGATGTTCAGATGATGCATGCCATTGTCAATATCTTGACGGGTTGAGACTGTCGTCCTTTTTCTTTCCCCAGTTTTGTTATATATCAAAAACTCACCCCACATATCACATGTTATATACAAAACCGAAGATTCAAGACTTGGAAACGGCGATTGTCTTTGCGACGAGCAATAATGGAACCACAAATCCCCTAGGGACCTGAGAAATCGATTGTCCTCGTCGGGCCCTCCCCTCTTTTACATGTTTGTTTTGTCATTGCAGTGCTCGAAAATTCGGGCACTGTTGGATGCTCCCGGTGTCATGTTCGTCCCTGTCTACTTTTGAGGCGTTTGCTGGATGAGAGGTACATGTAATATGTAATCAGATGAATGCCACGCATGGCGGGTTGCAAACGATTGATTACATCTCCATCGAGTCCAGAGTTGAGGGGTAACTTGGGTGTGGATTTTAGTTGGATTTGATTGGAGAGGGAATAAATCGAATATCTAGAGGATAACTATCGGTGTCTTGTATACATACCTAGGGAGCAGCTCGATCGTTTCGTCGGTCGGAGTGATATGGAGGAGGGCATCTCACTGCAGTGTTTACATTGTTGTTCACGTGGAAAGGTCGAGCGATGGTTTCAGGGGAAGAATATTATTCCCAGTCAGTCGAATGTTACATCCGTTGCGTCTTCGTCGAATTTGATGGTTAGGTAGACAGGTACCGGTAGACGGATGGTTCGACACCGAACCAAGAATGAAGAGCAGTCTATAAGCCCACTACTACGGTAGAGGAGGGTTGACAGAAGTCGAAGACTACCAAATGACTAAGTGAAAGTGACTTCCATGGTAACTCGGAGTTGAAAGTCCGATCTTCCTCCCTCCTCGTGGTTAATTCCTCCTTCCCTCCTTCCAGCCCCCTTGTCTTCATGACGCCGACGATCTCTTCCGCGTTTTCCAGGTGCAAGCGCAACCGGCTGTCCGCGGGACTTGGTTTTTCGTTGGGGGACTGTTTTTCTTTTTATTTTGATCTGGCCTTGCCTTTGGGCGTTTTCTTTCTAACTACATGCAGTTCGTATACTTTCTCGTGGTCCGTGAATCGTGTCAAGGCCGCCCTGGCTTGATCGGTTCGACCGAAAGCCCGCGAGGGTGATGGTTGTGAGCTTGTGATGGGATGGGTTGGTGATTGACACGGACATTGACATGGGGAGCTTGGGATTGTCGAGATGGCTGGGATGCTTGCGGGGTTTGTCGGTGGCACGACCGATCTCTACAGCAATGTGATACATGATACACGTAAGTTTGATATGCGGGTGCGTGCATTGTGTCTGAGGGGGGTGGTGTGACAGTATGCACTACTCGACGATAATAGTCGCAGGAAACGGTGCGGTGTGATGCAAACTGCCAATAAACATGAGAGTCTTTCTCGACTCCCATCAACTCGGAGACTCGGACATGGCCGCCACGAAGAGGTTCCCACGGATGCATCGCGGCGGCTCTTCCTTCACGCGACAAACGAAAGAAAAAAAAACCCTCGATCAAAGACGCAATGACTGGATTGGTATCGTCCATGCGAATGAAACGCGACCTCGACGTGTTAGCACTTCCGGTGGCCCCCGCGGATTGAGTTTCTGTACCTCCTGGAGTCATGTCGGTTGTCGCGTGACGGGTTTACTGGTTTTACTGGTCGATAGTATGACATAGCACGAGTGAGAGGAAAGTCGCGGTCTCGACCCGGCAACGCTAAAGAGGCGCGCTAGTTTGAGCTGGGCAGAGATGCACATGGAGATTAGAGATCGCGAGGCGGAATGCAATTTTGATGTGGCGCTGGAAACAAGCTCTCTGACAAGGCTACAAGGCGCGACGCCAGAGCTTGCCTTGATGGTGCCCGCTAACCCAACAAGCTTTTTGCACGCTCGGACTGCCATGACGAGATCTTGCACCGTTATCGTCACCTCACTATTGAATTGAGGACTGCCCATCGACCGCTCGCCAACGCTCTCGTCATGTGCTGCACTATACCATCGACAATCTATTGCTGCTCTCGTCTGACATTGAGGGGGGATTATCAATGATCAGACACCATACAGCTTGAGCTTTCTCCATCGATCGTGAGACACAACGCATACAGCTCTCATCATCGCACGCACGAGTGGGCCTTGTCATCCTCAACTACCGATGCCGTCCGTGGGCCGCATGGCCGGAGCACAAGGAGGAACGGTGATGAGGAACCCTGAAGGATGACCCGGCCGATCCGGCTACGATAGGCTGTCGATCCTAGCCCGGATGCTATGGATCAAGACCATCAACACGACAAGTGCACCGCGGACTCAACACCGTGTCGACGTCATATCCCTATCATGCTTTTCGTCGAGCTACCGTCATGGGTGTTTGTGCCGGGGCGGAATGTATTTACTATAACCCCTCTCGGTCGCGCTCTGGAAGCATATTCCCTTCCTTCAACACCCAGCTTACCTATCGACACCCCTTGCAGGCTTTCCAAGTGTCTTTGATTCACCAGCCAAGATGGGCAACAACGCACTCAATGTCAACGGTATTTCATTTAGCTTGCACACGTCTAGACGGCACACCTTACTGACAGTCATTCCTAGGCGACGCCGTCAACAATGCTCACGCTGAGATTGCCATCACCACTCACGGTTCCGACTGGTACTGGGCCGTGACCGCTGTCATGATCACGTCGACCATCGCCTTCATGGGTCTTGCCCTCACCAAGCCTCGTCAACACCGCATCTTCCACTACATCACCGCCATGATCACCATGGTCGCCTCCATTGCCTACTTCTCCATGGCTTCCAACCTTGGCTGGACCGGTATTGCCGTCGAGTTCATCCGTGACGACCCCGAGGTGCGCGGTTTCTACCGTGAGATCTTCTACGTGAGGTTAGTACTCCCTGTTTGCCACTACAAAGTTCCAATCACTAACCTTCTCAGATATATTGACTGGGTCATCACCACCCCCCTGCTTCTCACCGATCTTCTCCTCACCGCCGGCATGCCCTGGCCCTCGATCCTCTTCGTCATCCTCATTGACGAAATCATGATCGTCACCGGTCTTGCCGGCGCCCTCGTCCGCACCAGCTACAAGTGGGGCTACTTCACCTTCGGCTGCGTCGCCCTCTTCTACATCCTCTACATGCTCGGCTGGGAAGCCCGCAAGCACGCCAACGCCCTGGGCCGCGACATTGGCCGCACCTTCATGATCTGCGGCTCGCTGACCGCCGTCCTGTGGACCCTCTACCCCATCGCCTGGGGCGTGTGCGAGGGCGGCAACCTCATCTCTCCCGACTCCGAGGCCGCGTTCTACGGCGTGCTCGACGTCCTGGCCAAGCCCGTCTTCGGCGCTCTCCTCATCTGGGGCCACCGCAACATCAACCCCGGCGCGCTCGGCCTGCACATCCACGACTACACGGAGAAGGACATCCAGTTCGAGGGCCGCAAGCGTGAAGTGACCGACCAGGAGGCCATGGCCACCAGCGCCAACGGCAACGGCGTTTGAAGAGTTTGACTCTCGCGTCGCAACGACTCAACCGCTCTAATTGAGTCTTGATCATCGAGACTCTGAGATTGAACTTGAACTTGTCCTACTAGGCGTTGGGTGTTGAACACCTTGTCGCTGATGCAGATATACCCCCCTCGAGACGATGCCGAATAGGTGTTTGTCGTCCTGTTGTGTTTTTTTTTTATTGACTTTCACGAACACGGATGCGATGAGAAGCGTTTACGACGAATCTGATTTTTCTTCCGTTTTCGTGGTTGGATATTCTCCTTAACCCTCACCCCACCCTACTCTACATACCTATCATATATATCCCCCCTAATTCTAATAATACCTCTACCCGCAATAACACATGTTCTTGTCCGAGGCTTTGGCGATGTTGTTTTTTCTTTATTCCAAATTGGCACCCAAGAATCCGACGTCGATGGGTGCGATGCTTCTGTGACGTTGTGCAGCTCGCTAATGAGACGGTTCAGTGCGCAAATTGCACAAATTGCACTGAACCGTGACCTGTTGACTTCCATGGTTACTATGACTCTACGACGTCAGGTAGTAAATACCTGTCAGCAGTGTTGCGATCACTACGGCAAAGCACCTGCAGCGATCAGAGAGAACGACCGAAAAAAAAAAGCATGTTACATCGAAGCTGCTAACTTATCTCAGAAACGGTCTCGAGCTATCATTGATTGATTAGTCGAAATAATTTGACGCGCTGTTCTAGGGGTTAGATCTCTCAGCGTCAGTTTGTAGTCTAGAGGCGACTCGACAGATGTGGCCACTCCTCTTGTTCTTAAGCAACAACCTTGTTATTAAGAAAGCGAGCGAGTACACGATGTAAAATTTGTAGAGCTGTAAGGCACGAGTCGCGGGACCAACGAATACTTCGATTGAAAGTTATCCAAGCCAATCCCAGCTAAAAACAAATACTAAAAGAGTGGACAGAGGGACAAGCCCTCCAGATCATCCAT
>Ga0265797_10004757_pt1 | contig 20435 bp, 23 predicted proteins | sample P2T30metagenome_FD_192433 | JGI IMG/M metagenome (GOLD analysis project Ga0265797, IMG submission 192433) | Plant litter microbial communities from East Loma Ridge, Irvine, California - P2 T30 | ecosystem: Environmental > Terrestrial > Plant litter > Unclassified | place: USA: California...
GCAATTCGGTAAATGCAACCATCCTTGTTTTCACCATATGACAGGAATGGTGGCGAGCGGCGACTGCTACGACGGACCGTGACGGCAGGGTAGTAGCCCGAGTAATCTTCGGTGTCTTCGTTCAGGGAGCTTACGTCGTATAACGATGCGAGCGAGTCACTTGAATGCGGCATTCGCATCGAGGACTTTTGTCAGTGCGGCATCTCATTAAATGGGTCCAAGATTGGAATACCTTTTCGAGACTATAGTTTTATCGCAGGCCCGTCGTCATCTGGCCGAGCGAACGCTTGGAGTATTTCTTTGTCCGCAGCTGGCGGCAAGGCTCCCTAAAACAACCTGGTTACTTGACCAAACCTGTCTCCGCTCTTGCAAGATACCATCTCCTCATTTATCCTCTTCTCCTATCTCTGCAACTTTGGGTTGAATATTGTTGATCAGCTACGCTGCGCTGCGTCGATATACGCGAACTCAACTTTACATCCCGCTAGGTGTTTTAATCAAGAACCTCGGGAACGCCGATGTCTTCGATATTCATCTTCGGATGTAACGCTGCGGGACAATATCAAGTCAAAATGGCATCGAACCACAGCTCGAACTTCGAGCAGATACCCGCGTTGAACAACCTTTCGTGCGTCAAGCATGACACTAAAGCGTACGTGGCACTGCACAAATGAAGACATAAGACACAAGACGTCGTCGGACTAACGTGAATATATGTACAGGACAGTGACTTTCTTGGAATGGACGGTCACGCATTTTGCGCTTGTCTTCCTCGTAACCTCGCCCGTCACATCGTACGCCCCTCAGACATGGTCAATGAGCCAAGCCCGCTCGAGCGCTGGTTTCTCCCTCGACTTTCCCCTTATCGTGCTTGTCTCCAGCATCATCAAGTGTGTCTTCAACATAATGCTAAAGAAAAAGTAACACAAACTCATTACCCGCCGCCCGCCCCCCCCCTAGACTTTTCTACTGGTTCGACGCTCACTACGATGCTGCACTCTTTATTCAAGCCGCCATCACGATCTTCGTGCAATGTGCTCTCTTGAACGTTGCCCTATTCCATTGTCCTCTCGTTGGCATACATCCTTCGTCCAACAAATCGTGCGTTGGGTCCCAAGTCGACACTCCCTGCACGCGGCCTTTGAATTTCTGGCGGTGGCGCAGCCGACGCCTGTACTGGCAGTTCCTCGCTTATTTCATCGTCGTACTCACTGTTCTGCAGATCATCTTCGGACCCGAGGACTTGTACTCGAGCGTGCAAGGCTATGTGGCGCTAAATGTTAAAGCAATCTTACCGCTGCCGCAGATTTGTCAGAGTTCACGTCGCAGAAGTTGCAGAGGTTTCGAATTCAGCGTCCTGGTGAACTAAATAGCGGGAGATGTGTTCAAGATGACGTATTATCTTCTTTTGGAGGGAGGTGTGCCCTAGGCGTTCAAGCTGTGTGGTTTGTTCCGGGTGTGCTGTGATTTTCATCTGGGCTTTCAGTACTGGATGTATGCAGGGTATTCACAAGACACACAGAGATAGACAGACTGTTTTTCTAATCATATGAGAGACCTGAGAACGGCGATTACTTAACCTACACTGATAGGATGTTTCGTACCGCGACAGGTTCCGAAGAATCGCCCAGCAATAAATTTGTTGCAAGTAAAGAATGCGTCGCTAGAACAAAAGTTAACCACCTGGGCCGAAGTTGCACGTCCGGAGTGCAGCGCTGGTAGGGCACATTCCTCGATCATGCGAAACTTTCTCAAAAACAAATGCAAGACCTGTGAGGAACGAAGTGGCACATTTGGAGTGCGTGTTGAGAATGCAGCGCTGATTGGTAATGCGGCGCGTTCCTAGATGATGGATTGGGTTAGAAGCTACATATTCCAGTAAGACATTCCGACAAGGATCAATCGGAAAGCGTCGCAATTATGACACCCTTTTGTCATGCAGCTCAGTCTACGCTTGACACCCCATAGGTAAACATCACCATCTATGTTTCTAGCAACAATAGCATCGCAGCATACACAATGGTTCAGGAGATGCAAAGCGAACTCTCAGTACGATACGCGAAGAGATCGTGTTGCCTTTGGTAGGATGACTCCCGGTCCTGGAATGCCACTCGAAGGTGTCCCTCCACCATCTTTACTGGACAATAAGGTTTTCATCAGCAAGGCGCTGGTAGTCTTATTAGTGTAGCTTACGCTTGTCTTACTCAATCTGCGCTATCCAATGATATAAATGATGACTCTGTCTGTGAAAAAGTCGAAAAGAAGTTTTGATCTTATATCTTTCTGAAACATTTGTGGTATACCAAGCAGTCGCTATGAACAATGAGTTGAACACAGGAATACAGAAGCATCCTCGTGTTCCTAAGTACTAATGAGATTCGTACTGTAGACACAGTGATCAGTGCCAACTCGTGCGTGCTCAGTGAGGTTGTCTCCCCATTCCTCACTGATCGTTCCGTCCTCTACGCCTGTATGCGTAGTTGTCGGTCCGATCAGCACGTGTTCGTGACACGCACTTAGATTGGATGCCAGCAAGCATGCGCTATTACGATCGCTGTCTTCGATAGCAAAAATGTGAGGGGACAATGATTGGGAAGTGATGCGTCTTCTCCCGAGGATCTATATTTGGAAGCGTTGTTGGTCTCGCGCGAGCTCAGACGTGAAAGGGATTTCGGTGGAGCCGAAATCAGTCCTTGAGTTCCAGGCTGAGGACCCACTCAACAGAGGACCGTACCTATGGTCCTATGGTCCTATGGTCGCTATCAAATAACTCAGCCAACGGAATTCAGCCTTACCCCAGATGGGGCATTTGCAGGCTTGTGCGTTAGCAGACTGTTTTTGAGTGGTCAGAACACTTGCCCTCGTCTCAGCTGCCTCGGGTTCAGCTCGCGTCTACCTCGCAATCTTCGCAAATTCAGACGGTGAGGTTTTGCAGATCGAGTACTGGAAGAGGTCTGGCGTCGTCACCAAGCGCCTGAAGGAAGATGCAGCCAACAACTCACGACACCGACGTTGGTCAGAGGATTTCAAGGTGATCGTAGCGAGGACTAATTCAACGGACGAACACCAAACGTGCAAACAATGACCCAGCAGGGCTCGAAAAATTCACGCAAAAGATGTGCGCAGTGTAAACACCGACGTGTCAAATGCGATGAACGGGTGCCTTGTGCAAATTGTACACGGCGTATCGAGCATTGCAGTCTTCTTCACCCCACTCTCTTCCATGACTTAGGCGGGAGTGTCATCACGGCAACGACTGGAGACTGGCTGCAGGACCTTGGATTGATGCATCACTACAGCCACTCTACCAGCCGGTCGAGGCTTGGAACCAGCGTCAAGTTCCAGCACATGTGGCAGGAAAACATTCCTTCTGAGGCGGCTAAGCACCCATTTGTGATGCACGGTGTGCTCGCACTGTCTGCACTGCATCTGGCATGCACCCAGCGACAGCAGGCAGCTAAGTACGCCTATTTGTGTGACAAGCATCAAGCTCTCGCACTAGCGTCTTACCGGCAGAATCTCACACACATAACGGATGACATCGCTACTGCGTTGTTCGCTTTAGCGGTGATATTGTCTGTATCTTCAATGGCTAGGGCGACTTTGAAAGCCTCTTCGATGGCGGGACCACAGTTCATCGACGTTGACAGCATTTGCGAGTTGTTCTACTTGAACCTGCAGTCTCTTTTCCGTTGCACTATACGACAACCAGATATCTGCTGATGCCACATCGACTATGTCTCCTGAAATGCTCCGGATGTTCCGAGGTCTCCAACGCATGGTTCACGAGACATGCACTTATCAGAATCAAGATCAACGTGGACATTGCTCAGAGGCAATAGAGAATCTACAAAGTGTGTTCAGGACTATGCTCTCAAAACGCCTGACTGGAGAATTGGAGATGGGTCACATCTGGTGCTGGACCGCCATGCTCTCAAATGAGTTCATCAGAATGGTGCAAGCGTCATTTCCACCTTCCCTGGTAATTGTGGCCAACTTCGCAGTGGCGACAATCATGTTGCGAGAAACATGGTATGTTTCTACATGGGGAAGCCTCGCGTTTAAAGGCATCCGGGTAGCACTGAGAGGTGAGCTGAATGGGCATCTCCAATGGGCAGAAGAGCAGATCGTCTCAGACCTTGCAGGACTGAAGTATGAAGGTGGATGAGTCGAAAAATGGGAGAGCTGGCGGGTGCACACTTGGCTGCCCACTGTGAAATGGTCTCGCCATCGGAATATAATCCATCCGCTCCACGAACAGCGCGCTTTCCAACACGAAACTGGCGAGCAGCCAGTATATTTGAATTCACTTTCTTCATTGCTTGTCGACACCAGCGGTCGGTCAAACTCCTATGCGCTCTTATAGTTTTGTGGGTCCACCACGATCGCTTGAAAGAGCCGTTTCACTTCTATACCGGTCAAACCAGCGTTCTTGACGATATCTGCACACCATACCAGCCATCTTGTGTTTGTTTGATTCAATCAGGCTGTTCACTGTAACCGTATGAGCCGCTCCTATTCACCCTCTAAACCACGTATTGAAACGCTCTTTATTAACCTCACAACCCTTACAGATTACAGGTGCTTAGCATAAGCATACGACTATTTCAGACTTCGGTGTAGCGCAATCTACGACTCCTTTAACCTCATCTGCAACCTCGTCACGGGGCGCGCGTGAGCTCCGGCGGCATCCTCGCGTTCCTATAATCTTATGGAGAGGTCGATATCGTTCTTAACCGAGCTACGGCTAGCGGCATATAAGAGCTGGAAATCAGAGCCTACGAGGTAGACAACACACCGATCGAAAGTGCAGAGGACGCCTCAGAGGCTTGAAAGCGCACACGGCATCACACGGTAAGATTAACGAAGTGAACAACCTTATAAGCGACCTCATAAACGAGCGCTAAGACTCTTATACCATGTAAGTCATCAGATCCGCATCAAGCTATCAAGATACCCTCATCGATTAGTATCCTAACCGTTGCGGTGGCTGGATAAGACTTCTGGAGCCATCCCACATGTAAGAAAGAAAGAGGTAACATAAATGCAGCATGGTCCAGGGGGACGCAACAAGTTCACCAAGTGCATCCACGATGCAGGAAGGAGTGGTACTCTGACCTCACAATAGAGCACTACGAAATTCGGGTTGCTAGGGACATAGACAAGACAGCGTACACATTGTACATGTGAGACCAGCAGCCTGTGTCGTGTTATGATGGGAGGAGAAGACACTAAAAGCGAAGACTCAGGAGATGTGACTATGTTGCATACCCAGTGTGAGGCCGTCGAGCCCGTATATCATTGTGGGCTTACAAATTGGGCATAGAGACCTAGGGCATAGTTGCGAAACCAAGGAATTGGCCGTGGAAGCCTGTTACAAGCTAATTCTGGTCGAGAAAGGAGTGCAAGGGGATCATGGTGGCTCAGGTGACGCGAGCGACGGGAAAGAGGAGGATGATGACGCGGGAGAGGACATAGAGATTGAAGATGAGGATGAGGATGATTAGCGGGACGAAGTTCGGATCTTCCACTATGCTATTGCTCCTGTACATACCAATGCCGCTCATCCATAGATCGCTCACTTGCATGTTTCGATCTTTGAAACCCTTGTAGATCTATTGAATTCGTGGCAAACGTGGCAGGTAAGGTTTTCAATTCGAACGCGCCTCGCAAATACAGAAGTAGTTCGTCCACACACTCGACAAAGCGCACCAAAGTCATCGCTCCCTTGATCGACGAAACGATGGAAATAAGCGTCCCGAACGAAGCAAGACGAATTTTTCGGTGTAGATTCGCTGTGGATAATGATTAGTGAGGATGTGATAATTGACGTTCAGATTGGTTTATTACAACCCGGACACTGGTTTCCCACAATCCCGCCTCTCGCCCCTGTATCTCACAGTGCCGCGCGCGGGAGAGCATGCGTTGGAGGGCAACATGTTCACGAGCATGCTTCTATTACTGTCGGCTCTGATAGATACGATCCACGGTTCCATGGTTCAAGTGCTTTTGCTTCGCTCATTCTTCAGGAACAGTCATTCTCTTCCTCTTCGAATATTTCTTCTAATACCTCATCTCTTCACCCCTAAGGAATATTACATACCACTAACAATACTGTCAAGGTGCATGCTGCACGGTACTACGGCAAAGAGGATTTCAGAATTGAACACGATGTTCCTGCCTCGCTAGAGCAACTGTCAGGGTATAACCTGCTTTTGTCGGAATCTGCGGGATAGGTGTGTAGTCGGTATTGTGGGTCCCTCAATGCCAGCAAGCGCTGACTATCCCCTCCAAACCTACATGAATACTTCGCAGGACCCAATTACGCATTCTGTCTCCAGTGACCAAACTTGCACAAGACTAATAACCCCTCTCAGTTTCTCCCCGGTCACGCACACCCTGTGACCAAAGAGACATTTTCCATCGCGATCGGCCACGAGTTCAGCGGCACAGTTCTCTCTCTCGGCCCGAGTCACCACACCACCTCCGCCCAGGCATGAAAGTCGCCGTGCGGCCCTCGATCTGCTGCGTGTTAGGACCTTGTCCTAAGTGACTACCGTCACGTGAGTGTAAAGTCAGGTGACTAAGAGGTCGGGTTTGTACTCGGTGGAGAGGGCACAGGCAGTGTGAAGTGTAAGAGCAAAGGTTTGGTATCTTGTTATACCAAGCAGTCACTATGAACAATGAGTTGAACACAAGAATACAGAAGCATTCTTGTCTTCCTATATACTAATGAGATTCGTGCTGTAGATACAGTGATCAGTGTGATCAGTCCGCTGAGCGTACTGATCCAACTGATCAGTGTCACGTGACCCGTACGTGCTCAGTGAGGTTGTCTTCCCAATACTCACTGATCGTTCCGTCCTCTACGCCTGAACGCGTAGTTGTTGGTCCGGTCAGCACGGTTCGTAACACTGCGGCGCATGTCCAGCTTGTCACGTCGGCGCGGAAAATACCTACCCGTCTGGCGGCTTCGTCAGTCTCTCGGGTGAGCGGTCAGGGCGTCCTTCCAGCCGAAGTTTGCCATCCAATGCCGAACAGAGTGGATTTAGATGTCGGCGCTCTGGTCGAACTTTTGGCTGTCGCGTGGGATGCGGTTGACATCGGCCCTATTACCGAGTGCACAGAAGAAGGTCCAAACTGTTTGGTATTGGGCGGTGGACCCATCGGGCTGGCAGTTTGCCAGGTATTGTAATGCAAGCAAGAGGAGCAAGTAAAACCATCATATCCGAGATGTCAGTCAAGCGGCAACAATTCACACGACAGCTCGGAGCCAGACATGTGATGGACCCAAGGCAGTTCGACATGGCGGCCGCTATCCAGCGGCTATGCGGCGGTGCAGGCCCGGACATTGTCTTTTACTGCGCTGGTGTGCCGCACAGCATCGAGGCAGTGTGTAGAGCCGTAAGGGCGCGAGGTAGTATCGTCAACGTTACGATCTGGGAGAAGAAGGTGCCGTTTCATCCGAACTGGCTCGCGTTTAGAGAGACCAAGTACTTGGCTGTGCTAGGATTTAATGACAAGGACTACAAGGGTGTCGTCGAGGCGCTCAAGGGCGGGAATGAAGTCGTAGGATGGTGACTGCGAGGATCGCGCTCGATGACTTGGTTGAGCGTGGCTACGGTGTTTTGAGTGAAGAGAAGGAAAAGCACGTCAAGGTGTTGATTGACATGAGTGTTGGAGCTTGAAGTTGCGATAAATATTTAGGATGGGTGGGAGATTTTTCCGTTTCTTAGCACGAAGAGACTAATACTTACAGCAACAACATTTTACAGCTCAAGTCTCACGAATTATCCACCAGCAACTAAAGCTCGCGCCCTCGGCTCCTGACTCGGGTTCGGGTTCGGGTTCTCACTTTTCTAGTGCGCGCTGCTCACCCGCTACCGTAGTCCGATCCACCATCCCCTACTCTCGCCACGACTTGAGCTTATCCGTGTGGTCGGCTTTCATGGAATGTCACAAGTAGCTTACCACCGTTCGCGTTGCAGATCGTGCCACGCCGGCTGTTCCGCCATCGGTCATCTTGCCCTGGGGATTCGTAACATCAAATTTCGGTTTATCTTTTGGTATTTCAAAACCAAATGGAGTAGTCCTAGCTTTCTTCCGGCACTTGACACTGAAGGGCGCCTGTCAAACTCGCATCCCTTCTCTGAAGACGCGCTTGACTTCCACATCCACACACTCTTCATCGACATCACCACCGACTGACGCCAGCATTGCTTCGAATCATCATGAAGCTCACCTCTCTCTTTGCAGCCATTCAAGTCGGCTTTGCAAGCTCTCAGGCCACTCAGCCTGTGAGCTCAGCCCCCGTTGAGGCACCAGTCGTTGATCTGGGATACGCAAAATACCTCGGCTACAAGGACAACAGTTCTGGACTCACCTATTACCGAGGAATCCAATATGCTCAACCGCCTGTCGGCGATCTGAGGTGGCAAAAACCCCGGCCAATCGAGGATTCGAACAGTTTTAATGGCACCCTCTTGAATGCCACCGAAAAGGCGCCCACTTGCCACCAGAGCTATCCGAAGAGTCTGGTCGTTGGAATGGGAGTGCCAGCAGTTGTGAGTGATGTTGGACCATATAGGACTCTTCGATTTACTAACACATGAACAGACAGGAGACGGCGCGTCTGAGGACTGCCTGGTACTCGACGTTCTTGTGCCGACGAACCGGCGACCGGGGCTACGACCTGTTATCGTGCAGATCCACGGTGGCGGGTTTACTAGTGGAAGCGCTCAAACCTATCCCGGTGACGCCATGGTCCACGCTTCTGATGGAGAAGTCATGTATGTGTCCATCCAATATCGTCTTGGGCTCCTCGGCTTCCTCGGTGGTAGCCAGGTATCTGAAAACGGCGATCTCAACGTTGGCTTGCTCGATCAACGTGCAGCTTTGGATTGGGTCCAGAGGCATATACAAGCCTTTGGCGGTAATCCAGCGCGCGTTACCCTATGGGGAGGCTCAGCTGGTGGAGCTGCGGTTACTTTCCAACTTACTGCAGGAGGAGCCACCGACAACCCTCCCTTTTCCGCCGCCATTGCGGAGTATCCATGGTGGCAACCAATGTTCGACCAGTCTCAACAAGACATGATGTTCGCTACAACTCTAAGTCTGACGAACTGCTCCTCAATCGCTTGCCTTCGTGCATTACCCACGGATGCTTTCGCAACTTTGAGCGAACGAATCCTCGCAGCTTCTGACTCGATGCCTGGAGCTGGCTACGGTACATTTTTGTGGGGCCCTGTCATCGACGGTAAATTCGTCCAGAAGCGTCCCAGTGTCGCGTTCGAAGAAGGACAGTTTTATGATGTGCCCATCATGGTTGATCATGAGCAGTATGTTGCCCAGATATCTGGAAAAGCCGGGAAAAGCCGGCATCAAAATTGACATACTGCAGGAACGAAGGATACGTCTTCAGCAACACTTCCCAAACGACCCAAGCAGAGCAGCTTGCCGACGCAAAGGTCCTGTTGCCCAACGCTGGACCTGAGTTCTTCACTCGACTGTTCGAGCTGTACCCTCGTTCTGAATTGTAAGGCTCCCGTTGGTTATTGTCGTCGCATTTGCTTACAATCATTCAGCAACTCTACCTTCTTGCAACGCCAGACATGGTTTGGGGACATTTTCATCGACTGTCCGACTGCTCTAATTGCTTCCGCGGCTGTTAATAACAACCGCAACGCGTCTGCCGTCTACAAGATGATTTTCGATGCCAGCACTGGATTCCACGGCTCCACAGCTCCCTACCTTGCGAATACGAACCTCGATTGGAAAGGAGTGGAGAACCAGACTCTCGCAGCTATCATGACGAGCTACTGGATCAGCTTCGCTGTAACACACGATCCGAACGAACTGCGTCTGTCGAACGCCCCACTCTGGCCAGCGTATGTGAGCGGAGGGAATGTGACGGCACAGGTTGGAGATGGTGTAGGCTTTTCCACACTCGTCATCGCGGACACGACCATCACTTCGGTGCGCGATCGCGATGTTGGTGCAAGGTGTGACTTCATCGGTGATAATGGCTATGTTATAATGCATTAGAATTGGGCGAAGAATCATCAAGTAAGACTTTGAGTGTCTCATGCTTTGACTTGGATATACGGCTGGTTGATAGTGGAGGATCCAGCAGATATAAGGCGTGAGGGAGCCAGTAAATTAGCTTCTTCACACACACACTCTGTGCAACAAACATCGGTAGAGTCAAGGCATACAGGACCATCAAGGTATAGAAGTAAGATCCTTGTCTAGGAGGGGCTCTCAATACGTGTTCTCATGAGCAGAAGTTCCCTTCGTGCGCGTCTGGTGTGCCAAGCCTGTGGCCAGGACGCGATCTCCAAACCTCGTGGAAGGATGGGGGACCCTGAAGCAGGGGTCAACTAATGCTGGACTCATTTGCCCCGTCTGACTCATCACCTAGTAACTTACGAAGTCTCTAGCACAGACCCTGCTTATCTTAGATATTGCGAATGCGAATGCGGCTCTTCCGAACACGAACGCCTCCCTGGCGAACATCTTAAACCGCGATGATGCCCCCAACAGATTTGACTGTAACTGAATCCTCTACTGAAAACATCTCGCACCTCTATCATACGTCCCTCAGCATCAGAACAACTCATTTCGTACTCTGACCATTATGAAGGCACTCATCTTTGGTGGTGGTCCTGCTGGTCTCGTCACAGCGTTACGACTCAAGAAGGCTCTGGGCGTACAGCCAGTTATTTATGAAATTCGATCCGAGCCTACGACGTTAGGTGGTGCCGTCCAGTTACCTCCAAACGGCCTTCGACTCATGGAGCAACTTGGCCTCTTTCAAGCATTACTCGCCCGGGGGTTCTCATCACCAACGCTGCAAATACACTCCACCCGAGGTGAAACGCTTGCCGAGTTGGATCGGTCGGAGGGCATCCACAACGCCAGCGATTTCGGTTTCATGCGAATCTTGCGCAAAGACCTACTCGAAGTGCTCCTCGAGGCTGCAGAACAGCATGCTATCCCGATTCACTACTCCAAAGACCTGACACAGATAGAAGAGACAGACTCGGATGTTGTGGTCAAGTTCGCAGACGGCACGACCGAACGTGGCGATATCGTCCTTGGCTGTGACGGCATCCATTCCGCTGTGCGCAGTCTTTTGGTGGACCCTGATATGAAGCCTGAATACTCGGGCATCGCAAACATGTTCGGCCTACTGCCAATAACCGCCCAAGAAATTGGAATCGGCGCAGCTCTACATGCAACCATGACCCCAAACGGACTCCTCGCTGTGTCACCGTATACCCCGTTAGCTAAGAACCTCTACTGGTTCTTCTCTAGATCAGTATCGGTGCCAGATAGCGGTAGTCGGGATGGTTGGGAGACCTTCGGCAAAAAGGAAGCAGAAAGCTTCAAGACGACAGTCCTAGATCTACTTTCCGACGCGACCGGAGACTGGAACAACAAATTGCGTGAGATCATTCGCAAAACGGAGACAGTACGATTCTACCCGATCTACAAATTGCCAGCAGGGTCCAAATGGTTCTCCAAACGCAGTCTCCTCCTAGGAGACGCTGCCCATGCCATGCAGCCTCACGTTGGACAAGGAACCTCATTAGCGCTAGAGGATGCTTTCTACCTTTGTCGCCTTCTAGAAGAACCCGAACGGCCGCTCGCGGACGTCTTCAAGATGTATGAAGCTGCTCGCAGGCCACGTGTCGAGAGAATAGCACGCGCATCGGCAGATCGTGGTAGTATGAGGCAGGCCGATAGTACCATGTGGCAAAGGGTCAAAGAAATCGGGATCGGCGTTGGCTTTTGGATATACAAGACAGCACACCTTGGAAAACTGGGCTTCGGTGTTGATCAGGGAGCAGTCGGCTATGACATTATGTGCGAGCCAATCCCTACATTTGATGGTTCAAACAAGTAGTAAAGCTCTAGGTGATACGAAACAGTCAGATACGTTGAGTAGATAATACGAGACAAATTCAAAGCAAGCTATGCTTAAGAATCTTAAACGGTCTCAACGGCTTTCGCAACAGCATCCAGAAGCCGACCATAAAGACGGCGAAATTGTTTTTGGGCGTTGTGCAAAGCTATAACAATGACGACATGTATGCGCGGTAGCCGCAGGAGCTTGCGTGTCTAACGTAGCAAGTAACTTACAGTGGTCTCTCTCTGGCTTAGTGACATCCGTATATCATGTTCTACCGCCACAGGATCTACTCGACAGCTTACTCTCGTCGCCTTACACGAGACTGTTCTCACGCTACCTAGCCGCTCTTAGCAAGACTGAGGCTCTTTAGAGTGCCTTCGACTGCACGCTTTTCGATCAAGCAGATGCCACACTCTACGACTCCTCGATAGCCTCACAACGGATCGTGGTTTTTAAAGAGTACCTTGATACTCATTCATGACTACGACAAGCTTAACCCGGTCGTCAAAGACATTTCCAAAGCGAGCGCTGGCTTTGACGCCATAAAAGCAAACGAGGACATCTTCACCCTAAAGAAGTACAAGCACCTCGTTCACGAGTAGTTCCGCGGCGATCCTACGAGCTCGGTTATGGATCGCGAAGCGGACGAGAGGATCAAAAAATTGATCGTGCCTTCGACCACAACCTACCCCACAGTGGAAGAGGTTCCGGCTGATCCGCTTAGCCTTAATAGACACTTGGAGACTTTTACGCATTCTGTGAAATCGCTCGATCTTTGCGCTGTGTTGGTGCTAATCAAAGCGAGTTAGAAAAATAGAAAAGGAAAAGTTATGCCTTTTGGCGTTACCCTGATTGCTTTGCCTAGGAGACGTAGAAACCTACTCGAGTCGGGTAAGCGTGTGATGGAGATAGGCATATAGTGTCCGCAGTCGGAGCACCATTCTAGCGCTTACCAGTCCTTATTGATAGTGCAAGCTTTTCACGGCCATGACATCGTAGCAGTAGCCTTGATTGTACTTGTATCTGGCAGCGTTTCTGTGGAGGTGTGTAAAGGAGCGGAATTTCATTACATTCAGTGAAAACTCAATGAAGCTCCGGGGTAACAAAGATAGATCTCCAGGCACCTCCTTTGACCTTCACACACTTCTTTACAAGATCAGTGTATCGAGTAACAACGAACGAACGAGACGTCCATCCGTACACCCTCTGCATTCTGCGAGCTAGAACCGGCAGCTTGTAACCCTCGATCTCGATTATCTACCCGCATAGCTGTTCTTAGTTTTGTGAACGTTACAGATCTTGCATGTAGTTAGGAATACTGTACTAATCCCCTGACGTCAAATTGGTACTTTAGTGTTAAGGAAAGTCGGTTTGTGGCCACTTGAGATAATATAGAGCCAAACGGGCGTGGACGTGCTGGTAATGATCGATGCAGTGTCTTCTAAGTTTACAAGGCTCAAATTGGTACAGTGCAGTGTATTTCCTGCTTTCTCGTACTCTCTACAAGTCACGACGTGTCGCGACACGTGCGTGAGATTCATTTCGCTAAACTTATCTACAGAGCGTTTGAGATAGGGCCAGAGTATCGGGAACAACACAGTCAGCCATCCACCGTGATGTCGAGATGCGAAACCCGTTTCCCAATGACGAGTTTCCACATGTAGCGGCCGCCTCGAGTGTACGCAGCAACCTCGCTAGGATGAACCCAATTCATCGTTCCAGACGCGAAAGCCATCAGGAAGGCGTCGAAAACGTAGAGGAATGCCTCGTGACTGATGACAAAACCGTCGAATCCTTGAGCGTACTCGATAAAACGTACGACCGAACGCACAAAAATGCACATGGATACCAGGTAAAGTGACCACATGTGTCTGCGCCATGGCGTTACGCGGGACCTCGGAGATGGGTTTCGGTTGAGCTGCATGTGGAACGCCATCCCCACAATCATGAACAAGCCAAAAAAAGCGAGTTGTAGTACAAGCCCACCTAAGATGACCTTCTCGCCCATCTCTAGCATGCCTGACGACGACATCATACCTCCGCCTGTGATTTAAAAAAAAGTCAACAACACAAATTCGGAGTTCTGGGTACGGAAGCGAGAAAGAACAGTCGTACCTCCTGCCTGCAAGAAGAAAGATAGAATATCTCCAATCACGAAGATTTTCGTAAGCCTTGTTCGTCGGATACACAGCGCGTGTTCGCCAGACGTCATGAGAACAAGTCTTCCAAGTTCCATATAGATAGAGGCCGCGAATAGTGCAGGAGCCACCAGCAACAAAAGACTCTGGATGATGTAGGGTACGAGGGTGTAGTCGGGAGCTTCTCCAGAAGATTTTGATCGAGCAATGTAGCCGCCTATTTCGACTGTTGGGGTCCGATCAGCACAAAACACAATTTTCGATCAAGAGAGTTGGTACTGACAGATGCCGCCGATGCACAAAGGAACCATAAACCAAACTCTCGTGACCACCATCTGATAGAGATGTAACAAGGTCGATATCAGAAAAATGAGAGCGAAAATTGCCGCTCCCGCTTTCGACGGTACGTAATGGTAGTACTGGAATTCGGAAAGATCATCGTCGCGATCGAAAAGCATGGTTCCAAAAGCCATTCTTGCTATCTATTCGCAGCGGGTCGAATATAAGAAGTCAAGGTTAGATGGATGGCAACAAGAGAATGTAGTGCGAAAACGAAAGTAGAGAAGGGAATGGAGGGAATGATAGTATGAGAAAATTACACATGGCTCTCCGCTGCGTTGAGAACAACATATGTCGAGATGAAATCTTGAAAGCATTGACAAAAGGTCAGAGCGTGGAGTGTGAAACCGCACTAGTCACCCGAGCACTTCGGGTCCGGGAACCCGAGATACGAGGCTCTACCGACGCGCAACACCTCGCTTGCTCTCGGATCTGGAGTAGACCAGAGTTTTGCCCTCCGAGCTGTTGTTAGAGATGTCCATCTTCGACGCCTTGCTTACTCGCTATGGTTTCGCGGACAAACATCGGTGAGCTTTGGAAGAAAACAACTCAACCTGGGGATCTCCGACGGATCCTCGGAACCAACGAAAACCTCTTCGCCACCATGTCTAGTCCCGAACTACTGAGCTGCTTAGGTCTGCTCAGGGCTCGGATGTATATATATAAGCAAGCCTGGCACAGCTGTCCCCTTTGCTCTGTACACACACAACAGTAACATGTTATCATTCGCTCTCCTCGCATTCTCATCGCTCATCAGCAACAGTCTTGCTTCAGCAAGATGCAAGACTACCCCATCGGGCGCCAACTGGCCTTCCCCTCAGGAATGGCAAGCACTGAACGTCTCTATTGGGGGCGCATTGATCAAAACATCTCCTCCAGGCTCAGCCTGCTACCCGGGCAACCCTTTCGACTCTCACACCCCATGCAACGTTACTCAGGAAAACTGGACAACTTACGACTTCCATGCGGAACGACCGGAATCAGTTGACTACCCTCTTTTTGCCAACAATACCTGCATCCCACCTGGTCAAACTGGTTATGTCAACGGTTCGGCGTGTACTATCGGAGCGCTTCCCGCATATGTTGTCAACGCCACGAATGGGCATAGTGTAGCCTTAGCCATGGGCTGGGCAGCGGAGCGTAACATTCGCATTGTCGTCAAAGGCACAGGTCACGAGTACAACGGCCGGTAAGTTCAGATATTCACCATTTGCGAAAGGTCACGAGCCGTGTCTAACAATCGGCAGATCCGCGGGTGCCCATGCACTTTCCATCTGGACGCATCATCTTAAGAACATGGAATTCATGACCTGGCAGGGAACTGAGAACGCGGTAGTCCTCGGTAGCGGCTGGCGCTACGGCGACGTTTATGATGCTGTGTACAACCATGGTCATGCCTTATCGGGCGGAGGCGATCGTTCTGTTGGTCTCGGCGGGCACATTCAGGGAGGGGGTCACGGCCCTTTCTCTAGCCATCACGGCCTGGCAGCTGATAACATCTTCCAAGTCACCGTCGCCACGACTGAGGGCAAACTCATCGTGGCCAATGGAACCCAGAACGAGGACCTATTGTTTGCTGTACGTGGCGGCGGAGGTGGCCAGTACGGTGTGGTAACAGAGTACGTTTTGAAACTTCACCCGCGACCCCGGAACGCGTTCACAGGCCAGCTCTCGATGTACTGCGATTCGAACGCAACGGAAAACAACAACACTTGGACGGCGGTTGCCGCCATAATTTCGGAGCTACCTTCTCTCATGGATGACGGCATCACTGGTTCTGCCTTCATGGCCGACGGCCCCGCCGCACTTGCGTTTCTGCCCTCACTGCAGGGCACGCCAGTCGGCGCTGCTTTCACTGCCCAACTCATCGCCTACAACACAAGCCGCGCTGCCATGGATGCACAGATGAACACTTTCATCTCACAGATAAGTCACATCTATGGTAACGACTCAGAAATCACCTTTTCTTGGAGCGGAGCTACGCTTTCGAAGGCGACATTCCCCTCCAGCGTTCCGAGTGGTGTACCATCTATCGCTGGTGGCGGAAACGTCATGTCCAGCCGCCTGCTCGGCCGAGCTGAATTGTCGATCCCACTCGAAGCACTGGAAGCAAACCTTCGCAGCGTGTTGTACAGTCCAACCAACTCGGGTCTGGTGATAATTGGTTTACAAGGTGGCAAGGGAGTCATGAACGTGCCGAAGCACATGCAAGGCTCAGTCAACCCGGTGTGGCGATCGACGTATCTGCACGTTATGGCATATACAGTCCCAATGGACGACACACTACCCCCGAAGAAAGCACTCGTGAAAGCTGGCGAATGGGCTGAGCTCAACCTCGAGAAAATTTGGCGCGAGTGGGCTCCGTCCACAGGTGCTTATATGAACGAGGGTAACCCGTTCAATTCGAACTGGAAGCACGACTTCTACGGAGTTCACTACGACAGATTGATGGAGATCAAACGGAAGTATGACCCTACCGAAAGCCTTTTTGTCTTGACTGGCGTTGGGTCGGACAGGTGGGATTACGACCTGGACTCTGGAAGGCTTTGTCGTGTTTGGTAAGAGCAGCAAGCGTCAAGGCGAGAAACAGATGCAGAGTTCATCTACGTTATATACAGCGCGCAGCTAGGCATGTCGCCTGAGTTGACTGCTGACAAAGGGAGAAGAGGTGGAGAGGCGGATCGAGCTTGTTTCTTATTCAGAAGACGACACAGTGGTATGCAAACCTAATTTAGTCAGCGGAATGTTCCAGTGGAGTGAATTTATGCATCTATCATATCGTATTTTGCACTAAAGCTGTTGATAGACGCATGGCTCGCCTATCACGATGTGCTCGTAGTTAACATTGGTAACTTTAAGCTCGTTGCAAGCGGAGGATCCAGAGGTTGTCCCTCTTTAATTGGCTCAACCATGTGGGACAGTCGTTTCATAGGCTGCTACAAGCGAGCCGATAGTAGAGAGTAATTGGCATCCAGGCTTGCGAGTTCGGCATATGTACAAGGTGGTGAAGTTGTGGAGGCCACTAGTGGTTAGTAAGTTACCTGTCTAGCATCACGATCGGGCTTAAGGGCTCCAAAACAGTGCTCCGCCATCTACTCTTGATGTTCGTAAAAGTGAAAACTTTCCCCCTGCCCGAATGTACGTCTGGGTCCACTCTCCACGAGATACCGGTCAGTATCGAGTCGAACAATGGCATTGGTGTCCGGTGTAAAAGCGCGCTTTACCGGCGAAAAGACGCTTGCGTAGAGACGTTGGGGGTTGTGTGAGCAATAGGGTAAAATGACTAGTAGTTCGATCGGTCTCCAGCTACTCATCCTAATGTATGAGCAGACACGAGACTGATTCTAAAACATTGGACCAAAACCCAAGCCTGTAGACGGAGGACAGTCATCACTGCTAACTAATTGCATCGGGGCGGCGCATTAGCGTTCCGAAAGCCCTCTGCGCGAGATCACCCACAACTCCCCACGCTTTGCTCTGCACCATTCATGATCTGCCCGACATCTTCTCTAATGCTGAAAGTCTCCTATGTCTGAGTTACAGTCTCGTCGCCATCAGCGAGGGGTGATCTTCACACGTCGAAAGGCCACGATGGAGTGGTGGATATTTCGCACCTTTTGGCAAAATTAGTCCTGATAAGTCACGAGTAGCAACCATTGACCTGGAAAATATTGTTGGATATGCTCTCGCGTCGAGTCTATACGATAATCTATATCCCGTACCAACTCATGCTGTAGGTGATAAAGTTGCGAGGGTGCAAAGCGGATTGAGTTGAGTGTGCAAGACATAGCTTCGGCGACGATATTATCATGGGCCAGGGAATTGTTAGCAGCATAATCAGCACACTACTGACGTCGCCAGATGAAAAGTGGCATACTCGTACTGCGGGCCGCTAGCTATCTGTCTCCTTCATCGCAGCATGCCGAGAGCTCCACGACAAGTCCCGTGCTATTGATGGACTCTGGCTTTCCAAGGCGACGAGGCCTACCAGCGCCCAGAGTCGACTGTGTTTCCTGATCGTGGACCCTTCTCGGACTCATCGTCTTTGTACTCCTCTGCCCTTCAACTACTGCCCAGTTCCCAACACCCCTATCTTAAGCATTCCAGTCGGTAATTCATTACCCTGCTACACCGAAGGTGCTAGATAGTACTGTATCTCTCCGGCCATAGCGAGAATGCCTGCAGCATTGCGAAAGTCTCGAAAGGCTGTCGTTGCAGAGAGCGAGCACGGTGCGATCGCAGCCCCCCTTCTCTCTTCTATCCAGCGGCATCAGGACCACGACCGACAGTGGCGCCGAGAGAAGACGATCAAGTGGCAACTGCTTACTGAGTTGTCGCTTCAGTACAAAGCAGAGAAGATACTCTGATTTTGGTGTAGGACTCTTTTGGGACGTCATAGTTTTGATCAAGATCTAGATAAGAAGGTTCACAAGGGGAAGCTCCTTCCGCCCACGTGCTGCTTTTCTCGAGCACTGTTCCGAGGCTCTTGCGAATTGGTTGTCGGTTTGACGCGCGCTGCGTGATAGCGGTGAGCACCCTGTCTGTATCTGTGTCAACAGCACGTAATAAAGCTTGAGAATGAATTCGTACGCACACGTTTTCGCGAGGTCGTCGAATTCGGGTTTGCGGCAATCTTTGATGCTCATAGAAAATGCGTCGGCGGTTTTTCATCATGGGACAATCACACCTTCCGAAGGCGGCTTGCTCACGATGGCGCCTAAGAAGCGGTAAGAACGTTTACTCTTGCCGTAACTACACCGTAAAGTCAACATCCTGCTTATGCTAGCATCTACTTTGAGTGTTAGGATGCAGATCGACGGGAGGCAGGAGGTGTGCGCAATCTATGGCATCTCCTATTAAATACCATTGGGTAACTACTGATTTTGCATTAATCGGATTATGCCATTTCAGCTTTTGCGATACGGGAAGCTTACTTTGCTACACCTGCCGTGGCAGGTAATTTTAGCGATACTACCAGAATCGAACGACTGGTATGTATAGGACAGTCTATCGGATCATACGCATACATTGTGGATAATGTAGGCCAAATGAGTGACAAGATGACGCGACTTGGTTTGAAGAATTCGCGAAAATGATGAGCGCAGTGCGAACTTAGAGTTCAGGTTCTTGATCCCCCACCCCATATACATAAGCAATTCTGCCTACCTCAAGATGTTGGGATCACTCCTTGGACCGGATTTTGACGCCCATCGCCTTCCAGCGTGACCAGCACGCGCCTTGCGCAGATTGCGTGCTAACGGCAGAGCAATATAGCCTCTGGTATGATATCTCTTCCGGTGTAGTAGCAACGACGCGCTCTTTAAGTAACGCGGCTCATACGTAGAACAGGTGTCTTACAGAAACATCGCTGCTGCGAACGGCGAAAGTTGACTTCAAGATCCTGGATTGATGCACCATTACAACCACTGGCTCGGTTGAGACAAGCTCGGCTCCAGCATCAGAGACTAGCGATTCTGGCAGGAGCATGTAATCCTCGAAGCCACGAAATATCCGTTCCTGATTCACGGTATCCTTGCGATCTCTGCCCTAAGCTTGGCGATTAGTAGTTCTAAGCAGCTATCTAGATACGCGTCGCTACGCGACAAATATGAGGGCTCAGCACTGTTATCTTACTGGCAAAACTTGGAACAAATTACCCATGAGTTGAGATGCACTATTGACCGTCGGAACTATCCTACCAATACTCTCAAAGGACCAGACAATGTTGAAAGCCTCTCAAGTGATGAAGCCAAAAAAAAAAATAGCGAGAGCTGCCTGTGTGAGCCCTCCTCCTCTCACCGGAAGCACCGTAGATACTAACGACACCATAGGAAGCCAATTAGCCACTGTCATTTCCTTTTTAGACCTGGAAAGAAAGATGATCTATTTCTCTCGCGCATTTACAGTGAGATGCGTGAAGCTGGCAAAGCTCGTTAATCTTACACACCCGGTGCATGTTACGGCGTCCAACTCAGTGGTGATCCAATAGAACCAGAAAGATAGAACAAGAAGCTACCATCCTTTTGAGTGTAAGTGTTGTAGGT
>Ga0265797_10004758_pt1 | contig 20430 bp, 18 predicted proteins | sample P2T30metagenome_FD_192433 | JGI IMG/M metagenome (GOLD analysis project Ga0265797, IMG submission 192433) | Plant litter microbial communities from East Loma Ridge, Irvine, California - P2 T30 | ecosystem: Environmental > Terrestrial > Plant litter > Unclassified | place: USA: California...
CACATCGACCAAAAGGAGTGGACAGCAAGGACAGCCATCTTGTTCGCCCTGCCGCAAACAGCCAAGTGAAGTCGACCCACAGCCCTTACCGTGTAGCCGGGGGTGAACGAAATTTCAAGGTTCTCGGGGCTCTATGCCTTACTTTTGCCCACCTAGCTCGAACGCTGCAGATTAGAAACGTTCGTCATGGCATCCACCACTGCTATTGGCCTGACGCGGACGCCTCAAGCGCGGCCCATGCAGGAACCCGATCTCCTCTGCCAGGGGGATGTGCGCGTGTTAAGGCTGAGGCTGAAAGCTAATGTGGCAGATCTCGAGGTGTATCTCGCATGTGCTTGTACTCGTCTGGAGAACACGCGAAAGATGGCATGACGGTCGCATATTCTCTCGAGGCCGTGACGATGCCGCGGGTAGCCACCATGGCGGTGGCGAGTACATGCTGCTGCAGGCCGGCGGTTGGCAGGGCGAGCAGGGCTCTCCTTAGACTAGTCCTGCACCAACTGCCTTGGCAAACCGGGTTCGGACACTGTGTTACTCCACCATGCCGTCGAAGTGGAGGAGGTCCGTTATCACCATCGATACATCATGACTTCCAAGTCTCCCAAGGCAAGGTTTGAGTGGCTTGAGTGGCTGAGCGGTTGGCGGCGGCCCGTCACGCGATCTGTCAATGAAAACCTTGCCGGTCGGACACGCAGATGGCTGGGTGTGGTTCGGGCTCACAGCACACGGACAGTCGCAGGGGCGCACGCATCGATGCGGTGACGTGCAATCTGTAGTACTGAGTACGCCGTGGTCAGAAGTTCAGAAGCACGCAAAGATTGCCGTGTAGAAGGCAGGGCTGATTTGTGGCGCGCGGGAGGTGGCGGCTGGGGACGATAGTCGTCTATCGCGTCAGGTCAAGTGTCGGTATCAATCCCCGTCGGAAGACACCGCGGCACCCATCGCGGAGCTCGCGTGCTGCGATTCTAGAAGCCAGCCATCAAGCCATTGCCGACAACTATCGACTGCAAACCTGTGCGACTATCGAATGCAGAGATGTGAGCAAAAATACATGACTAAGTCTCAGCTCGCCACAGCTCGCCACGTTTTACCAACTCAGGGGGCCGTTTGGGTTAACATGGATGCAAAGGCGCGACCCAAATTTGGTGAGCTGGACAGAAGCAGCATACGCACTAATTGTCGAAGCTCTGAGAAGGGCGGGTCTCATAAGTGCTCCCCTTCTCACCTCCTATCAGCCAGTGAGAACCGACCACGCGAGTTTCAACACTACTATGGCGATCTTCACCTCAGGCAGAGTTCACCGAAAATGCTTAGACGTTCTTCGAAAGGCCCCAAGTCCGCCCGGAATCCACAGATAGCCGGTCTTCAGCGCAGTGCTGAGGGAGTGAGGGTGCGATAGCAGATCATCACATGCTATCTTGCCCTGAAAGCCTTCGCGAACTCCGGACGCCATGGTTCAATGATGCCTTTACAATTCTGGTTGCTGGCTGCGACTATTGCGAATAGTATCAATGTTCGCGTGAATTCACCACTGTAGTTCGTAATCGAGGCCTCCACATCAATGACCGGGGTTTCGACGTGAACCTGATCACTTCTGAGATAGATTATTGTGTATGCGCAAGCCGTGGTCTGTGACTATTCGTACATGCGACAAATGACAGAGCAGATGCGAACGCATGCCACTGCTGCACTGCATGACGAGACAAGGATCTGCACAGGAGGCAGCGAATAGGCCATTTCCCACAGCGTTGGACATCAACAGCAGCTGTCTAATTGCTACTTGCTAGGAGAGCTTACTGGTCCCTTGGGTCGCGCACACCGATAATTAGAAACCTCAACGCTCGCAGAGGTACGTGATCAGGGTGTCTTGGCAGGAACATCACCTCATCTTATCTGGTGTTAGATTTCCTGGGCGGCGATCTTCAGTCCGGCTGGCGACTCAGCCCGCTGCGAGTGCCTCAAAGTCAAACATAATGCCGTAAGAGGCAAAAGGGCAAAAAGGTGGTGCTACTGGAGATCTGAGACACCCACACATGGCATTCCATCCGCAATGATCTGCCACTTGCAATGAGCGGGCCCGCCTTGGGAGGATTTGACTTTGGCGCGGCGTGTTTCCGGGAAATGTCCAGCTCCATACCGGACTGCGTCTGCACAGATACTGCTGTCGCGTCCTTTTGACTTTCTACCACTTGAGCCACCCTCGCCCTTCTCTAGCCCCATACCCTATCGACAATCGACCCAACCCGACGTTTCTTGTCACCACCTCACCGAGACTGCGCCGCCCGACGGTATGCGAATGGGAACCAACTCCGAATGCTCTTGCGAATCGTAGTGCCTTTTGCGGGCATGATCCTCCTGCTCCACAGCCCGACTCCCACGCTGCGCTGGCCAGAACCGTGGGACCACCTCCCACTGTGACTTCACAGACTACGCGTCGCAATGGTTCTATCTACTTCATGCCTCGAGTCGCGCCTAGCCAAAGCATGTCTACCTGTCTTCGCAAGCACATGCTCTATCTGTCGCGCTTATACATGGCGAAAGAGTCCCTCCCCACACGAGATGTCCCCGAACATGCTGTATTCGGGTCTGCATGTTTCAGCGCTTTGATGCACCCGTGGTTCGTTTTACATGCGACGTCTGTTTGATTTTCGGCTTTATGCCGTCGCCTTAACTCTTCGGCTCCTCAACAACATGACGACGACTGTTTTTGCGAGTAATGAACAAGATTCACTGACCCGATCTTTGACAACGCATACGCTATGAATCTGTTGATGCCCTACGTAGCCTTCAATTCGCGCAGGAGGCCTCAAAACGCCCGGACAGAAGCCGTGGGAAGCGGTGCTTAAGGTCAGGCCCGCGCACTCTGTTGATCCTGTTGGGGATGATCTCCACGACTCCACCCACACACCCAATGCCTTCGACCACCCTCCACGCAGGCGAACTAACTACTGCGTCGCAAGACAGTGCGTACCAGCCAAACGCTTCACTGCTGTCCATGTGGAGAAAACTTCCTCCACGGTCTGTCAAGCGTGCTCGCCGCGTGCGCATCAAACCTCCAGATCCCACCCGTGGCATCGACATCGAGTCGTTGGCCGGCGACTTGGAGAAGATCTTCAGCGACCGGGTCGTGGGCGTCTTTCCGGAAGAACAGAGGCTTCCACGCCGCCTCGCTGGTGTCCGATTCCTTCCGCAAGGCCCGTTGGGCGTTTTCCAGTGCGCTCTTGTTGTCGGACACCGCTTGCATGTCACCTGAATGGATGGCCGCGATGACGCCCTGCCAGGCCTTGCGCGACTCCCACGGGTCCTGCTGCTCGAGAGGCGCGGTGCGGCATTCTGCCGAAGGCGCCGATGCGACATCGTACGTATCAATCGTCTTGCCGCCGGCGTCTTTGAAGACGAAGCTCTCAGCCCAGTTCCCTTCGACCGAGTACAACGGGCCGCTCTTCTTCTTGTGATCATCGGCGCCATAAACGGCCGCCTGCACATGGTTCTTCTGCCCGCCGATTCCCAACATGCCCTTGCCGGTAAAATCGGCTTCTGCGATATATCCCGACGATGAGACGATAGTGTAGCTGCCGTTCAGCTCCGGGTAAGGCCCGCCAGTGAGGATGCCTTTGACCTTGATGTTGGGCAACGGTATGAGGTAGTCCTCGTCGAACGCATCCACGTGCAAGATGGCGTGCCCGATCTGCTGGATGTTCACCGATCCCGAGAACGTGATCTCCTGCCTCGTGAAGCCCTCCGCGCGTACGCCGTGCTTTGCATTCCAGAGGTAACATGCCGTCACAGGCGGATGATGGCTGACCTGCTCGCTCACAAGGCGCGTCTCGTCGCCTTTCTCCCCGATTTCGCCCACGAAAATCTCGCCCAGGAAGGCGTTCAGCGGCTTCTTAACACCATCCTTAGGATCACGGCCGGCGTACTGCTGACCGCGCAGCGAAGCGAGGAACCACTTCAATACCGCAAGACAGCGCTTCGCAGGATCCTGCTCGTGCGCAGGCGCGATGAAGAGGTCAGGATGCTCGATCCAGTAGCGTGGGAATTCAGTCGTAGACTTGTCCGCTAGGACAAACGGTGGCGCGGTGATGTTGCTGAGGTCTCCTTTGATGGTGGCGATGGACTATAAGGCAGAGAGAGAGTTAGGATGGTGGTTTCTGATTCTATCGTACAACGTTTGTATCACGGTAGTTGTAGTGGTGTTCTGGTGGTGTTCTTCGCTGGGGGGAAGGACGTTGTGCTTTTCAACGGCGGCCAGCGAAAGTGTCACGAATCGGTGTTTGAGGTTAGGGTTTTGAAGGAGGGGGGACTTACGGCGAGGAATTGTTTAAGGGAGCTTTGTTGTGAGCTTGTTTCGGCCATTGTGTATGCGATTATCTCGGTATATGGTTGTGTATATTGTTCGAGAACTGTGGCGTATAGCTATCCTTCCGATCGGAATCGATTCTGGGTATTCCAGTCTAAGTGTCCAGTGGTGTATATCAAGATAGCAGGTAATATATGTTTAAATCGAAGTCATATGATTTCTTCTTGATTCTATCAATGTTGTTTTTCCTTAAATGCAAGTGATGTTTGCAGTCCGAACCAAGGGAAATGTCGTCATCGCCAACCAGGAATTGGATCCTCTTCGCTAGCACAGCCTGGCCGCTTGCTCCGGAGGCTTTTAGACTTTCACATGTTAAATTTTAAACGTCCTGTCCTGTTGAGGATACCGAGATGTTACTGTAGTTGATTTATAGGATAGATGTTTCGAGATGTCCCGTAACGGTCTGTTCTGGTGATCTGTTGACTATATATTCAAAGTTCCGTGTATTGGTGTGGTTGCATATTGAGAGTATCTCTGGTACAGACAAGTCGATGGTCAAGTTGCAAGAAAGATGCTGGAAGTCAACCGGAACACGCCACCATCCCACGGCACCCACAAAAGTGCGATACCTGTATCGCGAAGACGCAATGATGGCATATCTCACAGCACAGAACCAAATGAACAGACCCGTCGCGCCATTTGATCAAAAAGGTCTTTGCAACCCAGCTCTGCCTAACCCCAAACACCAACCCTAAGCATTGTCTCAGATGATCGTTCACAAACCGATCAGGTACATGTAGTCGCTTCCATTCTATTGTTACCCGTGCTTACACGAGCGGATTAGCTCAGCTAGTACTCTTCCTAATCGTATACACACATATACGGTACCGAGGCACGGGTATATGGGAATACGGGCATCCGTATGCACTGCGCACATTACAGGAATAGAGCGAGTCGGTTCTTGCCGGATCGCTGTGGGTAAGGCTGGGCAAGCGAGAAGAGGCTGACGCAGCCACCGTTTAGCACCAAGGAGAGCTTGCTCGTGACAGGTCTCGTACGATGACCTGGCAAAAATGTAGATGGTCACAGGTTGCTATGCAAAATTCTGGTAGTAGATATACATACACAGTACGACCAAACAAAACATAGCTGTATATTTTACTATGTCGGTGTAGCAATAATACGGACAAGAACAACAGACAGACAGTCTCATACCTTACTACGTCAGACCAACAAACACTACCACTACCACAGCCCACTCGACCCCTGCGACAGCGACAGCGGGATCCGAGGCAGCTCGCGTTTTGAGCGAGAAAGCAAGCACAGCAAGCATTCCATCCGACTGCCTCCGTGCTACTACTAGAATAGAGCGCATGCAGTGTCTTGCGCCGTATTCTTCAGCTTACTGTTACACCCTCACCTAAGCTACTAGTTACCTTACTATTGCTGCGCACAAATTACCGCATACAAAGCTCCACCGCCTGCCTGCCTGCGAGCTGCCAGGCAGCTGCTTCGTTAACGACAAACGCGAGCTGGCAATATGGCTGGTATTGAGAATATTGTCGTACACTCAAAGGTACGTGTATACTGTCTTGCTCTGCTATAGGGATCTTCACGCGCCCGTTGCTGACTCTGCCACCGACAGTCCTACCTCGTCCGCTGGATCCAGGTCCCCGAGCTGCATTCGATCTCATGGAGCGTCCAGCCGCATAAAAAGAGCATAGATTTTGGTATTTTTAAGCACCCAGGCAACAAGAATGGGCTTGCTCCTCCGTTACAAACACACGAAGTTCTCGACCAGCCACAAATCCCCGGCGCTGCCCCTGGAGGAACAGATGGCCCACTACAGGAAGGAAAAAGAGCGCATCGCGCCTCGGTTAGCAGGCACGCCTCTCAGGCGCTGGTGGAAAAGTTGCAAGGAATAGGGCTACGATCAGTGGCCTGGCACGGAAAATGCGAAGCCGACAAAGTGTCCATGGGCCGATATGATGTTGCAGAGGGAGAGGGAGGAATGTACGGACTGGTTTTCGACAACACCTTCTCCAAGACTACGGGCAAGACGATCACCTTTGTGCTTATGACGCACCCAACAAACGCACCACCCAAGTCTGGCCACCACCTGCACTATTCGCAAGCATTCGCGCCGAGCGCACAAGACGGCAGCAGGAAAGGCTCTAGCCCCTCATTGCGCCCAGTTGGGGACTCCGTCGAGTCGTTACACGGTGACGCAGCTCTACACAAGGGTGTCCTAGAAGACCCTCGACCAAAATCCAATGCGACCGAATCCAAGGGTCTGGAAGGGTCCACATTCTATACTGGCGTGCTTCATAAGAAGCGCAGGAAGAAGGGACAAGGCCATGCACGTCGCTTCTTTTCGCTGGACTTTACGTCTTCGACTCTGTCATACTATCGCGACCGCCACTCGTCAGCGCTGCGTGGCGCAGTCCCCTTGTCTCTTGCCGCAATCGCGGTGAATGAGAAAGCGAGAGAATTCACAGTGGACTCTGGCGCGGAGCTTTGGCACCTGAAAGCCAGTAATCGCAAGGACTTCGATGGCTGGAGGGACGCTTTAGAGCGGGCTGCCGCTTCTGCCAATCTTGCGTCGACGCCGGGAACACCTGCACCAACCTCCGAAGGCTTCATGCCATCGAAACAATCAGATCCTGCAGCGGAGATAATGTGGGCCAGGGCTGAGCAGCTTGTCAGCAAAGTGGCTGGTTCCCGTGATGCTGTGCGCAGGCTTGCGAAAGACACAGACCCGAAGTACGCACCCGGTGCAACCGGGGTGGGTCTCAGTCACACCACATCAAACAGCAGCAGCAATGTGCCCAGCCCGGCTTCACACGATTCGACGAGCGAATACTTCCAAGAATTCTCTGATGAGAAGGTCCAAGAAAAGCGCCCGTTCTGGAAACGGAAGGCCAGCACTACGAGTGTCGCACGCACTCCGGGACTTATAAGGCGAACAGTATCTGGTCAGCTCGCGCCACCAGCTCAAGCAAGCGCACCTATGAGCCCATCAATCGGAGGGGTGAATGTGTCAAAGACCAGGAAGACACCTTCGCACCAACATCATGAACAAGACAGCGACGTCCACGACAGGTGTATGGCGCTGCTCCGAGACCTTGACGATGCCGTGGCTGGCTTCTCCGCGTTGATCGCTGAGAGTAAATCGCGCCGGCCACCACTCACAGTTTCAACATCTCGGATGTCATTAGAATCCACTCGAAGCGAAGAGTTCTTCGATGCCATGGACGGTAGCCATACTCCGTCTCAGTTCTTGACAATTCGCCGCTCGAGCGAATTTGAAGAGGCGAACGAGGCAAATGCAGATGATCAAATGTCTATCGCGGACTCAGATGCCAGTAGTACTGCAGACTCCGTCGAAGGCGAGCAAGGATATACCAGTCCTTCGACGGACTTGTTTCTTGCGAAACCGAAGACACTCACACCGCTACCTCTTCCGCCTACAAAGCGCCGTGAAACCCTGCTTGCGCCAAAGCAGGCACCACCCAGCATCATTGGCTTCCTGCGCAAAAATGCTGGTAAGGATCTGTCGACAGTTTCGATGCCCGTGACTGCAAACGAACCGACATCGCTACTGCAACGCTTGTCGGAGTGTATGGAGTACTCCGCACTTCTGGACAGTGCTGCGTCCACTTCAATTGATGCAACTGAGCGTCTGCTGTATGTGGCTGCATTTGCCATTTCAGGCTTCGCTTACAACAGAGTGAAGGAGCGAGCAATTCGTAAACCTTTCAACCCTATGCTGGGAGAGACCTTCGAACTTGTTCGCGAAGATCTAGGATTCCGCTTCCTTGCTGAGAAGGTCTCCCATCATCCCGTGCGAGCAGCTTGCCAAGCCGAGAGTCTGAACAACGGCGGCTGGTGCTTCGCCCAGTCTCCTCAGCCTGTTCAGAAGTTCTGGGGAAAGTCCGTCGAATTGAACACGGAAGGCCGCTCTCATGTCATCCTACATGCACCGAACGAGGGCAAAGGTGAACACTACTCATGGAATCAGGCTACATGCTTCCTACGCAATGTCATCGCAGGCGAGAAATATGTCGAGCCCGTACAGAACATGACCATTGTCAACGAAACCAACGGCATGCGCGCCGTGGCCACATTCAAAGCGGGAGGCATGTTCGCAGGCCGAAGCGAAGAAGTCACCGTGCAACTCTTCGACCCTGCATCAGGCGAGGCGCCGATTTCACTCGGCCTCACAGGCAAATGGACCGAAAGCCTCAAGCGCACAGACACAGGCGCTGAAATATGGAGAGCTGGACCTCTCGTACCAAACGCAGCAAAGGTCTACGGCTTCACCACTTTCGCCGCCGCTCTGAACGAAATCACAGAGAACGAAGACGGTTTCCTCTCGCCTACGGATTCGCGCTTGAGGCCCGATCAGAGGCTCTTGGAGCTCGGCGATGTGGACAAAGCGGAAGCGACAAAAGCACGCCTCGAAGAGAGACAGCGGTCACGGAAGAAGGTCAGAGACAGTCACGGGACCGACTGGACGCCACAGTTCTTTGAGAAGGTGGCTGGCAGTGGTGAGGAGCTGTGGAGGCTCAAAGACAAGGGCGGCTACTGGGAGAGGCGCGTCAAGGGCGATTGGAACGGCGTGGAAGAGGTGTTTGAGGCTTGATTGAGCCTGCGTTGTGAAATGTCACTTTTTGGATGCTTCATGCTTGCGTTGTTGGTTTGATACCCAGCGATTCTTTTGGATTCGTGTACTGAGCCGTTCGAGGCACAGAGAGTTGTTTTTGGACTAGATCGAGCGCTTCTGATAACACTTGACCTCCTGTTTCTCAAGAGTCAGTCAGTCAGTCAATGCTCCGCTATACTACCCGAACCGCATGTCCATCCATCGTCTACATTTTCTTCGCAATCGGTTCGACTTTCCAAGCCAGCCCCCTCCGTCATGCTAATCTAACAAGAATCCTAACAAAACCAACCGAGACATTACCCCAAACTTTCCCCATGTTTATTCCAACAATGGTACGCGCCACCGTTACACGCCCGCCTCCAACGGGTGTGCATGCATGGAAGCCAAAGCGCAGAAACCGAAAACGTTTCCCCATCTAAGACACGTTCGCGCTGCCGCCTCCTCAGTGCCACTAAAATCTTTGCTACCGAACCCCTGTCCTTAGGTCAAAAGACGTTATGGATGCCTTAAGTCTTACTCCCCCACATGTGCGGTAGGACAAGTCAAATCTCTAGCCGGTGGCCTTCGGGGGGAGTGTCTCACTCCTCCACACTCCTCCTCCACACAGAAGAAACCAACCAACGGACACGGCAGGCGACTGCTTGTCTTTGCTTCCCGCAAACGCTTGTTTCGAGGCAAGACTTTTGTTTCGTTGTCGTCGTTTCTTTTGGCTTGCTCTCTGTCAGGGCCCGTGAGCTGGAACATGGAAAAGGGCGCCACGACTCGATTCGTTCTCTGGTGTCGGTTTGATGGATGGGAAGGGAGGTAAAGACGTTTTTTGCGTTTTACTCGCTCCTTGCCCCTGGCAAACGAGTAATATGCATGCGGAGAGGGACTCCGTGGGCTTTTGCGGTATTTTGTTTTCTGTTCATTCGTTCATTACCTCCTGTAGCGTTTTGTCTGAGCGGACTCCACTCCGTGTGATGGGCTGTGGGAGTGATGAGGTGGGCGTTATGCAGGGGAAATATTAGTTGGCGTCGGCGTGTGGCTGGGTTGCGGTTGTGATGAGAGAAGAGTGTCGGTGTGATTGAGCTGCGTTGTTTGATTCGTGCGGAGAGCATTGAGCTTGTTGGACAATGTTTGAAGGCTTGACATGGATGTCCTTTCGTTGTGTAACGTAGTGTTTTGCATGTGATGTAGGTATGCGTTTTTGGTAGTACTCATGAGGATTGGTTTTTCGAATCCGGATATCGAGAGGAAAACAAGAGTACAGTCATTGAATGTCATGCGGTATATATATATATTTGGAATATAAAGGTGTTATGATACATGTAGATGAGACGCCATGGTACCCTAACCCTACCCGTCATGGTCATTGATCTGTACATGTGCCTTCAAAGACCTACTTGTACTGTTCAATAATACTACGTAGTCATTTCCGTCGCTGTCGACTATAAGAATCGTTCTCTTGGCTCCAATCAACCGCGAAAGTGGTGAAAGGTTGGTGGAGGTTGTCTGGGATTAATATGATGTACACAGGTCATGTTTGGTGGATAGTGAACCTTCAGCTTGCGAAATGGATCGATCTGTAGTCTACAGTTGAATGAACAGGCAACATCTCGCTGTGAACGAAGTGGTAGCCTAACGTGTCGAGATATGTAGCATCACCTCGATACCACATGATGGCGAGACTTTCTGTATCGTTGGAGTACATCATTGTAGTGAGAGAGGCCAATTCACGCAACAAAGTTCGTATGCCCTGTCTCCTCAAGTTAAGGCGAACTATAATGATCCTTGGAAAGGTTGACTGAAAACATCAGTATGCTTGCTCAAGAGATGTCAAGGCACAGTCCAGTTCATTGTCCCAGATGTATACATACTCAGTTGAATCATTTATAATACGCATCATCAGTAAACATCGAGCAATTGAATATCCACCTCATGCACGTACACAAACTTGTGCACAAGAACTGAACGATGAACGCTAGTGTTTCCAGCACCCGGTTAAGCCGAACCACCTGCCTCTTTGAGCTGGCAGTCGTCATCTTCAGACCAACCATCAAAGTCTTATCTTTTTCAATGTTACGCTGCAACTTGCCGTCGGCGGATGTAGTACTGCAATCATGGCCAAGCTAAGCCTTGACAAGCAGGCACTTGTCCTACGGCGAAAAGCTTCTGCCCGCGCAACAGATGATGATTGGATGTATAGACATCCTTTTACGCAAGGGCAACATTCTGTCTTCAATCATGGGCTACGACCCCGCCAGTGCGGCAGACGATACTCGCTTGCGCTGTGTTATCATGGACCTGATTCGTAGCATGACGTGGAATCCCGGTAAGCTCCATGTTGATATTTAGGCCAGTGAGCTCCCAAAACTACATTCTTTCGCACTGCGGTCGTTCACTGCTTTCCCACGTTTAGAGCAACAGCAACGCATCAACATCATGCGCGGCCTTACTCTTCTTGCTCTCGCGGGCACATCGCTCGCGATGTCACGCAACCCAGCGCATGTCAACAAGCGTCATCTCCTTGAGAGAGCTCGCCCTGCAACGCACCTGGATACACGTAGCGCCCCTCCTACCTACGGAAGCAGCAACACGAGCTACATTATCCCACAGAATGCAAACACCACCAAGTTCGCCGTCGATGGAAACGCCATTCCCGACGTAAACTTCGACATTGGCGAGAGTTACGCTGGTCTGCTGCCTATCTCCGACAAAGCCAATGCTTCTGAGTTGTTCTTCTGGTTCCTTCCTTCTGCCAACGAGCTAGCTGGAGATGAGATTCTGAGTGCGTAATTCAAGAATATACCCTGTTGTCATAGTCAGTATGCTAACACTGATCACAGTCTGGCTAAATGGAGGACCCGGTTGCTCCAGTCTTGAGGGCTTCCTCCAAGAGAATGGACCTTTCTTGTGGCAGTACGGCACATATCTTCCTGTCAAGAACAACTGGGCATGGTCAAACTTGACCAATGTTGTCTGGGTCGAGCAGCCCGCCGGTACTGGATTCAGCCACGTCGGCGGTGATGGCGCACCCAAGGACGAAATTGAAGTCGCTGCTCAATTCCTCGGATGGTTCAAGAATTTCGTGGATACGTTTGCGCTGTATGTGTCAGCTATGGAGACCAAAAACCCCCTTGTCAAGTGCTGACACTGTCATTTAGCCAAGGTCGCAAGGTGTACATCACTGGAGAGTCCTACGCAGGATATTAGTAAGTTGGCCGTTTGATGCTCACATCGATCAACAGCAGCTGACACATATCCCAGCGTCCCATACATTGCCGACGCCATGCACAATGCTTCCGACACCACCTACTACAACGTTGACTCGATCATGATCTACGACCCATCTGTTTCTTACGACGTCATCACCAACGATATCCCATCCATCCCATTCGTCGATTACTGGTCAGGTCTGTTCAGCTTCAATGAAACTTTCGTGGACCACCTCCACCAGAAGTGGGAATCCTGCGGATACGCCGACTTCTACGAGGAGGCTTTCACTTTCCCGCCCAAGGGACCTCTCCCCACTCCTCCGAATGTCGGAGGCAACGCGACTGACTGCTCTCTCTGGGTAAGCTCGTCCATCTATCTGACAAAGTTGTAACCAGTACTGACTGAAGGAAATAGAACGAGGTTTACAATGCTGCACTTTTGGTCAACCCTTGCTGGGACGTCTACCAGGTCGCGACTACATGTCCTCTGCTGTGGGACGTTCTCGGCTTCCCTGGCTCCTTTGGATACCTCCCGGAAGGCGCCTCCATCTACTTCAACCGCACTGAAGTGCAGAAAGCCATCAACGCTCCAGTGCAGGAGTGGGAAGAGTGCAGCAACGGCGTACTCGACGACGACACCTCTCCTCCATCCGGCCTCAGCGTTCTTCCTCGCGTGATTGAGAAGAACAAGCGCACCGTCATTGGACACGGCATGCTCGACTTCATCCTGCTTGCCAACGGAACTCTTATGACCATCCAGAACATGACCTGGAACGGCGCACAGGGTTTCAGCAGCTACCCTGAGAACGACTTCTTCGTTCCGTACCACGAGGAGCTGAACCTGGGTTCTCTTGGTGGATCTGGTAACTTTGGCAAGTGGCACACCGAGCGTGGTCTGACTTTCGTAACGATCGAGCTTTCTGGACACATGGTGAGTCTAGAATCGATCGTACCAAAAAGAATGCATACTGATGTGGTTTGACAGGTTCCTCAATACGCTCCCACCGCTGCGTACAGGCAGCTGGAGTTCCTCCTCGGCAGGATCGGGAACTTGGGCGAAGTCTCAGACTTTACAACACAGAGTGGCAATTTCGGCAACGAAATTACAGGCAAGCAGAATGCTACCCGCAGGCACTAGAGCATCGACCTTGTAGCTAGCGTTGCGATGTGTTATGGCTTGCCATGTATATACTTATCAGAAAGCAAAGGGCAACCTTGATGCTTCGTTCCTCACCTTGTCCTGGAGAGGATCATCCTTGTAGAGAACCTGCTTCATGCAGTCATCAGGAAGTGTGGGACTGTGATTACCCGGAGGATGTCTGATCGTATATGGTTTGAAGATCGCGTTCTGGAGAGATAGATATACGGTGGATGAGTGCGCATATGCGGCCCTAAGTTTTTGTACGTTAAATCCTGAGGCAGCACCGAAATGAATTCTTTGAGCTCGACCAAGGTCAACAAGACATCAGAGCTTGTCATGTATACTGATTGTCTATTTGATGTTAGTGTCCAATATCGACCTCAAGCTTCTCATACTTTTACATGTGAAGCCACCATTGCTGCAATGCAGCCGTATGCAAACTAGTGTACAGCAATTGTACCGAATTTAGGTTTGAAGCAAGACATGGTAGTACCAAATATTCTTGCTGTAGTGTACAAATGAGCATTGCGGTTGCCGATGTCATACATATAGACCGTACCTAACCGTGTGGAGTCGATAGATATCGCACGCCCTACAAGCTAATACACCAGACATCCTGAATCAATTATAAGGAGCGAAGTGCAGTCATACCAGGCGACTCTCTGGAAACAATTAATCTTCCCGTCACCAATCGACGCCGATATTGCAGCTTGCCATTTACCTCAAACAAGATGTCTATCAAGAATGTGTGCCTCTTAGGCGCCAATGGCAACGTCGGTCCCATGGTCCTGCACGCTCTGGTCAAGGATGGCTTCAACGTCACAGTCCTCAAGCGTGCCTCCTCGAAATCATCATCTGAGTATCCTTCCGGCGTCAAAGTGGCCGAAGTCGGCGATGCATTCGCCGTCGACGACCTAGTGTCCATCTTCAAAGGCCAAGACGCCGTCGTGGTCACGATCAAAGGCACACAAGTCGACATCCAGAAACGCCTGGCCGACGCCTCCGTCAAAGCAGGTGTCAAGCGTTTCATCCCTGCGGACTTCGGATCTTGCGATTCCTCGAGCCCACACGCACAAGACTGTGTGCCTCTCTTTGCCAACAAGACTGAGCTACGGAGCTATCTCACCGAGTTGACTAAGAAGAACGAAGGCTTTACGTGGAGCAGCATCGTCTGTGGCCATTTCTTCGACTGGGATACTGCGTTCTTGCACCTCTGGCCCAAGGAGAAGCGTGCCGACATCGTCAAGGATGGTACTCTGAAGGCGTCTTACAGCACTCTCGCCCGTGTCGGCGAAGCAACCTCTCGCATCCTGCAACGGCCTGCTAAGACGGCGAACCGGGTGCTTTTCATCCAGAGCTTCTGCGTCACGCAGCCGGAGATTGTGAAAGCTTTCGAGAAAGCTAGCAATTCTAAGTACGATGTGGCGTGGCTGGATGCTGATTCGTACGAGCGCGAGCAAAAGGCCAAGCGCGATGAAGGAGACAAAGACGCGCTTGAGAACTTGGTCTGGCTGCTGGGTGCTATTGAGGGCAATTGGGAGGAGAGGGACGAGTTCGCTATGGGTCTCCTTGGGCTAGGCAATGAGGACCTGGACGATGCTGCTCAGAAAGTCGTCAAGGATAACAGCTGAGCTTCCTGATAGAATAGGTATCCTTGCTTTCTCCGCTTTAGGACTATATTCACTTCACTTCAAAAACAAGAGCGCAGAAGAATCTAGCAGCATAAAGCGAATGGAGTCTGAACAATAAATGTGTTGCCTTGTGATTTTTGGTTCATTGCAGTTCTCGAAGACAGATAAGCATATCTGAGAGCAATCTTCTCGGCCCTATCTGTCTCTATGTTTTCGATAAAGACCTAACTAGCGGGCTTGATGTTTGCTTTCCTGCTTGGACAAGATGCTTGTTCCCAACCTCTCAATGCGAGAAGACCAATCCTCCCCGACCTTTGTGGTGGCTCTACTATCGCAGCGTCAGTATCAGTGAATCCTGAGAACCTCTTCCAGTCACTTCATCCATCTGCTTCGCGCGTGACCTGTCCATGTTTGCCAAGAACGTCCGGGCCACTGCCGTCGTGGTGTATCAAAAGGAAGCCGATTGTCGCGACCCAGATCCAAAACACCTCCCGACAAAGCGGCAGAGCAGGCTAAAGAAGTCGCACGACACGGCAAGACTTATAAACCCAACAAACCCTCCTCTCGCCAACATGCCTGGCATTCCTATATATCCGTATCCAACCTGTCCGTCCGACGCTGCTGAGATGTACAGCGCAATGGATAACTTCTTCGACTTCGGACCAAATGGCGCGATTGACCATGAAGAGCTGGTACGTCGCTTGCTGATCCTCACCACACTCGTACCAATGCTAACGCAGCTCCAGGACCAGAGAGATGTCGACAGCTACGTAGGATTCAGATATACTCCAGATTGGTTCAACGAGGACGCCGAGGTGGTCGCCGCCAATACGCAGTGGTGGGTCCAACAACGGGCCACAGAGAGACAGATTCAGAGGCTGCAGCAGCAGGTCCAGCACCACGCCCAGCTGGAAGCCGCATACAACAGTCTCCAAACCCAATATCTCCAAGGGAGAATGTACATGGACTACCAGAGCCAGCTCCAGAACTCGGTCCGCGCGAACGTGCCGGCGCGTACTGCTGCACCTGGTGAAAGATGGCATGTACCACAACTCTTCACTGCGCCGACTGCACCAATTCGCAACCACCCAAACCACGATCGCCCGAACCACAGCCACCCAAACCACAGTCACCCAAACCACAACCAGCCAAACGTACCACAGATCGCCGCCGCGCCTACTGCGCCAAACTGCAACCCTCCAAACGTACTGCAGGTGCCAGCCGCGCTACCTTCAGCGCCAGGGCAGCTTGTGCATTTGCCTGCCGCGCCTCCTGCCGCATCTCGACCAACCCTCCCACCGAATCTGCCGCTTCCGTTGGCGCAGCGTCCTCCGCCGCCAGCAGGATTCACTGACCAGCCACCGGCGAGAATGCGTCCGGCCACTTATCTCAAGGCCATCAAAGGTCGACCGCGTCGCAATGTCCAGTGGCCAGAGAACATCGAGATCAGCCTCGTAGAAATTGCCACCTTCTGTCCCAATTGGTTCCAAACTCCAGAAGTCGTCGGCAGAGCCATACGCAATGGTTGGTCACGCGAGGACATCGCCAAAGCGCAACTTCTTGCGGAGGATCCGACATCTCGCCACAAACTCGCGAGGCGCAGTGGCAGAGTCCAGAAACAAGCCTCCCATGCACACAGGCTGTTGACCGGCGAGCCAGACTTGCCCCGTTCCAACGCGAACGTTCTCAGAGCTCTCTACGGCATGCAGAATGACCTCACAGCAAACGCGTGGTTCTTCAAGCACAGCTACGACGCCGAGTTCAATGCACCCGAGCATCTCGGTGACGTGCCGCTGAGCGCGTTGTACGCACACGTGCACACTTGGCCTACCGGCAACGATCGTCTTCTCATGACTCAGTGCTTGGAGTTCGCACGCCAGAACCCCGGACGCCAGCTGGATACCAGTCACTGGAACTGGATCATTACCTCACAGGGCCTCGCAACACCGCCGCCGCTGGCCAACGGTGTGCACCGCGATGTCGATGCTCTTCAGAGACTGAGGCAGCTTCCAGATCCTCAGTGAGACGCAAACTTCACTGCACTGCCGACGAATTCCAAGTTGAGTACAAGTCGGCAGGCAACAGCATGATCCGGTCAATCACCGGAGCGAGACTTCTTGCAGACCTTGAGTCCATATTTAGACACCATGGCGATTGAGAATGACCTACTGCTTTCCTTTTCTTTCCTTTTCTTCTTTGTTTTACCGTCGTGCGTTTTGTTCCGGACAGCTAGTGTTACTATGGTGTCAACGGAAGACACCCGGAGAACGTCTGATATCCAGTGCCGAGAATGGCACACCTGATGCACTTTCAGCGCGTAGTTTTAATACGCAGTTGCAGTCTTTCAAGCATTTCAAATAATCGACCCATGCCGTTCTTTCCACGTGCCTGTGCTTTGTGTCGCGATCAAGATAGACCGGTAAGTACACATAGTTCAAGTACTTACATGTATCGTAGTCATGTGGAACCATCGCGCGGCGATATACTGAGCTTAGCATGGGCGCCATTGATGACCATGATGCAGGTGGAGTACTGCTGCAGAAGCCAGTGAAGTGTTGAAGTTGAAGTCAAACATCATGGAATGCCTCAGGCATGGACAGCGGGTTTAAAGGCTCGCATGCCTAGATACGCGCCGGATAAAGTGTGGCGCGCTTCAACGGAGGCAAGCGAAGTGCAAATCAACATCTTTTACGCCAACTATCGTCAGCACAGTCAACTGGGGAAACATTCTCCATGTCAAGGCATTCATGTCAGATGTGGTTTTCACTTTCCTCATTGGGAATACCTAGGGGATCCCCTAGCTTCCTGTGCAGTTATGGGAAGACCTCCTCACGCCAACTGTCAAACGGACTACCGGCTCGGAGAAATCCATGGACCGGCGATGAATATCAGAAGCTGAAGGACCTCTGCCAGCAAGGCCTCACAATGCATCAGATTGCCGCTGAATTGAATCGTTCGTACTCGGCCGTCGACCAACATATTAGAGTACTAAAGCATGAAGCTGCTACTCATACAAAGGAGGAGAAGACATTGAATCGACGGGATCGATGGAGTGTTGAAGAGGATGCATTGCTATTGGAGAAATTCAAGCAGGGTCTGACTTTGAACGAAATCACGACCTTTTTTCCTGGACGAACGTTCAGGGCTGTCAGTTCTCATCTTCCCAAAGTGAAAGCGGCGGTCTACGCCCCACAGCGGAATCTGTTTTATACAGACGAGTTCATTCAGCGCTTCATCGATCTGAGACTCAAAGAAGCCAAAACCTTCCATGAGATGGCTGTTGACCTTAACTGCTCTCCAGCTGCACTCACGAGCTTATGGTCAAAACGGGTTCGCCCAATTCTGTCCAAGGAGGAGCTAAACGCTATCAACTTGCAAACCAAATGGACTCCAGGGGAAATGAAGCATCTCTTAGAGCTGCAACACCGAGAAACAACGATCGACGACGCAGCGTTGCAGTTCCCTAGTAAATCACGTAGAGCGGTTTACACTAAGATTCATCGCGAACGTCTTCGATTTCCCGGAGAGCCCACTAGGAAGCGATCGATCGCGGCTTTCAGGCCGGCTAAGCCGAGTGCAGCTACGGAAAAAGACGAGTCAAAATTGCAGAAGCAGGGCTAAAGTGACAATGAACGTCAGCGTGCGCAGACATGGCATGGCCTTACAACAGCTACACGACTAGAGAATGGACAACAAAGCTTCTCGGTCCCAAGTCCCCTAGCGGCGACCTCCAAGCCACGGAGCGCGCCACGAAACTGGACTGGACATGTCATCAGCGGTGTGGACGGTCCACTAGAACACAAGGAAGAGGCAATGTGAAGCCACCTCGTCCATCCGCAGGTCCAATCATCCAACTGATCTTATGGGTCTGCGATCAGGCAGTCATTGTTCCAATAAAGCTTGGCAGTGCAGTTCTGGTGCATCGGCGAGGGCCTTCATTCATGAGTATGAGGTGCAGGGGCGGGCGGGACCGGTCTGTTAAGGAGAGAAAGAAACACATGCATGTATAATAGACCTTTGGCTGTATGAACATATCAAGACCGAGATTTTGAGCTTCCCAAATGCTTGTCCCGCCTAGTCTTTAGTCCGACACAGATATCTTACGCGATTTGCCAGTTTTCACAAATGCAATCACAACAAGTCCTTCCACCACGAGTTGCTCTGCCGCTTCTTCTCGCCTGGCAATCTCAGCTCATCGATCTCCTGCTTCGTCACGTTCTGCCACGACTCCACAGGAAGCCATCCAATCCTTGCGCGATCTCCGAACCCACCAAACCAGAACACCTCTTCTACAACAAACCTCACATACTTCGAGGTGTGCACATCGTTGCCCGGCTGCCATAGGACGGAATCTGGGTGCTTGCGAACAAAGCACATCGCAATCCTTGCATTACTGACATCCTTCATGTCAAGCTCTTCCAGGCGGCCGTGCAGACTGAAACGCGGAAGCGCAGCAGGAGTGTGTGGTGTTGGGATGTCCTTTGCATCCACCTCGTTATTGCCCCAAAAAGAGTAAGTGTGAGTCTGCGTAGGCCACCAGCGCACGGCAAGCGAGATGTTGCTGCCGGACTTGTAGTTACGGAAAGGTGTGGCGATATCAATAGCGAGTAATGTTGGGTTGCCGTCATCCTCGCAGTCGGCAATGTATTCCATGAGACCGATTGGGCTGCCCTCTAAGCCTGCTGGTCGTCCCCAAAGTGCTTCTGCGTCCTGCTCGCCAACTTCACTGCTCTTACTGTCTCCTCCTGGAAACGAAGTCACAAGTGTGCCTTCGGAAGCGAGGTTCAAGATCCTCCTGGCCATGACTGCCGATTCATGAACGGTCGGGATCTTGTAGTACTGCTCGTCGATGGGAGGGTTGGAGAAGACATGTTGAGGTCCCTCTTGTGCTACCGATAATGCGTATGCTACGCTCAGCAGCGAGCCGAAAGTCCAGGAAAGATGCATGTTTAATGATAGATAGATAGCCTGTGATGCTCGGCTGTTGCTGTGAACTAGGGAAGCTCGACACTTGAGCTCAAAGCAATCTTATCAATCTGAGATCGACGCATCATCCTCGCTCGGCGTTCTCTTCCCCGCTCTGTGCTGCTCTACTTCACAGCGCCTACAACGTCACGTGCACGGCCGGGTCGTGCTTGCCTCAGGCCACGCCAAGACCTCGCTGTGCGGGACTGCGAATTTGGAGAAGGGCGCTTTGGGTGTGATGAACGACACCTCCAGTCTCTCACAGCGACGTCGAATCCATCGAACAACAGGTACGTCTCCGCCATCACCCGCACCATATCGCCGGCGCATCGAAACCGCTGTCCGTCGAATTTCCCGTCGAAACCGCGCACAAAAACCCACCCTCCGGCAAAGACTGACTTCTCTGCGCCACCACAGACGACTCCGACGACTCATCTAAAACCCCAGATCAACCGCCAACATGGGTAAGGTCCACGGTTCGCTCGCGCGTGCCGGTAAGGTCAAGTCGCAGACCCCCAAGGTACGAT
>Ga0265797_10004759_pt1 | contig 20420 bp, 24 predicted proteins | sample P2T30metagenome_FD_192433 | JGI IMG/M metagenome (GOLD analysis project Ga0265797, IMG submission 192433) | Plant litter microbial communities from East Loma Ridge, Irvine, California - P2 T30 | ecosystem: Environmental > Terrestrial > Plant litter > Unclassified | place: USA: California...
CTGCAGGTGAGTAAGCGCTATCATGCCGCTGCAGATAAGCATGTCCGCGGGGCGTGCGACCAACTTAAAGTGTTGACCGGCAAAGCGCGACGGCGGCGACCCCCTGTACGATCAGTCGGGCGGGCGGTTTGCGACCGAATCGATCAATCGCCCGCCGGCCATGAACACGGCAGTCGAGCAGGCCGCAAACAGCAGCCACCCGCCATAGCCGGGATATTGCTCCATATAATGCCGACCGCGCTCGACGGCGCCGAGCCCGAGGCCATAGATGACGAGAAACGCCTCGAACTTGGTCTTGATGATGAACAGGCGGGCAAAGCGGTTCCACATGCAGCTATCCATGCAAGGGTCGCGCCACCGGCGGATCTCTGCGGTTTTCGAGTTCATGAATATGGTTAAATGTAAATTAACCCGACAGGGCAGAATGCTGCGCTTCTGACGCGAGAATACCAAAAAACCTCCGCTGTTTCCACCGAGACGAAGGGTGTGAAATGGAAAACTGTCAGGACCTGTTTCCAATTAATTGGCGGTGCCCGTCGTGAGGACGTTGACCGGGGTTGGCGGCATATTCTGTGCCGCCCATCGTGACCTCGCAACAGGCGCACTCCACGGCCATAGCTGGGAGGTGACCGCGTGGTTCACCGGACGCCCGAACGCCGCGCATCGTCAGGAGCAGTTGGCCGCGATCCTGCGGCGCCTTGATCATGCCGAGCTATCGGTCGAGATTTCGTGGGGCGAAGATATCGCCAAGCGTATCGCTGACAGGTTCGATGACAGGGCATGCGTCCAGGTTGACGTGGCTCGACCGCTTGAGCGGCACTACGCGCGGTGGGAGCGGTGAGCGCGTATCCCGACATTTTCCACGTCACGCCCATGACGCCGAACGCGGCGATGGAAAGCGTTTGCGCGGATCGGAATGTCCTGATCAGCATGTACGACCCGCGCCAGTTAAAGCGAGCGCTGCGGATCGCTAACAAGATCCTGGCAGACCATGGGCGCTTCTCGACATGGATCGCTGCAATGAAGGCGGGCAAGGAGTGGTCTGACGACGATGTCCCGAGGGATGTCTATTACCGCTGGCTCGAGTCGTGGATATGGAACGACAACGCGACGGCGATCATGCCCGACATTCCCGGCGCGCCGTCGCAGCTGAACGATAACGAACTGCTCGACTGGCCCTTCCCACTCGAGAAGGGCCTGCCGGTCTACCATATGGACGGACCGATCGCGCGGCTCGCGCGGCTGCTTGGCAAATACCCGCGGGTCGCGATGGGGTGGATCGGGCACCCGAAGCGCGAGCCGGTCGGCTGCCCAGGCTACTGGCGCCGCGTCGAAGAGATCGAGCATGAGCTCGGAACAGACATCTGGTCGCAGGTGCATATGCTGCGAGGTGTCGCCGTAGCTGGCATGCGTCCCTTTTGCCGCCGCGGACAGCAGCAGCCTGGGGCAGAACGGGCACCGGCACGATTGGCTCGATGCGCATCCAGGCTACGGCGAGCCCGAACGGTGGCGCGGGCGCCGGATATACGCGGACCATCTGGAAGGCCGCGACGACCTCTGGTTAGGGCGCCCGGCAAAGCTGGTCGCGGCGCCACCGCCCGCCGATGTATCGCGCCGGCGGCAGCCGGATCCAAGGCAGGGCATGCTGGCCTTCATCGCCGCATGATCATCGAAACCCTCAAACTGGACGCTGCACGTGGCTGAAAGAGGCGCCCTCAATTTATTTTCGTGCGACGCGGTGCTGACCCCATCCGTCGTCGCTCTGGTGAACTCCAGTCAACAGGAGACCACGATGACACAGACGATCCGCCGCACCGCCGAAATCAGTCACTGCGGCCTGTACCGCTATTGGCTTGAGCGCGAATGGGACGCGACACTGCCCACCCTCGCCGTCACGATGCTCAACCCAAGTCGGGGCGATGCCGACCGCGACGACCCCACAATCAAGACGTTAATCCATTTCGCCTCCCTCTGGGGATATGGCCGGCTGGTCATCGTCAATCTCTACCCCTGGCGCGCTTCGCGTCCTGAAGACATGTTTTTGTCCGCCGGGCGTATCGGCCCCGAAAATGCAATCCGCCTTGACGCGGCCTTGGGTCTCGCGCTCTCAAATGGCGGGAAGATGCTGGTTGCCTGGGGTAACGATGGCGGTTTTGAGCAGCGCGATCGTTTGCTTACCAAGCGCGCGATGGCGCTGGGCGTCGAACTGATATGCCTTGGCCAAACCCTCGGCGGCGCACCAAAGCATCCTATGGCTCGGGGGCGGGGACGGATACCTCGCGATCAGACGCCGCTGGCTTGGGCGGCCCGGACATGACCGATGGATGTCGCAATGCTTGCACTGCTCCGGAGCGCGCCCTCCTAGACGCTATCAAAATGTGGCCAGGGGTGCCTGCGCTCGTCTCGCTCAATCTTGATGGCACATGGTCGATAGGACAGGTTCCTGACACCGCATGCCAGCATGACGGCGTTCAGCCCGATAGAGTCCGAGCATGATCACGTTGCGGCCGGTGCAGCGTATCGAGGCGCGGCAGTTCGTGCTCGATCACCACCGGCACCACGGATGGGTGTCGGGCTTCCTATGGCTTTACGGCCTGGCGGGGGAGGGCGGCGCACTGGTCGGCATCGCCGTCGTCGGCCGCCCGGTCGCCCGCGCGCTGCAGGATGGTCTGACCATGGAGGTCACCCGCCTTTGCACCGACGGCGAGCCAAACGGCTGCTCGCTGCTCTACGGCGCGGCACGGCGCGCGGCGATCGCCAAGGGCTACCGGCGCGGGCTGACCTACATCCTCTCGAGCGAGCGCGGCGCGTCGCTGCGCGCGGCGGGCTGGCGCTTCCTCTGGCACGTCCCCGGCCGCAGCCGGGACACGCCGTCACGCCCGCGTACAGACAAGCACCCGACCGAGGACAAGCATGCCTACGGCTGGGGCGACTGGCCCGCCGCCGCGGAGCTCGCCGCATGATCATCGACACCCTTAATCCGAAATGCAGGAGTGCCGCAGCATGTGTACATAGCTCCGGGTCGTGGGGACGCGGGGAAGTGCTATGCGGTTTGTGATACTAGGCGCGATGTCGCTGGCGCTGGTCGGATGCAAGGAGCGGCAGACCGCGCATGATGCAACGATGGCGACCGCGGAAGACGTATCGGAAGACGCCATCTCCCCGCTCAAGGATAAAGTGACCAGTCTCGAGGAGCGACTGGCAGGCCTTGAGGTCGAACTTCGTTCGGAAGAAGCGTATACCAAATCTGTGCATGCCGCGCTGAACGAAGAACGCGACAACCGCGCCAAGGACGTGAACGCGCTACGGGATCACTACAACGATCACCTCGCCCGTTTCCACGGCGCCCCGTGAGCGGCCGGAAGCGCTGGACCCACCTCGACCAGATGGTCGGGGATGGTCGAATCGGCGAAACCGAACACTGCGAATCGGCAACACAATCAGGCGCACCGTCCATAGTATTTCCGCAAGAAACACCAGTTGCCAGATCCCGAAAGGCTAAGAGCCCAAATAGTTAGCACGTTGGTAACTATGAGGCGGTCTGTATATGCGGCGAAGCGATGTAATCGAACGACGAATGACTCGCATCGCAATGAACAGATCGGTACGATGCCCGTGATTGACCTCAAACGGGAAAAGGCCCGGTGCGCTAACACCGGGCCCGCTTCGCAGGTCAACTCTCGCAATGGTATGGAGCCAGCGATGCGAGAGCGATGGGTCCTGTTGGTGGGTAAATACTCACAGTCAGGACTCGTCGTCAAGCTGGCGTATCAATGAGGTACGCAATGAAGAACGACAACCAACCGCCCCGCCGCCCGCGCCGTCCTGAGCGCGCGAAGCTCACCCCTGAATTGATTGCCGAAATCCGCCGACGGCTTGCTGCCGGCGAGTATCAGCATGACATCGCGGCTGAGCTCCACGTCAATCAGGGCCGCATTTCCGAGATCAACACCGGAAAGCGGGCCTAGGGCCTAAGACCCCGAGGTGGCGGCAACGTCACCTCGGGCAGGTTGCCCGAATCGCTCGCCAGCGCATAGGCTGCCGGAATGATGACCGACCGCGAAGTCTGGCTCAAGGCGATGGCGATCGTTGAAGCGCACGGCACGATGGAAGCCGCTCCGATCGTTGATACGATCCTTGATGTGCTTGGCGACACGCCGCAAGAGAACGACTGGGCGCGCGTCGCCGCGGCAGTCGATGCGATCAATGAGGGCGAGCAGCAGTGAACGATCCCGCCCCCATAAATCGGGAGAACACGCGCGCGATCGGGCTCGAGAGATTGTATGGTTGCGGGCGAGCGTCGTCGAACTCAAAGGCGGGTTCCAGTGAGCGGCCGGAAGCGCCGGTCGGGGAGAGCATGATCTCAAGTGGGGAGGCCGTTCGGGCCGATGAGGAGCGCCCCAGCGGCGCACATGATCTGGTCGGTCCGCTCAACCTCGTCCCGGAGGTGCTGCCCGAAGCGGGCAGGCTTGCGAAATTCATCGATTTTGATCGCGTTTTCGTGATACGGCCCCACATTTTAAATGATGACGCGGTCAAACTCGCGCACATATTGGGAAATCTTTAATGAAGAAAACGGTTATTGCGCTTAGTCCGATGACGCTACCGGATAATGACTTTATAGAGAATTTCACAAGCGCGCTGACCGATCCAAAAAGAAGAATCGTGCCTATCCGGTGGCGCTTTGTTGACTTGGCAAGGGCGGATGTGGTCATCCTGCATTGGCCAAACTCGATGTTTAATCCAGAACTGGCAAAGTTTGGTCGCAGAAATTTGTTAAAGATTCGGATTGCACGAAAACTGTTTGGTACAAAGTTTATATGGGTAGTTCACAATCTTATTCCACATGACGCAGCAGCTTCCTCTGGTTTGTCAAAAAGGTTTTTAAGATCGCTTTCAGGTCTTATTCATTTGTCAAAAGCTAGTCATGAGCTGGTAGATGCTGAATACGGACTGGACTATCCAGCCATCCACCTCACGACAGTGCATGGGCAGTACCTGTCTGTCTCGCCAGCTACAAAACCTCGCGACCTGCCGGAAGAAAGCGATGTGAGCATCGGATATGTTGGGCAAGTAAAACCCTACAAGGGATTGGAAATGCTGATCCGAGCGGCTGAGGGACTTGAGTCTGTCCAAGCGAATATAGCTATTGTAGGTAAAAGCAATGATGCCAGTTATACTAAGGGCATATTGTCTGCATCGCAAAATGCCGGGGTAAGGACTGATATTCGAGAATTATTAATCAGTACTGTTGATCTAGAGAACATTGTTGACGAGTTTGACGCTATCGCACTTCCTTATTCTAGGGTGTTGAACAGCGGATCAGCGCTATTCTGCCTTTCACGTCATCGGCCAATCATTGTTCCTCGCACCGGATCACTACCAGAACTGGCTGAAGACGTTGGGGCTGGCTGGGTATACTTGTATGACGGCGATTTGACGAGCAAGGTACTGGGCGACGCCGTTGCTTGGCTGCGGGCCACGTCGCCTGAACGTCGCAAAGGTCCCGATCTGACAAGCTATTCATGGTCAAGGGTCAGGGATGATCTAAATCGGTTGCTCGGTAGTATCAGAGCCGTGTGAGCCGGTGACGGCCTTGACATTGCCCCGCTCAGACAAGCAGGGCAATGATGATGACGTGATCTTGGCCGCCCGTTTCGGCTTCCAAAACATATGGGGCGGCGTTACGGAGGCGCTTGACGATCGCAATAAGAAAGTCTCGGCTTCATGCCTGTCTCAACTTCTGGCCGCTCAACCGAACCAGCAGCCCGAGTATCGTGCGTTGTTCCCACGCACTTGCGGGTCTCCACGCTAACTCGCGCACTTGATAGCATAGAGCGGCAGGAGCTGACGCCTTTCGAGGTGTTGGTCGTTGACGATGCCGCCGACCAGGAAACTCGGCAGCTTATCGAGCGTCGCGCCCCCGCCTTTCCGTGTCTCCTGCGATATATCGACAACAGCGCGACGCCTGGCGCTTGCAACTCCCGAAACAAGGGCGGTGTCGAGGCGGCAGGTGACATGCTTGCATTCCTCGATGACGATGACGAATGGCTGCCAACTTTTCTGGATCGCTGTGTCGCGGCGATCACGAATGAGCGGGTGAACTTTGCGCTGACTTATATCGACCGTTGTTATCCAGGGGGCGTGGTAAAGCCTTTGAAGACCAGCGCAGGGCTCGACGGCAAGACCGTGCTTAAGGAACGGGTATACATGACCGGGAGCAGCTTTGTGGTGCAAAAGGATAGCTTCCATAAAGTTGGCGGCTTTGACCCGCAGGTGCCGGTATTTAACGACTGGGATCTGTTTATTCGGATGTTGCGCGGTAACCTGACCTATGCGGTCATCCCAGAAGCACTGGTGCGCTGGCACGAACACGATGGCGTGCGGATAACGACAGGTTCGTTACGTCGTGCTGATGGCATCGATCGTTTTATCAAAAACTACGGCGACGATATGAGTGTCGCTGTGAGGTCCTACTATCTACGGCTGGCTACCGGAATTCGGAAATCGTTCGAGCCGTCGCGCTACGGTCGTGCCAAGCTCACAGCGAGCATGATGTACACCGGTGGGCTACCAATGATCGCTTATCTCGTGAGCAATAAATTGGGTTCAAGGACGAATAAATAGCAGCTGAGCGGCCCAGGCGCGATCGGGATCTAGGCCCTGTCGATGCATGGCCGCCTCGGTCGAGTAATCGCAGTTGATGTCGCGCCCGTTGATGGAGCCTCTTCGACATCACTATTCATCAGCGCGTCCGCTGCGGCGAATGCGCGCAGCGACCCCAGTCCATTCGCCCCGGCCCTATGGAGCGCAACGCGATCGCGGGAGGGAGCGGGCACTGGACGGGAGAACGAGACCCGCTCTACCGTCTAGGGGCTGAAGCCCTGCTGATGCGCTGAGCGACTCCGACACTCGGCCGCGCCTCGCCATTGCCGTGCCCAACGCAAGATCAGCAGCCTAGGTACCCCCGTAAGTAATTGGCAAAGCGAGATGACAGGCCGCACGCTCCCGAGGTGGCTGTTAGAATCGCCAAGGGCGCGTCCCGTATACCTACAAGCACAAGATACAGGATCATCGTTGACGAGAGATGGCACGAATACCGAACCTCGCGGGCTTTCGTTCGACGACGAGGCGCGTGCTCGCCCCGTTCTTCACCACCCTGACTCCGCAGGCAAACGCTCGAAGCAAGTTTTCAATGGAACGGGCACATGCGTCTGGCAGTTTACTATGCCGATGGGGACTGCCATTTAATTCTATGAAACTAGCGTCTGCGGAGATATCGACTTGGTTAAGCTCGCTTACAGTGCTCCAAAAGTACAGCTCGGCGTCGATAGCATTTTAGACCGGATTGGGGCAGGGCGAGTCGCTGACCGCCTCTATCTGGTTCTCGATTATTCAACACGGCGAGCTTGGATCGAGTGTGGGGATAGCATGTTTTACGCACCTGAAGCCGAAGATGGTGCGGGGACCTTTTTCAGAATTCTAAGTCGAGATCTGCTGCTTAACCCTAAGGACTTTGTTGTGGGGATTGAGCAGACTCTGTTAGCAGAGCTGAGCAGCCCCGGAACCCTAGTTCCAGAAATAGCAGAATACTGCAGGAGTCTTATATGGCTTGGATAGTTTACTGCATAGATATACTTTTGCTTAACTTTATTGAGTATGCAGAACGTGAGTCTCACGATATTTGGGGTAGCGAGACTGACAATCTTTGGTAGAGGGCTTCCTACCGGTCGACGCTTTGCATTAGTAAACTATGCAATTGAATCAACGCGAGCGCCCTTAATTGATGTCATTAAAGCGGGCCTGTACTGTGCTGCGGCATTGGAGCGTCAAACGAGAACTGCCTTATACGTCGGCAGATAAGAACATACTTATCTGTTGTTTCGTGAAGAGCCCGTAGATCCATTTCTTCGAATATTCTAACCGGCGGCTGTAGTTCTGCGCGGGGTCTGCGCCGGCAATGGGAAATGGAACGCACAGTTAGGGCAGCTTTGTCCTTGAGTAAGGAAGTAAAGGCGCAGCCCTATCAACGCCGCCAAGGCGAGAGGCCGATAGCAGACCTAACTCGATACTTTAGCTCCTTGAGCAGCCCGGCAGCGCCGTTCAGGCTATGCAAGCGCCGCACCCGGGCAGCCTCGGTCCACGACTTTGAGAATACGAGGTTGTGATAATCGAGCATCGCAAATACAGCGATCAGCCGCTGAGCCGGCTGTTCCGCTCTCGCTGGCTGGGCCTTAAGAAAGCGTGATGGGTGCTGCGTTATCGGTCGTGCGCTTCGGCGAATCACCGTAGCGTAGCCCAATTCTGAGTCTTCAACGTGGAATCTGACGCGTTCCGTAGGGTCCCAGAAAATAATTTCGGACAGTACGAACTGACCCCAGAGCCAGCTGTCCTCGCCAAACCGACATCCTTGTTCGGTGAAAAAACCGCCCTTTGCTAAAAACTGGTGCTTGCGAATGACTACGCAGCTTGAGTGCATTGCGTCGACATGGGTTTTGAGCAGATGACCCGAGGCGTCTGATGGCGGGGGCTGAGCAGAAGCTGATTTGCCCAAAAGCGCAACTTTGTTTGGACGCTCTGATCGGTAGTCGCCAGCATCATATCCGCAAACATATGCAACTGCTTTGGACGTTTCGAGCGCGTTGAGCGCGGCACGCAAGAATCCGCTTAGCCACTCGTCGTCGGCGTCCAGGAAGGCTACGATTGATGCCTCAGATGCTTCGACACCGGTGTTTCTAGCTGAGCCTGGCCCGCCGTTAGGCTGCCTTACTAGGCGAAGGTTGGGTAGGCCGAGCGAATCGACGAAGTCCGGCGAGCCGTCCGTACTGCCATCATCGACCACGATAATTTCAACGTTCTCGACGCCTTGATCGAGAATTGATCTGACAGCTCGTTCTATGGTCGTTCGTTTATTGAATAGAGGAATTACAACTGAAACAATTGGTGAAACTTGATCGGTCATTGGATGGCTTGCCCCTTCATCAACTTCTTAAAGAGCCGATCGATACCGAAGATGGCCAATACTGCACGAAGCGCTGCTCGGGACCGGGCAGATAACATACCTCCCGCGAGCGCGCCGACGGCACCAAATGCAAGATAGGCGATTGCCAAATATGCATCGTCGAACTGGTAGACCGAAGAGATCGTTACGACGATAAGACAGCTTACGGTAGCGCCCAGGGCGAGCGGTACCGCGGGAAGCGCAGCGTTGAACTGATCCATGGCGGTGACCGGGCCAACTCGCCCAGACTGGCGAACTTTCCAAAGCGCCATGACTGAGTTGGATACGGTGAACGCGATCGCCGCCGGGATCAGTCCGAATTGAACTCCTACGGCGATCGACGAAACGCGGACTGCGCCCTCGATAATGCCGAGAGTACGGAACTCTGCCGATCTATTCTGCGTGATGAAAAGATCGCCAGCAGAGTAGCCGATTGCGTAAGCGGCCAGTGATGGCGCCAACGCCATAAAGCATAGGCTAGCTTGGTGCCATTGCACGCCCAGCAAGCTGTGGACCAGGGGAATAGCACCAAACGTTAGCGCTACTGAGATCGGGAATAGAAATGTGCAAAGCTTCATAACCAAGTCGAGATATACTTTGCGGTATTCTTCAGGATACGGCCTAAGACGGGTCATAAGTGGCATGACCGTCTGCACGATCGGCTGAACAAGATTTGTGTTCGGCAGCTTATACAGTGCTTGCGCTCTGGAGTATTGACCTAAAGGTGCTGCGCCGAGAAAGTGGCCGATCATTATCAACGCACCGTTGTCGGCAAAAAACATGCAAATTGAAAATATGGACGAATTTGCGCCGAAGCTGAGAAGGTCTCGTAATCCGTCGATACGCTTTGGTCGTCCTGGGCGCCATTTGCTTCGCCAGACATTCAGAAGGGACGTCGTGACAGATTGTGCAACTGTGCCCCAAACGATAGCCCAAACATTGTGCCAGAGCAGTGCTAGCACGAGGCTTACGAGAAACTGAGCCAGAAGTGCAGCACTGTCTATCATCGCGATCTCGGCGAACCTGAGATCGCGCGCCATGAGAGCACGATGCTGTAAGGAAAGGCCGCTCAACACGAAGCTTATTACCGACAGATAGACTACATCTGCGACCACAGCTTCGTTGTAAAAATGCGATATTGGGATTGCGCATGAAGCAACTATTCCTGCAATAACGAGGGTCATCGCCGCATTGAACCAGAAGAGAAAGCTCATTTCGTCTTCGCTGATATGACCCTTGCGCAAAACAGCGTTGGTAAGGCCGAACTCCCTAAACATCTGTGCAAAGGCAAAAATTACGACTGCCATATTAGCTAGCCCGAACTCTCGCGGAGCAACGAGACGTGCAATTGTGACTGTCGAAAGGAAAGTCATCAAAATGCCGAACGCGCGGCGGGCGAACAGCAGCAGGGGGCCTGATCGAGCTCGCCGTTTGGCTTCTTCGATTTCCATTTAGCCGGTAAAATCCATGTTCAGAGATATCGGCTCGACCTACGAGCCATTTTAATTACGGGCAACCCCGGTTCGGATTGACCCATCGCTAAGAGCCGGCGCCGGTTGATGTAATGACCCTTCGCTATCGGGGGAGCGCGCACCCGTTGCCCAGCGTGATTTTGGCGCGGGCGGCAAATCCAGACGTCAATGACGTCCCAGTCCAGCCGCGCAGGTCGCAAGCCTCGACGTCAGCCTCACCACCAATGCCCTTGCTGTCGACATGGATCAGAGCCTTCGGCCCGATCGCCACCAGCATCTTGATCTTCACCCGCGCCGATGCGGCCGCAATTTGGATGTGCGCGCCGCCTGGGTTTTCGCTCGTCAGCGTGCCGGCGTTCACGATTGCCCAGAACCGATAGCTGTAATGCCCAATGTTCGCGACACGAATGCGATCCAGCGTGGTCGTGGCCTTCGTGTCGATCCCGCCATCGGTGCAGTCGTGCAGGTAGAGGTCGGTCGCAGTGAGGCTGTCGCCACGCTCCGCAGCCATGCAGTCGGCGTTCGCGTACTTCTTGGGATCGGCCAGCACCGTCTTGAAGCCGCTGATCTCGCCGCGCCGGATCGTGACGTTCGTCGCGCCGTCCATTACAATGCCGCCAGGAATATCGCCGGGCGACGTGTTGATGCCTGATCCAGTGATGCGAAAATCCTGGATCACCCAGTTTGACGAGCCGTTACGAATGCGAATCCCGTACTTTCGTGAAGTGATTTCGAACCGCTGCAGCGTCACGTTGTTGATTGGCGTGTACGCGCTGGTCTTGGCCGATCGCGGCTGCGTCGTGATTCCCTCACGCGATGCGTCAATACGAAAGTCCTGCACCGTGCGGGGCGACTGGTCCCAGGCATTCGGCTTCTCGACGCGGAACAGCACGCAATCCAAGGCGCGGGTCGCCCAGAAGTTGCCTGTGACGCCGGGCCGCGGATAGAGGCACGCGCCGCTGCCGCCGTAGTCCTTGGCTGCGGTCGTGATTCGGGCCGCAGCAATGGCCGTGACGATCGGCGCTGCCGGCGCCGGACATGGCACCGCCACGCTGTAGCGCCAGGGCGGGCCACCCTCGCACTCGAAGACCCTCGCCCCCTTCTTCACTGAGGGCGTGGTCTTCGCGTTGGCGATGATTATCCCAGGCGTTTTCGGACTGTTGTCGACCAGTCGAACCGGGGAGGTGATGATCGTTTGTGCGGTACAGGCGCAGGCCACCAGAGCCGAAACGGCCGTAAGGTAACGAAGCATTGCAGTTCCTTCCTTATGATGTCGACTTTAAGATGTGTCAAAGCGGGCCAAGCCGGAACAAGCGCTGATCGTATTATCGTCAGCACTGTTTATGACCGGCCCGAGGGAAAACAGGGGGGGCGCCATTTCAATGACCGAGTCTGAGACTCTTCAACCTGCTGGCTTGAAGCAGCGCATTGGCTGGATTGATGCTGCCAAGGGCACATCGATAATCCTCGTCGCTTTCTATCACGTATCGCAATTTGGTAAGGCGCTCGGGTTCCACGTCGATGCCATGCAAGGCGTCAGCGAGCTTCTTACGCCTATCCGCATGCCTCTCTTCTTCGCCGCCGCCGGTTTGACGGCGGGATCCGTTCTTTCCGAAAGCTGGCGCTCGCTTTGGAATCGGAGGCTCAGTTTGTACGCGTGGGTGTTCACGCTGTGGGCTGGGCTTTCCTCCCTCTTCTTTGCAGCGGTGCCACATCCGCGACATCCGACCGTTTTTCCGACAATCGGATCGTTTTTCGAAAACCTTATAGTGCCCGAAAACGAACTGTGGTTTTTGTGGTGCCTTGGCCTCTTTTACCTAATTGCTTGGGTCGGGGTCCGGCATCCAAGGCTTGTGCTTATAGCGGCGCTAGGTGCCGCTGGTCTGGGTTTCGTATTAGGCGAAACCACACAGATGTCGTCCGAGGCATTGCCACTTCCGATTACGAACAGCCTTAAATATTTTGTCTTCTTTATCGGCGCTGCTCAATTTCGATCGACGGCCACGGCATTGGTCACCGGCAGATACGGACCAACGGGCTGTCTTATAGTTGCTTATACTGTTCTTACCTTCGCATCGCACTATCTGGACGGCAATGGCTTCGGAGGCCTAGTCAAAATGACGGCCGCTTTTGTCGGTGTTTTTGCTGTCTGCAACACTCTAGCAATTATCTTGCGTGCTGTGCCCAGCATCGGGAGCCTCTTGTCCTGGGTCGGGGAACGGACGTTGCCAATTTACCTTCTGCAGGCGCCGCTAATTACTGCTCTGTATTACGCTCTGATGGCTGCCCTGCCTATTTCGGGTGGAATGCTTACGCTGTTGCCGATCACCGTATTTGCGGTTTGCGCCCCTTTAGCGCTCGGGTTTTCAAAATTACACGCTCAAGGGCACCGTTGCTGTACGCGCCGCCGCACTGGTCTCGCTTATCAATACGCACGAGTGCAACCGCGTAGTGCGACGCCAACGAGATTGAATTGGGTGTGACTTCGACCGGCACCAACTAAACTGGTGAGGTGACGATCTGCTGCGCCGTTGCGGGCGCGGAGATCATCATGAGGGCGGGGACGGGCATAGTTGGGGTTATGATGCGGGGTTCCATGCTGCTGCGATCATAATGCCCCCCGAGCCGCCGCCACTTTCGATCAAAGTGCCGGTCCCAGATGATGGAATGCCCGTCGTGGTGATTGCTGCGAAATTGTTGGTATTCCGGACCGGGAACGGGGCAACCCGACGCGTTGTCTGCATGGCTGCATGCCAAGCATAGGTGCCCGCATTGGTGCCTACTTGCTCGCCCACGATCGCAATACCGCCAACGTCCGAGCCGATGTTGACGACCATGTTGTTGGTGTTGTTTTGCGCATCGGAGCCACGCACCGTGCTGAGCCCGCCGACGTAGGCAGGTGCAACGCTTTCGACTCCGTACATCGGGAAAACCGAAAGCCCAGAGCGCGACCAGGCCGTACCCGTGACGGTGACGTTGAGATCGCCTGTAGTCACGTTGTCGGGAATTGCCGCCGAGAACAACGCGGCATTCCCGTATGATGTCGTCGAATAGCTGCTGACATGCATATGCTGGCGGACCAGCGGGACGACCGTACCGTTCGACAGCGTGAGCGACGCCTGAATGTTAGACGAGGCGCCCGCTGATGAGCCGGTGACAATAAACGCGACAACACGATTTGCTGCGACGGCGCCCAGATCAACCGCTGAATAGGTGTACGAATTGCCGTCAGCAGCCGTGACCATACGCGAAGTATTGCCGCGCGTCGCTTCTGTTGGTGCAGGCGATGCCGTATTGCCGATGATTGTCGTCACCTCGCTCAGGCGTTCGGATACCGGCGCGGCACCGCGTCCGGTGAAGGCGATGACCGGATACCAGCGCTTCGTCTTGTCGAGATTGCCGGCGTAGTTCCCGGTCGAGGTGCCCATTTCCTCCATCTCTGTGCCGCCCTCGCCAAGCACAAACATGCGGTCGCGCTGCGGAAACCAACGGAGGCCGAGGCGCTTGGGGGCGCCGTCTCGTGTAAGATCGCGCGTGCCGCCCGGCCCGCCTGCGCCGAAATGGTAGGGATCGGCGACGGTTGGCAACGGCTTGGTGCCACCGACAAGCTGGTCGAAGCAGATAAAGCCCGTCGTCGATCCACCATTCGACAGCCAGACGGCATCGGTCATTGCACCCTTCGCCGTCTTGCTCGTCGTGAAGCCGAGCATAATGTCGCGATTCGGAGAACCCGCGAGAGTCAGCCAATCTTTGATGTAGATTTCGGCATAGTCTGTCGTTGCCGGATCGAACCCGCCGCTTTCCAGCATGACCCATTCACTTGGCGTTGCCTGGGTGCCATCGACCGGAATTGTAATGCCGTTCGCGTCGAAAGTGGGAACGAGCGGCGTGGTACCTGACGTCACGACTTCGAAGCCGGCGGGGATGGCGCTCGCTCCTTTGAAATTGGCCGTCTTCTTCGTGACGGTTGCCGGGATCGCTGGGGAAAGCGGATCGAACCATGTGTTTTGCGGATTACGCAGCGGCCCCGCCGTCATGGCGTTCGTCTTTTCGTCCGCACTGGTAGCGGCGTTATACATGATGATGCGCTCGTCACCGAAAACGATCGGAGCCGAGAGGCTCGCCGTGGCCTCATCGATGCTTCCCGAGCCCCCTCTATCGATGACGAGCTGCGGTTTACCGAGAACGGTAATGCCATCATCGCCCAGCAAAACTTCGTAGGTCGAACCGATCTGTGTAGCCAGACCCGAACCGATCTGCGCAGCGGTCATCAGAACCGCCCAGCCCTGACGGGTCTGACGGATCGAGTCGATTGCCATCGTGTTCCAGTTGAACGAGAACTTGTTGTCGTACGGCCCGCCGGGAGACGCGCGACCCGATGCCTTGTGCAGGGGAGTGATGAACGTCCAATTCCCCGCCACGGGATCGTCTGTGCCCCACTGCCCCTGCGTGGAGCGATTGGAACCCCCGATCAGACTGTAGCCGATGTAGGCGTATTTCACGCCAGTTGCCGGGTTGATGACACCTGGGAATGGGTTGATGCCCCAGCGCAGATAGCCGGTATGACCGTCGCCAATCGCGGCCCCCAAGGGGACTTCGAGCAACGCTGTGTTGTTGCCCTTGACCCAGTTCAGGCCATCGTCAGACAGCGAGCGCAGTGTTGCCTGATTGCGATACTGGCCGCCGAACCGCGAGTTGGTGATACCACTCAACTGGTATGTCATGACGTACTTCGAGCCGATCTTGCGCACCCGCGCGGTTTCGCACTGACGCTGATTGCCCGTACTCTGCGCACCGATAAAGACCGGGTTTGCGGCGGGTTTCGTGGCAAAGTCGTCAAGCCACCCCGCTGCTACCGCGTCCTCGTAACGTTTCCAGTTTGCTGCCGTCTTTGGGTTTCCGACGCACACGAAAAGGTAGACCCCGCCATCGGCAGGATCGTGGTCCGTGGTGAAATAGTTGAATATGCGGTCGGGGTATGCCGTCAACGACATCTTGAACAGATCACCCCAATAGACCCCGTTGCCGCCCGCAGCCATCTGCGATTGCCGCGCTGCTACAACCCCCGTTTTGGTCTGCGCGTATGTCGAGCGTGCAAACGTCACGGCTGGCAAGATCACCGCTTCCTCTGCGCCGTCAGCAGTCGGCACACCCGGCGTAGGGGTAGGTGTTGGGGTGACGCCGCCAGGAATGGGGGTGCCGATCGACGCGAGGACGCCCGCGGCGGCGCCAACCATCACCACGCTGTAGGGCAGGAAGACCGGCGCGTCGCGTTGCCGGAGCCGTGCTGAATAACGACTTCGGTCAGCATGGTCGGATCGAGCGCTCCACCCGCCGACAGCGCACCTGCCTCAGCAAGATTGGCCGCAGCGGCGACGCCGGCGCGAACCGCAGCCGATGCGACGGTGTCCTCGACAGTGAGGCGCAAGGGTCGGCGATCCGGGAACCGAGGGTCCCAGAGCAGAATGGTTTTCATCGACGATATCCCATATCAGGAGGCAGTTTTAGGAGCTGAGATGAAGCGACGCGTGACGGTGCTGGGGCGCCATGTTGCGGTGCAGATTGACGAGACGTCGCCGGGTGTGTGGACGGCGAGTGCGGAACATCGTGCGGCTTCAGACTGGCGAGACGCCGCCAATGAAATCGAGGGCCGGCTTTATTCGGGCCAGGCCTGAACCGCTAAGCCGCGGCGCGCATCACATAGGGCTAGGTCGGCACGCGCGTCGCGGATGGAGCCCTCGGCGTCTGCGCTGTTCGAGCTACCGTCCGCCTGCCGGCGCACCGGCGTCGCCGTGCAGGGTTTCGCCGCTTCGCGCAAGCTGTACGACATCTACCCTCGTCGCCTGGAAAAAGACCTGCCTACCGCTCCGGTTACGGCGATCACCCGGGGCGACATCAGGATCCTGCTCGACAAGATGTCTGCGACTCCCGGCGCAGCGAACGCCTTCTTGCGTACGTGCGGCGCCCTGTTCGCTTGGGCGATCGAACGCGAGCATATCGCGAAGAACCCGGTCGAGGGCATCAAGCTCCTGCCTGGTGGGGAACACGAACCCTGGCCTCAGCCCGTGCTTCGCGCCGCGCTGGCGGCCGATGACGCAACTGTCCGGCTCTTGGTGCACCTGCTCTACTATACCGCACAACGGCTCGGCGACGTGCTGAAGATGACATGGGAGGATATCGTCGATGATCGAGTGTCGGTGTATCAGGACAAGACGAAGAAGAAGCTCAGCATCCCGCTGCATAGCGCGCTGAAGGCAGCCCTCATCGATCAGCCGCGATCGGGCGGTTTGATCTGCCGAACGATCCGCGGCTCTCCGCTGCGCGACGATAACGCGCGCAAGATTCTCAAGGCGTTCTCCGAGGCCGCTGGCGCGCCAGGGGTCCCCCATGGCCTACGAAAGAACGCTGTCATTGCACTGCTCGAGGCTGGTTGTTCAGCCGCCGAGACCGCGGCCGTCAGTGGTCAATCGCTGCTGATGGTCGATCACTACGCCAAGCAACGCAATCAATCGACACTCGCCGATGCCGCTCTGGCGCGGTGGGAGACCAAACCGTAAACGTACAAACAGTGGAAAACTTCGCTCGCGACTCGCGCAATTCCGCTATCTCGGGTTAAATGTAAATTAACCCGACATGGCAGCATTCGTCTGGAAGCCCGACCCGCACGGGGGAACGATCCGAGCCGACGCCGCGATGATGAACGCCCCGCTACCAGCGGCCTGGGGTTGCCTCCGCACCCGCAAACGCCCAGCCTCAGATCGATGCGGCTCATGGCCAAGGGTGACTGCTATTCCGAGGAACGAACATGCCTGCAGACGATGACCGCCTGGACGGGTTTCTTTCGGCATCGCCACTTGATGATGCGCGCACCTTGCCGGGGCGGGCGAGGAGCAATCGCATGCTGCTCGCCGTTGCGGGCGTTGGCGTGCTCATGTTCGGGATCGTGGTCGGCATCGCAATGCTGATCGCCACGCGACCTTCCGACGTCGATATGCGGCCATCACCACGCGCCGCGATGCCCCGCCAAGGCTCGGTCATTGCGGCGAGGACTATGCCTCGCGACCTGCCCGCAAGACGCGCGCCCGAGCTTGCCGTGCCCGAACCGGCTGACAATCCGACCGCCATCGCCGAGGTGGCAGAAAACCCGGTCGAGCCGCCCAGCGACTCGCGTGCGATCGCCCCGAAACGCCCCAAGCGGTCAAGCGATCGCGCAGTCGGGTATCAACGGCGGCACGCCGACCCGCACCGTCAACAGGCTGCCATCGAGCCCTATCGAAACGGGATGCCTGCGGTTCATCTGGAAGATGAGGCGCTGCGACTTGCGCTGATCGAAGATGCCAAGATCACGCAGCGCGCGAATGCGGCGGCGCTGTCATCCACGCTCGACCCGCCCGCGCAATAGCTTCTGGGCACGTCGGCATTCACCCTGCGCGTCCGTCACGCACTAACTGGAATTAGTATCGGTTCGACGCTTCGCGCTTCAGGTGGCGCTGCGAAACGTACAATGTTGCGCCGCAACATGTGGTGGTCGAGTATGCTGGAAACGATACTGCTGATAGTCGAACTGGTCTGGGGCATCTCCGCGCTCGCGGCTGTGATCGTCGCGCTGGCGGGCACCTGTGTCCCGCAGATGCAGGTGTTCCTGTTCGGCGAAACCGACCGGCGCAAACATCCGCGCCACGTCGCAAACGACTGGTAGCGGCCGTTACCGCGTGGCGATCCCGCGACCCGCGGGTTCCGCCGCGTCTGCTCAGCTGTCGATGAGCTCGCCGAGATCGAGTGCCTTTAACAGCGCGGCGCGAGCCGTCTCGATCCGTCGGACGAACGCCAAGTCGCCGATGTCGGATGGCGCGATATGGTCCGGCCAGTGCTGCGTGACGATGGCCGCAATGCGGTCGAGCGATGCGTGATCCACGAGGAATCGGGGGTCGATCGTCGCGGGGTCAGCGACGACGCGAAGGCGCAGACAGGCCGGGCCGCCGCCATTGGCCATCGATTCGCGCACATCGACCACCTCGAGACGGCGGATCGGGCCGTTGCCGGCGACATGCGCCTGAAGCCAGCCCCAGACCGCGGCATTAGCGCGCGCCTCCTCGGGCAGGATCAGCGCCATCCCGGGATCGAGCGAGACAAGCTGCGCGTTGAAGAGATAGGATGACACCGCATCGGCAAGGCTGACGCGCGCCGCGGGAACCTCGACGATCTCGACGCGCGGCATCAGGCGGCGGAGATCGGCATAGACGCGATCTTTGTCGGCAAAGGCGTGTTCGTGCGTGAACAGCACGGTGCCATTGGCGACGGCGACGACGTCATTGTGGAACGCGCCGGCGGCGATCGCGTCATCGGACTGACGGACGAACAGCGTGCGGGCAGGATCGAGCTGGTGCGCGCGCGCGACCGCTTCGCTCGCCTCGCGGTGCTGGCGCGCGGGGAAGGGCCCGCCCGCCTCGCCATAGACGAAGATCTCGACCCCCGTCGCGTCGTGCGTCGTGCAGAGCCGCATATGGTTCGCCGCGCCCTCGTCGCCGAACGGCAACGGGATCGGCGGATGAACGACGAACGCGTCGTGCGCGAACGCAACCCGAAGCTGCGCGAGCGTCGCGGGCCATTCGTGGCTGCGATGCGGCATCGTCCCGAGGTTGGCGACGGTCAGATGGCAGCGCCCGTCGCGCGTATCGGGCGCAGGCGACACCGTCGCCGCATTCGCCGCCCACATCGCCGATGCGGATACCGCCTGCGCCTGCAGGTGCCCCGTCGCGTCTGCATAGCTGGTCGCCAGACGTGCCAGCCAGCCATGGTCGGGGCGGGGATGCGGGAGCAGGATGCCCTGAGCGAGTCCGAGATCGAGATTGGCGCGCATCTTTGCGATCCCCTGCAACGCGGCGGCCCGAGGGTGAGCGATGCCCCCGGCGTTGCGCGTCGCAGCAAGATTGCCCGGGCTCAGCCCCGCGTAATTATGGCTCGGCCCGATCAGCCCGTCGAAATTGATCTCTATCATCGTCCCCGACGCCATCAGAGTCTTGCCACGTGCGTCACGCGGTCACCCGCCGCGATCCCAAGCGTCTCGGCGCACTCGGCCGAGACGATCACGGTATCCGCCCCGGCGCCGGGATCGCCGACGGAGACATCGCCAAAGCCGCAGCGAAACGCGGCGAGGCTGCCCGTCGCGACGAGGGACTGCGTGCCACCGTCGATCGATCCACGCGGGCCGATCACGGCAACGGTCGCGTCGCGCGCTTCGGCGATCGACCGGACGCGATCGGTACGCGCGGTCATCGTAGGACCACCGTCAAAGATGTCGACATAGTTCTCGAACGCGAACCCCTCATTCTCGAGCATACGCATCGCGGCGCGGCCCGACGGGTGGGGCAGGCCGATCGCCGCACGCGCGCTTTCGGACAGCATTGCGGTGTAGATCGGATGCTTGGGCATCAGGTCGGCGATGAACTGGTGCCCATTGATCGCGTTGAACTGGTCCGCATCCTGGAAATTCATCCCGAAGAACCGGCCGGCAAGCCCGTCCCAGAAGGGCGACCCGCCGGCTTCGTCGATGATTCCGCGCAGCTCCGCGAGGATCCGGTCGGCGAACCGCGCGCGGTGTGCCTTGATGAATAGATAGCGGCTGCGCGCCAGCAACAGCCCCAGGCCGCCCGCACGCTCGCCGGGATGGAGAAAGAGCCCGCCGACCTCGCTCGATCCCTCCAGATCGGTCGCGAGGCTCAGCATGTCGGCGCGGAACGTCCGCGACAATTCCTTGCTGTGCTGCGTCAGCTGGCCGATCCGGTAGCTGTAGAACGGCCAGCTCTGCCCGACATGCGTGAACAGCTGGCAGGTGCCGCGGACGTCGCCGGTGACGGTGTTTTCGAGAACAAGCACGAACAGCTCGTCGCGAACGCTCCCATCGTAACTGACATCGGCATCGGCACGTGCGAACGCAGAATGGCTGC
>Ga0265797_10004760_pt1 | contig 20416 bp, 21 predicted proteins | sample P2T30metagenome_FD_192433 | JGI IMG/M metagenome (GOLD analysis project Ga0265797, IMG submission 192433) | Plant litter microbial communities from East Loma Ridge, Irvine, California - P2 T30 | ecosystem: Environmental > Terrestrial > Plant litter > Unclassified | place: USA: California...
TCCCCGCCTTCAACTTCGCAACCTCCGCCTCAACCCCAACCTCAACCTCCCTCTGCAACCCCTTATAAAACCCCATCTTGAACAGCACCTCATACCACACAAACAGCGGCGCCAAAAACAGCGCCTGCACCAAATTGTCCAACAGCGCAGGCTTCCTGCCCTCGTACTTCCCATGCCCAACAAACTGCGCAATCCAGCTGACCACGTGCACCGCGATTGCGATAGTGTTGACTTTCGTGCTGGAGTATTTGGTCGAGAGCTTGTTGGCGGCGGCGGCGGCGGCGAGCAAAATTGGTGTGGCGCTGATGCCTGCGAAGTTGGGGGAGAGGAGGAGGTAGAGGGTCGAGTAGGTGAGTGCGGTCAAAGTGCCGAGGTTGAGGGGGAGGTTGAGGCGTGTGAGGAGGGCGGGTGCGCGGATGGATAGGGTAGGTGTGTTGGAGCCCTGTCGATGTTATCAGTAGGAAGGAAGAACGAATGATATATTTTCTTACGAATTGGAAAGCCGTGGCTAGTAGCATGGGGACGCAGGCGATGTGTATACCGACGTTGACTGGGTCGCGGTGGTATGCGCCATACTGGAAGACGGGTCAGCTGGGAGCTTTCGCTATGGCAAGGCTCACGTACGAAGACGAGATTCTTCTTGAGGTCGAAGAGAGGCATCTTGACTTGATCCTTGGTGTTGTGGTGTGTTGGGACGTTGGAACGGTCGCGATGGTAAGGTGGTAAGAAGGTAAGGTTGGAAGGCGCTGACGCGGGGAAAGCTTGGTCGAACGGCTGAGGCTTCCCTTTCAACGACTTACTCCGCGAGTCCCCAGCTTACCTATGGCCCCAATCGCCAGCCAAAGGACGTCTTTGTCGGCCAATATGGTCGTTTTGGTCGATGGTGGACCGAGGCATCTTCTCGAGCGTGTGGTTGGTTGCGGGATGGTGTTTTTGGGGTGCATGTGGGTGCTGAGTCCGAACATGTGGAGAGGACGAAGTAGCGTGGATCTAGTGGTGCTCTATCTCGACGACGAGTGCGAAGTGTCGTTGCTTGTTCGCGTTTCTCATCAAAGCATCATATGAATTCATTGCAGTGCTGATGAGCTTAGGCTCGCTACTCAACTACTCTCAAGGAACGGACGAGCCGGCCACGCAGGTCGTGTGGGTATAAAACGAACGACAATCGACCATTGCTACCATTACCACATTCCATCCACAAGTCGCCTCCGCATTTATCTTCACCTCGGCATGTGCCAATCGTCCCGACATATCATAGTCTTCAACGCGGCTACGTACCAATCATTCAGGCCAGCTTCTCGCCGACCGGCTGCGCCCTCACGTACGCGTCCGGTGACACAAGACCCTTCTTCCGCAAGACATACGTCTTCCAGGCATAGCTGATCTGCACAGTGACCGACGGTGAGGGCGGAAGATTAACCAGCTTGTACAGCACCGGCTTCGAAAGACCCGGGCGACGCAGGACGTATGTCTTGAACCACCAAGGCAGGTTCTGCGTGACCTGGTATTTCATATGGGTACGCGTCGGCACAGCGAAGATGTAGTCGAGCTCTTCGAGAGTTCTCTGCTTCGTCTCTGGCATCCAGAGGAAGATCATGATCACTGCAAGGATGTTCAGGCCTGCGTAGAAGCCGAATACACCCTGTGGCTTCAGGGCCTTGAGCATACGCGGTAGTGTGAGTGACAATACTGCGGCCCAGAAGTTGTTGGTCGCTACGGCCCAGCTCATTCCCATCTCACGATGGCTGAGAGGAAATACTTCGGCACTGTATGTGAAGGGAACTGGTCCTTCGCCCGGGCTGTAGAAGGCGCAGAAGAGGTACACGAAGAACGCGATGAGGCCCAGATGTGCGTCGCTGCTTTTGGGGATGTAGTAGCACATGCCAGCGGCTAGAAGAGTCCAGAACATATTGGGGAAGGTGAATAGAAGAAGGCCACGGCGGCCAAAGGTGTCGATGGTCCATACGGCTGGCCACGCAAAGAGGAAGTTCACAAGACCGAAGCCGAATGAGGCAAGTAGTGCCGTCTTCTCGCTCGCGCCACCCTCCTTGAAGATGGTGCTCGAGTAGAAGCTTATGATGTTGATCCCACACATCTGTTGTCCAATCATTACAACGAAGGACGCTAGCGTGGCTCGTCGGACACGAGAGATCGTGAAGAGCTCGATGAATCGATTAAAGAAGTTGCTGGTGGGAGACAGACCAGCCTCTTTGATCAGGACGTCTTCCTGGATGAGCAGAGCATGTGTGTAGTACAGATCGCGGGCGGCCTGGAAGGGAGTGTTTCGGAGCTTCAGGAAGGACTGATATGCTTTCTCGTACCTTTGCTTTTTCATCAACCAGCGAGGCGATTCAGGCACAAAGGCAATCCCGAGGACCAAAGGAATGGCAGGGATGAAGGCCGAACCGAGCTGGAGGCGCCAGGACATAGAGCCGGTGTTCTGTTGTGACTGTCAGTACTGGTCCATATTCCCTTGACATAAGATGAACTTACCATAACGGCAAGATTGGCGATGAGACCCAGGAAGATGCCAAAGGCAGTCCATATCTGAGGGAATGTCAGTCCTATCTCACATGAACTTGCTAGGTCTGCTTACCTGCCAACTCATGACGAGACCACCGCGAACAGACGCAGGTACGATCTCAGCTGAGAACACAGGTACGGTGACTTCCTTCAAACCCATACCAACGCCAAGCAGTACACGACAAGCTGCAAGCTGGCCCCACGTCTGAGTACAAGCGGAGCCTAGCGGGGCAAGAAGGGAGAAGACAGCCGCAATGAATATCGTCCATTTGCGTCCGACCAGATTATTGATCGGATCCGAAAGCCACGCACATGCCAATGCAATCGCAATGTACGGGCACGCATTGACGAAACCGATGATCCACTGGTGTTGCTCACAAGTGCCTGCAGCCTCACATTCGGGCCCCGAGTCAGCAATGCCGAAGGCCTGGCCGAAAGTCAAATTTGCGCCGTTGGAACCAGTTTGGTCCCAGCCTTGGATAGCAGCTGCGACGGAGTTGAGAATGATAGTGAAGTAGAGCATGCGAGGGAGTTTGAAGCGGTTGGTGAACTCTTCGCGTATAGCCAGGCGATCGGCTTCATCGAGTTCTTCGATCTCTTCGAATGTAGTGGGAGATTGGGCGAAGAGGGCGCCTTTGATAAGGAGAGGTTCGGCATCTTCAAGGCCGTGCTCTTTGGCGAAGTTCTTGACGTCGGCGATGAGATCGGTTTTGGAGATTCCAACGAGAGGATTGCGGATCTCGCCCTCGAGGTTGGAGGTCAGTTGAACTATGCTTGCTTTGCGCTTGTGTTCATCATTGAAAACGGAGGTGCGGTGCTCTGTAGTTGGTGGTGTGGTACCGTTGGACTGCCTGTACAGATATGAGTACGAGGGTAAGAGAATGGCCTATGATCAACACTCACTCAACGACGTCCTTGTCAGCCATATTTTGATATGTCGCAAGTCAGTGCTGCAGTAGAATCGGGCATCTAGCGGGGCTTGATCTTTATACATCGTGCGGGGGTAGCCCCAGCGATGGCCACTTGGTCCGCGTTTGTGATAGAGCGCAGCTCCTGGGAACACAAGACAGAGCCCCCTTGTCAGCAGCTCTCGGCGCTGTTCGTTGTTGTGATTCAGTCACGCGCTTCACTACTGCCAGCCAATAGCGCCGCGATCACCGACAGGGGTCTTTACCGTTTCTTACATGGAAGAGCGGCAACGTCTGTGGCTGCATGTGCTGAGTGAAGAACAGCCTCGGCGAGTACTGGCGTGTTCCTCTTGTGTTTCTCGGCACGTTGTATTGCCCTTTGGGGAGCCTTGGTGTTCATTGATTACGAGCTACCCGAGCCCCGGATGATTCAAGGATATGCTGAGCAGCTGAGGTTATACGGCAGAGGTGACACATGTCAATGGCTAGTCGCTGTAAGAGTTTACATACATAAAGGATCCCATAGCGCTTTTAGGGTTGGGCTGGGGAAGTATTAGCAAGTACAGAATGGGTTTGGAACAGCGGAGAGGCCGTGAAGGATGTGAGCTGGGAAAGTCAAGCCATGCCAGGCTCGGGAGGACAAAAGGCAGGCAGCCTCGAGTATGTTGCAGGTCAACCGGATTTGACATGCATGGTGCAACCCAACACCAGCAGCACTGACCCAAGCCCTTGGTATAAGGTGCCTCAAACAATTCTCACCGGTACCAGCCGCAAAAAGCCTCATCGAGTCGCACGACCCAGCAAACGACCCCGACCGGCATTGTCTCAGACTTTCCAGGCGTTTTCTTTTTGTCATTCGTGTTTTTGCTCTGACTCGAGAAGTCAAAGAAATGGTAGAATGAGGCTTTGCGGTCTCAAGCTCACGACAAGCTGTGCAGCTACCCCACATCTCCGCTCAGGACACTAACCTTATGCGCACAAATGTAATAAACACGTGCAGACTTGGGAAGCTGGGCAGTTGGGCATGTCGCACACCACCTTGATGCAATTCGACGGGAGGTCTGGTACATCATGCCGCATCTATCGGACTAGGAAGAGAATGACTAGCCTAGGTAGTCATGTGCGCCTACAGCTCACCACTCTCAATGCATGAGGCTGATGGTGTGCAGATCGGATGTATACATACTGGTGAAAAGCCGTTGTGATTTGGTGGTCCTACATCGCTTTCCGATACTGCTCGCTTTGACCGGCATGAGCCACAAGTGGTTGCGAGACGAAAAAGTGAAGTAATGGGTCGACAACAAACATAAGCATCGACGGTGTTGGCACAGTGTTTCAAGTCTATGTTTATATCGTTGAGGAGATTCGAAGTCTCCAGTTTATGGATTATCTTGGGACAAGAGTCTTTCGTCACTCCACGGCAGGGTTTAACCACTCATCCAGAAAGTACTGATTTCGTCGAACATCGAACTCGGCACGTGTGTTTTGCTACATTGACTTCCCATCTCGGGGTCTCACAAATAGATCGGAGTTACATTCACTGCATTAGATTATAGACACTATTACATTATCAGACAGGTAAACATCTAACTAATCATTTCTACGTAACTAGTCCAAATCATGAAGTAATTCACTATCCCATCTAGCATCCCTCAAACAGTTCTTCGATACATCCGCAATCCACCAGTCCACCGACTTGCACTCAGCGACGACCCATACGTGACGCAAGCCAGTTGCGATCGCTCTCACCCAGTTCGGGAGCAGACATGAAGTATTCCAAGCCACTACGACTACCGCCCCCTCCAGGTCCTCCTTGGCCACGACCTCCTCCACGGGCTGAAGGCGTGCGATCTTGCGGTCCTCCCCAAGCACCCAGAAAGTTATCGACACCAGCCGCGCCAGAACGCCGACCATTCGTGCCAGAAGCACGAGGCCCAACGAAGCCCTGAGTACGCGCACCGCTACCCTGCTGTCCCACCTTGACGAAGTCGCCATCGCCATAAGCGCCAAACGTTGTAGACTGGCGCGCTCCAACAGTGCCGGATGGTCGTAATGACATGCCTGATTGACGCGATCCTCCTGTGCCAGAAGGACGTGGGGAGGGCATATTCGACATGCGTGTGCCTCGTCCAGATGCATGGGGGCCTGACTCTGCGAGTTCAAGCTCTCCAGGGAGACGCGGTGGACCAGACGGCTGGGGGTGGCCGATGCCACCGTGAGTCGGGCGGGCTGAGGCGCGAGGACCGGACCATGCTGATGCGGGTTCGAGCTCGCCGGCGAAAGGTGGGGGGCCGGATGGTTGGCGATGACCCATGCCGCCTCGTGATGACGGGCGTGTCGAAGAGCGGCCGCCGTTTGTTTGGCGATGAGTAGAGCTGCCTGGATACATTCTGGGGGTGTTGTCGTGTGGCTGATACGTAGATCTTGGTGTGGGAACCGGTTGTGTGTGTGTGAGCTAAAGCTGTGGTTGTAGTTGTGCTCGTGGGCAAGAGTAGCTGGATGAGGATGACTGGGGAAGAAATGAAGTGACGATCTTATGCTTTGAAGAGCTTTCGAAATATGGTCACGTCACAATGTAGGAATTTTTAGTAAAGCGATCGCGGCGACTGCAAAGTGAACACCTGAAGGTTGGCGAGCTTGAAGACTATAAACGAAATTAGAGTGTATGACTAGTCGAGTGAAAAGCATGTGATAGTTTGGCTGCTTGCTCCCAATCACCACGCAGTGTTGAAGTGCCAAGGCGCAATATGAGCCTCCGGTATGATCAGATCAGTACGTGCTCCTGCCATACGCAGAGCTAGCACCGCATGCCCGAGTATAGATTGCGACCTGTATGACATGGACCAAATTTGGTCGATCTATCAAACCTTCAGTACCCATTTTACATCTTCGAATCCCTTTCTCCTAGTCAGCTTGACCCTGACGTCCCTTGACGGTCTCGTTACCCCCAGTGGAAAGCGTGTCTCATCCCTTGGTGGGTCCCATTCTTCGCCATAAATAGGTTGCATGTCAAAGCCCAACACTAGGACTGCTGCTAGCATCGTAACCTCACTCTCCGCAAAGAAGCGTCCAGGACACAGACTGACACCGCCACCAAAGCCTCGAAAGGCGGCGGGATGAACAGCGTTGGCTTTGCTGTCGATCACTTCTCCATCAGCCGTAGTTTTAGTTCCGTTGCGATTGTAGTAGAAGCGTCGTGGATTAAAAGACTCAACGTCTGGCCCCCAAATTTCCGCATCGGAATGTAGAAGGCCTCCTGCAATCTGCACCACACTGCCTTTTCGAAGGAAATATTGGTCGGAGAGAAGCGTGTCCTCGAGGACCAGACGAGCCGAAGTCATCGGTGCGGTCAGGCGCACTGTTTCCCGCCAAACAGAGTTGAGCAAGGGACACGACTCCTTCAGCTTGGACGCTGTGATGGTCCCAGGTGCTTCATATGCATTGTTGTAGACCTCCTCGCGGATCTCCTCTAGGAGCTCAGGCCGACAGAAGATGTTATTAGTGATCCAGAATGAGGTTATGCCAGCGTTGCTATTGAACCCGAAGCTTATACCAGCCTCCATCAAAGCATGTTGGTAATCGGTGAGGCCCTCATCATCCTGATGCATTCTTCGCCTTTCCTGTATGAACGGAGCAGCTTGGCTATGAAGGCCCTGCTTGGTGTACTCGTGAAAGCCGTTTACGATCGCTGTTATGCCAAGGTGGGCCTTCCTAGCCGTGAAACTGGGGAGTACACCAACCATCAATCCAGGAAGACCATCGTCCCAGTCCCAGTACTTTTGCACCAACTCAGGATTCGTGGAAAAGGGGTTTCGAGGTCCAAAAAAGGTGTGCATTGACGCTGCTGTTAGCTCCCGGCTGATGTCGTAGAACAGGTCGATCTCTTCGCCTCCTCTGCGAGCGTTGACGAAGTCGCTGAAGTGGTCCAGCTGGGTCTGCACAAGTTCTGAATTCTGTTTTTGCGATAATGGCGGATTGATGTAATCATGAGCTTTGCTGACCAAGGGCTTCCTTCCCTCCTCTTTCGCTTTAGGGTCGTTTAGGATCTTCATTATTTCAGGTCCTGCTCCCACCATGCGGGGGGTAATATTTACAACCAACTCATCGAAGCTGAGGGTATTCGAGGCGCGTTGGATAGCTACGGCGATGGAGGGCGATGTGCACACGTAGGTTCGTCCGGTAAGCATGGGAAGCGTGAAGAACGGATGTCCGCAAGAATCACTATCTGAAGTGGTTAGCTAGATACTTGCAAAGTATAGAGAGTTTCTTACGCGATGCTCTTCAGATACGATGGACCTTGAGTGAGCATGCCAGCTATATGACCAAAGAATGGAATCCGAGGATGGACCACTGGAGGCTCTCGAGGATCTACTTTGACGCGTATCAAGTTCGCGACGAATGCAGCAAGTGCCATTGCAAGCCCAATGGCCCCCAGCGCTGTGGACGAGAAAGCCATGTCTGTTGACGCGTTTTGACGTTGTGCAGTCACTGTTGGACACGCGCCTCAGGTGGTTTATGTGTTTAGAAGCATTATGGACAAAAGAACGGACAAAATCGCGCATGCGAATTCGTCAGTAACAACATGAGAGGAAGGATGAAGGATCGCGTCAGGCCTCCTGTTCAGTGCATCTTCAGTGGTCCGCTCGGCTAAAAGTTTCACTAAAATTAGAAGTCGTGAGTCGTGGAGGCGCGTGTTAGTCAGCGTGGCCTGCTCAACGTGGTAAAATAGAAGGGAGTAAAACAGCCAATCAGAGCTATGCGGAAAAGAAGCAAGTTCGTGTGCGATAATCAGACACGTTACTTCACAGCCTAGGAGTTATCCAGGCCCAAGATTGCGCGTTTGCTTCGGTACCTAGGTAGCTAAACTATTTGCGCGCTCAATCTTCCCTTCCTTGTGGCTGGAATTGACGACTGCAGAAACTTTCGAGCTGCAGACTGGCCTAGTCGCACAGCACCAGCTGCCGCAAAAATTCGTGATCGAACACCTCAGGGAAGCTCTGCCACTGGTGCCACTGGTGCCACCAAACACTAAGAGTACGTTAAGAGTAGAGCCTGACTATCCTCAATATATTATATCCAGTTTTCTTACTCTACTTAACTACTATTAGAGATAGACAGACTACTAGTCTAGGTCACAGACTTTGCTGTTCGTTGGTAGATTTTGCTAGTCTGATCGATCACGAATTCTTGCAGCACCTGGTGACAGTGTTGGGTAGTAAATTTTGCAGCTGCGTGCTTGAATTAAGACGAGCATAGTCATGAACTTCCACTACACCTTCCAAAGGTTGGCAAAACAAGGGTACCGCGGTGAACGATGTAGTTGTCTGATTCTCATTCCACAATGCCATCTACGTCATTAGGTGCGGATTGCCTTGGTACATAAAGCTTGGAGGTTTGCGCGTGCGCTGTTCGACATGTTCCATCTTCCACTCATCAAAAACATTTGCATCCTGCGGTCCCTCAACGTCGCGTATGTATCCCAGGGCACACTCCTGGAACTTGACCTTTGGCTGCTCGTCATAGAAAGCGTCGTAGTGATGCGCTAACGCGTCCTTCAAGGTTTTGATCTTGTTTCCCGGCTGCAACACACTCCATGGTCGTCGGCAAGAGTCTCCCTTGCAAGACTTCAACACCATCATTAGAGCATCGAGGCGGTCCACGATGGAGTGGAATGGCCGACCTGCTATCTCGTAGGTGATTCGCTTTGCTGCGATCTCCTCGTCGCCGTCATCAAAGTAGTTCTCCATCTGGTCAGGGTCATAGCGCATGTCGTAGTACTCTCGGTCGCCTGTACACCACACAGAGTAGTAGATGTTGTAGTTCTCGCCGACTAGACGAAGGCCCTTGTACGTATTGTTTCGGATTGAGACAAGGTAGCCGCCCCAATCTTGCCCGGGTGTAGGTGGATCAGGGTCATCGTACGCGCCCCATCTGCCTTCGGGAATGGCCCTACCCCAGTACTCGATGTTGATATGTTCTTGTCGGTCTTCTGATTCGGCCTGAAGCGTATCAGCCCCATCAAGGGGAATGGCGCTACCATCAAAGTCGTCGCGTGTCTGTCCCGCTAGACGCATAATTGTCGGCGCAATGTCAGTGTGGGAGCTGACCAATTCAGTTGTGTGTCCTTTCGAAACGCCGGGACCTCTCACGATCAGCGGAATGTGTATATCGGTCTCGTAGCCACATTCCTTCCCGGGATGGAGACGGTGCTGACTTAAGTGGTAGCCATTGTCGGTCGTATAGAAGATGTATGTTTCGTCGAGAAGATTCTTCTGCTCCAATGTCTTGACGAGTTTCTCCACCATCTCATCCACAGATTGCAGAGCGCGAAGACGAGAGCGTTGGAACTCGTCATTGTATTCGATGACCGTATCATTCAGACGAGGCAAATGCTTGAGCCATCCTGTACCGCCCTGTTTCTCGGGATTGAAGTTGGCACCGCGCGGTATTTTGTATTCTTTGAAGAGATGCGCGTGTCTTTCGGCATACTGTGGTGTATCTGCCAAATACTCTTCCGGTGGTTCGAGCTTGACGAGACTGTGTGGCGCAATAGGTGCAATGGTCAAAAACCATGGGTCGGAATGCTGCGTTGCTTCCTCGAGGAAGCCATAAGCCTTTTCCGCCGTGACATCGGGCGAGTACTGGCCCTTGTAGCTGACAGGCTTCCCACCATTGCGGCTCATATGCGCATTGTAGTACTCATAGGTGTAAGGGTCGAGAATAAAGTCGGAGCCATTGTATCCGAGCGCGTATGGCGCGTTGTAGTTGTCCACAGAATGTGCATTCCAGAGTTTGCCGGTGTAGTAAGTATTATAGCCCACATTCTGCATCCATATCGGAAGATAATTATCGTTGATACCCTCTCGGACGATCTTTGGATATCCGCCTAGCAGCTTTAAGCGACGTCAATGAGCCTGGCTCGCACCTACTTACCATAAGGCGGGAAGACGTCTGTGACATTCGTGTTATGGGCTGCTCTTCCGGTCCACATGTTCACTCTGGATGGACAGCAAAGAGCGACGGTGCAGAAGTGGTTGGCGTATAAAGTCCCTTCGTGCAGTAAGTACTTTTGCAAAAAAGGCATATGTTCCTACTATATGTCAGGACAACAATGCTTTGCGATGGGCGCATAAACAGTTTTACCAAGGATCGCATATGCCAGTCCTGATCATCTGTCAGGATGAATAGAATATTGGGCTGCTTTGCGAAAACGCGCTGTAGCCCAGCAAGTAGTACCAGACATCGAGAAAGAGTTTTCAGAAAAGCCATTGTTGAGTTGCGACTGGCTCCTCATCTTGAGTGATATGTGCGTGGTATATAACAGAATACAAGGCCAATGGTGGAGTGCTCCAATGCATTCTGAGGCTTGGTACTCACTTTCCCCACTGCTGTGAGCGTGTGGAGAAGTGGCTAGCGCGATATGCAAGGTCACGTAGCGCGACAGGCTAGGTAAATTACCTAGGTACTGTGGGGTAGAAACGAGATAATCCACCGCGAGCTCGGAAGACGTCTCCCTGTCATTATTGCAACAGCACGAGACTGGTGATCAATTGTTCGCATACCATGGCGCCCGATCGCTGCCTGCATACTGTGAATCCATATATTTTGTCGCACTTCTTGCCACGTCATACAATATGGAGAGGTCTGTGACTGGCTTGAACAGTGAGCAACTATACCGGAAGAGAGCGCTCGATCGAGTCAACCAGCGAGCCTCCAGGGCACGGAAGAAGAGTCGCATTCAAGAACTGGAAGATGAAGTTCTCGACCTCCAGCAGCGCCTTGCACGTTCCGAAGATCGCGTTCGGCGGTTACAGGACAGCGATGCTTGTCTTCGTGACATTATAGAGTCCGCACAGGTTTCTCTCCAGATGGTAGAACATCATACAAAGTCACCGTCGAACGAATCGAGAGGACCAGAAACCGATTCCCGTGTCACCAGTCCATCGCGCGAACCCATGGTCCAGTTCGACCAACTAGACTCAGAGGCACATCAATTGCAACTGTCACCCACCAGGATGTCGGACAAGGCAGACTCGAGAGACGGTATTGCGACAGTGGGAACGCAGGGAGGGGCTTCCTTAGGTAGATCGACTGAAGGCCTGACGCTGCGGGACTCTTGCACTGGGCTCAGCTTGGATTTACCGTGTGCTTCTAATGACGACATGCTGGAAATGTGGGATGAAGCATGTAAGCACATAGAATGGCTGCAGGATCCCTCACTTATGTCTCTAGCTTTCGATCTCAACGCTTGCAGTGTCTTTTCGCTGGGCATACTAGATGGCGGCGTCGCCGGAAATATTCAACATGTACAGGATGAGTGGTCTGCATCAGTTGATACGTCTGTCGCAGAAGTCTCTGGTACAAGTCCATCTAGTCCAGTTTGGGGCCGTCTTCCATTGCACGTCGAAGCAAGATGCCAGCTAGACTCCGTGCTGTTAGGTCTGATAGAATCATCTCGCCAACATTTGCAGGACTCCGGTGAGCTTCCAGACACATCATTCCCGAGCATAAAGTCGCTCTTGAACCCTGCTGCACGCGATGTGCAGAACCCTATTTCAAACGCTCTAGGCCAGCATGGGAAGGTCAGCATGGCAATTTCAGGAACGCCAGAAAGAGTCGCATGTCTATATTATCTAAGCCTGCTGGTTCGTTGGCTCATAGCGCCGACGAGGCGTCATTTCGAGGCTATGCCGCAATTCTTGAGACCGATCGACGAACAGATACAAAAGCCGCATCCAATCTGGATTGACACAATCGTATGGTACGCAGACACGAGGGCCTCAAATATCGAGAGACTGACAAAACGTGTAGGCCCGAAGCACGCAAGAGGATTCTCGACCGAATGGACTGGACCAAGTTCGATAGGTTACGCGTGATTACTGGCACTACGCTATCCATAAATTGGCCACACGGTGTTGCGTACATACTCACAGTGGTTGCACAGAGCGAGCTACAGCTCAACCCGCTTTTTGAAAGTCATGTGCGCCGCCTCGAAAACTGGACAATAGGATCAGCACTTGCTGCTGAGTTCTCTTTTCTGGACTGCATTCCGACCACAGTTCAAAATGTAGATTTTGGATAGATCAGTGGTACCTAATCTATACACATTGATGGCAAATCACGCCAGTCGTACTATGCCTTGCTCATGTCTTGACATGGATCCTTTGGCCTTCTACACTACTGCGCACATGACTAGCATTCAGCCCATCGCTGAAGGGCTTATTGGCGCTCTTAAGTTGTCGTTACTTCCGCAACAAGTTCTTCTCCTTGGAAACAACACCGAGAACAAGCCCAGCGATAGATGCTACCAAGGCAACCACTAATGTAAATCAGCAAAGCCCCGCGATTAACGATGGGACGTCTCACTGAATACATGATGAGTCGCTCTGACGTAGGCGGGCATCATCAGTCTTTGCAAGCTTCCCGGAACGTGTTGAATATAATCGATGTCGATTGTCGCTTTCCGAATTATCTGTCAATTTCATCAGTAAAGTGGCATTCGAACTTGGTGAATCTAATCACCTCAGACGCGTCGGTCCGGTCGCCAAGGGCTTGCTTCAATCCGAGTTGCAAAGCTATTTGGAATGCTGCCGCTGCACCACTGACGCCGGCAACGCTGCCAATACTCGAACTCAAGTAGAGGCCCGAGCCAGCAATAGCCACTTCATCTTTTGCGACTGCGGATGTCAGACCAACGAATATCGCTGAATGTGCCATACCGGTGGCAAATCCAGCAGGGCTAATCAAGAACGAGCCCCAAATGCCCGTGTGCCCTCTCCAGAAAAGGAGGAGTAGCGTAAAAGACGCTATCGAGCAGGCACTGGCGAGCAAGGTCGGAGCTTTATAGCTACCAGTCCTGAACATAGTCAATAGATGAAGCTAGGCAAGGTATCTTGGCCTACCTTTTAATCCAGGCGCCAGTCAAAAGCCCACCAAGTGTATTGCCGAGGATGGCGGGAACAAGGTAAGCCCCAGCTTGTCCGGTAGATGCGCCATTAGTTACTTGGAAGTATACAGGAACAATTGACATCAACTCAGACTATATCAGCGTCGCCTCGTACGGGAATGGTTCCCTTCAGGACTTACAGCAATTTGCGAGAAGCTTTGCAGCAGCAGGATACAGTAAGATGTCATGACGACGTAACGCGTCAATAGCTGAATGGGAAATATAGGCTCTTTTGCCACATATTTCTCATGAATGTAGAATGCTATCGCCCCAGCCGCTGCGACGCAGGCTAACGCGATGATGGTGGGATGCTTCCATGCGTACTTCTGACCTCCAGTGTCCAGCACGAACAACGCAGCCAGGATCGTAACACTCATGAGAGCAGCACCGCCGAAGTCAACGCGCTGGATTTTTTCGCGAGTCGACTGCCCAGAGCCCTGCTCCAAACCTTTTTGGGAAACGTTGAGTTTCCACTGGACGAGGATGATCGATAACACCACAGGGGGAATTTGCGCAAGGAACGCCCTTTTCACATCGTCAGTGGACACTTCTTTGAATTGAAATGGATCTCACCATCGCCAGCCAATCGTCGAAGCAAGGACGCCACCCACGGCTCCGCCACAACTGCGTCCAACTGTTTGGACAACATTGACGTAGCTTCGATACACAGCTACTTCATGCATCGGCAACAGGTCCGTCAATAGAACGGACACCATGCAAACCATGCCAGCACCACCTGCACCCTGTATCGCGCGAGCAAAGATGACCTGCGACAATGATCTCCCTAGACCCGAGCCCGCTGTGCCGATTGCGAACAGAAGGTATGCTCCTTGCAAGCATTTCTTGCGCCCGAATATGTCGCTGAGTTTACCAAATAGTGGTTGAGAAACGCACATGGCCAGCATGTAGCTTGAGAGCAGCCAGGGACCCCTTTCAAGGTCGTCGAACTCGGACGAAATCTTGCCGTACGTAGCAAGAACGAGCGAAGTGTCGGCTTGGGAGACGAATACACCTAAAGGCACGTTAGAAGTCTTGCATCTTAGCCATGCAAGCTAGGCTCACCAATCAGTAACACCGATATTGTTGCCGTGACGCTGTTCGGGCGTTCGGGCACGTTTTGCTGGGCCTGTTGCTCAATGTCTCCTGCTTGGATGGTCTGTGATATGTCAGTTGTACATCCACCCACGTTATGCTTTCACCTACTTCAGAGGATGCGTGGCTTTCAGAAAGGAGTGGCGTTGTTTCATCGACTTCTACCACTTCGACGAGCCCATTCGCCCCAGTCTTCACTAGACGTGGGCGTTCAACCACCATGATCGCGATACGATTTTGTTTTTCGGTTGGAGGTATGTTGTCGGTGTTCAAAATAACAAGCAAGGCGTCAATGTGCTGTACACAAGTGCATAAGTGCTCAGGTCATAACCTTGATAGACTAAGAAGGACAACACGTCGGTTTGTGATCGACCAGCCCAGGGCTGCAGACCCGACCGCGCTTGATGACACTGTCGATGCAGAAAACCACGGAAGTAGCTATTCAGCTTTTCCTCCCTCGGTTCCTGTACTGCTACACACTCGCAACCTCCATGCAGTGAGTGCAAGAACATTGGCTAGCGCAATGTCGTTTGCACTAGCATACATGACCGTGCCGTAGCTTGGTGTGTCGCAATAGTGGGTCTTTCACCCCGCTCCTGCATTGTCACGTAGCGTATTCTCGTCGCACCACTGCTTCCTTAGGCCAGAAAGCGTGTCCAGGAAACTAAGATTCTAGAATTCGGGAAAAACTTCGCCGAAATGACCTCTGGAGCAAGTCACGGAAAGTTCTGGAGCAGCCCCGTGTGCTCACCCCGCATGCACCCCACATTGGCAGCCTCGAGTCAGATCGTAATCGCGGAACGAGCAACTTCTGTGCGCGAGATGAGTTTTGTTACGAAGTCTATAGCGTCTACTAGGCATTGAGCACCTCACATCCATTTCGGATAACAGTACCCACAATCTTACACAGGGCTGACGTGACGACTAGTAACTGACATTGCGCCAGCCACCATTCCCTCGATCGAGTTCACGGCACATCGGAAGCCAGCAGGGCAGTCACGTATGTATCTGTTAGAAAAGAACCTTGAGGTCTTCGATTATGCAACGTATATCCCTCATTCCGCAACCTCCAGTCCGGTAGCACACGGCTAGCTTGATCATGGCCATGAACGAGAAGCACAAAGCCGATGTAATATCTATCGAACGGCTTCCAGAAACATGTGCTACTATAGGTAGCGATGCAATCAAAGATGACGACGGGAAACTCCGAGCCGATGGAGATGGCTTCGTGGCAGATGTTGAGAACATGCCCAAGGGCTACTACCGCAGTCCATTCTTTATCGGAACATGTTGCGCAGTCGGCTTCGGTGCTTGGGCAGTGAGTAGTAATGTCGAACTCAAGATTTCTATGCTGACTCGAAGCCTTTCCACAGGGCAACGCCGGCTTTGCCTACGCGGCTCCCATTCTTTCAACGATCAATGCAGACATTGGGCCAGATCCCAACATTCAATGGGTAGCACTTGTACATCCCGTTGGCTTGTCAGTCAGCATGGTATGTTATAGCAACAGGATACTTCTTCTTAGGATGACCTTCGCTAAGTTGATCTAGACCATCGTGGGCCGACTCTCAGATATCTTCGGACGTCGTTATTTCCTGATCGTCGGCGCCTTCATCGCCATGCTCGGCACTCTTGTCAGTGGCCTTGCTGTCAACGTCAACATGCTCATCATTGGCTCGATGATCAAAGCGGTTGCAGCATCCACACAACTTTCCTGCTACTATACCCTTGGCGAGCTCATACCTACCAAATACCGGTACCTCATGATCGGCGCAATCAACGTGTTCAATTTACCTGGACAGGGTTTCGCCCCTGTGATTGCCCAGAGCCTTGTTAGGACCCGCGTAGGATGGCGCGCGGTCTTCTTTCTCTTGACTGCAGTCAACGCTACTTCGTGCATCCTTTACTTCTTCTTCTACCACCCTCCGAGTTTTTCTCAGCTCCATGGTCGACGAGAGAGCAAGAAAGAGTGGCTCAAGCACTTCGACTACGTTGGAACAGTTTTGTATGCTGCCGGACTTTCCTTATTCCTGCTAGGACTTTCATGGGGAGGCACGAAATACGCGTGGACTTCTGCGGAAGTGTTGTCGTTCGTTCTTATTGGGTTAAGTTGTCTCGTTGCGTTCGGCTGCTGGGAGTGGTTCATGCCATTAAGAGAACCTCTGATACCTCTCACGCTCTTCCGTCACCGGCCGTGGGTCATCTCAGCCATTCTCACCGGTATTGGTGCTGGAGTGTACTATGCTGGAGCCGGTAGGTGGTTCGAATTCTGTCTCGCATCAACAGTACCGCTAACAAGCTCTTGCACAATAGTCATCTGGCCTCAGTTGACTCAGAACTTCTATGCCACTGGGAACCCCACGCGGGCGTCCTTTCTATCAGCAATGCCGAATCTGGGGATTTTGATTGGTGGCGGCGCTGGAGGTATATTTGCTAAACCAATCGGCTATCAGAAGTGGCAAATCCTTGTAGCCATGGCGATCGGTGGTGCTCTACTCGCTTGTAAGCTCATGCGTTCGTTGGCCACAATCAAGTCACATTGCTAACCGGATTCAGCGGTGTCCACTGCGACGCCCGATAATGAAGGACAGTCTGCTGCGCTGTTCTTCTTCGCCGCATTCTGCATGGGATATGTTGCTGACATTGCACTCGGCAACTCGATCATCACCATCACCGATCAGCGCGAGATTGGAGCGGCCGGCGGAGCAGCTGCGTCTGTGCGTACAGCAATTGCGGGTATATCTCAAGCTGTCTACAACGTTGTATTGGCGAATCGAAGGGCAATAACTGTCCCGGCTGCCGTCGTACCAGCAGTTCTGCGTGCTGGCTTGCCGCAAAACAGCATTGCGCCACTTTTGTCTGCTTTGGCACTAAAGACACCCACGGCCTGGGCTACAGTGAGGGGCCTCACACCCGAGGTCAGGGCCATCGCTATCACGACGTATAAGTTGGGTCTTTCTCAGGCATTCAGGACGGTCTTCTTGACATCTTTGGCTTTCACAGGACTGGGCGTGTGCTTGTCTTTCTTTGCACCAAATACAGATAATCTGTTGACCGGAAAAGTGGCGGTTGAGTTGGAAAAACGAGAGCAGAAGGATACCAGTATTGCGTAAGCAGGTGCAGGCGTAATCATATTTATGCCATAAGTAGACACGTCTTTCGAAACTTACTTATTCCCGAGCATTTTCAACACGCAAAGCACGCACAGCTCCGACCATCAGACCGTTTGCCTTGCTTTTCTTTTTCCACATTGACAGGAGTAAATGCCCTCTCGTCCAGTTCTTACTCGACAATGGAGCGGATCTGAATCGGGTGGACATTGCGTACTATAAAGGACCCGGCGTATATATCGAGAGCGCCGTCCAATGCTCATCGCTCGAAGTCATCAAGCTTCTACTCAAGCATGGCGCGCAAATTGAGCAGTCAGGTGCTTTTCATCGGGCGGCCCAGCTAGGCAGAGTCGGGGTCATGGACCTCCCGGTACAACACGGCGCGGACGTCAACGAGCAGCTCAAGGAGAACGACCCGCTACTATCAAAGTCAAGGACGAGGCTGCGCAAGTTGATCGGTACCGAAAACAAGACTTCCGTTGATGCTGGTTCAAAGTTGGGAAACGACACACCGCTGCACTTCAGCGTTTTCTTCTACCAGGCTGCAGCAACGAGATGGCTAATGGACCATGCGGCGGATGCGGACGTGGAGGACTTGCAGGTCGGGAGTCCTAGAGATATAGTGATGAAGACTGGTAACAAGGACGTACTGGAGGCTTTGGGACGGCAGACAGCGTCAGAACAGTGACAATTGAGTCTTCATGGTTCACGTACCTGGTGCTGGAAGACGCAAAGCGCGAAGTGTAAGTTCGCGTCGAGCGCGTCAATTGGAGCACGGGCCCGATGCTGTCACGCCATTGGTCGGAACCGGAAGCACGCGGGTACCTGAATTGACCAGCGTCCATTGTGTGACATCTTCGACGTCTTCACATCTTGACCATCAACACCATTATTCGTTCTTTAGTTGCAGGTGTGAATCTATTCTTATTGCCCTAAAAAGCCCTGTTGCGTTGCTTTGTTGTTTGCCCGGACCTCCGGCAATTCGGTGAACCTAATTCTACGACGCTAAAAAGCTCTGTTGCGCTGCTTTGCTGTTCGTCTGCATCTCCTGGATCTCGAATCGCTTGCTACGAAGCAAGCATGCGTGCATTCTCACTTCCTTTGATGGCGGTCTTAGCTTCTCACTCTGTTGCGGCGTATTCGGAGGCGCTGCAACAACACATCCTAGGAACTACGAACGCCCTACAGAATATATTGCTCAACACCCATAAGACCGACAAGTACCACTATCCTACTGACTTTAGTGAGTCCCATGTGCGAGCAGCGCATGAGATATACGCTGACTTGTTACATCTACCTCTAGCTCGCGAGATTGTTCCGAAGCCATTCCACAGTCACAACGATTACTGGAGGGACGTGCCTTTCTATACTGGTCTTTCCTATGGTGCCATCTCAACAGAGGCGGATGTCTGGTTGATCAATGGAACACTACATGTATGTACGCTTGAGATGAAAGCAATGACACGTAACATTATGAAGGCTTCATCTTGCCTGTCACGAAGCCGCTGCGAGCAAGCGTGATGCTAGGAAACGGAACCCAAACAGCCCATCGAGTTTTCCAAATGTGTATATACTGATCGAAAAACAGGTGGGACATGAGCCAAGTGCTCTCACGCAATCTCGAACACTCTCCTCGCTATACATCGAACCCATTCTTGACACCTTGCACCGCCTCAACCCTCCTTCAAAATTTGCCCAGGATGGGGAGCAGAACGGTATATTCGACACTTCGTCCGGCCAAACTCTGTACTTCTTCATCGATATGAAGGTAAGATGCATGTATGAACTGCATGTGGGACATATACTGACTTCGTAAGACCGCCTCCGATGAGACCTGGCCCGCCATACTCGAAGCCCTAGAACCTCTGCGAAGCGGCAATTGGCTCACCACATTCGACGGCAAAGAGCGCTTCAATCGCCCAGTCACAGTGATCGGAACTGGAAACACTGTGCTCGACGACGTACGGAAATACATGCCTCGAGACGTCTTCTTCGATGCTCCGCTCTCTCAACTGAGCAATGCAGAGTTCGCTGGCTTGACGGCGAACGAAGCGCCGATTGCAAGCACGAACTTTGCAGCGTCCTTTGGCGATGTGCGAAAGCGTGAAATGGACGACAAGCAAATGAGCTTGTTGAAGAAGCAGATTGGTGCTGCACACGACAAGGGCATCAAGGCAAGGTACTGGAATCAACCTGCTTTTCCTATCGGCACTCGGAATGCTATCTGGAGGATTCTCTGGGACGAGGGCGTTGATCTGCTGAATGTGGATGACTTGAAGGGCGCGAGTGAGTTCTGGGTAGGAGGAGGATAGTCAGGGTCGATGAAGAGGAAAGTCAAGGAGATCCGCACATGCCAATGGAGGTATTCCTAGAAGTCATGGCGCCAATAGAGGCATCCCTAGAAGTCATAGCACCAGTAGTAATAATTCGCAAGTTGATGTGTGTTCGGTATTACTTACAAAGCTCCCCAGCCGTGTGAGATTAGGCACCTCTTCAAGAACACAAATAACAGTCGAGATTCATCTCCATGCTCCACCGTCACCCTGTGCCGCTGCCACGCATGCACATCTGAATCATGCATCCACCGAACACGGCCCGACATCATCGGCCCTTCACGCATCTCGGTGCGATCTCAAGATCAACAATCCTGCATCGCAACCAAACTCCACACGCACCCCGGATCAACTCCCAGGTCCTCTACTGGCCGGACTGGGTTCCGCTCATGCGAGTCGCGTACGGCCCCTGATGCTGCGAAAATGTCGTGCGCGTGATTTGTTTCAAGGACCGGATGCTGGGACTGGGCCAAAAAGCATCGTGGCCTTGATTGCGACATATGC
>Ga0265797_10004761_pt1 | contig 20414 bp, 20 predicted proteins | sample P2T30metagenome_FD_192433 | JGI IMG/M metagenome (GOLD analysis project Ga0265797, IMG submission 192433) | Plant litter microbial communities from East Loma Ridge, Irvine, California - P2 T30 | ecosystem: Environmental > Terrestrial > Plant litter > Unclassified | place: USA: California...
CTCCTAGTTGCTGACAGAGAGTTGTCAATAGTTCGCATCATGGGTGCCGGATTCCGATCTCTGCGTGTCAGAAGTGCATATACGTACATACGACAAGACCAAAATGCTTGGAAAGCTTGACTCGTCTCTTGTCCCCGTCTATGGCGCCTGAACATGATCCTTCGCTTTCTCCGTCGCGAAGAAAGCTCCACCGCAGCATGCTGACTAGTCACTCGCGTCGGATTCGCGAAGGATAGCTTCATCCATGGGGGCTGAGACGGTGCCGGTCATCCGAGCGATGGCTATTCGCGATGTACAGCAACTCGTGTGCATGCTCTCAAGCGCCATCATCAATTGAACTGGACGTCCTGCAGGAGCCTAGCCCTCCGGTTGAGCAACCATCATCGAGACTGTCTGCGTTCCCTACAAGGCTATCCTCCACTTGAGCCCAAGATTTCTCGAAGGACTGGCACCTCCACATCTGGAAACGCACACGATGTTTGTGCCGTGTCAATCACTCCGAGCGCACATCTGGTTGCGGCTTGAATGCCTCGAAAACGCTCGCGATACTGCCATCGTGTTCAGTAAGTGAGAGGTAGCCGGTTGATTGCTCACAATGCTGCATCAACCGCCCTTCGTAAGCGAGCTGCGGCAGTGGAGATCCTGGTGCAACAACGCCAGGCTCCAGCGATTCAGAATTTGGTGTGAAATCCTTCGGCCCAAATTTAGCGTGTCCAAGCGACAGCTTTACATTTTCACAGGTAAGCAGCTTCTGCCCGGCCGGCTGAAAGTGCATCTCTACAGACGACATGTGTCGTTTGTAGGGAAGTGTGCTCTGAACCGAACCCTCTCACCTACGTCGGATGTTTCCCTCCCAGCTGCTGCAACGAGTCTTGCTCTGCTCTGCTGTCTGTACGACACTACTGGTATTCTGGTTACTCTCTACCCGTCAAGACCCTCTGCTTCGGCTGCAGACCGGCGATGTGGTCACGAAAAAGGATAATTCTTATTTCCCAGCAACGCCCCATCTTTGCCACAACGAGTCAACGGCCGCCGAATTGTGCTCTTCTTTTCCGCATGACGCGCTCGCCAATGTCCAGGTGATAATAAAGACTGGTATTGGCGAGCGCCACAGACTTGAGGCTTTCCTATCCTCATATGGGTCCTGCATCTCCAATCTTTTGATCGTCTCCGACACTCCGGATATCGTGCAGGGCCATCAGGTTCACGACATCCTCGGCGATCTGCCCGCAAGCTATGCAAAGGAAAACGACGACTGGTCTAACTATGAGGCACAACGTCAGGCGCTCGCTGCAGGCAACGATGTTGGCAAGAGCCACGAGGGGTGGAGACTGGATCGCTTTAAATTCCTGCCTATGATTGAGTACGCCTATGCGAACAACTCCAACGCCGAATGGTATGTTTTCATTGAGACCGACACGTACGTGTTCTGGGACGTCCTCTTTCGCACACTGGAGAAGATGGAATCAAGCGAACGCCACTACCTTGGCACTGCGGTGCCCGGAGCACACGACCGATGGTTCGGGTACGGCGGTGCGGCGATTGTTCTCTCGCAGGGCTTGCTACGAGACTTGTCTCTCGAGGGCGACAAGCGCCTTAGCGTCAAATACGAATGGATGGCGCGAGAAGACTGCTGCGGTGATGCAGTGTTGGCCTATGTCTTCCACTTTGAGCTGGGAGTAAGGCTGGAAAACATGTATCCAACGTTCTCCGGGGAAGAGCCACAGTGGACATGGGTTTCGGAGGACAACTGGTGCACACCATTACTCTCCCTGCATCATATCAGTCCGGAGACCATGTCCTCGCTCTGGCACTGGGAAAGGTGTGGATTGTCTGCTGAGCTTGAGCGTCCCATTACCTTTGCAGCCATTCTCGCCTGGGGCCTTCCACCGTCTGAAGCAGATGGCTCCCTGACAAAATCACGCTGGGACAATGGTGCCGATGTCCAACAACCCAAGAACAGCAATACCCACAAATCTTCCACTGCATGCTTCCAAATGTGCGCAGCAGACTCTCATTGTCTACAAGCGTCGTACGCGAAAGGGGTGTGTCGCTTTGTAGAAAGATTGCGCATCGGACAGGCAGTCCAAGAAGACTTCGAATCCTTTTGGGATGAGACGGAGCTGCAAGATCTTGGCTGGCAACGCGGAGAAGCCGCGCTTGCATCTTGCTCAGATATCAAGTGGTTATCGCCGAAGCTTATGCTACCACCGAAAGACATACTTCAGATTCTGCATCTGAAGCCGTGGCCTTGACGGACCGAAGTTAATGAAAAATTGATGTACACGGCGTCGATACATAGAGTCGGTACTTGTATATGCGCAATGAATCGGGTCCAGCTCTCCTGTTCCAAGACCAAGAGCAAGACCGACGACCTTTACCAATTAACGCATAATCCACGATCGAAAGAAATGGGGTTTCAGTCCTCACAGTGTGTTCCTTCTCAGATGGCTTTGCATTTGCGCGGACATAACTAGACTCATTTATTCCGCCAGTAGTAACCAGGCCAGTCAGCTGGACCAGGCGTTTCGAGCAGTACATGGTACCATCTCAGCCTCCCACTCAGCTATTTGTGGTGGGCGAGCCAAAAGCTCTGCTGCTGATCTGTTGATGCTTTTTTCTTTTGTGTTATTGTCCTCAAAGTTTACCATATCCTCCTCTCAGCAGGTCATCACCTCTTCAGCTACGCACTGTTTCAAGAATACACCATTTTGACGATCCACGCGCATGTCGTCGGAAATTGACCTGCAAAGCCCGGGTCTCGCAACACCACCAGCGATACACATCATGGTCGAAACGGTGCATGAAAACTCCACAACTGGCTATACCCACCATTTCCCAGAAGACTTGCCCTCTCGTTAGGGCCTCCAGAAGCAGGAGCAGGATGGCGACGCCGACTTCGAAGTCGGTTCTGGACATTCTCGCTGTCCTCATACGACATCATACACACGCACGACGGGCAGATGCGCATACGACACATCGCCATGATCACAATACTTCTCTTACGGGCTGCAATGTCCGGACTGAGTATCTTGTCGGCAGTCATGAAGAAGAATGTGGCGGCGATCATTGTTTACAGCCTGCTGGCTTTGCTGAGTGTTTGGTTCACTGCTACTTGCCTGGCTGTTATCGGTGACGCCGCTGGTGATCGACGGGTGACTGGCGTGATCATTGTAGGTTGGCGGCCCTCGGCATGACATCCTAATCACTTTATTGACTTCGAGATCAGAAACGCTGGCATTTCGATGCCTTTCTCGGATTCTGCCTCATCATCCACGCCGTACTCATCGCTCTTTTCTTCTTCGGCCTAGGCGGGCTGGGTCTAGAGCTGACAGGCGTGGCCATGTGGCTACTGATCCTGGGGGTCGCCTAGATCAGAGGATGGGAGCCTGATGTCAAAGTGCCCAGCTACCAGCGAAACTGGGTCACTTGAGCTCCACGCTGCGAGAGACGGTCTTTCTCGCATATGTCCCGCCTCGAGAGATTTTCCCGTTTAGTCGGAAGGATGAGAGCTTACTACCAAGCGACACGAGAGAGCGGAGACAGATGATCGTGGAGGATTTGAAGGATGCATACGTCGGTCGCGTATCACATCTCCAGGCGGTGCCAAGACTTTCCTCTGCATCTATCCATGTCTATTTTGAAGCTTGACGCGGCCAAGGGGCCCCTAGAGGATATTCAAGCGTTACCTGTCGCCTTGTACGATGTCTTATGTTCGGCCTCACTACTCTTGCATGCGCCTGTTGATCATGCTGAGAAGATGTCTGCAAGCCATCGCCCGTGAACACTCTTATTTCCGGTCAGGCAAAGCTTCAAACGCGAGCTACACAGACCAGAAGACCATTCTGCATCACCAGCCTGCATCACCAGCCTGCATCACCAGCCTGCATCACCAGTCTGCATGCAGACCCTCAGCTCTCTTGAAGCTAGATCAAAATGCATCAAACGCACCAAACCCCTTCTCCCAAAGGCCTGCTCGAACATTGAGCACTCGCAAGGTCCGTGATCACAGGACGGCATCATCCCCTGTCTCTTTCGGGCTTCGTATTCCTCTTCCGTCTACTTCATAGAGCCACAGGGAGTGCTGCCTGGATCGATTCATTTGTCTTTGGTCAGATTCCCTCCTGCGCGGAATGGTCGAAGCTTACAGTATATTTACGCTCCGGGTCTCCGACGACGAGCCAAACATGTCAACGTCAACCACATAAGGTTTTACGCGCGCCGACTATCCAGTATTACCACTCCTTAGGTACCCACTCCGGACCCTCAGCTACATACAAACTCGGCTCTTCCTTTTTACAAAGCCTTCCATTCTCATTCGGCAACCCATCCGCACTCTCAACCTGGAAGAACTCACTCCCCACCGCCGTAGCCGCCCAAAACACATTCTTCGGATCAAACTTCTTCTTCAGCTCCAATAGCCTCGGGTAATGACTCCCATAAAACGCCCACTGGAAATTCGGCTCCAAGCGATCGCTCTCGCTCAAGTAGCTGCCTGCGCCAGGCGAAGCGTCGCGCCAGCGCTGCATATGAGTGAATGTGAAGTTCTGCCTGACGGCCATTTGTTCGGAGACTGGAGCGTAGATGGGCCAGTTGACAGAGGAGATCATATGGCAGAGCGTTTCTCGCCAGGCTGGGTTGACGGCGGTTTCTTGCTTGCCGCCTGCAGCCCATGTGGGCGCTTGGTTGAAAGCTATTGTTGTTAGGCCTGCGTCGGCGCTGGCTTTGATGGCGGAGAAGGTGATGTTGAGGATGGCGTCGTTGACCCAGTTTGTGCGTGGCCAAAGGCGTGAGCCACTTGCGACGTGGGTCTTTTCGATGGCCTCGAGGGGGAAAGAAGCATTCCATGCTGACCAGAAGCTGCTGTATTCTTTGTACTCGGGATTAATCTTGATGCCAAGGCGGGAGAGATCGTTCATCCAAGGGCGCAGCAACTCCTGAGTCTCGTTCTTGGTCATGTTGGGTGCGAAGAAGGGCTGCATCAGGAAGGTGAAGTTGCTTCCGCTGGGCAGAATAAAGAAATAGCTGTAAGTGCCCGCAGCGGTATTTGCAGGGAAGTAATTCAAGTAGGCGCGGAAACCGGCCCAGAACGATTCGTGCGAGACATCTTTGGTACTGTAAGAGAACGTGGTAGAAGTGACCTTCATGTCCGGATGGGCTTTGATGGTCGCAGACGTAACAATGCCGTAGGTGGAACCGCCGCCGCCGCGCAATGCCCAGAAAAGATCCGAATTCTCCTTCGCATTGGCTGTGACGAAGCGACCGTCTGCGGTGACGACTTCGTAGTTCAGGACTTGATCGGCGGCCATGCCGTACAGAGAACTTAGAGGAGAATGGCCACCTCCTTGGATGTATCCGCCCATGGCACCGACCGTCTGGCCCTCACCTCCGATAGCAACTAGCCCGTGGTCGCGGGCTGCGGCATAGATCTCGTAGACCTGCACACCAGCTCCCGCCTTAAATGCCGGGCCATCGTAGTCCGTGGTAGCATGGTTATAAGATGGAATGTAAGCAATGTCCTTCAGATTGTGCACCCAGACACTAAGAGACCCGGCGCCACCAGACTTGCCAGAAAAGTCGTGTCCGGTATTCTTGATGACGAAGCGTACACCGGTATTGCGGGCAAAGTTGACTGCAATCTGAAGCTGCGCAGTCGTGGAAACATTGACCGTGTATACAGGATACCCTCCCTGTGTACACTCGCCAGAGTCGTACCAACTCTTAGGCTGGCATGTCAGTCCCTGGTACACAGGTGAGTACATCTCGATAGGGTCATCCTGGTGAGTGTACGAATTCGTCCAGTTGGCGGCCAACTGGGAGCAGACGGCTCCATCGTGTCCTTGAGTACCGTTCGAGTAGCAGATGCTAGCTGCCGGTACACCCTTGAGCAGGGCTCCTCCAAGAGTTTCGTTGAGCTGTGCCCATACGTCGGGCTTGGGCCAGGCCCAGTCGCCAGGGTACACTTTGCAACGTGCTAGCGACGAGTTTCCTGTGTGATTGCTGCCATAGCTGGGGAGATTCCCCTTCTGCGTGTCGAACGCGAAAAGCTGCTTTTGCGACGGGGAAAGCCCGTCGACCAATTCTTGCGACCATTGGTCCTCTTCATAGGGAAACAAGGGGATTTGTCCAGCCTCCGGTGTCAAAGTAACCTCCGGCGAAGCGGTTGAGGCAGCGGCCGTGCTACTTACTGGCGTAGAAGTGCCATGTTGCGCTGCAGCCGCCAGAATCAAAGTTGATGAGTAGAGTAGCTGTGGAAGTAGCATCATACGAACAACACGCAGAGAGAGCGAAAGAGAAGGGAACCAAGATCCATAGAGTAAATGGGTTTGAAGACTCTACTTACTGATCATTCTTTAGCGCGTCTGCACGCTCCGATCTCAATGGGTATGAACTGCCGGCATGCATGTGGCGACCCACCTGCCGAATGACCAAAGATCTCGCCATGGTGGCTATGAGATAGTGGATGTGAGAACCCCAAGACGCACGAGTCAATATATATTGTAGATACAGGGTTGTAGATTCTTTGTGGGGCGGGGCGAAGGATCCGCCCCTGGCAGCGTGCCGCTCAACGTCTTTTTGGCCACGAAGGAACAGGCTAGAACTAGGGCGTCAACACAACGAAGACAATGCTCCGTTGAACATGCGAATGCCACAAAATGAAGTACAAATGCTCGGCAATCTAGCACAACAGCGTTCAGTGAAATCTTCCGGTCTATAATCCAGCACATGGATTGAGTTGAACGAAGGAGGGCCACGAGGGCCGGCAGCTGTTCAGTGTTCACCACGCAGATCCGCGAAAGATGCAAGGTATCGTAGAGTCCGCATTTCGGCTGACTGGCAGAGCATTTCTAGGGTACGTTCCATTGGATCATGCACTGATCATATTACTCCGCACAAAAAGAAGCATGAGAAACGACGCCGCCGATCATCTCGTTCGCGAGATGATTCCTGTTTCGCTTCCAGGTTATGCCGCTCCTATGAGCTGCAAGATATTAAGCTGCAAGATATCTCTAGCGCGTCGCGTGAGATCAGGGTGCTGAGAGGTGAGAGAGGTTCATTACCCAGTTCTATCTCTCGAATTCTTGATCTAATGCAGATGTCGTTCTTTGCTTCCCGTCGTTCTAAACTTGGATCATGGTCGAAACGCTTCAGTCCACAGCTTTGGGACTGATAGTCTTATGGCCGTCGCTTGCGACTATCGTCGTTGCGCTTAGGGTTTACACGCGCATATGGATGCGGCAATTCTTCCTCGGTAAGGCTCGATTCGGGGCGAAAGTGTGGACTCTTACTAACAAAGATACCCGCAGACGACTATACCATTGTAATCGCATGGTCTTTGGCTGTAGGTCAGACGGTTATGGTATATCTTTACACTCTGAAAAGCTGGCAAGGCTACCACTGTTACGACATACCGAAGCTATCGGTCGAAGATAAGATGCAGGCGTCGAGGTATGATCTAGCGAACCAGCTCTTATACAACCCTATCCTGGCCCTGGTGAAAGCATCCATAATATTCTTCTTGTGGCGCCTGGGAGACAAGCGCAAAGCGATTCGATGGTCGCTTGTCTCATTCTTTATTTTGAACCTGGGCTTGGCCATCGCAACTTTCGTGGCAGACTTGTGCCAATGCACGCCCGTATCGTACTACTGGAATCACTACATGACCGACACCTACGACGCGGAGGGCAAGGTCATCGAGAAAGCCGGGACATGTATACAACAAGTCAACTTCTTCCTCATCACCGCCGGGCTGTCTGTGTTGACAGACGTGCTCATCATGATGATTCCCGCCGCCATGATCTGGGGTTTGAAGATGAAGAAGTTGAATAAGATCGCTGTCTGGGCAGTCATGTCGCTGGGATGGGTAGTGGCGATCATTGGCGCAACCCGAATTGTCTTGTACTACTACCGCTTCCAACCTGAGAACATCGACCGCTCATACAGCGTTGCCTACACAATTTCGGGCGCTGAGGTCAATATGTACGTTCCCATGTGAGAAGATAGGTCTGCGGTAACTAACGAGCTTCGTACAGCGCTATCATTGCTTCTAGCGGCCCAGCACTCAAAGCGTTCGCCAACAAGTACATCCCAAGCTTTCTTGGTACGTCAAGAGGCGATGAGCCAAGCGGCCAGGTTTTATACTCACCAAGAGGGTACGCTCGCAATTCGGCACCGGGACTGTCGGGATACTCACGGCACGTAGACAAGAACATGCCTCGAGAGTCACAAGCAAATCGGTCTGCCGACAGCCAGTATGACATGAGAATTTTGAAGACTTCGAGGTACGATGTCGATACTTCCAGTCAAGAAGCCATAGTGTCGAATGGGAGTAGTCGAACGCGGAGCGAGTTCGAATTTGGCTTACAAGACGACCCAAGAAAAGTGGTGAGGGTCGGTCCATGAAGTACTTGCTACCACACGATAGCCAATAGCAGATGGCATAATGTTAGATAGCCAGCGCTACTATCATCTCATGATCCAAAGACCCGCTCATGTCTCCCTCCACTGCCTGGAGCTCATCACCCCGATACCACAGTAGCCCAGCTTCTTACTCCGCCTTCTTGATAAGGTCAGCAGGGCCACGATAAATCTTCCTTCCCTTCACGAAGTAGTATACGACACTCAGGACGAGAATAAGAGCGAAGATCGCGCTGGACCTGGGAAGCGCAGAAGTTTGGTTAGCTTCGCATGAACTAAACTGCTCAGTTGCTTTTGCACTTACCAGTTCATATCCGCCACTGTAGTTCCGTTGAAGATCGGGAAGAAGCTGATAATACTCGAAGTCAACATATAAAGCAGTGCGATGATATTGAGCGGAATCCCCCAGCGACCAAGAGACCAACGAGCAGGCGGCAAAGGCGCGCCATAGCAGCGGCGCCACAGAACACAGCCGATGCTCAGAGCATAAGTCAACCCAAGAGTTCCGGTCAGGAGCCCGACGATCGAGTTGAAGATCTTTCTGCCGCCAAGGTTCAGAAGCGCAATGATCACGCAGATGCAGAGCGAAGCGAGGATGGAATTGACCGGGAGGGGAGCACCGTCTACGACTCTGATGCGCATGAACCAAGTGGAGAAAGGAAGGCCGCTTTTTTGTAGATTAGTGAGTTTGGTTCTGTTGATGGGCCAAGGTATTCGAGGAGACTTACCCATCGCGAGCAAAAGCCCATCCTTGACGAGAAGCCGCTGCGACTGCGTTGATCGACATACCTTCAAAAAGTCAGTACCATACATGCTTCGCTCATCGAGTTGCTCGCGAACTTACTCATTGCAATGATAGCACCGCCAACAGCCAGCGTCACGGCACCGCCAACACTATCCAGAGCTTCGGCCAAGATCGCGATGTACGGATAATTGGGATCACCCATCAAGACCTGTCTCTCGATGTCCACAGTGATAAAGCTCGCTGTGATAGTGGCTGCAAGGCCCAGCGCCCCGTTGATAACCGTCGTTAGCATCATCATACGAGGAACCGTACGCGAGGCATCTCTGACCTACACGGTGATTAGCAAGGAGCAGGACTAAGGTGCAGACTGACACAAACCTCCTCCGCCATGTGAGCTGCGCTATCCACGCCTGCAAAAGCTGAGGATGAAGCGAGTTGACCGAGCACTACAGCCGCGCCCATGGTTGGCCAGCCGCCCCAATTCTCGAAATGACCAAAGACCTCGGCGGCGGATACTTTGGGCGCGATGACCCAGGCTGGAATATGGTACTACAGAGATCAGCATGAGTACAATTAATAGGAAACTTGGAACTCACCCCGAACCAGAGCAGAATATGCAGGTATAAGATGATTCCTTCAAACATGGGTAGTCGTCGGGCAGCGAAGGTATTGAAAGCTGTTGCGAGCAGGGCGACGGCTATGGTCATGATCGTCACGTGCCAGTTCTGCATCTCATAGTCCATGGTCATGGTTGCGCATAGAAGAATAGTATAGCCAGCTCCGAAGGAGGTGGTCGCAATGAAAGCTTGCCAGCCTGTTTAGTAATGAAGAGGTCAGCTCTTGGTTCTCCTTGAGCTGGATGAGGTTTTTGGTACCAAGGGCAGCGAGCCAGCCCGCGGCGTAGCTCAGTATGTGTTGTATTCCAGGAGGTGCAAACTTGGATACCCTGCTGATTGTCAGTACAATAATGACGACAAAAGTATTGACCGCCATCTCACCAATGATATTGTCCACCAGCAGTTGGTGACCTGTAAAAATGTCAGTATCTCGGTGGCTGCTATAGTGCCGACACGCGAAGTCTTACATGGATGCCATCTCAGCCATAGATGCCGTTGTGATCATCGTGAAGATCCATGTCGCGATGTAAACGTAGGTCAGACCCTATCGATCGGTGAGAATGGAACTTCAGGGCTACAAGCGTAGGAGTGCATACGGCTCTGCCGCCATTAAGCTGGCCAATACCCGCAGTGCTGGATGTTAGTTAGTTTTGGTCGGATCTTTACTTGTTAAATGTCTCGCACATAAACATGGTCTCCCATGTTGCCATGAGGACGCAGGTGAGACCAAGGACAGAGAGCGAAGAGAAGTTTCGCTAAATACGTCAGCCGGACCGCTCAACATGGTTGTCCATTCGTTAATAGACATACGTCTAGCTTCTGCTTCTTCCCAAGTCTGAACATGTCGGCCTGATCATGCTCGTTGCCAAGATTGTATGCGACCTCCTCTTTCTCCGATGCAGAAGTGCTCATTACACCGCCATCGTCGTCTAGAGGCTGCTGGAGCTCAATCGTATCTCCTTTGGCCATCTTCGCAGTCTCCAAGGGTGTAGCAATAAAGCTTGAAGTTGGTCACGGAGCAACAAAGATTGAACAGGATGTGTCAAGCCAGGACACTTTTGCAAGGAATGGTTGCAAAAGTTGAAGCAGGAGATTCACGGAGAGGTACAGATGGCTAATCGCTTGATACCTTACCGACATTCCGTGTTACTGTCTTTCATCAATGTTGCATCTCGTCAATGCATCTCTGCGAACCGCAGATTAGGCAAAACATGTCGATTGTCCGAACAACGTCGCTCTGGGCGGACCGTATATTGAGGCACAGCATACTAAGGTCGCCATGGGAGTATACATGTACGTCGTCTATACCAAGCCGCTGTCTAAGCGATCGAGAAAGGTGCCGCTCAGTTGCAGAACTCGGCATCCATCATGGATCAGTGGCCTAAGCCCGAAGCACCAGAGCCCTGGAAGTCGAATTGCTGGCGCTTGCAGCGACCTGATCGATCTTATTGTATAGCAGAACGAGATTGGTCGCAGCGTCCATTGTCTACAGCTTTAGCTGTTATGGCCTGGACAAGTACGAAGTGTCGAACTCCGGTCAGTTTCAGTCGGCTGCATCGCAGTATACAAGTACAGCTTAGCGAAGGATCAAACGTGCCGAGTCAAGTAGGAGGTTACATCAGGGTCGCAGGCATCGGCGCTCTGTTCCTTTGTGGCGGCCAGGCCGACGGAGGTAGGGCGGAAGGAGAAAGGATCAATAAGCGAGATGGGTAGCGACGTGCAGAACGCACCTTGGCACCCCTGTCACTGCCGATCTGCGTGGCGTTGCACCCCTTGACCGTTGAACATGTTAATCCCGCAACGAGGCGGAAAATGGTATCTTTCTTCTGCTGTCCAGACGATTCGTTTATGCAAGATAGTAGGCTGGACTGGTGGATAATGGAGAACTCAGCGTTGCAGGATCGAGTTGCACGGAATAGATTGATCAAGTTTGGCTCGCAGCGAAGGATTCCTTAGGGAAGGACTAGTCGGGGAAGAAGTTCCGGACCCACTGTCTAATTGTCAGGGTGCTTCTCTTAGCCCGCAAGGCATAGCATACGCTGTAGGCGAACATGAGAACGAGACGTCGTATGGAAGCCTCATATACAACAGGCTGTACAGCACTCGCCTACGGACGAACAATCAAGGAGCGCACAAGCGATGTCGGACACCCATGTTGCGAGTCCAATGCTTGCAGCAGAAACCAAGGGACATTTTCAGCAATCGAACGTGTACTGGATGAGACTGAAGATCCGCTGGTCGCTTGGACGTACAGCGTTCACTCGCAACAAGATTTTGGAAGGCAGATTATGATTCGAAATCTGAGACGCAGTCACTGGTGCTTTAGCTATTAGCTGTCAGCATGTCGTTACCCTGCAGTTCCCAATGCCCGTGGCAGTCAGCTTGAGCCCTCAGGCTTGACAATCCTATCGAAATACTGCAATGTCGTCTTGTCAAGCGAAGGTCCAGGGCCTCGTCATCGCACACTCGCCTAGAGACGCACTCAGAGGGCGATGAATGCGGGAATCGGGAACTCATGCCGTGCTGTGCCTCCTCGCATCTGCTCCAAGCACAAACCGAAGCCCGACAGATAGAGACAATTAGCCATTGACCTCGTCTATCGTTCTTACATTGGCCTTAACATCAGCGTTACCGCCTCTCAAATGGCAGGCCTCCAGCTCGATCAGTCCTTGGGTGACTTTGTTGCTGAAGTGGGACATTATGAGATCTTACAGTCCTCCCGAGATCTTCTACCCGGCACCAATCGATGACAGGCATCAAGGCCCCAAAGTTACAGTGACAGCAGCATTGTGTCTCTGCTTTTCAGCAGTCGTTCTTGCGACCCGATTGCTTATACGCTGGCCATGGCCGAAGCTTTTTGGTCTTGACGATGGCGCAGCGATTGCAGCTTCGGTATGTATCTCTGTAGGCTTCCACGATGATTGCAGCCATTCTGACTTCCTACATAGCTTTTCGCTCTAACACAATGGATGGTAATCTTCGGTGCTGTGTCCAAAGGTCTAGGCACAGCGTCAGACCTAGTTTCTGAACAAGCCGCTTTTCAGGCGGCGAAGGTACGGCTGTCTCGCCCGGTAGTCCCTGGCAAATCGGTCTGACAGCACCTAGTTGATGTTCGCCTCCGACATCTTGTACACTTTTGCTCTGTTTCTGAGCAGGCTGAGCGTCTGCTTATTCTTCCATCGACTGTCCGGCTCCACAGAGAAGAAATTGCTTCCAAACATCCTCACATGCATGTGCGCGGCGCTAGGGGTAATCTCAGTATTCGTTGTTGCCCTTCGCAAAGAAGTGGCGGAGCCATGGGTCCAAGATCTTGCCACTGTGAGTCAGCATCGTCATGAAGCAGGGTTCTGTTTCGAAGCTAAACAGATATGCAGTTGCACCGATGGATTGCGGTTGAGGCTTTTGGCATGCTAATCGACTTTGCAATCGCCGCATATCCTGTGAGGCTTGTCTGGGGCTTGCAGATGCAAGCTAGCATGAAGTTCTGGGTGCTGGTCGGTTTTGGTATCCGTCTACCGTAAGTTCACCATCTGACGATACGCGTTCACAGCTCAAGGATTCTCATTGACATTCCCAGGCTGATCCCCATCGCGATCATGCGCCTCCAAAGTCTCCAAACGTCCTTAACAAGCGACGAATACCTGCTAGATGCCGCCACGACCGAATACTACACCCAAGCCGAAATGACCTTCTCGCTGATCGCAGCAACCATTCCTTGTCTCCGCCTGTTCATGGAAGCCGCGAAAACAGGCCTCTTGGGCATCTCAATGTGGGGTCCCGGCACAACAAGCGGCAGCTATACAAGGAGCTATGCTGGGAAAGAGTCGGGTGTCAGATCGAAGACCAGAAGCATTGTGACGAAGGGACGAGAGGATAGTGAAGGCATCCAACTTCGAAACTGGAAGCAAGGCTCGAGTTCGGCTCGCGCACATGCCACTAGTGATAAGGTATCTATCGCTAGCGATGGATCGGAGACGGCTATTATCGTGCGGCAGACAGTCGATGTAAGATACGAATAAGCTTGGGATGGTGTGTTTGAGTTGTGATGTATTCGGTAGGTGCCAGCACGTGGATCCGGATTCGCTGGTGATCGTGATATCTCTGGACCGTTGTTTCATGCAGAGATTCAGTGGTATGCACAAGCGGCGGCCCCAAAAAGCCTGGTAAGCGAGTACCTTGGTCAGAACATGTCTGGCAAATGACTGTCTCTTCAGTCATAGTGCATAGAGATGCAAGCTGTTGGCCAGTCATAAAGCGGACAGTGAAAAGATTGAGTTGAGCGTTTGGTGACACCACAAGTATGCGTATGTGTATTTGAAGACTTTCTAAAGGAATTAGGGAGTCAGTCTCACCGTCACCATGCTGTACTGTTGCAAGATGCTTGACGTTGGTTGTACGCAGCACGCAATCGAAGTTAAATCCCAGCTTGAATACTGCTGACCTCCACCTCGTCCATAAGAAGCGCAGGGCATGGAAAATCGACCAAGATCCAATCACGATCTCTGCGATGGAAATGCAGCACGTTCGAATCACATCTCCACGTTCCCGCTTCTGCGTGTTCCTCAACATCACTTTTTCTTGATGACAGTCATTAAATCCCAGCATCATCAATCTGCGTCACGATTTCCATTGGACCACATGCATTAGATCACAGAGCAGCATAGACAAGGCAACATGAACGCTTCAGAATTGGCGAAGATGCGGCAAGATCGCAGAAAGCATAGCGTGGCTATTGTACAGCCGGTACGTATGCTGAAATTATTGTTATTCTCAACACTGCGCCGTATATTGACTCGACCAAGTCCTCACGGAGATAGTACTGACCACATCATAGCGCCACGCTTCGACCGCAGCACCTTCAGCAACTCCCATAACCATCCCTCGCCCCTCCGCCGCAGCTCCCGCCCGGACATTGCATAGACCACAAACCATCCGCTTCACCAATCCGACCTTCTCCCAACCCAGGACCAAAAGATTCTCCAGCGCAACCACCCTCAAGCAACCTCCAAAAGCACAAAGGCGAGCCGACAGCATTGCCCCGCCGAACGTCGGCGCAGCGGCTCAGCAACCTCCTCGCCGTAAGAGCACAATCGCCTCACTGTTCTGGGACCCGCGGATCCGCGTCACCACAGGCGAAGCACCATCAGAGGATGCAGCAGCCAACAGTGACCGCGAGCCTGGCAGCGCCGGCGTAAAGGAGAAGAGCCGGTCTTTTCTCCAGCGCTGCAAGACCGACAAGCTCATGCACGCCGTGCTGGGCATGGTACTGCTTTTCGGCGGCGGCTTGATCGTGGCTGGCGTGATATGGACGGTCACCCGCCACAATCGCGTGATGGCCGATAGCAGGAATTTTGTTTGCGGGAAAGGAATTGCTGGCGGACCGAAGTGCGCCGTGCATCTGAAAGGTCAGAAGTCGAATGTGGGTACGGCGGATTGGGTTGGTGGCGAGGTGGTAGATTGGTGGTTGAAGAACCACTGCGTGTGGCGAGGAAAGCAGGAGGAGTGGTTGTGCGGGTCTAATATTGGTACGAAGGAGGGTACAGGCGATCAGGTGTTGCCGCAGGGGACTTGGTTCGAGAAGGTTGAGGATGGGGAGGATGCCGGGTCGCGAGAACATGTGTAGTAACGCACAGTATACTGTAGTGGCTCTAGGTCGGTCCATGTCCTTCTGCGTGCGGGTGCAGGTGCTCGACAGGCAGGCGGTCCTCCACGACTTCGAGCGAGGCGGTAGTAGACCTAAACCTACTCCCATTCATCATCGTCGTTGTCTTCGGCAGCCCTGACAGCTTGCTTTCTGATCCTCTCGTCACCCTCAGTCATCTTCGCTCTGGTCAGCACGCCGCAAGCCAGCAATCTGTCCTCCAGCTCTGCCAGCTTGAAGGTATCAGGCTTCCTTCCTAATCCCTCAAAGCCAATAATCCTGTCAACACCCACACCATCAATGAACGAAATAACACAAGGCAGCACCTGCACGCCGAGCTTCACCACCAAAAATGCGGCATTCTCAACATTAATGCTCATAATTCGAGTCTCGTAATGCTTCTCCGCAATCGGCTTCAGCTTCTCGTCCATAATGCGGCAGCGATTGAAGTCGGGCTTCATAAAGTGCACAACACAGTACTTGCTGCTGGTGGTGATGTCCATCAGCGCCTTTTCGTCTTTGATCTCCTGGTAAGTGCCGTAAGAAGCTTCTTTCTGAATCTTGGCGCGGTTGAGCTCGGCGTGTAGCTGCTGGATTCGCTGCTCGCGCATTGCTGTGAAGGCGGCATTGTCGGACTCTTCGTCTTCGAGCTCGGCGATGAGGGCGTCTTCGTCGTCGGAGTCGGTGGGTTGTTGCCTGTCCAGGACCCTGGCGACGTGGGCGTCGAGAGCGGGCATGTTTGTGTGATGTTTTGTGAGGAGACGAAACTAGCAGGTTGTATGTTCTGCTGTGGCTTTTCGGCTGTTCTAGACTCCGATGTAGTTCGATATTTATTGTGCAGATCTCCGGTGTTGTGGCGTGCGTATGGTTTCACTTCCTCTAAACCGGTCACTCCTATTTCGGGAGTGTCGTTTTGCAGGGTTCAATCTTTCCTCAGGCTGGCTGGCCAGCGCCACATCTCAGCTGTTTGCGCCACAGTGAGGTGAATTCGCGCCAAGACATCAACAACAAAGTGCCGAGCCTCGAGCGACGCTCGCTTGCAGCAACATCGAACAGACCGCAGTGAGATCACTTCACCCTTGCACGCAGGATCGCTTGACTACATGCATCGTCCGCCTTCGTTTGACAACAGCTGCAGATCAATGAGGCGCTAAGGTCGACTTGCGTTGTTCGCGTGGCAGCCGACGCAGCGATACGACGACGGATAACTGGTTTACTGCACAACTACTGGCACCGCTTCTTGAAAGAACGCATCTTTCGTTTCGCACGAGCTGATCCGTCTCATATACCGTCGGCGGCTTTATTATTCTCGACATCCAACTCTGGGTCCTTAAAGCTAACAGCATGGCTCAATTCGACCTTGCGCATGATCCCACTGAAATCAATATCCTCACGCTCCGACGTGGCGTTGCCCTGCGCATTGGCGACAAGCTCAATCTCATCAAGCTCAGCCTGTGGCCGCGTGCTTGAGTAGAACATCTTCACGGAGTTGCGAGGCACGGCACCTGCGCTAGACATAGCTGCAGAGCCGCCGGATGAGAAAGGGGTGACGCCACGCAGCTCAGGCGTGCGATGCGAAGAGCTGTAGCCCATGCGATCGCGAAGAAATCTGAACTGGCCCACTGTTGCGGGCAGACAGGTGCAGATGAACGCGATGCCCGCTTCTGCGTTGCTATGGATTGGTTAGTGACCTTTTCGATGTTGTGGCCAAAAAGATTGCGTTGACCTACGCAGATAGAACAAGCCGCACGAAAAGGACCGTCGTATCCGGCGAACCGCCATGCTTCAGAATGATATGCAAGCGATACCCACTGAAAGCTGCCGCAAGACCTCCGACGGCGAGCATAAAGCCCACTCGCATCTTCTTCTTTGGCGGTAACTGCAAAGACCATGTCAAAGGCAGCGGGAGCAACAAAATGATCACATCAGTGACAATGCTGATGATCGCATCGGCGGTGATGAGGGCAGACTGGCTGACGCATTTATCATGCTCACCTCGCCAGTAAGCCGAGATTGGCCAGCAGACGCGAATCTTCAAGATCAGCGTGGTGATGTAGTAGATGACCAGAAACGCGCCTAGCACGTAGATGGCTTGCGTTCTTCGTTTGTACGGCGCAAAGACTCGCGCGATCAGCGAGAGGATGCTGAGCTTGATGAAAAGCACCATGAGGGCATACGCGAGCGTTGCAGCGTAAAAGGCCTGGTCGAGATGGCCGTCAGTGTGTTTCGAGGAGCGTCCAATGGTTTGTGGCGCGTACCTTCTTGAACCGCACGAGTTCATCATGGGTCACTTCCCACAAGTGATAACCGCCACCGTGGACGCTCACTATCAAAGTCCAGTCAGCATTAGTATCAACCCAGGATCCTCAATCAGCCCGCATACATACTAAACACCACAAACACACAATACGCAACCAAAAACAACCACGAAAACACCGTGAGATCTGCAACAACGTCGAGTTAGTTCAAACGGCCTCCAACGAGTGCCGCCCCACTCGCAGCAGTTTTCTTGTACCCACAGTCATCGACCGAAAACGTCGGCGTTGCCATCCTGAACTTCTGTGCGCCCCTGATGAACAAGAACGCGGCACATAGCGTCAACGTCAGCGCTTGTGTGGCAAAGTTGATCGTCCGGAGCACGTCTGTCGGGTTCTCGAGATTGGCTACGACGCCTTCGGGCGGTGCGAGGGCGGGTAGCGACATTGCGCTCGTGCAGTTGCTGGACGGTGTTCATATGAATTGTGAGAATTCACAGAGGGGAGAGAGCCAGGAGGGCTTGATATCACGTTGTTTCCTCGACCCGGTCGAGACTCCCCCTCCAGGATCGCCTCGCCGGAGAAGGTTCAACGGAAAAGACATTGGTTAGAGTTCATTGATAGGGGCTGGAAACTGTAAACCCCAAAAACCGTTTCATCACAATATGTAGCCGTAAGTGGCGATAGCTTGCAGAGGGCATTGGACACCATCGCTGTGCTGATGTTGATCCGAAGGAGCATCACGCATACACAGCCTTGATAGCATCGCCAGAAGGTCACGTGATTCGTAGGGCTTAATGATCCGCGAAGCCGCAGGATTCACACCCAACCTTATTCTCACCCAAGCTCCGGGGCGTGGATCTCTTTCACGTGCAGTGAACTCTTTTTTATAACAGCAACATCTCACGTCGACAAACATCTGACGCCCTCGTCGTCCGTGAGGAATCTCGGTTAGATCCGCGACCAGCTCTCCAGCCTAACACTACGCTAATGCACACACTGTAATATGCATAAAGCCTGGGCATTCCACGCGACTCGCGTCCGCGCGAGTAACCTCCGAAGCTCGCGAAGGAACTGCATGGCTAGTTCCACTTATCGTCAGCATGCGAGATAACCACAGACCAGACCAGGTTCTGATTGTCTTGTTGCTGGACTAGGGTGTAGGCATCACCCGAGCACCGCAGTGCAAGCGACACTGCTTAGCAAAACCCCACGTCACCTCCCTCGTTCGCTCGCTCGCTTGCTCCGCGAGCGATGCACCGATGGGTGGATGGTGGATGGATAGTAGATTGCAGGGCAGGCCGAGATGGAACTATGTAGGTAAGGGTATGTCGTCCGGTGCTGGTGCTCTTTTGGTGGTTGCTGGGTTCTGGATTCTGGCTGCTTGCTTACAAAAGGTGGGTGTATGCCTGTCTGCCTGCCTGCCTGCTACTTTTCCTTCCCGAGTGGTTCAATCGTCGCCTATTGCTGTGCCAAAAGACATACCTTCTCTGGCCCCAAGCGCTTCACACCCTTCCGGCATCCAGAATCTACCATTCGACCTCAAAATACACAACGCATAAAAGACAACAACAATGACGACCTCCTCTCCCACGCACGCCGACTCTGCCCTCTTCACGCCTCTCACAATCGGCAACGGCAAAATCCAGCTCGCGCACCGCGTCATCCTGGCCCCATTGACTCGCAACCGCGGCACGCCGCTGAAAGCAGAGAGCACGGCGGAGGATCCCAATCGCGTGTGGCTGCCGAATGAGATGATGGCGGAGTACTACGCGCAGCGGGCGAGTGAGGGGGGTTTGGTTATTACGGAGGGGGTGCCGCCTAGTTTGGAGGTGAGTTTGTGGTTTATTTTTTTGGTTTGGGTGGGTGGAGGGTTGATTGGGGGTTTTTGGTGGCGGTATTTTGAGATTTTTTTGGTGATGGGTGGAAGAATGGTGAAGTTGAGAAGCTGAGAGAAAGATATCGTTTTCTTGCTGTGTTTCGAGTGATATGCGATCTTCGACATCTATTATCGACGTCAGAAAGCCGACCTCGAAGCTTTAGCCAAAACATCTCCCGCAAAAACCACCCAGCTAACACCTCCTCCCCCAGGGCAACGGCATGCCCGGCGTCCCAGGCCTCTTCCACCCCTCGCAAATCCCCGGCTGGAAAGCCATCGCCAGCGCGATCCACGCCAAAGGCGGCATCGCCTACATGCAGCTCTGGCACTCCGGCCGCGCCAACATCCCGCACATGACCGGCACACCCACCTACAGCGCCTCCGCCACACCCTGGGACGACGCCGACGAGCGGTTTCCGTTCCCGCCGCCGCACACCACGCAGTCAATCCGCTACGCAGATTTCCCGCCGGAGGAGATGAGCGTTGAGCACATCAAGAAGACGATCGGGGATTATGTCAGGGCTGCGAAGTGGGCGGTCGAAGAGTGTGGGTTTGATGGCGTGGAGGTGCATGGCGGGAATGGGTATTTGGTTGAGCAGTTTTTGGCTTCGAATGTTAATAAGAGGACGGATGCGTATGGAGGGACGTATGAGAAGAGGTGTGCTTTTGCGCTGGAATTGATGAGTGAGCTCAGCAAGGCGGTTGGAGAGGAGAGGTTGGCGATTCGCTTGACGCCGTTTGGGCTGTTTAATCAGATTCGCTCGGATCAGAGGTTGGAGACGTGGCAGACGCTGTGTAAGAGGTTGAAGGAGGAGCTTCCGGGGTTGTCATATGTGAGCTTTGTTGAGCCAGTGAGTTT
>Ga0265797_10004762_pt1 | contig 20411 bp, 29 predicted proteins | sample P2T30metagenome_FD_192433 | JGI IMG/M metagenome (GOLD analysis project Ga0265797, IMG submission 192433) | Plant litter microbial communities from East Loma Ridge, Irvine, California - P2 T30 | ecosystem: Environmental > Terrestrial > Plant litter > Unclassified | place: USA: California...
TGTTCGATGCTGCGACACAGCGAAGACGGTGCGTCGAGCCCGGCGGGAGAGAACCATATGGTCCATGGGTTAATCGCAAGTAGAGACAGCTCGAGACGTCTGGAGCCAGTGCTGACAGCCTGAGATAAGCCGCCTATCTTCTTTTGTACATTCGTCAATTCGTTCATGTAAATCCCACTACAAGTAAAGACCTCTATCGCTTCAGTTGCGCAAATCGCTTGGTGAGCTCGTCGACATCTGGGATCTTGCCCCCGGGTCCGCCCTGGTTCCCTCCATTGACCTTTTTACTAGCGTCTTGCATCTTCTTAGGCGGCTTCAAATCCGGCGCGCCGCTGATTTTGGGTCTGATGTTATCCGTGCTGGGCGATGGAGGCATGACAGACACTGGGCTCTTGGGTCCCATGTCACGCGGCGGTGTCGCTTTAGTGAGATCCTCTGCGCCCAGCGGCGCTTCCAGTGGACGTTCTTTCGATCCGCCTTCATCGTCATCCTCGTCTTCATCTTCTGCCTCAGCCTCCGCTTGACGCTTCGCGAAAGTTCCAGGAGGCCAGTCGATTCCGTATGCATCCGCGATAGCTGACAGATATGCCTCCACGAGCTCCTTTGGGGGCGGTTCTACCTTTGTGCGATCCAACACTCTTTGCGACACCTTGCCATCACTATTCTCCACAGCTTCCAGTGTGAACTCCTTCCCGTACTTTTCCGCCAATAATTGTCGCACCGTGCTCAGTTCTTTGACACCCTCGATTCTAGGCGCAGCGTACATGATGCTCTTTACTGCTTCCTCAAGCCCCGGATCGCATTCCTTCGCCTCCAGTAGCCCGGCGCGTGCACTCAGCAGCTCGCAGTATAGCTCGATGATTTCGAGCAGTTCGGTGTTCATGTCGGAGCGGATGATGTTCTCGACGCGGATGCGCGCTGATTCCTCTTTGCCTTGTTCGAGTAGCTGTGCCATGGAGCGCCGTGACTGCTTTGCGACTGCGGTGTCCTTCTGTTGCACCATACGTAGTCGCGATATGCTGAGCTTCAGCTGGACTTTGATCTTGTTGACGAGAGTGGAGGAGGGTGCCATGGTGGAATATTGGCGGGAGATAGTACAGGTCCTGCCCTGCGGTTTGCTAAGTGTCTTGTATTGTGTATGAGGGTATATGTATGGTTGTTAGAGGAGCTGCCTGGACCAAGTTGCCTGCCCGCAGTCGGCTCCAGATGACGCTGGTGGGGCATGGCAGCTGTGGAGAGGTTGGAGTGGATGGAGAGCCCAGACCAAGTGACCTTCTCCTCCTTCGATCTTCTCTTCCTCCATCAACAATATCTAATATTCCTAACTCTCATCCCATCGCATTGCTTCTGCTCGCTTTCGAACCGAGATTGTCTTCCCAGACCTAGAAAGGCAGGAGGATGCTCTGAACGTTCTCAAACACTCAAACCCAAAGCCCTAGGTGCATGCCCATCTGCATGCAAGGCCACTGCGGAAGTATATAGCGCCCACGTGCACGACTAGCCAGCATATCAACTTCAGCCTGGCAGTCTCTTGTGATGCAGCGGTAAAAAGCTCATATATGTATATAAATGACCTGCATGAAGATTTTGCCTACATAAGTGCTCGCTAACTGCCACCCAAAGACGATCGTTCAGCACATCGATCATTCCTTCCAATCTCAGCATGCGCTGCACCGCCTTACTTCTCGTGGCCTCGCCTTTGCTTGCAAGCGCCTTCAATGTCATCGTTTCCAACGACGATGGCTGGGCCGAGCAGAATGTCCGGACTTTTGTCAAGACATTGACCACGGCTGGTTTTGCCGCCGTCTTGTCCTCGCCCGCCGAGAACCAGTCTGGTACTTCGTCTTCCGATACGCCTCCTAAAATAGTTGGCAGCAGTGGTTGCCAGTTTGGCTCGTGCCCGGCTGGTTCGCCTGCCACTGGCTTCAATGCTTCGGATACCAAGCTTAACGTATGTTTGTTCCAATTGTACAGAACTGTCCAGCAAAGATTAACAGATAGCAAATATAGTACGTCAACTCCTACCCTGTGACGGCCATTCGTTATGGAATCAACACGCTTGCGCCCAAGTTCTTCGGTGGTGAGCCTGATATCGCTGTGACCGGTCCTAATGTTGGCTCGAACCTGGGCGTCGCGGTTTTGGTCTCTGGAACCGTCGGTGCTGCTACAGAAGCCGTCAAGCAAGGTGAGTGATAAAGTCCTATGACCGTGAAGAATAAAGACTCATTCGTCACCTTAACAGGCATCCCTGCCATCGCATTCTCAGGAGCATCCGGATCACCAACCGCCTGGAACGCCCGTACTCCAACTTACAGCACTGTCTACGCCCAGCTCGCCACCCAATTCACCTCAGCCGTGCTCACATCTGGCCCTGAGCCTTACCTGCCTTCCAACATCTACCTCAACGTCAACTTTCCTTCTTCCAGCAGCACATCTTGCTCTTCTGTTGCGGACTTCCGTTTCGTGCTTTCACGAATCTACCCTGCTGTGCCGGTCTTGACACCGAAGGACGTCGTGACTTGTGGCAATGGCGGACGTTTGCCCACAGAGAGCAGTGTTGTTGGGAAGAGTGGCTGTTACGTCAGTGTCAGTGTTGGCAAGGCAAGCTCAAAGGGTGACGCCACTGCGGCTGAGCAGCAGGCTGTGCTGAACAGGCTGCGTGGCGTGTTGACTTGTTTACCTTGATGGCATACCTCGCTTGATCCGAACCGGCGACAGTTCACTTTGTCCCAGTCGCAGCTCGAGTTCTTCCGAACCAGTACAAGTAATATTTGGCATCACAATCTGACATCTTTGCACACACAGCCAGTAACAAAGTTCAAAGTAATGAGCTAACTACGTCGCACTTGACGAGCGAGTTCGGGTGGCGCATAGCTTGTATGTACCGAGCAATATTGCCCTGCATTACGCGCGCCGTGCTGTATTTGCCAAGTACTTGTCCCCAAGGCGTCATGCAGAACATTAGCAGCCGCTCGAGCTCCTAGACGCCGTAACTATTCATTCTACCTCCTACTACCCGCCAAAGCTTCCATTGTTCTTCTGATTGTCATTAGATATATAAATCGGCACAATTTTCCGGTCCCGCGGCAACAGCACACCAAGTATGGAAAGATCGAAGACACTAATTCTGCTCGCATGCGTCCTCATCAGCAGCATGGGCGTAGGTATCTCCATGCTCTCGTATCATTGGCCCGATCAGTCCCTAATAGGGTTTTTGGCACTACCTCGTGTAATCGCTACATGCCTTGCTGTCGCGGAAATCTCTTCTAGCCACGGTCTGCAGTCGGCATCTTCTGTCCTTAGACGCTTCTTTGCGTCTTGCGCAGCTGTGTGCATCGGTGCGAGCTCCCGACCCAGGAGGAGAACACTCATCACCGAGGGGATCTCGGTGATCATAGCAGCCAGACTGTATCCCACTTTCTTCACGTTGGTGGCTAATTCGTCAGGAGTGGAGAGAAGCCCTTGGGCTGAATGCTACAAGAGCACGCCAAATGCCGACATCGTTGGCTCCGGAGTACGATGGAGCACATACGTGTTGCTGCTCTTTGTTTTTGTGTCTTTGTCCGTGGCCTCATTGCACAGACAACAGTCTGGGACAAAAGAATTAGGATGTGCTGTTCTGATCAGTACGTGTCTATCACCAGAGTTTATTGAGCACGAACTAATGCCGTGTAGATCTCTGCGCGATGAGCTTTAGCTTGAGCTTGGCCATTGTCAGACGAGACGGCTTCACACCTACGGATTACTTAGCTGTCGTGCTCATGATTGACGCGCAGTGTGCTGCGTTGTCTGCCACCCTTTCTTCGAAAGATGCTCTGGCGTCCCGATGGTACGCCGGACTCACGCTCCTTGGCCAGGTTTTCGCTTGGTCGGTCGTTGTGTGTGCGAACCACTCGCTCGCCGATAATACTTCGCCGCCCGCCAATAAATGTCTATCGATGCTCTGGATGTTCACCTTTGATGGCGAGGACAAGAGCTTTGGTTTCGTTTTGGGCTTCAAAGTGTACTGGTATATGCACGCTTTGGACCTCATTCATTCGACCTGGCTAGCGACATGCCACACATTTCAACTCGACAGGCTTGAGAAGATTGACCGCGAACAACGGGGTAGCTACACCGGCAATTCGATGGCCACTGAGACAGGCTTTGGTTCGCTACGCGGCACACCTTTCAGTAACTGGCTCAGCTTCATCCTGCACCCAATATTACTGATTGTCGTGCTTGAAAATCACATAAAGGGTATTGAGACCTCTGCATGGGGAGACTGGGGCCAGGTGATGCCACTCACAATGCTTGTACTCGGAGTCGGACACTGGTTTTACTTGAATCTTACGCAGCTGTACCGATACACCCAAAGCCGTACCCAGGTCCCAGATGACACGCTCGTCATTCCTTTGGACGCGTCACGGATGATAGCAATGGGAGCCGGACCATCTGAAACGGGGGAAGTGGTTTACAAGCTCCTGACGGCTACGAGATCTGGCGAATGATCCACAAATGGTGTCCAAGATTACATGGAGCGTTGGAGTGGCTGCAGGATCTGCTTTGCAAATGTAGCTTAGTACCAAACTAAGAGTCGGTATCCAAAAAGTAGACATGATCGGCGATTGAACTTTGAACGTTGAATCTTGAACCGACTCTGCTTTTGATTCCAATGCACAATTATTTGCTATAAGGAACGTCCAATACCCTCCGCCACAGATCGTCTGGGAAAGCCGCCGAGAACCAGTATCCACCATTCTTGCCCTTCCAGCAGATTCCGAACTGTCTATCCATGCCATCCGGAACAGGCAACGGCTTCATCAGGTGCAGCAGAGGCTGCACAAATTCCGGCTCGCGCTCATGGTGCTCCTCGCTCCATAGCTGCAAGCTGTGAAGCGGAGAGTGAGACCAGGACGTAAGGATGAGCAGCGCCGGCGTTCGGTTACCAAAGCCGTTGGGCTGACCTTGTCGTTCGCCGGCATGTTCCATAAGGTGCGCGTAGTCTTCCTTGTACGCTGGCTCGCGTACTTCGTTGATGCTCTTGCGCATGTTGACGGCTCCGGCCAGTAATCTGCTTTGCTGCGAGTCTTCGGTTTGAGGGAAGTCTGAGGCGACGCCGACGCTCAGAGGGTTCCAGAATTCTTCGATGCCTTGTTTCGGGTTGGCGAAGAACTCTTTCACTCTGATCAGGAAGGCGAGCTTCGCTGGGTTCTTGGGATCGATGGTTCTGCTGTAGTCATCCAAGTGCTATTGTTTGCAGTTAGTACTCGTAATAGTAATGGAGGCGTCCATAAATCTCTTTTCAGAACATACAAAGATCCAGTTCAGTGATAGGATGACACTTACCATATGTAACCACGAAGAGAACAGGTCATAGGTCGATACCTTGAGGGCCTCGTCCTCAGCGGCATGTTTCCATCCATCAATAACGTGCTGAGGGAAGTAAACAGTCTGCCAAGGAGCGGGTGTGCGACGGCAGTCCAGCCACTTTCTTATGATGGTTAAAATGGGAAAGAATATGTGTCCAGTGCACCAGTCAAAGTAAGCGCGAGCTTGTGGGGTGTTGATGGCGTCGCTCAAGCGTCCAGTCATCGCCTTTGCCTTCTGTTGTGCCTGGGTATCGATTAATGTGTAGTCGACATCAGACCTGGAACCTCGCTCTTGGACCTCTCCGTGAAGACCTTCACAGAAAGCTGTGGCGGCATTGTAGATGGCTATGATAGAGTCAGCATCCGCAGAACCTGCATTGCTCTCGGTATGCTTACCTGTTGCATCACCTGCAGCGTGCTGGATTGTGAACTTCAATACAGTGGCGTCTTGCAAGATCGCGGCCTGGATCACCAAGATTCTCGGTCGGAAGAAATCGGTCCATGTCTTCGCGCCGTTTCCAAATAGGTCGTGGACAACCTTTGAGTCATAGATTTCGATGTCGCCGCTTCGTCTGCACTCATTTAACAACGGCAAGATAGATCGATCAATAGTCTTAACATCGAAAAAGCCGTCATGGATCGATGTGGCCGGGGTTTCGTCGGCATAGGTTCGCTATAACTCAACACATTAGTCTGCAGACTCCCGCATACGCGTGCTGTAAACCGTACCAAGGTGTTCACGCGGAAAGACAACATAGGCCATCCTGCCAAAAGCCGAGTAGCCGCTTGCTCAAGAACATCTTGAGAGAAGATGTTCTTGGAAACGACCGTGGCATTAACTTCGAACTTGCCCGGCACAAGATCAGGGCCTGAGAACTTCATGATTGCGTATGACAGTATGTATTTTTGTTGATTCGAAGGCTGCAGTTTGGACGTGAATGAGCGTCTCAATATCCACGTGCGAGCGACTGATACTTAACAGCAAGAAGGATGCGCACTACCTCCTAATGCTGGTCTTGTAAGTCGGAGAGCAACTCCTACCTTCGGTATGAGCCCGGCATGTCTTGTGGACCTGATGGCCGCGCGCTCGCACTAAATTTTGATTCGCGACAAGGATCAAAATATTGTCTGCAAGACGCGCGCACGAATACTTCACGACACAGGTTAGCGAGTATGTGACCGAGACGCCGGACAACGATACCATGGATGGAATCTCCTACGAGCATCAACATTAGCAAGCATCGTGAAACTCTCATTATTTCTGGTCGGACGCCGCAAACCGGCTCGGTGATCAAAACCTCGCGAGTCACTTGCCGCGATTACACAAGCTCGACTGCCATGGTTGCGCCACATTTGTCGAAGTCGGTGCTTGATATCGAAGACATGTGCACATAGAGCACATAGCTTTTGTGAAGTATGCGAATGTCCAGCCAGACTGGGAAAGGGTTGACAGCTTGTCAGGGTCAGGGACAGGTATCAGACCCACTACCTTCGCTACCTTAAGCGATCGCTATTTAGTGGATTGAAGGAGTGGACTCTGGGTTTTCTTCTTCAGGGGATGGAGGAACAGCGGCCAGAGCGGATAATATTTATTATTGCTGGGCTTCACTGTTACGCGAGCTAAGAGACAGAGGGGCCACTAGAGGGTGAAATGGATGTTCTGGTTCGCGACGGCCCTATGTACTCGAGCCAGGTCGCATCCATCGTGTGTTTCCGGGTGTTTGTTCGGGCCGAGCGAGTGTCTGCTCAAAGTGGTGAGAGTCAGTCGCGAATTTACAAGGTCAAGGTGCACCTTGCACTACTGTGCACAATCCCATGCCATTTATGCTTTCTACTTGGACCCTGAGATCTAGATGCGGCTCGGAGGCGGCCCGTCATATACGTCACTTCCCATGATTAGATCAGCACAGTGCATTCACAAATCGAGACACCGCGACGGCAACATCTAGAAGTCAAAGTATAGAGACGGTGCCGATACATTACACAGAATTGCAGCATAAGTCTACTCTAGATATCTCTCATCACCGCAATCAGTCCACTACCAACCATGGCAACCACCGACCGTCCCACAACGCCACCCCGCGCAGCAGCGAACAATCCACCCATCACGCCCGAACAAGTACGGCGCATGGAAGAAGCCCGCCTACGGGCCAAAGCTCTCCGCGCCCAACACCAACAGCAGCCCGCCTCAACACGCTCCCAAACCGCCTACCCAGCTCCTCTCGCCGGGCAAAAGCGCCCAGCACCCACCGCAGTCCCATCCACCAACCGCGATGCTCGCGACCCTCGAATCACCGGCAGCAACAATGGCCTCTCATTCTCACAAGACACAGATATTCGTCCGGCGCGCAAGTTCCAGAAGTACGTCGAGTATGACTTTAGCAAGATGACGGATACGAAGGGCGGCTTCATGACGCAAGAAGATGACCCTGGAAACCGCACGTTGCATAAACCGGACGATAGCGGCAAGCCGGCGAACATGTCGCTGAAAGAGTGGGAGTCGCAGCAGTTGCGCAAGAGGCTGCGAGACCGTCGCGAAGGACCTTTTGAGCCTGGACTTTCGGTTTTGAACAGCGACAAGAAAAAGTGCAGAGAATGTGGCAGTCTGGAAATCGACTGGCAGTTCGACGAGCACCTGCAGACGCAAGTCTGTCACACGTGCAAGGAAAAACTGCCTGAGAAGTACAGTCTTCTGACAAAGACTGAGGCGAAGGAGGATTACTTGCTTACAGATCCGGAGCTGAAAGACGAGAATCTTTTGCCACGCATGCTGAAGCCGAATCCACACAAAAGCACGTGGAATGACATGATGTTGTTCATGCGCTATCAGGTGGAAGAGTATGCTTTCAGTGATAAAAAATGGGGCAGTGCAGAGAAGTTGGACGAGGAGTTTGAGAGGAGACTGAAGGAGACGAAAGAGCGGAAAGAGAAGAAGTTCAAGAACAAACTGAATGAACTCAAGAAGAGAACGAGAGTGGACGCATATAAGAAAGGCCGGGCTGGAGGCGGTGGAGAGTTTGGAGACATCATCGGCAAAGGCAAACACGAGCACGAATGGGGAAGAGCTGTAGAGGATCCGGAGACAGGCATGACGAAAAGAAGCTGCATCGAATGCGGGATGGAAGTCGAGGAGCTTGAATTTTAGTTTTATGATACCCCAAATGCTTAGGTCGGAACCCATCGCAGAATAGTTTCCACAAATACCAGCTGTACAATTTTCAAAACTCCTGCAGACCTGCAATTACAAATCCCCAGAAGCAATCACACTAATGCCGTTTATGCATCGCGCAACGCTTACTCCTCCTTGGCACCGCCACGGCCGGACTTCTCGGCGAGCTCGATGCTCTTCTTGTCGGTCTTGATGTCGCCGGTGTTGGCACCGCCCATCATGCCACCGAGGCCACCAGCGGCCTTCCAGGGACGCTTGAGCTCGCCAACAGCGGGAGTGCCGAAGAGGTGGACCTTGACGAGGTTGCCCTCGAGAGCGCCCTTGAAGGGGATGATGGACTGGATGAGGAGGGGGTTGGTGTAGTGAAAGTAAAGGTGCATAACACCCATCATGCCGACGCCCATGAGCTGGGACTTGAAGAGGCCGCGCAGCTGCTGCTGGTCGTAGGCGTGGACGGTGGTGGTGACGACCTTGGGCTCCTCGGTGCTGCCCATGGGGGCGGGCTCGACGTACTTCATGACGGTCATGTCTGTTGGCAGGAGAAACCATGTTAGCTACACAGATTCGTGGCGCAAAAAGTTATCGCGTGTCCTCGTACCCTTCTTCTTGTCGATCTGCAACTTGACGTAGAAGTAGATGCCGGCGATGAGCACGTTGCTGACGACGTAGAGAGCGCGCACGGCGTTAAGGACGGAAGGGTCGTCGAAGGGGATCTTCTTGCTGACCTGCATCATCACAAGGATGATCACGAGGTTGGTGCTGCATTGCCTGGTCAGTACGGTGGTTGCGCCATGCTCGTTTGTAGTGTGTAATAGCGTACATTTGAGGGTTCATGGTGGCGGTAGTGATGCTGTATTGGCGTGATTGCCTGGTGTTGTTGCGCGGAGGTGGATGCGAAGGAGAGAGGGTGGTGTTCGCGAAGAAATGTGGCTATACAATCGCGACGGAGGGGAGACGTGGTACTTGGTGGATTTTGAACCGGCCGAGAGTTTCCGCCTTCGCCGCACCCTTCACGCCAGCCAGGGAAAGACGGGAAGCTTCGATCGCCTTCACTGGGGCTCCACAATCTCCAGGCGAATGATAAGACAGGGTATTGTGTGATAAAGCGATTATTGATTTCTGACATTTTACCAATTGGTATTTCGTGAATTTATGAACTCGAACAGACAGCCAGGTACTATGTATGAATACAGGGAGAAGAGAACTCTTCTTGTCCTTCTGCTTGGGACACTCCGTTCCGTCTCCATGGTGCATGCGATCTCATGCTACCGGCCGGTATATGCAATATCAGTCGCCATGGCTGGTATTTTGCGCCCACATATATCAATGCATCACAGATCACCTATTCCATACACCTCGAAATAACTCAGTGAGCATGATCACACTGCGAGCCAAACGCTCTCCTAGCCAGCTTCGCCACGCTCAACGCCCTCGGAGCAGGCAATAAATCTCTTCCACTGAGATCAATGTCGAAAGTCGGCTCCATGGATCGCTTGTAAGTCGTGGTGTTCTGCTGAACGGCAGCAAGCTGGTCGAGCCAGTGCGCAAGCCTGTAGCCACCCTTTGCAATTTGGATCTGCACGGTCTCGGCTGCTTGCTCGAAGTAGTCGCCTCCGAGATCGACCTTCGAGACCGCCTCAACGGAGTCGGGGAACACGCTCGAGCAGACATACAAGTTCGTGTCTCTGGCCCACGCGAGAGCTGATCTCTTCGCGTCGGCGATATCGTCGCCCTGAACCCATGTTTGCGCGCATGCCTTGTACTTGCCAGTCTTGATGTCCTGGACCAAATCCGCGGCCCACGACTTGGCGTCTGCGAGGCTCACATTGTCGATGTCGCGGATCTTGTTGGGAATCGCAGTATCCCAGAGCGCGTGAAGGTTCCAGGGCTCGCCGTCGAAAGTCACATTGATGGTGTTGCCACCAATCGCGATAGCCTCGTTGTGCAAAGGCTGAGCGATATCGCCCAAGAAGTGGACGATCCAGCGAAGAGCGTAGTTGACTTCCTTGGCTGGTAGGACGGAAGGCTGCTGCACACGCTGGGTGTAATTTGCGATGGCGGACACGATGCAGCCTTTTTCGGCATTGCAGTCGCGCTCGTAGTCCACGTTGCAGCTGTTCGGTGGGTCATCCTCGGCGTCAATGTAGTGGAATCTGTGGCGAGAGAAACATAAAAATTAGCGAACTGATCTTGGTCCATACTCCTATTTTGAGCCGCTTCACTACTCACTCTGCCGAAAAATCGCCCTCATCAGTTTTACGGTATGAATCGGCCCATGTGGCGATGTTTGCGAGGTAGGAAGGCGATGTGTCGCCGAGGACACTCTGCGCCCAAGCCTTGGTGTCGTTCTTCACCAACTCAGTAGCTATGTAGGCAACAGTGTTGTGTCCGAGAGAACCCCACGCGTACGCCCTGGTGCCAAAAAGCGACAATAGAGTCAAAGAAGTGTACATATTGAACAAGCCCGGATCGGAAGCAAATGTGACAAGGCTGGGACACGACGGGAATGATAGGTCACCATTCTGTTATATATACCACCACGCCGATCATCCAGGCATGAATCTAGGCGTGTATCATGGCTCAGACGAGCAATGTTTATCATACCGAGTATGCCAATCGGACAAGGCGAAGTCTTGTTCCATCTCCGCTCCACTAATCAGCCGCCACTGGGCCCTGATCGACTTGCTGTAAGAGGCAGGTAGTAGATACTAGTTGGAGTTCCAAGAGCCAGTCAATCCAATTTTCGCTATATTAGATTGCGCACATAAGGTTACAGGCCGTAACCCGGTTGTGAAGCGCGATAGGCAAATTTTAGATGTCCATGTCGGTGAGACTGTTTCGAGGTGGTGGGATCCGATAGCAAGTACGGAACGTTATCGATGTCTGATAACGAAGGAAAAGAGGGCTTGATTGGTGACAATACTCGAATAGGCAAACAAACTTGCTAAATCGAACAAGTGATAGACATCCCATTTCCTAGATACAGCGCAAATAGTATTCATTTGATCAGCAGGCTACGCTTTTAAATTGATCGTTTCTAACCTTCAATGAGAACGAACCATTGACGTGTCTCGTCAAAAGCAACGGACTCGTCGCCCTGGACCCACCTCTGCGCGCATGCCTTGTACTTGCCAGTCTTGACGTCGAGCGTGAAGTTTGTTGCTTTTACATGCGGAATTTGACACAGACATGTTACAAACTTCACCTTCTATGGAAGCGACCCTTTCTTGGCAGGTCTGGTGTTTGGTGGCTTTACCAATGACGCAATGTTGTGAGCATGAGCATCATATTCGGGCGACCTCGGCCAGACACTGTAGACGTACGTACATTGGCAGGCTGGGCAGTCATTGTCATCTACCACTTTCTGTTGAGAGGCAGTACGAACTCCTTCCTAGTACATCACCAAAGCACCTTTCCAAAAGTGTCACATACATATCACAAAGTGTATATTGGACTCACTCCACAGTACCTCCATCTCTCCCCACACACCATCTCTCTCCACAATGGCCGCGCCGACAACTATCCGAGTGGCACTTGACTGGACACCCAACACGATTCACACTGGTCTATTCCTGGCACAATCGAGAGGATTATACGCCGGTGCAGACCTGGACGTCCAGCTCCTGCCGCCAGACGAAGACTACACCAAGTCCCCAGCCAAGCGCCTGGAAACCGGCGAAGTAGACCTCGCCATCTGCCCTTCAGAATCATGCGTCGCGTACGCCGAGTCGGGCAAAATGCAATTGCAAGCCATCTACGCGATCCTGCAACGCGATGCTTCTGCCCTCGTCGCCACCAAGCTGAAGCGGGTCGCCGAGCTCGGGGACGGGAAAGTGTATGGCAGCTACAACGCGCGGTACGAAGACGCCATTGTCAAAGCCATGGTGGCGGCAGACGGCGGTAACGGTGAAGGTGTTAAGATCGAGAGACAGCAGGGCAAGCTGAGTCTTTTTGAAGCCACCAAGTCCGGCAAGGTCGATGCGACTTGGGTCTTCGTGCCATGGGAAGGTGTGGAAGCGGAGTTGGAAGGTACGGAGGCGAATTACTTCCGGATGGAAGAATTCGAGATTCCTTACGGGTACTCTCCAGTCATCGCGAGGAACGCAGCTGCGGGAGGAGTGGATGGCGAAGCGTTGAGGAAGTTCATCAGGATTACGAGAGAAGCCTACGAGTCTGTCGAACTTGACGCGAAAGTGGGCGCGCGAGCTCTCAAGCCGCATTGTCGCCCTGAGAGGTCAGAGGAGTTCCTGAAGAAGAGTCAGGAAAGCATCAACGGGTTCTACAGTGACGGTAGTCAGCTGGGTACTATGAGCGAGCAGCGGTGGGAAGTATGGCTTACTTGGTTGGAAGAACAGAAAATGGTGGAACCTGGAACGGTAAAGGTTGGTAGCCTGTTTACTAACGAATTTCACCACGCTTCCAAGCGTAGGTAGTTAATCCACTAAATCTGATGTCTTTTAATCATTTAGAGATGACTGAAATTGACCTCGATGCTAACCTCCATCCTTCGAAGGATGGAGAAATAGCAACTATGACGCAGTGAAGTTTTTACTCACCGTTAGCAGATCCACTTTTTCTAGAGACAACATTGATTACCTTGCCATTTGACTTCCTCCACGAGGCATATCCACTAAACCAGCATCTATCCCATCATGACCCTGACAGAAGAAGAATTTGAAACTCTCTGGCGCAACCAAAAGGCTGTGCTCCGCGACCTCTTCAATGACAAAGTAAAACCCAAGACAGCCGCGCAGAAACTAACAGCAATCGTACTTCCGCAACCGCCGCCAGACCAAGACGAAGAAAATGACGAAGACGATACGATGGCCTACATTGAGGGGATATGGAGTCTCATGATCGACGGATTGGAAGAGGACCCAGAGCGTGCAGAGACCGTCTGCGATCTGATAGTATGCGTTTCCCAGCTCCCACCTGCTATTACTCAATCAGGGAAGCAATTATGTGAGGACCATCAGCGCGTATGGCAAGACACTCCCCGCCTTGGAATGGCGCTACGCGATGAATGGAGCGGTAAGTCTGGTTGCTTGATGTCGAGCCACTCCGAGAGCGACTGCTAAATTTGACCATCAACAGCTATACTGGCCCAAAGAGGCGGCGCAGAGATCACGAGGTTCACGGGAGCGAACGCACTCGTAGCACATTTGATGCTCCACGACACAACACTCTTCACCTACGAGCTGTTCGCATTGTGGACGATGAGAGATGCCCTAGAGCACCCTCTTCATGATTCTGGAGTAGCCCAGAAAAGGGTCAAGAGCCAATGCGAACGGTCCTTGTGCAGCATCCCTGCTGCTGTGAGATTGGTCGAGATCTTAGGGGAGCTCATGTATTCTTGGGACCATGAGTTCGAGCACAGCCCACTGAAAGCTCCAGGTGGTGGAGGTCCTTTGTGAAGTGGCAAGCATGGATTCTGTAGAGAGCGTTGGCATCTGTGGCCCCAAAGGTTCGTTGAGCTGAGCCGTGATGTTGTGCTCCAGAGAAAGGATCGAGATGGTGCGAGGAAGGCAGCAAACGTTATGTCGGCTATCGAAAAGTGTGTTTGATGGTCTGAGTAGTGTCGCGGTCTATCTTCATTTCCGTACTAATCGCTCTGCCGATGAGATGATATCTACACTCGGAGTTTCCTAATAGTGTATAGTATGCTACTATCATCGACCTGTAGATTATCATACCTTCGCGCTTGATATTGAGATATCATCTAGACTGTACGTTTGTTCGGAGTTTGGTGAGCTGTTGTCTTCATATATATTTACATTGTGCTCACTCTTGTCGCTGAGATGCTAGTCCGGAGTTTGAATCTGGACCGCGAGGTATTACAAGTGATACATCGGATATCTAAAAATAAAGATCATCCTTTCGATATCATGGAGAGGTATCATAAACGGCGCCCTCAATATGACAAGCTCCATCAACCGCATCACCCTTCACAACCTGGAAAGCCTGCCCTCCAGCGCCAAATCTCGCAAGCTGTCCTCCACCCTCTGCACCGGTTCCATACTCCGGCCAACCTTTAGAAGGCAGAGAAGCAGGATCCTTGACAAACTCATACAACAGATCCTGCATAGCCTCCGAAGCCTGCACTTCCAACTCCGAAATCTCGCCCGGCGCTATCAAATACGTGCCGAAGAACATATACAGGTCTGAGTAATGGTATGCGCCCAGCCACGGGACGGGAGCCATATTGCTAAAATTACCCGCCCATTCGTAGCGGTAGGTGGCGAGACTGGCTTCGTCGCGGAAGATGCTGGTGTTGTAAGCTGCGCAGACGGTGCTCAGCGTTCGGGAGACTACTAACTCTTCGGAAGGCCCGTTTGTGATGTTGTTGATGGGGTATGGTACCAGAGGTGAAGCTTCGCGGGAAGTGGTTCCTAGCATCTTTGGTATGGTCGCAATGTTGCCATTTCGATAGCGGGTTGGATAGTCGGCGAATACGAAACGGTTGTCCACTGAACCGAAAAATTAATCCACCTAATACAAATCGTTTGGGACATGAAAATTATACCTTGTCTCGTGAAAGAGATCGGAGCCTGCAACGGACCAACCAGCGTTGAATTATCCTGATACTGCCCAACGAAATTCAAAATCCGTTGCATGGGCACTCTCCGCATACACTGCAACTCTAGTGCAGCGTCCTCAAAATCACAATTGAGCATGGTGGCGACGAAAGTAAAATTGGACCCGGCCTGGTCAGAGTTGAGCGTGCGCCCCACGGCCACACCACTGCTCGACACAGACGCTCTGACGATGGAGTCGTCCGGCCACGCGAAGAGATACATGTCTGCCGCAGACGCTCCGGCCGACTGGCCCCATAGCGTGATCTTGTCAGGGTCGCCGCCGAAAGCAGCGATGTTCTCGGCTACCCATTCGACAGTCATGCGTTGGTCCTGCATCGCGAAGTTCGTGCTGCCGTTGAGACCGCGGGCGTTCGGGAAGCCGAAGATGTTGACGCGGTAGTTGGTCGTGACGACGATGTGGCTTTGGGATCGATAGACCCAGTTTGCGGGAAGTTGCGTTGGGATGTTGATGCCGCCTGTGTTGTCGCCGCCGCCGGTCCAGTACAGTACGACTGGGAGTTTGGAGTCGGCAGTGGCGTTGGCGGGCGTCCAGATGGCGAGGGATAGGCAGTCTTCTGCGGAGTTTTGCGCTGCGCGTCCATCGAGGAGACTTTGTCCGTAGTTGACGATCAGGTTGCCTGTGATGTTGAGGGCCCATGCGGAAGGGATTGCTGAGATGTATTGCGGGCACGCAGGTCCGAATGTGGTTGAGTCGTAAATGGTTGAATCGTCTTCGAGTCGTTCGGGAGGGGTCCATCTCTTGTTGCCAACAGGCGGCTATGCTCGTCAGAAGAAGTGCGGTTTTGTTATGATGGTGATCGATACCTTTGCATATGGAATCCATTTGAATTGTCTGACGTCTGCGTAGGTATCATTTAGATCGCCTATGAACGTTCCAGTCCGTGTTTTGACAGTCAAATTATCCGTCCCATTGTGTTGAGAATGACTAGTAGCGCTCACGACAACGGCAAGAGCTGCAGTGATCAGACTACAGGTAAACATCTCGAAAGCCCTTTGTCGGGGAGAGGGGAAATGGGACTTACATCCTCACGCATCTTACTATATAGGCCCAGCAAGGACCCATCCTTGTCGTAAACGACGTCTGATCATTAGATGAGGGGAAGTTGCCAAACAGAAAATACCGAAGCTCTCTGGTGACGAGAGTGGAAAGCATGCTGCCGAGCTCCGCAGTGGCATTGATGACGATTTCGGACCAAAGAGAGGGCGATCCCACCCTTGGAGCTTCAAGGATCTGCAATTCTGCGATCCACAAAACCCATCGATCCTGGGAGTGCATACATAGGTGTGATATAGGCAATACCGTCTGAACGGATTGTATTCGCGTTGTGGTCACTATAATTCTTGACGGGCCACAAAGGGCGACGGCGGTCTAGGGTCAACCAGGCTACTCCTGATGATCCAAGCATGAGTCCCGAACAGGTCCCTCACCAATCGCCTTCCCGTCACGAATGTCACTCTCAGCTTTTATCTTCGCGCTCACAATCTCCCACTCAAACTCCCTCAACGCTCGCAACTCGCTACCCACAAACAAGAAGCCCATCAGCCCGTCGATAACGCCCACGCTAAGCCCCACGGAGCTGAGAAGCATGAGGATGAACGAGACATAGTTGTGTGGCGCCCACCACACTCCAATCAAACAACCTATTGAGAAGGTGAGTTGAAAGAAGAAATGGCCGATGCGGAGTTTGCGCTGGGTGCGTTCTCGCTCCATGTACTTGCGTGTCATGTCGAGAATCTGGTCGTATGTTGTCGTTGGTAAGTGCTTGATGGTGCGTTGGGTCGTAGGCTGGGATTCAGGTGTCCGTGTGATCGTCGTTTCGATCGAGAAGTGGTCGCTAAGGGAGCATTTGAGTTCCGGGTGTCGCTGTGTCATGCCAACTCTTGCGTTGGACACTTCCCAACCACTCTGGGAGTTCTGGCCTGGCGAGAAGAAAATGTAGTCGAGACGCTTGGCTCGAGGATCTTCGGTGTCCAGTTCGATGGTGGTGTCTTTGCCGTTTTCCAGGTCTTTGCGCATTGCCTTGCTCCATCGCCATGTATTCAGTTTAGAGTCGCAAGTTGCGCCAGCTTCATTTATACACCAATCCACACTCGGACAATTCGTTCCTTTATCGTCTCTACCATGACCATCCTCCCAGGCACCAAGTGCAGAATCCGGCTTCTGGATCCTCCAAATATCTTTCACTCCTCCATGCGCCTCAATGAGCCTATGCGCCAAGCTGAGCGGCAGCATATTGAAATCTCCCAACCCAAGAACAACATGCCCTCGCTCACCAGCATGTCGCATGAACTTCGCCACCTCCCACGCCTGCGCCGTGCGATGGCAGATATAACTGTCGTACGGCTCCTTCTCATACGGCGCGTGCAGATGCGTCGTAAACACCTCCGCAACATCCTTCTCGCCCTTCCCAAACCGTATCCTCGCGGTCGCAACCCCCTTACCCACAAACCAATCCCCGCGATAGAACGCCGCAGGCCGCCCGTTCAACGGATACCGGTACATGGAGCTCTCCTCAATCTCCCATTTCGACAGGATCGCCAGGCCGCCGCCGAAGATGCCAGAGTAGTAGAACTTGCCGTGGGGGAGGATGTGCTTGGTGGATTCGCGGATGGAGAGGAAGTCTTCTTGCGTCCAGCACTCTTGCAGGCCGACAATGTTGGGCGGCGGGTCGAGGGCGGCGATCTGGCGGCCGATTTCTGCGAGGCGGGCACTGCGGTGTTTGGAGATGTATTTGAGGCCCCAGCAGTTGAGGGAGAGGACACGCAGGTTGGCGGGCAGGTCGAGGATGCTGCTGGTGGGGGTTGGGAGCGAATGCACCCGAGTCGCTGTTTCGACCATGGCCAGAGGGTATGTGGATATATGTATAATGCAAGACAACCTTGGAACTCGTACTGTGTACATGTATGTGTACCAATGGCATTGAGGGGGATCATCTCATGACCCTAACCCTACCCTTCAGCCGCTCTAACCCTTCATGACATCACTCTTAAATGATCAACGCGTGCTCTACACGATCGATCCAATCGATCATTGACGACATTGATATCATCACCGCCCGTCGCGTCTCCCCATCACTTCACGCGACTCACTACGCGTCTCGAGATCGATAACTCACTTCTATAATTCTCATCTCTTCACTCGACTCTTCAGTTCAACTTCCATCGGCTCGCCACTGTAAGTTATCACATGCCAATGCTTTAAACATCGATGATCTTGCACTCGTTGCTAACCAACCAACCAGCTCCAAATCCAAATCCAAAAACTACCAATCTCAACTTACAACATAACACAACAATCAACAACTATGGCCGGTACCCGCCAATCCACCCGCAATGCTGCGCAAGCCAATTCCAGCCCGCCAGCCGCCACTGCAACCAACGGCACTAAGCGCAAAGCCGACAATGCCTCACCAACAAGCAACAAGAAGAAGCAGCAGAAGACTCTCGAGGAAGTCATTCCCGATGAGGCTAAGCGTGAGGAGGTGAAGGCTGCGATTGCGAACGAAAATGAAGATGAGAAGATGGAGGACAAGGTCGACGACGAGATCGCGCAGGAAGACCTCGAGGATGTTGCTGGTACGTTGATCCATGTTCAATGGTATGCATGATTGATCGATCACTGACGCTCATTTCAGCGGAAGCTACGAAGGCGGAAGAGAATGGCAATGGCCCTGATGAGAATGGCCAGGAAGACCAGAAGCCGAACGCTTTTGACAAGATCCAGGCGGACGAGAATGACGAGGGAAAGACAGGCGCGAAGGTGATCATGCATGACCTCGATCTCTACCGTTACGAGTTGCTGACTCGTCAAGAACCAGACCGACGCGAATGAGAGCAACGGCAACGCATCGAAAGACGAGACCAACGAGACCAACGGTAACACCCAGAATGATACCGCCGCCCACGCCGTCGAAGAAGACAAATCCCGCGAAGCAGCCCAGCCCTCCAACATCCTCGAAAAAGGAATCATTTACTTCTTCACCCGCGGCCGCGTCGGCACCGACAACCCCGACAGCGTGCAAGACCTCCAACGCAGCTTCATGGTCATGCGACCCCTCCCCTCCGGCGCCAAACTCACCGACGGCGCCGTCCAAGAACTCCAGAACCTCCGCCTTCTCGCCCTGCCCAAGAAAGTTTGGCCCAAGAGCGGCGCCGACAAATTCATGTCCTTCGTCGAAAAAGCAGGCACCACCATGGCCGAGCTGAAAGACTCCTTCTTCGCAGGCTCGGAGTACTCCACCAAGACTACGGGAACCAACCACACGCCCAACGTGACGCTCGTCGGCGAAGGCGTCTACGCGTTCACCAACACCGGCGGCGGCCAGGGCACCGCGCATTTGGCTTACCTGCTCACAGTACCTTCAGACCTAGGCGAAGTGCAGCAGGACATCGGCCTGAAAGAAAAGGGCAGCTTTGTCATCAGCCTCAAGAACCCAGAATCTCGTGGCCCGGCGAACGCTTCGCTGCCGCAGAAGCCAGACTGGCCGGCGGAGTTCGTCGAGGAGTTCGGCGGGCGCGGGTGGATGCCGGCGGAGCCTAAGCACCTCGACTATGCGAACGCGCAGATTTTGATGATTGGCGAGGACTTTGAGAAGAGTGATAATCTGGAGGCGAAGCCGAAGGATGAGAAGGATGATGGGAAAGAGGTTCCGCAGGAGGAGTTGGAGAAGCTCGAGGGGGAGGATGAGCAGAGGTTTGAGCACATGAAGGGTGAGTTTGCATCGAAGCTTGAGAGTTTTGTTGAATCAGTGAGCTAACATATCGTAGGTGACGACTCTGTCTTTGACGACCTTGGGATCTCGAAGAAGGATTATGGCATTACTACCACGTGGTAGATGTTAATGGTTTGTGGTTCCATGGGGTTATCTTGCTTGGCTTGGCATTTGATGGAAGACATGGGAGTCTATCAGGCTCGGCTTGCTTGTGGCTCAAATGGGTACGGATGGTATTACTGGTTGGGTGTAACATAGCTAGTCAAAAGCTGCTGCTTCCAAAAGTGGCAAGCGAGGTAATAGGGGATAATGATGTGTATTTATAGCTCAACGACTTCAACTCATTATTGGCTTCCAGGTCTTGACGTCCTTGACTCAAGTGTGTTTCTTGGGCGGCGACAAATCAAATCCCAGTATCGATATCGTGGCGGTTCGCATCTGATCAGTTCGTGATTTCTTAGACTAGCTTGGGCTGCAAGACACGCTCCGCTCGTGGGAAATGTCAGATTCTGAGAGCTCTGTGGGCAGCACCTTCCATATGAAATGCATGTATGTCTAAAAACTCAACAAAGCATAAGTTACA
>Ga0265797_10004763_pt1 | contig 20408 bp, 16 predicted proteins | sample P2T30metagenome_FD_192433 | JGI IMG/M metagenome (GOLD analysis project Ga0265797, IMG submission 192433) | Plant litter microbial communities from East Loma Ridge, Irvine, California - P2 T30 | ecosystem: Environmental > Terrestrial > Plant litter > Unclassified | place: USA: California...
GTGTTCGGTTGGCCAGCCGAGCACGCTGGTCCAGGCTGGGTTGACTTCGAGCCAGATGCCGTCGAGATCGGTCACGCCGAGCAAGTCGAGGCTGAGCTGCCAGATCGGCGAATGCATCGATGCGCGGCGCAATGCCGCATTGTCGGCTTGCAGCGCGCTTTCCTGCGAGCTCGATGGCAGAGGCATCAAAGAAAGGGGCATTGTCGAACGATCCTGAATAAACAGAAGGCATTATAGACGGACAAGTCTTTTCGAACCTGCCCATGCCCCGTCGTCAAGGATGTAATCGAAGAGCGGCCCGATGGCATGCAGGCCACCCAGGCGCTGCGCTCACTTGAACTCTTCGTTCAGCCAGGCTTTATAGGCGTCCATGTTTTGCGGACGTCCCAGGAAGTCCTTGACCAGCTGCGCGGCCGGCCTGGTGGCCCCCGGATCGATCACCGCCCGCCGGTATCGCGCCGATGCCGTCCCGGCCAGGGGATTCTGCTTGTCGAACTGCGCATGGAAATCGACGGCGATCACCTTGTCGAGCACATACGTGTAATAGTTGGAGGTATAGTCGACCAGATGGGTAAAGGTCGCGTACATGCGGTCGCCCTCGACGAAGGTATAGGGCATGAAGCGCTCATAGCCCCGGCGTACCATGGCATCGAGGTCGACCTGGGCCGCCGGCCGGTCATGTGTCTCCAGCGACAAGGTCGAATAGAACAGTTGCGCCTGCGCCCCGTCGCCACGCCCGTAGGCGCCGGCCGCGTTCATGCGCGCAACCAGGTCCTGCGGGATCACGGCGCCCGTCTGGTAATGTTTTGCAAAACGCGAGAGCACGCTGTAGCTGCGGAAGAATTGCTCGAGCATGTGGGAGGGTGCTTCGGGAAAATCGCCCTCGACGTTGAAGCCGCCCTGTTGCGACCAGCGGTTCTGGCCGCCGAGCACATGGTGCATCAGATGGCCGAATTCATGGAAGAAGACCACGACCTCGCTGTGCAGCATCAGGCCGGGATCGGAGGGGATGCCGCCAGAGAAATTACAGACGAGCAGCCCCTCGGGGAGCTGCTTGCCGCGGATGCCGGGCACCACCGGCAGGCTGGAGAACCATTTGTCCTTGCCCTCGCGCGGGTGCATGTCGAGATAGATGCGGCCGACCTTCCTGGCGCCGTCGATGACGTCGTACACGGTGACGGACGGATGCCACACCTGCGCATCCTTGACCACCTTGAACTGGACATGGAAGATTTTCGCGGCCGTGTCGAGGATGCCCGCCTCACTTGGCGACGTCGCGCGAGGCGGCGTCGACTTCGTCGAGCAGTTTGTGCACAGCTGCCGCGCTGCCGGTCATCAGATCGGCCGTACTGAGATCGGCATAACTGGAAAAGCCCAGCAGGCCGGCCAGTTGCTGGCGCGTGGCCAGCAGGTCGAGCAAGACCTGCTTGTTGGCCGGATAGGCGCGCGTGCCATAGGCGATGTACATGCGGCGGCGCAGGTCGGCGCTCTTGGCGAACGTGCCGATCGGGCCGACGTCCGGCGCGTCCGTATTCAGCGTATATAGGCCGTCGGCGCCAGGCTTGTGGCGCGCGATGAAGTCGTCCGGGAGACCATCGAGCTCTTCGCGCGTGGCCGTGTACGTCAGGGTACTGTCCTGCACGTTGCGGCTGAAGGTGAGCGACAAGGCGGCGATCTTGTCCTGCAACGCGCGGATGGTGGCGCGCGTTGCTTCGTCATGATTCACGCCCGCCAGACGATACTTGAGCAGAGCGCGCTGGAGATATTGGCGCGTGGCCGGGTCATTTGCCGGCAGCGGGACCGCGGCCAGGGCATCGTAGACCTTGCGGTTCAGGCTCAGCGCCGTCCGCGCGCCGGCCACCTTCTGGTTCAAGGCCTGGGCCTTGTCGCGCAGTTGTGCGGTATTGCCGAGGGCGAACATCAGATAGGCTTCGTTACCGGCCAGGTCCAGCTGGTTTTGCGCTTCGTCGAAGGCTTGCAGCGTGTTGGCGACGGTGCGCGGTCCTTTTACGGCCAGGAGCTTGTTGACGCTGGCCTGCTCGGCTGCCAGGCGCTCGTCAACCCATTGTTCCAACTTGGCAGGATCGTCGCCGCCGGCGATCCAGACGTGCAGCGGGTCGGACATGGGTACGGCGGCGTGCGCGGTGGCGGCAGCGGCAGCGGCAGCGGCAGCGAGGATCGCGCACAGTATGAGCGACAATATCTTGCGATTCGGGTAATGGCGCATGGCCGACCTTGAATTTGGATCAGCGCCGAGATCGCCGTTCAAGCTCGACATCAGCAGAAGTTGCCAATTTATCATTACCCTTAAAAATAATCGATAGAATATTGTTGCCAGTACGCAGGACATGGAGACTGAGGCGCGCCACAATTTTTACAGGGCCAAGCCCCGGCCAAACGCACTCGAAAAGGACTGAAGCCTCGGCAAACTTGCGAGGCGCCGCCGCCCCCACCGCTTACGCTTGCGCGGCAGCCAGGCGGCGCGCGCTGGCGCCGCCGTTCCGGCGCGTCATGCAGGCCACCAAGACCAGACCGGTCAGCATCAGCAGCCAGTCGCTCGGCTCCGGTACATCGGCAGCGGCTACCTGGGTCAGGCTCAGCAGCGACGAGGTCGGCATGATGACGACGCCCGTGCTCGACAACGAGAAGTTCAACGCGCCGCTCGGATCGCCAATGACGATGCCGTCCGAGTCGTACAGCGCGATCGAGAAGAAGCTGTTGCTGTCGAAAGCGCTTGCAAAGTCGAGGAAGCCTTCCGAGAAATTCAGGTCGAACGCGAACGGACCGCCGACTGCAAGGAACAGATCGTTATAGGAGCCGGCGTTACCGATGGCAAAACCGTCCGGCGTCCCGCTGACCGCGCCTTGACGGTCGAGCTCGGAAAGCGGCGTGCCGGCAAAGTGAGACAGCGAGGCCGTCACAGGGGCGGCGCCGTCGATGCTGCCGGACACGAAGTCGATGTAGGCGATGTCCGTAGTGGCGGTATCGGCCACGCCGATGTGGTAAGTCGGCAGCACGGCGGCGCCGGCCGTCAGGCTCGCCGCGGCCAGGCCCAGCGCCAGCACGGCATGACGCAAATGTTTTTGAATGTTGAACATGGGATTTCCTTAGAGAGTGCCGGAGTAGATGGTTGCGTTGTAGCCGATCGAACCTTTGCTCGGGTTCGAGAAGATCACCGTGACCGTTGCGGCCTGACCCGGAGCGAACGCGCCATTCGGGAACGTGACGTACTGCGCGCCGTTATGGGTGCCCGAGGCGTTGTCGATCGAGACGCCCGCCGTCAGGCCGGCGAACTCCACGCTGACCGGGCCGCTGATCGCTGCCGCCGTCTTGTTGGTCAAGGTATAGGTCACGCTGAACTTCTGGGTCGTGCGGTTGTACACCGGGCCCACGCTGCTCACCCCGAAGCTGGCGGTGACATTGGCGATGCAGCCATGGAGCGGCGTCGACGTGTTGCGCGGTGCGACCGCCTTGACCGTGAAATCGGCGCCGTTGTTGTCGGTGTCGATGCATTCATTGGTGCGGAAGGCCGCCGTCGTCGGCGACAGCGTTGCGGTCGGCGCAGCACCCTCGGCAGGCGTTGCGCCGTTGCCGAAAGCCACCCAGTCGATCACGTTCGCGTTCGTTGGCGACGCCGACGCGGGGAGCGCGGTCGTGCCGTTGACCAGGGCCACTTTGCCGGCCGTCCCGGACATGTTGATCGTGCCGGTCGCGTCCGCCGCAGGGAGTGCGGACCCGTTGGCGCCGCCCGAAAATTCCGAGATCAGGAAATATTGCCCAGGTTGCAGTGTCTTCGCCGGCAGCGCCGTGATGTTGCTCCAGGACGTGCCTGCCGACGAGGCATATTGCACGCTCAGGCCGCTCAGGGATACCGGCGCCGAGGTCGGGTTGAAAATCTCGATGTAATCGTTTCTCAGCGCTGCACCGGCATTCCCGCCGGCGCCATAGATTTGACTGATCACGAGGTGGGCAGAACGAGGCGCGGGCGTTCCCGCGGTATTGTCGACCGAGAACGCAAAGGCACTCGAGGTGCCGATGTTGTTGGCCGCGTCGTAGGCCTTGGTCACGAGACTGTGGCTGCCTTTGGTCAGCAGTGTGGAGTCGTAGGCCAGCGTGTACGGCGCCGCCGTGCTGGAACCGGCCAGGCTGCCGTCGATATAGAACTCGACCTTGGTCACGCCGACGTTGTCGGTGGCCGTGGCGTTGAGCGCGATGCGGCCCGCGCTGCCCGTTACACTGGCGGAGACGCTGGGCGCGACTGGGTCGAAGATCGTATTGCTCGTCGTGAAGCTGACCGGGGCCGACTTGCCGATATTATTGGACGCGTCATAAGCCCAGGCTACCAGGCTGTGGCTGCCGTTCGACAGTTTGGTCGAATCGAGCGTGGCGGTATAGGGGGCCACACCGGTGCTCGCGACCAGGTTGCCGTCGACATAGAACGCGACCAGGGTCACGCCCTTGTCATCGCTGGCGCTGGCCGACAGCGTGATGTTGCCGGTGCTGCCGCTGACGCCGGCGCTGACGGTCGGGACGATCAGATCGTCGCCGCCGGCCACCTGGGTCACCCAGATCGGCGCCGACCACAGGATGTTGCCGTCGTTCTGGGTCACTTTGGCATAGTAGAAATGGTCGCCCAGGGTCGGGGTGAAAGCCTGCGATGCGCCCGTGCCGAGCACGGTGACGCTGCCATTACGGCCCGGCACGCCTTCGTAGAAAGTCACCGTCGAGGCCGACTTGCCGGTGCTGTTCGAATAGTTCGCGGTCAAGGCAAGCGAGCCGTAATTGGTGATGCGCTCGCCCATCATGTGCGTCTCGCCCACCGTCGCAGCGTTGCCCTTGCTGGTGAGGATCAGTTGCGAGGTCTTGTCCATGGTCGCGAACACGCGGCGCGCCTTGATGGCCTCGATGAAGCTGTCGTTGGTGAACGCGGTGCCGGTCGGGATCAGGACACCGGTGCGGTTGGTGTAGGACGCGCCCCAGTTGGCGCAGTGGTTATCCTGGTCGCTCGTGAACGCCACGTGGAAGCCGGCCTCGAGCGCCTTATTGCAGGCACCCTCGTAGCTGCTGCGGCCCGTCTCCGTTTCCGTCGTGTTGATCGAGAAGGCCGAGGTGTTGAGCACTTCGCACAAGGCCATCGCAGTGTCGCCGTCGGCCGTATAGCCGAGCGCCTTGCCATTGACGAGGAACTGGCCGCTGCTGGACGGATGATTGAACTGGCCGACCCAGCCGCGCCTGGCCATCAGCGTGTACAGGCCGGCGTAGTCGCCCTTGGCCGTGAACGTGTCGCCGATCAGCTCGCCGCTGCTGTTGGATTCCCATTCCAGCAATTCCGGCGTGTTGAAGATGTTCATGTGGCCGCCGTTATTGATCACGCCCCACTCCAGGCCGTAGACGCCGAGGAAGTTCGGGTTGGCCGCATTGAAATCGGCGGCCGCCTTCAGGCCCGACTGGTACAGCGCGCGCGCCTTAACGGCGTCGGCGCCGGTGTTGGTGCCGTCGGAGCCGTCGTACATGTGGTTATGCTCGGAGGCCATCAGGAAGTCCAGGCCCTTGTTCTTCGCATAGGCGAAAGCCTCGGCAGGGCCGCCGCCGGTGCCGGACTGGGGATTCTGTGCGCCCGAGCAACTGGCCAAATTGCCGCCGCCGTCGCTGTGGTTGGTCTGGCTGTGCAGGTTGCCGAAGTAGACCGTGTAGGCCGGCTGCGTGGTGGCCACGGCCGTTGCCACGGCGGCGCGCAAGCGCGACTGCGGGCTCGGCTTGGGCAGGGGCGCGGCGACCGTCGCGGCGTTGGGGGTGACGGCCACTGACGGTTCGCCGACGACGATATCCCACTTCTGTTCTTCGGCGTCATCGGCGGCCGCGAGGACGGCGTCGATACCCTCGGTGCTCGTGTCGGGGCCCTCGTCGGTTGTCGGCCTGGCCACGGCGACCATGCGCACCGTGTAGACGCCATCGGCCAGGCTCGGATCGGCGCTGCGCGCGGCCCAGTCGACATTGACCTTGCGCGGCGCGCCGCTCAAGCGTTCAATACCCTGCCAGCGCTGCACGGTGTTGCCCCGCGCGTCCAGCAATTCGAGGTGCCAGAAGACGTCCTGGGCGCTTTCAACGAAGGGATAGGAAAAATCGAGGGTGAAACTGCGGCTGCCCTGGGTGTCGCCTGCGTACGGTGCGTACAGCGTGGCTTCGAATTCGCGATGATCCTGCTTGAGATCCTGCGCCAAAGCACCGAAATTAATTGCCGCCAATGCCATCGCGAGCAGTGCGCGACGTGGCAGACCTTGCCTGCGAACCTGATTCTTGCCGTTCATAAGTGAGCCTTCGTTGATATTGCTTGTGGAAATTTTTCGCAGTTATGCAATATGCATTGATAAATGTAATAAAGCAATTGCAAATTTTCCACGAATATCAACGACGGCCCGACAGGCTTGCAGTTTTTCCCTCTGAAAAGATGAAGCGTTATAGCTAATTGAACTTAAAAGAAATTTGCGACGCGTTGCAAAATTTTCACATGCGATGATCTCGAAGCTGCACAAGGGGCTCGGCAAGCGCGATCTCCGGTCCCGCATCCTCTGGGCACGCACTGCTGTCACCTGCTCACTGCTTCGTATTGCTCACAAACGCAATCCGCTTACCATCCGGCGACCAGCTCGGCACGTTGAAACTTCCCTGCCCCCCGTACAAGTAGGCGATCACCTTCGGCTCGCCGCCTTCGACCGGCATCTCGCGCAGGTACACGTGGCGGTAGAACGGGTGGTCGTAGGGATCGACATCGTCCATGAAGGTGATGAACACGATCTTCTTCCCGTCCGGCGACACGTGCGGGAACCAGTTGTTGTAACGGTCGAAGGTCAGCTGGACGGGGTTGGCATTGGGTCTCCGTGGTGATGTTCAGTTTTTATGGAAAGCTCGGCAATCGTAGAAGGAATTCGGCAATGTGGATGCCGCTTGCCGATTTCATTACAAACTCATCCGATTTCCTGACATTTTCGCGCCTCGGCCGGCGCTAGAATGTTCCCGGCCTGCCACAACGACGATAACGCGAGGAGACACATGAGCAGCGAGACCAGGACCTATTCCCGCAGACGATTCCTCGGACAGGCAGGCGGCGCCCTGCTGGCGTCCGCCCTGCCCTATGCCGCGCTCGCGCAAAATCGCTCCGTGAACGACCGGATCCAGGTCGCCGCGATCGGCATGGGCATCATGGGTTTTAATAATTGCAGCACGACGGTCAAGGTGCCCGGCGTGAAACTGGTCGCGGCCTGCGACCTCTACACGGGACACCTGAAACGCGCGAAGGAAGTCTACGGCAACGACCTGGTGACGACCCCGCACTTCGAAGACATCCTCGACAACAAATCGATCGATGCGGTCATCATTTCGACGACCGACCATTGGCACGACAAAATCGCCATCGCAGCCATGAAGAAGGGCAAGGCCGTGTATTGCGAGAAGCCGATGGTGCACCGGCTGGAACAAGGCCTGCCGATGGTCGCGGCCCAACACCAGACGGGCGCCATCTGCCAGGTCGGCAGCCAGCGCGTCAGCTCGGCCACCTATTTGAAAGCGAAGGAATTGTACGAGGCGGGTGCCATCGGCCAGCTGGTCATGGCGGAAGCATTCTGGGACCGCCAATCGGCAAGCGGCGCCTGGCAATACTCGATCCCGCGCGACGCATCACCGCAGACGATCGATTGGAATCGCTTCCTCGGCGACGCGCCGCGCCGCGCGTTCGACGCCGAACGCTTTTTCCACTGGCGAAACTACCAGGATTACGGCACCGGCATCGCCGGCGACCTCTTCGTGCACCTGTTCTCGGGCCTGCACCTGATTACCGGCTCGCTCGGACCGACACGCATCTACACGTCCGGCGGCACGCGCTACTGGAAGGATGGACGCGACGTGCCGGACGTGATGGCCGGCGTTTACGACTATCCGGCGACCGCTCAATCCGGCCCCTTCAACCTGCAGGTGCGCGTGAATTTCATCGATGGCGGCGGTGGCGGCGAACAGATTGCGCTGGTCGGCACCGAGGGAAAGATGATCGTGCGCGGCAATTCGGTCGAGGTCCTGCGCAGCAAGATGGCGCAGGCGCCGGGCTTCGGCAGCTGGGACAGCTACAACACCTTCGACAAGCAGAACCAGGAAGACTTCAAGGCCTGGTACGAGCAGCACTACGCCGGCCAGACATCGAAGAACGAGACCAGCCGTTCGGAATGGAAGGCGCCGGCCGGCTACAGCGACCATCTCGACCACCACGCCAATTTCTACAATGCGATCCGCACCGGCGGCAAGGTGAAGGAGGATGCGGCCTTCGGTTTCCGCGCGGCCGCCGCAGGGCTGGCGTCGAACAAGAGCCTGTTCGAGCAGAAGATCGTGTTATGGGATCCGGTGAATATGAAGCTGGCGGGTTGACGACACCACGGCGTCGGAAGCGCGGCGTCGATTCCGGCACGCGCACCACGCCCGGTGCGCCGCGCACCACTGCCCGGATGCGCTACTGATTGGCCGTCTCCAGCTCCCGCACCCACACATTCCTGAAGCTGACCGGATGCCTGTGGTCCTGCAGCTTGATCGGCGCACGCCCGTGCTTCGTGTACGACGGCTTGCCGATGTACACGGTCTCGCCGCGCAGCGCCACGTGATTCTGTACCAGCACGCCGTTGTGCAGCACCGTCACGTACGCGGGTGACGCCAGCGCGCCGTCGCCGGCAAAACGCGGCGCCGTCCAGATCACGTCGTACGTCTGCCATTCCCCGACGCCCGCGCACGCGTTCACCAGCGGGATCGACTGCTTGTAGATGCTGGCCGCCTGTCCGTTCACGTAGGTCTTGTTGTTCACGCAGTCCAGGATCTGGAGTTCGTAGCCGCGGTCGTCCGCTCCGGTGGAGGCAAGGAACAAACCGCTGTTGCCGCGGTCCTGGCCCGTACCCTTGATGTCGGCCGGGATGCGCCATTCCAGGTGCAACTGGTAATCACCGAACTGGCGGCGGGTCTGGATGTTGCCGCTGCCAGGGCGAACGCTGAAGACGCCGTTGGCGACGTTCCAGGGAGCGGGTTTGTCGGGCATGGCGGTCGACACCCACTCGTTCAGGCTGGCGCCGTCGAACAGTAGCACCGCATCCGACGGCGCGTGCGTGGCCGTGGCCGGGGTCACACGCGTCGGTTCCGGGCTCCAGACTTCGGTCTCCTCTGGTTTGGTTTGTGCTTGAGCAGCGATGGAACACAGCAACATGGCCAACAGGCCGGCTGTGCGGGCTCGATAGGTGAAGGTCATGCGCAAGTTTCCTTTTTTTGAAATTCATTGCAACATGATATAAGTATTGCTTGTTACATCGATCAACCATCCGTACGAGTTCGTTTTCGTCAAGTCCAGTGTCTGTAAGACTCGTGGCGATTCATGGACAAGAACCACAATTTACGCCACATGAAGTCGCCGGAGCGGGGCCGACGCCCGGTAATGGCTGGCATGTACTCCAGCCAGTCGGTTCACGACTCCGGCGACGGATCGGCCCGGTCCAGGTCTTTCCCGCCATCGAGTACCACGGCCGCGCGCTGCACGCCCATGCTATCCGACAGCGAGCAGTGGTCTTCCTCGTCGGCCTGTGGTGGATCGAGCATGTCGGCAAGCATCGCGCGCAACTCCGGCGTATCCCAAGGTTGGCCACTGCGATGCCTGACATGGATGTAATGCCTGATTTCGCTCTCTTGCCCTGGGGTTAATGGCAAGCCGCGAAATGTGTCTGCAGGTTCGGACGCTATCATGATTTTTCCCCGGTTCCGCGGCAAGAATCCTGACACTACGCGCATTCCCTGAACGGGGGCGCACGGCAACCGGTGACGAAAAACGCTGGTTCCTCGTTTATGCAGCGCGTATGATGGACTGTAACGCTGGATGACGCGACTGCAAGACGTCATCCTGACGCGTCGCCCCGGCGTGTTGACATAGGGGAGCAATGCAAATCAAACAGCGCCAGCGGCGCAGCGACGAGCCAACAGCCGATGCCGTGGCGCGCGGACTGAACATCCTTGCAGTGCGTAATGCCGAAGTCGCGAGGGGCTACATGCGGTACAAGAATGTGCCGGACCATGTCGTGGAACGCGTCCTCGACCATCCGGCGCAACGCCGCCGGGAAAACGCCCGGCAATCGGTATCGGAAGCGATCACCCCATCGTCGCCGCACGATCAATGACACGCGGCCGCGGTCCAACCGCAAGCGGAGAGCTGTCAATGACACATAATACCGAACCGGACACGGAAGTAAGGCAATTACGGGCCTTGCTTGCCATGTCGCGCGAACTGATGCAGGCCGACGAGCCATCCGCGGTGCTGGTGCTGACGGGACGGGCCCTCGCCGGTGTGGCCCATATCGACCGCGCCTTGCTGCTGGTCCGCGGCGAGGTGGACGAGACTGTCAGCTTCGACAGCATGGGAAGGCTGCGGCAAGCACCATGCAGCCACGATTGGTATCGCATGGCGCTGGAACGACTGGATAGCGGCACTGGCGGCGCCACCACGACAGACCCGCGCACGATGCTGGTCGGCGTACCGACCCGGCATGCCATGGCCGCGCTGGCTGCCGGCTGGACAGACGATGCCACGTCCGACACACACGACGGGCGCCGCCGCCTGCTCGGGACGATTCTCGAATTGTCTGTCGCAGCGCTTGACAGGCTCTCGTCCCGCAGCTCGCTCGAGAACCTGGTATCGACCCAGTACAAGCAAATGGCCGACACGGCCGACGCACATGCCAACGAACTGGCGCGCCGCGACGAGGCCGACGATGCGACGCGCGCAATGGCCCTGACCGATGTCCTGACCGGCCTGAACAACCAGCGCGGCTTCTATGTCCAGGCCGAGCACATGTTCCGCCTCGCCCGGCGCAGGCATGCCGCCTGCACGGTACTCCATGCCGACATCGACGGACTGAGGCTGGTAAATGAACAGCTCGGCCACGAGGCCGGCGACCGGTTGATCCAGGACATCGCTGCCGTGTTCCGCGCGTCCACGCGCGAGAGCGATGTACTGGCGCACTTCGGCGGCAATGTATTCGTTGCCTTCGTCCTCGACGACGCGCATCCGCGCGTCATACTGGCCAGGCTGCTGGACAACCTGCACGCGTTCAACCTGATGCAGGATCGCGCCTACCGTCTCTCCGTCAGCGCCGGTGCCGTGCGATGCGACACGGGCAGTGCCACATCGCTTGTCGACTATGTGCAGTGGGCCGACCGGGAAATATACCTGCACGAGCGCAGCTGCCTGCATTAGTGCACGGCAGTGCTTAAGCCCGGCGATGCGTCCAGGATCATGCGCAGCGGTTTGCATCATGCGTATGGGCAGGGCAAGTAACAACGAGCGGAGACAGCATGCCATATCGCGTCCTCATTCTCTCCTGCAGCATGGACGACGTCCGCGCGCTGGAGCATGCCCTGGGTAATGCACATGACGGCCCCTTCGACGTCGAGCATGCCGCCACGCTGATGGAAGGCATGCAGCGCATGCGCAGCGGCGGCGTGGATGCCATTCTGATGGATCTGGAGCTGCCGGACAGCAAGGGCCTGGCTGGTTTCGATCAACTGGCCGCGGCCGCACGCCACATGCCGATCCTGACGCTATGCGGACTCGATGACGAAGCCGACGCCGTGGAAGCGGTCCAGCGCGGCGCGCAGGGATGGTTGTCCAAGGGCTTCTTCGACACCGCCCTCGTGCCGCAAGCGCTGCGCAACGTCATCGAACGCATGAAGGTGGAGCGCGGCTTGTACGTTGCCCAGGCACGTGCGGAAATCACCCTGAACTCGATCGGCGATGCCGTCATCTCGGTCGACATGGCCGGCCGGGTGGATTACCTGAATATCGCAGCCGAACTGGTCACCGGCTGGCCTCGCGAGGAGGCGCGCGGGCGGCCTGTCGCAGACGTGCTCCGGCTCGTGGACGGCGTGAGCGGACGCGCGATTACCAGCCCCGTCGAGCATATCCTGGACAGCGACCAGGCCTCGAACCTGATTGGCGATGCCATCCTTGTTTCGCGCGATGGCCGGCGCATCCCGATCGAAGATTCCGCTAGCCCCATCCACGATTGCGACCGGCAGCTGGTCGGCGCGGTGATGGTATTCCGCGACATTTCCGACACCGTTGCGTTGACATCGAAAATACGCCACCTGGCGCAGCATGACTTCCTCACCAACCTGCCCAATCGCTCCCTCCTGAACGATCGCATCACCCAGGCGATTGCCCTCTCCAGGCGCAGCGACATCCACCCTGTGCTGTTGTTCCTTGACTTGGATAAATTTAAACATATCAACGATTCCCTTGGGCACGCCGTTGGCGACCAGTTGCTGCAAGCCGTCTCGGAACGCCTGGTGCACTGCGTGCGGACGTCCGACACCGTCAGCCGTCACGGCGGCGACGAGTTCGTCATCTTGCTGGCTAACGAAAGGCGCCCGGGAGACGCTGCGCACGCTGCGGAAAAAATCCTGACGGCGCTGTCATCGCCCTTTCGGATCGGCGGCCAGGAGCTGCATACCTCGACCAGCATCGGCATCAGCGCTTATCCGCACGATGGCATCGACGCCGCCGCCCTGATCAAGAACGCCGACACCGCGATGTACCACGCCAAGGAACTCGGGCGCAATAATTACCAGTTCTTCCGCCAGAACATGAACACGCGCGCCGTCGAACGGCAGCTCGTCGAAACCAATTTACGCCGGGCGCTCGAACGCGGCGAATTCATCCTGCATTACCAGCCCAAGGTGGCCCTGCAAACCGACCGCATTACCGGCGTCGAAGCCCTGCTGCGCTGGGAGCACCCGGAATGGGGGCTGGTCATGCCCGAGCGTTTCATCACGATTGCCGAAGAATGCGGCCTGATCGTTCCGCTCGGACGATGGGTATTGGGCGAAGCCTGCGCGCAACTGGTTCGCTGGCGCGATAGCGGCATGCCGGACGTGTCGGTCGCGGTGAATATTTCTGCACTGGAGTTTCGCCATCGGGACTTTTTCATGCATGCACTTGCGATCTTCCATGCGACCGGTGTGGACCGGACCCGTGTACAGCTCGAGTTGACCGAGAGCGTATTGATGCACGATGTCGCTGCAAGCGCCGACCTGCTGGGCAAATTCAAGGCGATGGGCGTGCAGATTGCCGTGGACGACTTTGGCACGGGCTACTCAAGCCTGAGTTATCTGAACCAGTTCCCGATCGACATGCTCAAGATCGACCAGTCATTCGTCAAGGCGATCGATGCGGTGGCGGGAGGCAACGGGGCGATCGTCAGCGCCGTGATCGACATGGGCAGAAATCTGCGCCAGCGTGTGGTCGCCGAGGGTATCGAGAATGAAGAGCAGCTCGCTTTTCTCAAAGATCACCAATGCGGCGAGGGGCAGGGTTTCCTGTTCAGCCAGCCGGTTGACGCGACGCAGATGGGCGCATTGCTCCACAACGGCAGGTGTTCCTGACCCCTCAGTACCGGGCGCCCCGTCAAACGCTCGGGGACGCGAGTCCTGCCTCGTGCCGCGCATAATCGAGGGCGGCGGACAGCAGGTCGTAGCGATACGGACCATAGAAATAGTAGCCGCGCTCGAAGACGATACCGTGCACTCCCATCTGCAGCCGCTCTTCCGGTGTCGGCGCGGGCCAAGGCTTCCAGTTGCGCGGCGTGGATTCCTCGCGAAAGCCGGGCCTGGCCCGCTCTAGCGCGGCATACCGGAGCGCGTCGGCAAGACGGTCGTAACTGTACTGCGCATAGTGGTAGGCGCGGCCATCGAACGAGATACCAAAAGCTGCCGCCTCGGGCGGCAGAACGGGTGATGAATCCATACGGATGTCCTCGCGTTGGTTTGAAGGGTAAGGCATGATCATCCGGGCAACGCGAAGCTTGCACGATATCGGCTGGGCGCTTCCGGCGACAGCGCCCAGTAGATCGTCGGCGCTCGCGCTCGTCATGATGCGCTGCCCGGTACCCAGTGTCTGTTCAAGCATGGTTTCACCGAGCTTGATGTTGGCATCACAGGCCCTCTGGAAGGTCCCCAGCAAGGAGCCGCAAAATTGTTGAGGAAGACAAGCTGCGAACCGAAGTAGGATTGAAGAACCGGATTGGACCGAGAAAATGGATACATGGCGTACCTCTTCAGTGTTGGATGGCAGGATCTTCAGTCGCCTGGAAGCGACTCATGGCGTGCTCGGCCGCCCGAGCGTCGATGCCCCAGCCAGCGTGCACGCGAAAACAGTCATTGTGCGCTTGTCGACACGCGCCTGCTACGAGATCGTAAAAATATTCACGCCCGATAAACGTTGGCAACCTTTGAACTACCGCCCGCACTGCGCACCGGTCATCAAGTAGGATGGCGGCCTGCGCATGCAGTGGTGTTATGCATTTTCGGGAACGGTGACCCATGTATTACGGCGAACGCTTCAACAGCATCACCCACACGGTTGGCGCTTGCCTGGCGGCGGCCGGCGGTACGGTCCTGATCACGGTCGCGGCGCACGGCGGTGATCCATGGAAAATTACGAGCTTCAGCATCTACGCAGCGATGCTGCTGGCCCTGTATCTCACATCGAGCCTGTATCACGGCGTGCGCGGCCCGGCCAAGGACGTACTGCGCAAGCTGGACCATTGCGCCATCTACCTCCTGATCGCCGGCACTTATACGCCGTTCACCCTGGTGACGCTACGCGGCGTCTGGGGCTGGTCGATGTTCGGTGTCGTGTGGTTGCTGGCGCTGCTGGGCATTGCCCAGGAAGTCTGGTACGCAAAAGGCGCGCGTGGGCTGTCCCTTGTCATATATATGATGATGGGCTGGCTTGCGGCGATCGGCATCCAGCCCCTGAGCAAGGCGCTGGGATGGGATGGATTCGCTTGGCTAGCGGGGGGCGGCCTGTTGTACACGGCCGGCATCGTTTTCTATGCCAACGACCATAAGGTGCGACATGGCCACGGTATCTGGCATGTATTTGTCCTTGGCGGCAGCGTCTGCCATTACGTCGCGGTCTTGTTCTACGTCGCCTGACCGGGGACACGCCAAAAAAGGCCCCGCAGGGCCAGGGTGAATCGTGACGATCAGCGCGGCGAGGACGACTGCTTGTTACCGGCCTTGGGGTTACCGCCTTGTACGTTGCCAGAGCCCTTGGTCGAAACAGCTTGGCCATCGATTTTCGCGTCGGCGCCGCTTTGCAGGTTACCCTGATACTGGGCAGCGGCCTTTGTGCCGCGCTCGGCATCCTTCGTGAACGCGTCGCGCGACATCTTGATGGCATCCTCTCGTTGACGCAAGCCCTTGGCGGTTTCTTCCGCCGCAGTGCGGCTCACGTCGTCAACCAACGCGCGCGCGGTACGGGAGGTTTCCTGCACATGTTGCTCCGTTACGCGGCTCAGGTCGACCTGGGTGGCCGCGGCGAGCTGCGACAATTGTTGCTGATATTCACGCAGCTTGTCGGTGCCAGGCTGGGCGCGGGCCGCCGCTGCCGACAGAGCGTCGCTCGGACGCTCGGCGGTCAGCATGCGCTGGGCGGTGCCAGCGGCTTCCTCAAGCAGAGTCTGGCCCAACTGTATGTTCAGCTGGAACACCTGCTGGAAAGAGCGTGACATGGTTTGCGCTAGCTCGTTAAAGAATGCGGCTTGGGCATCGATATGTGACCGCACGGCGGGATTGATAGATTGGGGGTATGGATACATGAAGTACCTTTAATGAGAATGGCAAGACTGGAACATCCTGGCACGCTGGACGAAGTCGGTTAAAGTGTCCGGCGGGAATGGCAGAACAGCTGCTGCTGTCTGGAGGAGAACGATCGTTGAAGATCGCGTATCACCAGCACACTATGCGCGCTTTTTCGCGTATGTGCGCTTAATCTGCAGATGTATTTTCGCGTGGTGGCAGGCGGCAATTGTGCGCATGAGAACGTTTTGATGGGCGTCGGGCCGAATCATCCTTCGATATTTGCGCCTTGAATCCAAGGTGTCTACCGCATTTTCGTGCGGCGCGGAATTGCTTTACCCCATTCAAGGCGCGACTGACGCGTCGTGCTAGCATCCCTGTTGATTAAGGAGAATGCTGTGCAAAACGACCAAAAGCACTTGCTGTTCGTTCGACTTAAGCCCACTACCAAAACCCGCATGGTCGGCTGTCGTACAGCCGGGATGAGCTTTCGCGGATTTATCGGTCACTCAAATACAGGTTTGACGGATGATCCTTTATATCGCGAACTGGCTTGCGATACGCTGTGCACCACCGCAAGCGCCGCGATGCAAACCGCCCACGATCTCGCACATACCCTGGCCTGAAGTATGGGTATTGCGGTGCAGAAGCGTTGCACTGAGCCACGACCTTTGCAACGTTCGGGACCGAATCTGCCGACGGGCGTCAACCGAAACTCACGCCCCCTGGCCGCGCCACGCGTCTGCTTCGCGTAGCCGCCTGCGGGCCACGCACGTCCGATTGAAAACACGACGCGGCGGCGCTTTCCGTTCGCTGGATCCGGATGTTCTGACCGCAATGTGTTCCGAAGATCGGTCGACATGACCGATCTGGCATGCCGAATAGCCGGACAATTTTACGAACCGTTTTTACGACAGTTGGAGGTACTGTGCGCACCATGCCCTCTCTTGATTACAAGGGTTTCGCCGTAGCCGTCAACGCTCTGCCAGCCGCGGAAAACCGCTACTACAGATTTTTTGCAATCCACCGCCATGTAGCGAACAGCCTGCCCCTCCAGGCGCCCGCGGCCTGGCAGCAGAGGATCGAAGATGGCGTGATTTGCGACACCACCGAACTGGCATATCAAGACGCGCGTGATCGCGCTCGAAACTGGATCGACGCGCACCTTGTCAGGGAGGCGGAACACAGCGACATCGGCACATATTCAGCCTCGCCACCTGGTCGCTCACGATCTACTGCAGAAAGATAACCATGCACGCCCCCATCGCATTGCCCACTACCGACCTGAACAATTTTCGTCTTGCTTATAGGGCTTGGAAAAGAGCTATCGATGAATACGATTCCCGACTACAGCAGATTTGCGATGGTCGCGAAATTGCGGGCGTGGATCTTCAGCGCTTTGTCAGGGACATCCAGATCAAACACGCTCGCTTCGTCGAATGTTCGCAGCAAATTTGCCGTTCGAAATGATATTGCGTTTCCGGAAGGATGGGCGCGCCATCGCGAAGAATGTGAATCGCCGTGAGTTTCATCGACACCTTCGAGCCATAAGTACGTGCAGCAACTCACCGTCTAAAACCCGAGAAATCACAAATCGGGCGTCTCGTAGCAGAGCACAATCCCAACAGCATAAGAACATGACGAAGCTTCGCAATGGAACTGGCGGCACCCGGAAAACAAAGGAGCATTCCCCTGACTAAGCTCAAGCGAAAGAGATGATATGAAGATAGGATGGAGGCGAGGACGGGAGTCGAACCCGTCTACACGGCTTTGCAGGCCGTTTTGGCCTTTAGGAATCAAGGAGTTAGGCGAGCACCACAATTTTGCACCACATGAGTTCCCCTAATCGCGCTTCCTCGGCAGGGTTGAAAGAAACTTAGCAAGTGCGCTCTTCCGCCCGGGCCGGCCACGGTTCGAACTGAAAAGGACGCGCATGAAGCAAAGGCATCAAGTCGATGCCTTTGCGGGCACCTGATCGATGCCCTTACTTCTGCTTAGAAGGTGTGACGCAGGCCCAGGTTGTAGGCGGTGCTGCCGGTACCCGATTCGGTGTTGTTACCCACGGTATAGCCGGCGCCATTGTGGTTCCAGATGTGGCCGTACGCTACATACAGGCCCGAGCGCTTGGACAAGTTGTACAGGTAGCCGATGCCGATCTCGCTGGCGTCCTGGTTAAAGCTCGTCCGGTCGTCCTTGTGCTGGACCGAGAACATCAGCGAGCCGGCGCCGATCGGCGCCTTGAAGCCCAGGATGTAATCGCGCCCGTCGGTCGAGGCGGTCGGCTTCACGCCGCCGTAGGGATTGTTGGTGTTCCACAGCGGTGCGCTGTTGAAGCCCTTGTCCACCTCGAAGCCAGCATACACTTGCACGACCTTGAAGTTGTAGTTACCGCCGAACAGATAATTGCGGCCCAGGTTGTGGTTCACGCCGGTGGCCACCACATCTGTGTTCTTGCTGTTGTATATCAGGCGCAGAGCGAGCGGACCTTGCGTGTAATTGATCCCTCCACCGAACTGGCGCCCGGCCGACAGCACCGACTGCTCGCCGGCGCTGTAGAAAAGGTCGACGTTTACGCCGCTCAGCTTTGGCGAGGAGTACGTCACGCTGTTGCTGACGCGGACGTTGGTGCCGTTGTCCGGCAACAGGTTCTTCGAGGTCCCGGCAAAACCGGTGCCGAACGGGTCGATGGCTTGCACCAGCGCCAGGTGGTATGGCGTGTACTGGCGGCCGAGGGCGAGCGAACCGGCATTGGTCTTGATCCCAACAAAGGCCTGGCGGTTGAAGATGGTATTGGTGGCGTCGAGCTCGCCGGTGTCGATCTTGGCGCCGGTCTCCAGGGTGAAGAAGGCCTGCATGCCGTCACCGAGGTCTTCGGTGCCGCGGAAGCCGATGCGCGAAGCCGAAGCGGCGCCGCTCGTCACCTTGGTCATGCTGTTGGTGCCACCGCTTTCGCCGACGATGGCGGCATCGGCGATGCCGTAGATGGTGACGTTGCTCTGCGCCAGGGCGGCGTTTGTACCGAGCATGAGAACTGCGTAGGCGATCAAACGTTTATTCATGTGTCTCCTTTCTTATCGGGACGATTCCCGCTTCGTTATCGAGATACAGCTATGCAGACACAAGACGAGTGCATCCGCACTCGCCTTGGTCGTTTTCAATCAATCGTGCTGAACAACTGACGAAACTTGATTCCGCTTCTTTGTCGAAGTGACTGCCTGGCCTTTGAATGCGAGGCGGTTATTCGACTGTGCGGGACTGGCCGCTCGCGATGTCACCGACCAACACGGCTGTCATGTTGACGATGCGGCGGACGGTCGCTGATGGCGTGAGAACCTGGACCGGTTTGGCTGCACCCAGCAGAATTGGACCGATGGCAACGTTGTTACCCGCTGCGACTTTCAACAGGTTGTAAGAGATGTTTGCCGAGTCGATATCCGGGAGTACCAGCAGGTTTGCGTCGCCTTCGAGCGTCGACGCCGGCAGATATTTGCGTCGCAGTGCTGCGTCGAGCGCGACATCGCCGTGCATCTCCCCGTCCAGTTCAAGCTCGGGAGCGCGGCGACGCAGAATGTCGAGCACCTCACGCATTTTCTGAGCCGAAGGCGCGTCACTGGTTCCAAAATTGGAGTGCGACAGCAAGGCGACCTTCGGGACGATGCCGAACCGGCGTACTTCCTCGGCCGCAAGCAGGGTGATCTCGGCAAGTTCGGCCGCGCTCGGGTTGACGTTCACGTGCGTGTCGGCGATGAAGAGTTGCCGGCCTGGCAGGATCAGCGCATTCATTGCCGCGTAGACATTGGAGCCGTCCTTCTTGCCGATGACCTGGTCGATGAAATGCAGGTGAAGATGCGTCGTACTGATCATCCCGCACATCAGTCCATCGGCTTCGCCTTTACGCACCATCATCGCCCCGATCAGGGTCGTGCGCCGGCGCATTTCGAGCTTCGCCATCTGCTCGGTAATGCCGCGTCGGCACATGAGGTCCCGGTAGGTCGTCCAATAGTCCCGGTAGCGAGGATCGCGGTCGGTATCGACGATCGTGTAGTCCCGCTCTCTGGTCAGTCGCAGGCCGAGCTTGGCAATGCGCTGTTCGATGACCGCCGACCGTCCAACGAGAATAGGCTGAGCGATGCGTTCGTCGACAACGATCTGCACGGCGCGCAGGACTCGCTCTTCCTCACCTTCGGCGAACACGATGCGCTTCCTGTCCGGGCTCGTGTCGCGCGCCGACTGGAACACTGGCCGCATCATGCTGCCGCTGTGATAAACGAACTGCTGCAGATGCTGCGCATATGCTTCCAGATCGTCCAGGGGACGTGTCGCCACGCCGCTCTCCATGGCCGCCTTCGCCACTGCCGGAGCGATCTTGACGATCAGACGTGGATCGAATGGCGTGGGAATCAGGTATTTCGGACCGAACGACAGATCGCCATTGCCGTACGCTGCCGCGACGATATCGCTTTGCTCCTGCCGCGCGAGATCTGCGATCGCGTTGACGGCCGCGATTTCCATCTCGCGGGTGATTGTAGTCGCTCCCGCATCCAGCGCACCGCGGAAAATGTAGGGGAAGCACAGCACGTTGTTGACTTGGTTCGGATAGTCCGCACGACCGGTCGCCAGGATGGCATCGGGGCGTACGGCCAAGGCCTCTTCAGGCAGGATTTCCGGCGTTGGATTTGCCAGCGCCATGATCAGCGGCTGCGGCCCCATGCTCTTTACCATTTCCGGCTTCAATACCTTGCCTGCCGATAGACCGA
>Ga0265797_10004764_pt1 | contig 20402 bp, 16 predicted proteins | sample P2T30metagenome_FD_192433 | JGI IMG/M metagenome (GOLD analysis project Ga0265797, IMG submission 192433) | Plant litter microbial communities from East Loma Ridge, Irvine, California - P2 T30 | ecosystem: Environmental > Terrestrial > Plant litter > Unclassified | place: USA: California...
TTCCAGCACCAGCCGGTTACCGGGCGCGCGGCCCACGGTGCCGCCATCGGCGTCGAACATGGCCTGCAGCGGCGCTGCCGGCGGCTGGTCGCGGTAGCCCAGCACGCGCAAGATCAGTTGCATAGTGGTTTCCTAGGTTCTGCCATCGTCGGCTTCGCGCGCCACGGCAGGTGCCGAGGGTGGAATGACAGCAGCCAGTACGGCTGCATTGACCGCCGCCGACGCCGCTGGCAGCGGCAGCGGCATGACCGAGGTGGAGATCAGCGCGGGCCCGATACTCACGAAGGCCGCGCCGGCCTTGAGCGTGATATTGGCGCCAGCCTCGATCACCACATTCATGCCGGCCTTGATATGCACGGTCTGGCCGGCATGCAGCGCCGTCTTCAGGCCGCCCTTGACGACGGCGTGCATGGCCGCCTCTTGCGACAGCGAACCGCCGACCTTCTGGTGCAGGTCGCCCCCGACCCGTTCGATGCTGTCCGCGACCACGATCGCGTGGCGCTCGCCGCCGATCCAGGCCAGCGCGTCGCGCCGCACGCGCTGCTCCAGGTCGCGCCCTGCGTGCAGGTAGAACTGCTCGGCGCCCTTCTTGTCTTCCAGGCGCAGCTCGTTGAAGGCGCCGCCACCCTTCGAACTGTTCGATTTGACTGCCGAGCGCGTCTGGTTGGCCGGCAGCGCATGGGGCGGCAGGGCATCGCTGTTGTAGACGCAGCCCGTCACCAGCGGCCGGTCCGGGTCGCCCTCGAGGAAGCTGACCACCACTTCCATCCCGACGCGCGGCACGAACTGCATGCCCCAGCCCTTGCCGGCCCAGCCCTGCTGCACGCGCACCCAGCACGAACTGGCCTCGTCCGACTTGCCGTCGCGGTCCCAGTGGAACTGCACCTTGATGCGGCCGTACCTGTCGGTCCAGATTTCCTCGCCCTGCTTGCCGACCACCATAGCCGTTTGCGGGCCCTGCACCACGGGCTTCCTGGCGCTGGCCGGCGGGCGGTAGGCGTGTTCCTTGCCGATCGCTTCGAACCGGCAGCGAAAATCCATGCCCTCCCCGGCGCCGTCGGTCCGGTAGTTGTTGCCGGTGACTTCGATCTGCGCCGTCGTGACCAGGAAGGCCCGGTTCTGGTCGCTGCGCGGGTGCTCGGCCAGCGTGAACAGCGCGCCGACCGTCAGGCCGCGCGCATTGGACGCCGCCTCGATCCGTTCTCCCTGCCCGTGCAGCGCCTCGATGCGGGCGCGCGCAAACTCGTTGCCGGCCCTGGCCGCCGTGTAGCGGCCCGGATAATCGTAGTGCTCATAGCGCTGCTGGTCGAACGGCGCCGGCAGATTGGCTTTGACCAGCAGGCTGCCGCTGGCGCTGGCCGACGCCTTCTCGAAATCGAAGTCGTCCAGCGTCACGATGCTGGCCTGGATTTCGCCGCCCGGCGCGAAGCGGTTGACCGTCTCCTTGAGCGGATCGCGGCCCGCTTCTTCATCGCGAAACAGGATCGTGGCGTAGCCGGCCACCGGCTGGTGGGCGCCATAGCCGTCCGCCAGCACCATCGTGTGCCCGCCTTCGCGGTGCGTGAAGTAGAAGTAGATGCCCTCTTCTTCCAGCAGCCGGCAGACAAAATTGAAGTCGCTCTCGCGGTACTGGACGCAGTAGCTGCGCGGCGCCGGGGTTGAGGCGAGCAGGCTGTCCTTGAGCGCCACCAGTCCTCCGTATTCGGCCAGCACCGCCTTGACGATCTCGAGCGCGCTCTGGTCCTGGAAGATGCGGCAGTTGGTGGCGCGCGTAAGCAGCCACAGCGCCGGATGCACGACCGCCACATACGACGGCTTGTCGTCGCGCCAGCCCTGGTAGGAGAACTGCGTGACGATGCCGTGGAAGTGCCGCTGTCCGCCTGCGGGCAGGTCGATGCTGACAGTCAGGCCCGTGCCCAGCACATCGGCGATGCGGATGTCGCCGCGCTCGGACGCCAGTTCGACGCGACACTCCGACAACCGTCCCAGCGCTTCGGTGCAGTGCATGCGCTTGAACAGCAGGACGTCGGCGCCGAGGACGGTCTTGACGGATACCTCGCGTTGGGCTTGGGTGGGCAGGATGGGCATCGACTGGGCGCTTGTGCTTCAGGGGCTGCGTTGTTCATGGGATGGCGACGAGCGGGCGCGCGCGTGACAGGAGACGCCCATGCAGACTTACGCAGGATCGCGCGGACTGGATGCAGCGAGCCTTCTCCAGGCCTTCGCCCCGCGCTGTCAGGGATGGTTCGCCACTGCGCTGACGGCGCTTTGGCCTGCACGGATCGTTGCCCGGCATGCAATCCAATAGATGTCGAGCGGCGCCTTGAGCCTGCGATTGCGGCCGTCGGGCAGAATGACCGTCTCGAGTAGACTGCTGAACGTCGCCATTTGCAGAGGCACGTCCGCGACTTTTATGCATTCGTAAGGTGCGGCATCGGCACTTTCACGCGCCACGAACCAGATACCCTGCTTTGGCCAAGCCAGCGGATCGGGATCACCCTGTACCATCAGCGGCTCGCAGCGTTGTCCCGGTTCGACGGTCTCGTGGACACGGCTGGTATCGGCCTTGCTGCCAAGCAGTGCTGCAACCAGCTTTCTCGGGGCGTTGTGGATATTCCGGCGCTCGGTGTCCTGGGTCGTCTCGCCTTTATTACAATAGAATCTCATGCGCAATTTCCGATACATGAAGTTCGGTTGCGCCACCGCTAACTCCTCGATATACCCGCCATGCCCATGCACGACATAGCAGACGTGCTTGCCTTCGTATCGGCCAGGCACATCGCTCGAGGAATGCTGCGCCCCCTGAAGGCTGAATGGCAGCAGCACCGGCCGCGCCGGGTGCGACCCCGCGGATGCCGGACTGTCGGCAGTGTCCACGACCGCCATATTCCTTCTCGCAGCGATGAGCTCCTGACGCCGGTCGTTGCGCGCCTTCTCGAGCGCCACCTTTCTGTGGTGTGCCCGCTCCAGGATCTCGATCTGCGGCCTGAGCTTGGCGGGACAGCGATGAACCTCGGCAGGCCTGAAGTAGATGCGGCATTGCGCAAGCGGATAATCCTGCAAGCCGCGTTCGAAGTCATCTGCTTCCTGCTTCGAATTGAATCGGTACACGCGATCGTCGAACACCACACTCGTGTCGGTGGCACGGTAAATCACCATGAAAACTCCTTGTTGTCTGTGTCAGGCATCGGTCAGGCTGCCCAAGCGGACCAATTCGTCATGATCCAGCGATTTAACGAAGCGGGTATGGGCGGCGCTGCGCAAATGCGCGGTTCTGATCCTTGCCAGGTCGGGGTCCGTGCCGGGGGCGAAGTACTTGGCCACCGCGCCCGGGGTATAGCAGCTGCGATGCCAGCGCGGCGCTGTCGGCGCCCCCTGGCGACTGTACGTATTTCCCTGCCTGACCCACGTGATCGTCGGCTTGATGTTGAGCGTCCACTCGCTGCGTTCGAAGGTGCAGATCTCGTCACCGGAAACGCGCATGCAGTCCTTGTAAAGCGCGCCGAATCTGGCTGCGAAGTCCTTGGGGCTCATGCGCTTGTGCCGAAATTCATCCATGGTCTTGCCCAGTTTTACCATCGCACAGACATGTCGCAAGCGCTTGCCCTGCATGCCCAGAGGCGACTCGAAATCCAGGCCCTCGCCGGGATCGAACAGGCGGTCGTTGCCCAGTGGCCCGATGATGAGATTGCGCCTGGCCCAGCAAAGCCGGCTGACGTCCGCAGGCATCGAGTCATCGCTGGCCTGCTCGGTCAGCAGGCGGATCAGGTTACGGCAAACCTCGATCAGATCGGTTTCCACGCAACGATTCCAGGCGTTGTGCAGGATCGACCAAGAAATGATGTGATGGCGCGCCAGCGCGATCTCGACCAGACCGCCGCGCTGGTGGGCAGGCGGCACATCGCCAACATGGTCGACGTCGTCGATATGGTAGTACTGAGGCGGGATCGTGAAGGAATCCCCGCGCGAGGCATCGATGATTGAGTATCTGGGCATGACAGTAAACTTTCGCTAACTAGGCAAACGGCGGCGCGTCAGGCCACAGCGGAAAACGCGCCGAACACATAGGCTAACTGCCCCTGATCGACCCAGACCCGCACCCCGGGTACGGATTCGGCAGCCAGCATGCGGTTCAGGAACGCGCCGCTAATATCCGGCAACATCGTATTGGTCAGGATTGCGTCGATCATTCGCCCACCTGACTCGTTTTCGGTGCAGCGCGCCACCACCAGGTCTACCACCGCCTCGTCGTACACGAACGGGATCTTGTAGCGCGCCTCGACCCGCTTCCTGATGCGCTCAAGCTGGAGCCGAACGATCTGCGCCAGCATTGCGCTGGACAGCGGGTAGTACGGAATCGCCACCAGTCGCCCCAGCAAGGCCGGCGGGAATACGTCCAGCAGCGGTGCGCGCAGAGCGGCCGCCATGTGCTCCGGATCCGGCGCCCGCTCCAGGTCCTCGCAGAGCCGGGAAATCACCTCGGTACCGGCATTGGACGTCAGGATGATCAGGGTGTTCTTGAAGTCGATGAAGCGCCCCTCCCCGTCTTCCATGAAGCCCTTGTCGAACACCTGGAAGAAGATCTCGTGCACGTCCGGGTGCGCTTTCTCGACTTCATCGAGCAGCACCACCGAATACGGCCGGCGGCGCACCGCCTCGGTCAGCACCCCGCCTTCGCCGTAGCCGACGTAGCCTGGTGGCGCGCCTTTCAGGGTCGACACGGTATGCGCCTCCTGGAACTCGCTCATATTGATGGTGATGAGATTCTGCTCGCCCCCATACAGCGCCTCAGCCAGGGCCAGCGCGGTCTCGGTCTTGCCCACGCCCGAGGTGCCGGCCAGCAGGAACACGCCGACCGGCTTGTCGGGATTGTCCAGGCCCGCGCGCGAGGTCTGGACGCGCCGCGCGATCATCTCCATCGCATGGTCTTGCCCGATCACGCGCCGGCCCAGGGTGGCCGCCAGGTCCAGGATCGTCTGCATTTCGTTCCTGGCCATGCGCCCGACCGGGATGCCGGTCCAGTCGCCGACGACCGTGGCCACTGCCTGGTAATCGACGGTCGCCAGGATCAGCGGCGTTTCTCCCTGCAGTGCAGCCAGCTGCGCCTGCACCGCCTGGAGCTGATCCTTCAATGCGGCGCGCTCGCCCTCATCGACTTCTTCGGTGGCGTCGCGCAGCCGCACGCGCAGCGCCAGCAAGGCATCGACCAGCCGACGTTCGTCGACCCAGCGCGCTTCGAGCGCGCTCAGGCGCGCCTGTTCGGCCGCCAATGCCTGCTCTGCTTCATGGGCACGCGCGCCGACCTCGATCCCGATCGCTTCCTCGCGCCCGATGATGCCCAGCTCAACGTCCAGCGCCTCGATGCGCCGGCGGCTATCATCGACTTCGGCCGGGGTGGCATGCAGGCTCACGGCCACCCGCGCGCAGGCGGTATCCAGCAGGCTCACCGATTTGTCGGGCAGCTGGCGCGCCGGGATGTAGCGGTGCGACAGCTTCACGGCCGCCTCGAGCGCTTCATCCAGCACCTGCACCCCGTGGTGACGCTCCATCGTCGCGACCACGCCGCGCATCATGCGCAGCGCGCGCTCCTCACTCGGCTCGTCGACCTGGATGCTCTGGAAGCGGCGCGTCAGGGCCGGATCCTTCTCGATATGCTTCTTGTACTCGGCGAAGGTGGTGGCGCCAATCGTGCGCAGGGCGCCGCGCGCCAGGGCTGGCTTGAGCAGGTTGGCGGCATCGCCGGTGCCGGCCGCGCCACCGGCGCCGACCAGGGTATGGGTTTCGTCGATGAACAGGATCACCGGCTTGTCGCTGGCCTGGACATCGTCGATGACCGAACGCAGTCTCTGCTCGAACTCGCCCTTCATGCTGGCGCCCGCTGCCAGCAGGCCGACGTCCAGCGCCAGCAGGCGCACCTCCTTCAGGCTCGGCGGCACATCGCCGCGCGCGATGCGCTGGGCGAAGCCCTCGACCACGGCGGTCTTGCCGACCCCGGCCTCGCCAATCATGATCGGGTTGTTCTGGCGCCGCCGCATCAGGATGTCGACCATCTGGCGGATCTCGTCGTCGCGCCCGACGATCGGGTCCAGCGCGCCGCTGCGCGCCTGCTCGGTCAGGTCGGTGGTGAATCGCTTGAGCGCTTCCTGCCTGCCCAGCGCCGCCGGGGCCAGCGCGCCCGCCTCCTCGCCGGGCACGCTCGCCGCAAGAGCGCCATCGGAGACAGTCCCGGATTCCGGCGACGCCGCGAGCAGCGCGGCGAAGCCCTCGGCCAGGTCATCGGCCTTGATGCGCTCGAACTGGCGGCTGGTCGCAAACAGGGCATTGCGCAGGTTCGCGGTCTTGAGCATGCCGAACAGCAGGTGGCCACTGCGCACCTGGGATTGGCCGAACAGCAGCGTGGCATACACCCACGCGCGCTCGACCGCTTCCTCGACCTGCGATGACAGGTCGGTGACCGAGGTGGCGCCGCGCGGCAGGCGGTCCAGCGCCGCCGTCAGGTCGCGCGCCAGTACGGCGGCGTCGACCTCGTAGTGGCGCACGATGCGGTGCAGGTCGCTGTCCTGCAGTTGCAGGATCTGGTGCAGCCAATGCACCATCTCGACATAGGGATTGCCGCGCAGCTTGCAGAACACGGTGCTGCTCTCGATCGCGCTGTAGCACAGGGCGTCGAGTTTTCCAAACAGGGTGGCGCGCTTGATATCGGCCATGATTGCTTCTTTCGTGAGGTCAGCCCGCGTGGGCCTTCGGGTTGATCAAGAGCTGGCGTGCGTCGCGCGTGGCCGGGCCGCTGCCCAGATAGGTGGTCCAGCCAAGCTGGCGGGCGCCGAGCGCCAGGCGCGGCACTTCCTCGCGCTGGAGCACCAGGCGCAGGTCCCAGTCCAGCGCCAGGCCGGCATAGCTGTTCACCCAGTCGACCAGGCGGCGCAGGCTTGCGCCCTTGGGCAGCATGCGGCGGTAGCCGGCATAGTCGAGCGGACCGATGACGAGCCGGAACTTGTGCTGGCGGTCCCATGCGCGCTTGCCAATCACGGTCGACTGGCCCAGGCGGTTGCTGGCATCAAACCCACCCATACGGGTCTGGCCTTCCGGCGGGATCGCCATCCAGTGGCCGACAAATTGCTCGAGTTCGACCGGCGCATCGAAGTAGGCGCGCAGGATCGTCACCAGTCCCGCCGCCGGGCGCCGCCCGTTCGCCAGCAGGCCGGCAAAATGCAGCTTGGCGAAATCACCGATCTCGTCGCGCCCGCGCAGCGCCGGCGTGCCGATGCCGAACAGGCTGCCGACATAATCGGCAAAGCGGTCGCTGTCCGGCCGGTCCAGGCTGGTGGCCGGGTCGGCGCTGGCGCGCGCGCGGTAGAACAGCGACACCATCCGGTGATGGAAGATGTCGAGGAAGCCCACCAGGGTTGTGTCGCGCCCGTTGCGCACGCGCTCGCGGACGTATTCGGTAACGTGCAACGGCAGCGGGCCGTTCGGGCCCAGTAAACCCGTGAAATTGACCGCCACGCGCATACGCCCGCCATCCGCGCCTGGCGTCACCCCGGCCAGCGCGCCCGGTTCGAAGCCGAGCGAGGGATCGTGACCGAAGCGCACCGCATCGTCGCGCGGACGCAGTGAGGCGCCGATGCGGGGCTGGTCAGGATGCGCGTTTTCCAGCAGGCGCAAGGCGTAATAGAAATCCAACCCGGCGCCGCCACGCTCGATCCGGTCGGTGGCCGCTACAGGATCGCGCATGCGCCTCCCTTCGCCGGCCAGCGCATGATCTGGCCGCGGCCGACGGTGCGCACCACGGTTTCGGTAAACGCGTTGATCGACACATACTGGGCGAAGAAGTGACTCAGCACCGCGCCCAGCACGAAGGCGCCGGCGCCTTCGAATGCCGCGTCGTCCATGGTGACGGTGATTTCCAGGCCGCGTCCGAAAGCGATCGGCCCGCCGCCCGGCATGCGCCGGGTGATGGCGCGCGCCGCCACCGAGCGCACGCCGTCGACCTGGCGCTGGCCCGCCACGTCGAGCGGATGGCAGTACAGGGCAAGCAATTCGCGCAGCGCGCGTGCGCCCTGCTCCGGATCGTTGTCGACCAGCGACAGGTAGTTCAGCGACAGCTGGTTGAGCAGGCGCCAGGCGTTGCTTCCGTGCGCGAACGAGGGAAAGGGCTGGCTCGGCCCGGCCAGTACGCGCACCGCCTGCACCGGCCCGCCCTGCTCCAGTAGCAGATCGGTTTTGCCCAGGCCCAGGGGCATCGACAGTGGCAGGTCGCGGTTGGTGCACCACACCACCAGGGCGAGCTGGCGCAGGTCGTGGCGGTAAGGCGCCTCGCGCGCGTCGACCAGCGAAATGAAAGTCTCGCTGCCGATATAGGATGAGCGCGGGCCGCGTTCGCGCTGGCGCGTTGATAACGCGCGCGGCTCGCGCCGCACCTGGAAGAACGCCTGGCCCGGCTGGCCCGCCGGCCCCAGGTCGCGCGCGCCGTACATCGGCTCGAACGCCTGCTCGGCGTGTTCCCCGCTGCCATGGCCGGTGACACTCTCGATCCGGTGCACCTCGAAATCCATCGGGCGCGTGCGGTCTACCAGCACATGGAGTTCGGCGCGCTCCTGGGTCAGGTCGATGCGGTCGGCGCGGCGCCGGAACAGGTTCACGGCAGGCGTGCAGCCGAGCGCGAAATGACTGGCGTCGACCAGCTGCTCCAGGTTCGCATCCCCCTGCGCCAGCAGTACGACGATCTCGATCTCGTGCTCGTCGCATGCGGCGACGGCCGGGGCCAGGCCGGCCAGCTCGACGAACAGGAAGCGCTGGGGAAAGGCGAAGTACTCCTGCAGCAGGCGATAGCCCTGGAAGTTGCGCTGGCCGCTGGGCAGCAGCGCATCTTCTTCGAGCATGCCGCGCGGCTGGATCGCCATCTTCGGCAGGCGCAGGTGGCGTCCCGGGCGGCTGCCCGGCAGCACCAGCACGCCCTCGACGGCGCCCACCAGTTTCTCGTAGATCCGGCCTGGCAAGTCGTCGCCGCCGCGCAGGTGCAGCGCCAGCCGGTCCAGCGCCAGCGCGCTGAACGGCGCGTCGTTGGTGGTGCGCAGGCGCAGGCGCAGGCCGCCGCGCGTGGTCGAAGGCTGGCGCGCATTGACGCCCTCGATGCTGCCGCCATGGGTAAAGAAGCGCGCCTCGACCAGCGCGATCGGCCACAGCGTGAGGTCGTGCGCGGTGCGGTATTCGCAGGCGGTCGCATCAGTCTTGCCCAGCACGCTGCGCAGGGCCGCGCCGCGCGGCACGACATGACCGGCGGCCAGCGCCGGGTTGGACAGGTCAGGCTGGAGCTGCACGATCGCCATCGATGGCGTCGGCGCGAGGAAATGCGGGTACACCAGCTCGGACAGGTGCTGGGTAAAGCGCGGAAATTCGGCGTCGATCTTGAGCTGCACGCGCGCGGCCATGAAGGCAAAACCTTCCAGCAGGCGCTCGACATACGGATCGGCGCATTCGAAGCCTTCCAGTCCCAGGCGGCCGGCGATCTTGGGATAGCGGGCCGCGAACTCGCCGCCCATCTCGCGCACGTGCTGGAGTTCCTGGCTGTAGTAGCGCAACAGGCGTGGATCGGTCATGGGCGTACTGGAGGGCCGACCGCGCCGGCATCGACAAGGTGAAGCTGAGCGAGGTCCAGATCGAGCTCGGTCTTGAGATAGAGGCGCTGGGGATAAGGCTGCGCCCACAGGTCGGCCTGGATCTCGAACACGATCTTGCTGACCGCATCCTGTGCAGCCACCGGCTTGACCGACACCGTGGAACGGATCAGGCGCGGCTCGAAATCCCAGATGGCCTGGCGGATGGCGCGCGCCAGATCAGCCGGGTCCATCGTGGCCATCGACACGCCCGAGATATCGGGCAGCCCATAGTTGAGCACCGAATCGTGCAGGTGCGGCAGATGCGGCAAGCCGCCGGTCGACGCCAGGTTGGTCGTGTTGAGCAGCCAGGCGAGGTCGCGCAGCACGCCCTCACGCAAACCGCGCACCGACAGCACGCGGCGCTCGCGCGGCTCGACCGCGAGCTCGGGCTCGTGGTCGGTGAGGCGGTCCAGCAGCGACGGCTGCAGCCGCTCGCGCGGCGCCAGTTCGGCCATGGTCAGCTGACGTTGCCGTCGTTGCCGGCGATGTCATAGGTGAAGGTCTTGTCGCCCGCCACGGTGCCCTTGACGTCCTGCGGGGTGTAGGCAAAGGCGACCTTGCCGAAGTTGAGCGTGATGTTCTCGGTCAGCCGGTCTTCGCCGCCGCTGCCGCCGGTGGAAATCGAGGTCACCAGCACCTCTTCCATCGTGATCAGGATATATTTTTTCTGGCCCTCGCCGGCCTTGCGCACCATCAGCACAACCTTGTCCAGGTGAGTACCTTTGGCCAGCGCATTCATCAGGGCATTGGTGGCGCTGTCGATGTATTTGGTGAACGACAGGTCCTGGAAGCTGGCCTTGCCCGAGCCGCCGCCACCGCCCATGTGGGTGGTGCCGGACTGGCTCATGCCCCAGCTCCAGGACAGCACGTCGATGTCGCCGGCCGCGCCCTGGGTCTTGTCGCGCGATTCGCCCTTGATCGCACCCATATTGATGAACATGTCTACTGCCATTGTCTTTCTCCTGATGTGCCGGTGCCGCAGCCCCGGCGGGGTTGAATGTCATTCACCGACGAGGCGGTGCTAGCCCTTGGCCGACGGCAGCCTGGACACCAGCCGCAGCGACACGGTCAGGCCTTCGAGCTGGTAATGCGGGCGCAGGTAGAACTTGGCGCTGTAGTAGCCGGGGTTGTCCTGGACTTCCTCGAGCACCACCTCGGCCGCCGACAGCGGCTTCTTGGCCTTGGTCGCCTCGCTGGAGCTGGCCGGGTCGCCGTCCACGTACTGCATGATCCAGCGCGTCAGCCAGCGCTCCATGTCGTCGCGTTCCTTGAACGAGCCGATCTTGTCGCGCACGATGCACTTGAGGTAGTGGGCGAAGCGGCTGGTGGCGAACATGTAGGGCAGGCGCGCCGCCAGGTTGGCGTTGGCGGTGGCGTCCGGATCATCGTACTGGGCCGGCTTGTGCAGCGACTGGGCGCCGATGAAGGCGGCGAAGTCGCTGTTCTTCTTGTGCACCAGCGGCATGAAGCCGTTCTTGGCAAGCTCGGCCTCGCGCCGGTCGCTGATCGCGATCTCGGTCGGGCAGGTCATGTCGACCCCGCCGTCATCGGTCGGGAAGGTATGCACCGGCAGGTTCTCGACCACGCCGCCCGATTCGATGCCGCGGATCTGCGAGCACCAGCCATAGCGCTTGAACGAGCGGTTGATGTTCACTGCCATCGCGTAGGCCGCATTGGCCCAGGTAAAGTCGGCGGCGCCGGGCGCGCCCGTGGTTTCCTCGAAATGGAACTCGTCGACCGGGTTGGTCTTGGCGCCGTAGGGCGCGCGCGCCAGGAAGCGCGGCATGGCCAGGCCGACATAGCGGGAATCCTCGGATTCGCGGAACGAGCGCCAGGCCGCATGCTCCGGCGTCTGGAACAGTTTGGTCAGGTCGCGCGGATTGGCCAGCTCCTGCCACGAATCCATCAGCATCACGCTCGGGTCGGCGGCGCTGATCAGGGGCGCGTGGGCGGCGGCCGAGACCTGCGCCATCTGCGTGAGCAGTTCGACGTCCGGTGCGCTGTTATCGAAATAGTAGTCGGCCACGAAGGCGCCATACGGTTCGCCGCCGAACTGGCCGTATTCTTCTTCGTACAGCTTCTTGAAGATCGGGCTCTGGTCCCAGGCCACGCCCTTGTACTTGCGCAGCGTCTTGTGCAGTTCGCCCTTCGAGATATTCATCACGCGGATCTTGAGCGTCTCGTCGGATTCGGTATTGTTCACCAGGTAGTGCAGACCGCGCCAGGCGCTTTCGACCGCCTGGAAATCCGGGTTGTGCAGGACGTGGTTGATCTGATCGGTCAGCTTGCGATCGAGTTCGGCGATCAGGCCCTCGATCGTGGCCAGCACGTCGCCGCCGACCACCGTGGCGTCCTCCAGTGCCTGCTGGGCCAGCGTGCGCACGGCGCTTTCGACGGCGTCGCGCGCCACGTCGGTGCGCGGCTTGAATTCCTGCTGCAGCAGCTTGGCGAAGTCGCTCGGCGCCAGCGTGTTTTCAATCGCGAGCGCAGTCCCGTTCTGTTCCTGAATCGTGGTGGCCATCGTTTAACCTTGTGCTGGGGGTTCGGATTGGTCGGCGGCGTCGCCAGCTGCCGGCTTCGGACTCGCGGCCAACGCCCGCATCAGGGCCGGGTTGTCCATCATCTGCGCCAGCAGTTGTTCGGCGCCGGTCTTACCGTCCATATAGGTCAGCAGATTGGCCAGCTGGCTGCGCGCCTCGAGCATCGTGCGCAGCGCGTCGACATTGCGCGCGATCGCGCCGGGCGTGAAATCGTCCATGCTCTCGAACGTCAGTTCGAGCGCCAGGTTGCCTTCGCCGGTGAGGGTATTGGGCACCATGGTGAGAACGCGCGGCTTCATCGACTTGAGGCGGTCGTCGAAGTTGTCGACATCGATTTCGAGGAATTTGCGCTCGGCCACCGGTGCCAGCGGCTCGGCCGGTTTGCCCGACAGGTCCGAGAACACGCCCATGACGAACGGCAGTTCCACTTTCTTCTCGGCGCCATAGACTTCGACGTCGTAGTCGATCTGCACGCGCGGCGCGCGATTGCGCCCGATGAATTTCTGACTGCTTTCTTTAGCCACGTTCAACACTCCTGTAAAAATGCGGGATCAGCCCCGGGCGGTGCTAGCTTTCCGGCCGCATGCCAGTGACCTGCGCCAGCTGGCCCAGGCCGTCCGGTGCAAGCTCTTGCATCAACTCGGTAAAATTCATCTCGACCAGGCCCCGTGCGCGCTGCAGCAGCAGCGGCACCGGACTCGATGGTTCATGGCGCGCATACCAGCCGCACAAGCGCTCGAGCGTGCGCACCACATCGTCGCGGCTTGCGATTTCGCCAGCCACGACCGCGCTCGGCGCACCCGGAGCGGCGTTCCCGGCAGCGTCGGACGCCAGGACGTGGGCGCCGGCCGCCAGGTGAGGCAGTAACAGCGTGCGCCCCCGTTGCAGCAGCTCGGCCAGCGGCGCCAGATCGAGCTCCATGCCGGGCGCCAGATGCGCGCCCAGCACCGCTTCGATGGCGTGCACTCCGGCGCTGGCCGCCTCCAGCGCCGCGGCGGTCGCCAGCAGCTGCTCCGGCGGCGCGGCGGCCCATGCCGCGTCGATCGCCGCGCCGTCGGCGCCCTCCTGTCCCTGGGCAGCCGCCTCGATGTCGCGCAGGCTGAACACGCCCACGGCGCGCGCTTCGACCAGCGGCGTGTCGCGCAACTGGCGCAGCACGCCGCCCGGCGCCACCAGCACCGCGAGCGTATTCACGCGCAGTGTCGGATCGCCGTCGTCGTCGGCCTCGAGTTGCGGATGCACGTCATGCCACTGCTGTTCCAGCAACGCGGCGGTCAAGGACAGGCCGGCCGCCAGCCCGGGCACGCCATCGAGCTCCAGCAGCGTGCGGGTCAGCCCGATCGCCACCCGCAGGTCGCGCGAGCGCTCCAGCAGGGCCAGTGCGGCGACGCGCACCGCCTTCCAGTCCGGGGCAACGGCGGGCGTGACGGTGCTGCCGTAATGGACTTCGGGCTTGTCGCGCAGCGCTTCTTCGAAGGCCAGGAATTGCGGGTCGTATTCCAGGTTGGCGCCGCATGGCAGCGCGCCGTCGAAAGGTAGGGCCAGGGCCGCGATGGTGTTCAAGGAGGTGTCGTTCATAGCGCTTTTCGGTCAATCGGAGAACAGCAGGCGCGCTGCCGTTCTCGTTACTGAAGCATTTACGCAAGGTCGGCGCGATCGGACGCGGCCCCATCGCTCTTTCTTTCGGCAGGTGGCGCGGCGGCGAAGCGCACCAGCAGCGCCGTAACGTTGTCGCGGCTGGCGTAGCGCCTGGCCAGGTCGAGCAAACCGCCGCAGGCCTCGTGCAAGTCATGCGCTGCCGCCAGCGCCGCCGCCATCTGCGCATGCGGCACCCAGCCGTGCAAGCCGTCGCTGCACAGCAGGTACAGGTCGCCGGCGTGCAGCGCATGGCAGGCGACGTCCGGCGCCACGTCGGGCGCGGGACCGATCGCCTGCAGCAGCAGATTGGTCGGCGGCAGGACGCCGGATGCGCCCGACTCCAGCGCCAATTGATAGGCCGTATGGTCGCGCGTGAGCTGGACCAGTTCGCCATCGCGGTAGCGGTACAGCCGGCTGTCGCCGACGTGGAACGAGGCGATGGCGCCGAGCGCCGGCAGGAACAGCAGCCCGGTCAGCGTGCTGCCCATGCCCTTGCCGTCGGCCTGTCCGCGCGCGCAGTTTTCCTGGAACAGCAGCGTGTTGGCGTGCATGACTGCGCGCCGCAGGCGCACGGTGCTGTTCAGGCGCAGGTCGACCTCGGTCGCATCGGGGTCGGGCGCGGCATCCGGGCCGCCCGCATTGGCCGGATCGGCCAAGGCCTCGGCCAGCACGGCCAGCGTGCGGCTGCTGGCCAGCTCGCCGGCCTGGTGGCCGCCCATGCCGTCGGCGACCGCGACCAGGCCCAGCGCGCTGTCGATCAGGAAGCGGTCTTCGTTATGGGCCCGCACCTGCCCTGCCTCGCTCAGGCCGCAGGCGTGCAGGCGCAAGCTCTCTGCTGCAGCGCCCGGTCCGGTGTCGGACCGCGCGGGATGCTGCTGTTCCGGTGTGGGCATGTCGCTCGCCTGGTTCGATGGATGGGAACAGTTACGCCGAGCACGCCCGCCTGGATGCATCGCGATGCAGTCGGCATCGATGGGTTTCACAAGCAATTGACATTTGTCACGGGAAATGAAGCTTGTGTTTTTGTTAGCTCAGATCTATTGAATAAACGAGATCGATAGCAAACCATAAGTAGATACGATTGGTCGCCCGGCGCGCTTTGTTGCACGATTGCTGTATGGACTTCACACTTGACCGACACACTCACCTGGCAGCACTGATCACCAGGTCCGCCGGCGGCGACCGCGTCGCCTTTCGCGAAATGCATGGATTGACCCACGATTACCTGTATCACACCGCCTTGCGGCTGTTGCACCTGCCAAGCCTGGCGGAAGATGCCCTGCAAGAGGCTTACCTGAGCATCTGGCTGCATGCCCGCTCGTTCCGCCCGGGCCAGGGCAGTCCGATGACCTGGCTGATCGCGATCGTCAGGAACCGGGCCCTGAGTATTTTGCGGAGCAATAAGAACGCCATGAACACCGTCACGCTCGACGACGAGCCGGCGCTGCTCGCCGAGATGGAATCAGGCGACGAGCTGGACCCCGGCGCCCAGGTCTATGCCGTCCATGCGCGGGAGCGCCTTGAACAGGCACTGGCGCGGCTGGAACCGGCCCAGCGCCAGAGCATCACGCTCGCCTTTGGGCAGGAATTGACGCACGCGGAAATCGCCCAGCATCTCGGCGTGCCGCTCGGCACGGCCAAGAGCTGGGTACGGCGTGGCCTCGAGCGGCTGCGCCTGTGCCTGGAAGAGCCGACCGGCGCCGGCGCCCCTACCAGGCCGGGCGGCCGACAAGCCGCGCGGGCCGGCGCCGCCGCCAAGGCGACATCCGCCCGCTCAGCAGACGTAGGCCGGTTGCGGCGTCAACGGAGTGTGATCCGACTCGACGACGGCCGCGGCGCATTCGCGTAGCCACTGTACGCCGGGATCGTCCTGGCGTGCCGAATGCCAGGCGCTGCACAGCGTATAGGTCGACAGCGGAAATGCCAGGCTGCTGTACTGCACATCCGGATGCAGGCCCGCGGCCAGGAAGGCCGGCACGGTGCATACCAGGTCGCTGGCCGCGACGATGGCGCCCACGCCGCTGAAGTCGCGCACCGCCATCACCGAATGGCGAGCCTGCCCCAGCCGGTAGAGCTGTTCGTCGATGACGCCGTGCAGCTTGCTGTCGCGCCCCACATTGATATGCTGAAGGGCGCAGTATTCTTCCACGGTCACCGGCCACCGTCCACGCGGGTGGCCCTTGCGCTGCGCGAGCACGTAGGGCGTCGTGATCAGTTCCTCGCTGTGCAAGCCCGGCGGCAGCAGGCAGGCCGCGCTGAAGCACAGGTCGATCTCGCCTTTTTCGAGCATGCCGGCCAATCTGGTGTCGTCCGGCTCCGCGCTGATGATATGCAGTTGCGGATTGCCGAGCCGCCCGATCTGCGCCGCCAACTGGGGCAGCACCATGGCGGCGGCGGTATTACTGGCCGCGATATGGAAGGTGCGCGCGGCGACTTCCGGCACGAATTCTTCGGTATCGGGGCGGATGGCGGCCGACAGCACCGCCAGCGCCGGCTGCAGGCGGCGATGCAGCTTGAGCGCGAAGGGCGTAGCGACCATGCCGCGCCCGCTTTCGGCGGGCACCAGCAGGGGATCGTCGAACAGGTTGCGCAGGCGCGCCAGCTGGGCCGACAGCGCCGGCTGGCTCAGGTGCAGGCGGGCGGCGGCGCGGGTGACGCTACCCTCTTCGAGCAAGACGTTCAGCGAAATCAGCAGCGGCAGATCGGCCCCGCGCAGCGGAACCGGCATGCGTCGCGATGACAGCAAGGGGGGCTTGATGGGGGAATAGGGAGGGCTCATGGTGGGTGATGACGGCTCGACAGGTGATAGAGGCCCTGATTGACAGGGCCGTCCAGGCACTTACGCGGGACAGCGCAGAATGGATGCACCGGCAAGCGCCAGGCCGCGCCACACAGGGCGACGCCAGCCGCCTGGCGACAAACGGTTACAACTCATCCGCGACGAATCGACATCATCATATCGTGTAAACACAGGCCTTGCAGACCGGTTCACATTTGTGGGTACAGTCTACACACCCGGGGTTTTCAGCAGTGCTCCTTCACGCCAGCGGCAACTCCACCGTGAAGCGCGTCCCCATTCCGGCCCGGGTCTCGAAGCCGATCGTGCCGCCATGCTCCTCGACGATCGCCTTGCTGATCGACAGCCCGAGGCCAGTGCCGTTACGCTGGCGCGTCTCTCCGGCGTCGGCCTGGGCGAAACGCTCGAACACACGGCCCTGGAAGGCGGCCGGAATGCCCGGCCCTTCATCGGTCACCATCACGCGCGCCCAGCCCGGGCGCTGGGCCAGGCCGACGGTGACCGACTTGCCCTTGGGGGTGAACTTGATCGCGTTCGACAGCAGGTTGCTCAGCACCTGCAGCATGCGGTCCGGGTCGGCCTCGGACTTGACGCCATCGGAACCGGGCGGCAGGTCAAGCTTGAGGGTGACGCCACCCTGGCGCGCCTGGCCTTCCATCGTTTCCACCGCCTGGCGCAGCAGGGGCGCGAGCAGCTCGGGCCGGCGCAGGTAATCCATGCGGCCGGCCTCGATCTTCTGGATGTCGAGCAGGTCGTTCACCATCCGCATCAGGCGGTCGCAGCTCCCGCTCGCAATGTGAATCAGCTTGGCCACGTCGGCGGGCAGCTCGCCCGCCATGCCCGAGTCGAGCAGCGATAGCGAGGCGTGGATCGAGGTCAGTGGCGTGCGCAGTTCGTGCGAGACGGTCGAGACGAACTCGCTCTTCATGCGGTCGACCTTCTTGCGCTCGGAGATATCGTTGATGAACATGCTGAAGAAGGCGTCCTCGCCCTCGCCTGCCAGCGCCACCGTGGTCTCGGCCACGAACTCGACGCCCTGGCGGTTGACCACGGTGCGCTCCAGGCGCCGGTCGAGCGCGAACTCGCCGTTCTGGCGATAGGCGTGCAGCGCGCGGGTCACGCTGGCGCGGTAGCGCTCGGGCAGGATCATCTCGGCGATCGGCCAGCCGACTGCCTCCTGGCGGGTCCAGCCGAACAGGCGTTCGGCGGCCGGGTTCCAGTCGAGGATCATGCCGCGCAGGTCGATCGCGATGAAGGCGTCCTTGGCCGCGCCGACGATGGTCGCAATGCGCTGCTCGCTGGCGCGCACCGACGAGAGGGCCCGCTCCAGTTCCAGCGTGCGCTGCTCCACCCGCACTTCGAGCGTGTCGTTCAGGGCTTGCATCTCGGCGCGGCGCTGCACCAGCGCCGCCACCAGCGCATTCAGGGCGCCCGACAGCTGGCGCACTTCGGTGTAGCCGCGCCGGCCAGGCACCAGTTCGGTGGTGTCGCCGCTGCGCAGGCGGTCGGCTGACACCGCCAGTTCCTGCAGCGGACGGGTGATGCGGCGCGCCAGCAGCACGCCGGCCAGCGAGAACACCAGCGCCAGCGCGATCCCGCTCCACAGCGCGCGCGAACGCAGCTCGCGCACCGGGCGGTAGGCATCTTCGAGGTCCTGGCGCACCAGCACATGCCAGCCCAGGCCCGGATAGTCGCCAACCGCGCGGGTGGAGGCATAGCCGACCAGGTAGTCGCGCCCGTCGGGCCAGCGCTCGACCGAATAGCCGGTGCGGCCGGCGCGCGCTTCGACCAGGCTGGCCTGCTTGACGGTCTGGTCCGGCAACCCCTCGGGGCCGAGCAGCACCACGCCCTCGGCGCTGACGATCAGGGCCTGGACCCGGTTGCGCACCTGCACCGGAGCAATGATCGAGCGCTCGACGTCGCGCGCCCACTCCCACGACAGGTGGGTGCCCAGCACGCCGGCCGGCTGGCCGTTGGCGTCCATGAACGGAAAGGCGACGTCGACGAAGCGGCGCGGCTCGCCCTCCTGCACCGGCAGCAGCTTGGCCAGCAGCACCGCCTCGTGCACGTCGCCGACGAAGATGCCTTTCAGCGCATTGCTGAACCAGGGCCGCTTGCCCACGTTCTTCCCTTCCAGCAGGCCGCGCGCCTCGGTGAGCACGGTGCCGTCCAGGCCCGCCAGGCCGATCCATTCATAGTAGCCGTAGGTCGACTGCATATCGCCCAGGATGCGGCGCCGTTCGGCATGCGAGATGCCGGGCGCGATCAGGTCGGCGCGGCGCGCCATCAGGCGCACCTCGCGATAGCGTTCGTACATGCCGCGATCGAGTTTGTCGGCGGTCTGCATTGCCATCTCGGCCAGGCCGCTGCCGATGCTGCTCTTGACCTGGGCGGTCGCGGCGCGTTCCACTACCTCGACCAGCAGCAGGGTAAGCACAACTGTTAATAGCGAAAACGCGAGCGCCAGCCAGGCGCCAAGGCCGCGTGGAGCATAACGATGCAGGAAAGGTCGGAAACGCGGCATGAGGCACCTGAGGGAAATGTTAACTAAGCGTACCACGGTGACAATAGTACTTGGCAATACGAAACTTGGTTGTCCCGTTCAAATGACCGCTATCCATCAACTCTCTCCTGCGGCAGAGGCCCATGGCCCCAATGGCGAAAAGCGCCGATTCCGCACGGCCATGGCTGATTTCCGGTAAACTTGACGTCTGTAAGCACTCCGCCATTTACTGGAAACACCGTCATGCAAGCCACCGCCGCCGTTCCCGCCCTCGCCCAGCCTTCCCTGCTCGACTACGCCACCTCGTGCGCGCTGCCGACGCCGTGGGCCCAGTTCACCCTGCATGCGTGGGTCGAGCCGGCAACCGGCAAGGAACACCTGGCGATGGCCCTGGGCGACCTGGGCAACGGCGAACCGGTACTGGCGCGCGTGCACTCCGAGTGCCTGACCGGCGACGTCATGTTCTCGCAGCGCTGCGATTGCGGCGCCCAGCTCGAAGGCGCGCTGCAGCGCATCGCCGAGGAAGGCCGCGGCATATTGCTGTACCTGCGCCAGGAAGGCCGGGGCATCGGCCTGGTCAACAAGATCCGCGCCTACCGCCTGCAGGAGGCCGGCGCCGACACGGTCGAAGCCAACCTGCAGCTGGGCTTCCATGCCGACGCCCGCAACTATGAGCTGTGCCGTCCGATGCTGGAGCAGTTCGGCATCAAGGCGGTGCGTCTGATGACGAACAACCCGCGCAAGATCGATGCCCTCACCCGCCTGGGCATCGAGGTCGCCGAGCGCGTGCCGCTGCTCGTCAATCGCAATGCCTTCAACAACAGCTATCTCAACACCAAGCAGGCCAAGCTGGGCCACATGATGGCGCCGTTGACCGCGGTCGAGCAGGGCGAGCCGGCCGCGGCCGTCGCCCCCGTGTCTGCCTCATAGTCTGCGCTATAGGTTAGGTAGCGCGCGCACGGCGCGTTGATCCGGTGGCAAGATAGCACCTTCACCCTGCCACCAATTGACTGCATGAAACGAGCTGTCCTCGCATTCCTGCTGACCTGCACCGCCATCGGCGCCGCTTTCGAGGCGATGGCGCCGCCCGCTGCTGCGCAGACCCCGGCCCAGAATCTGGCCCAGCCGGCGGCGCGCGCGACCCAGCACACGGCCGGCAGCGGCGCCGCCGCCGGCGCGCCGCAGCTGTCGCTCGACGTCGCTCCGGCCGCCACCCCGACTGCGCCGCTGCCAGGCGAATCCGTGCCTCAGGACGCCCTGCCGGA
>Ga0265797_10004765_pt1 | contig 20402 bp, 17 predicted proteins | sample P2T30metagenome_FD_192433 | JGI IMG/M metagenome (GOLD analysis project Ga0265797, IMG submission 192433) | Plant litter microbial communities from East Loma Ridge, Irvine, California - P2 T30 | ecosystem: Environmental > Terrestrial > Plant litter > Unclassified | place: USA: California...
GCCGTCTTACATGTCTGTTGAGGAACGAGCAGTTCCGTCGCAAGTTGCCTACCCTCATTTCCGATGTCCAGGAAACCATTGAGGCCATTCAGAGAGACCCCAGTGGCGTCATCAACCCCTTCGACAACCTATACCGTGCTGTCTTTAGATTAACTATCCGTATAGTCGGCGCAGATGAGATCGCCGATGATCCAGAGGTGCTCGAGGAGACGCTGAAGCTGTTTGAGATGATTGACAACAGTGCGACTGCTACAGCGGTCATGTTTCCCAAATTCCCTTCACCTGCTGTCTTGAAACGAACGTATGCTGGTGGACGTCTGTACTTCCTGATCGAGAACATTATCAAGAAGCGCACTGCAAGCGACGAGAAGCACGACGACGCGCTACAATATATGCTCGATCAAGGCGACCGGACGTTCAAGATTGTCGAATTCATCGTCGGCGCACTCTTCGCAGGCCTTCTCAACTCTGGCATCAACGCTGCATGGGTCATGTGCTACCTTGGCAGTTCTCCAGAATGGCTAGCTAAGACACAAGAAGAAGTGCGCAATACAGCCGCCAAGTACGCCCAGGATCCTAGCGCTCCACTGCGCTGTCAGCTCAATGATATCCCGCTGGAAGCTTGGGAAGCCGAGTTCCCTATCGTCGATATGTGCTTGCGTGATTCCATTCGCTTGAACGTACTTGGCACTGCATTGAGAAAGAACACTAGCGGTCGAGCTATACCTATCGGTGATGGCAAGGAGGTCATCCCTCCTGGAGCATTCGTCACATTTGCTACTGGCGACATCCACCTTAATCCTGACGTGTATCCTAACCCATGCGAATGGGATCCGGCAAGGTATCTGCCAGATCGTGCCGAGGATAAAAAAAAGTGTCATGGCTTCATGGGTTGGGGAGCCGGTCGACATCCATGCCGTACGTATATAACTCATATATTAGATCTCATGACTGATGTGCTTATAGTCGGCATGCGCTTTGCAAAGCTGGAACAGAACCTCATCACCGCGTACTTTATCGCTTCGTTTGATTTCCATCTCTCGGATAAGAACGGCAACCGTATGCGTGATGCGCCGAGAATCGACTTCAATGGGCATTCAGCACACAAACCGAAGAACGCGCCGCACTTGAAGGTCACGCTGAAGGACAAGTAGAGAGCCAGTGAATGAGAGGAGGGTGAATCATGTCTTTATATTCAACATTGGCGCTGTCTGGGTTTTAGACAAGCTAGTTGTGTTATACATACAGCTTCAGTACAGTCACATTCGTAAAATCACTCCAGCTTACTTTGAGTTGTCCAGGATACTGTTCAAAGATTCACTTTGTTGAAGGCAATCCAGTGCGTAATGGCGGTTTTGGCTCAAAGTTCAATTCTGTCACCATCTCTTTGTGGAGTTTGACAGGGTGCATATATGCACCACTCCCCTTGGCGCCTTGTTGTAGTTATAGAGTAGCAGATCGCAACTAGCAGCGTGCGGTAAGCGTGAGTTTGGGAACCGGCACTTGCAGTGCGTGATGATTGAGTTTCTTTCGTAAAGGGCATGTGATGGTGCCTTGGGCTGTCCTTTCCAAGCGTAAGCTATCTAGGCTTGGAGTTATCGTGGTCGAAGAAATATATCACCACCCGCATTTCGGCATGGTTGCGAGTCGCGTGCGCTGTTGCCGATCCATGTGATACGGGATATGTCCGAAGTCCGTTGAAGAGCGGGGTGAGCTTTTGGGTTGCATAGCCAGCTCCTCCCCCGGCCTGGGCTTCGGATGTCTGGAATACAACGGGATGTTTGGTGGTGTAATTGCTATCGTCTGCTTGTAAATACAATGGTTAGTCGAGCACAGGGTGGTGATGTTTGGGATGATGCGCGCTTTCTCAACTCACCCAAGCTCGAGGCTACAGTAGGAAGTTTATGCAGGATATAGTATCCAATACGGTCACCAGACCAAGAGGATATAGTAGATTGTACGGCCCAGAATCTCTCGTGTTACCGTATTTCGAAATCAGCATGAAGGGTGCTGACCATATTCGTTCTCCATCTAGCTTTTCCCATGCGCTACTCGCGGAAAAAAATCATCAACAAGAACAGTAGGTTGTGCAATGACTTGGCTGCGCGGAGTTGCTTCTGTCCGTTCCGACAGCTGTTGTTGACGTAGGAAGGGTGCCCGCGGATGAGGCCGGTCAACTGCCAAGATATGACCTTTCCGAAAGCCGGCATGCCAGTGTCTCGTCTTGCTTGGCTGCCAAACGTCAGGATGCAGGTGGCGTTAGCGACAAAGGGCGAAACATTAGACCCATCCGCTTGTTGACTCGTTTCCAGGCTCTCGACTTCTCGCATGCTTGTATATTGGAAACTGCATAACACCCTTTGTTCGCGTTGAGGCGATCTTGTTTGTGCATCCCAGCGACATGTGGCTTTTCAACGTCTCCACCTTGTGCGGGTACTGTACCTAGGTACAGTACTAGTCGAGCCGTGCATATCGTCTGTCGTCTGTGAAGCCAACCAATCAACATGGGCGTACGTTGCCATTCAAGGTTATCAATCAAACTCCCTTTTGGTTGGTCAAATCTCACAACGTACAACTCAACATCGCATTCCCCGGCTGGACGACGGCTCGCTCGCAAAACAACATAGCGCACGTTGCCAAGCATCGTTTCCGAAAAACAAAAGGGCGGCCCGCTCTTGTCAGACCATGGGCCTAGATAATGGTCGAAGCGCGCCGGGCTCCCGTTAACCAGTGTTCCTGTCGTGTCTGCTGCCGCCGCGGACCCTAACCGAAAAGTTCTGACAGAAAAATCATGCAGGAATGCCGGAAATTTCTTGGATCCCCTGTCCCGTGTAGAAACTAATCCGAGTCTAGGCGTCGTGTGGAGCGCAAGTGTTTGGCATGGCGAGGCTGAAACCCCATGTTTATTGCAAACCTTGGCCGTACTATGTAAAACTCGTCTATCGACCCGATCTTATTGGCTGCATGAGCACGTGTGTTCACCCGATATGGCTTGCATAGCTGTACAAGCGCTGCTACCCTTATTATAGCTTAGGAACCATATGTGCTAATGAAGGGACTACTACCAAGAGTCTTGGGACGCAAAGGAACATGAGAGAACCACAATTCCCCAGTGTTTGGTCGGACAAACCAATCTCCGTCCAAACAACTGACTGAGTCGAGCGCTGATGGCACAAGGTTGATGGCGGCACAGCGCTGAGAGCTATCGTGTATATAAGATGTTGAGCCCTTCACTCATAGTCCAGTATCTCACATCATCACGAGCATCTTACATTCACTTCTTTGCTTCTTTACCAGTCTTTCTTCACCACTCCTTCACTTCTTCACCACCCCTTCACTTCTCCAAAACATTCGTTGCTGCTCGGTCAGAATGAAGTTCTCTGCTCTTCTCATCTCCACTGTCGCCCAAGTGGCCACTGCCCACTACTTCTTCGACAGCAACATCGTTGGCGGTGTCCAGCAGCCGGCTTACAAATACGTCCGCCAGTCGACTCGCCCGACCAAGTACAACCCGATCAAGTTCTCGAACGCCCCTACGGCTGACATCCGCGATGGATCGTTTGCTGATGGCCCCGATATTCGTTGCAACCAGGGTGCCTTCTCTTCTGCCGCAAAGACTCAGGTCTTGACTGTCAACGCCGGTGACGAGGTCCGCATGAAGCTGGCCGTTGGTGCCAAGATGGGCCACCCTGGTCCTGGCCTCGTTTACATGTCCAAGGCTCCTGCAGGTGTCCAAGCCTACGATGGATCTGGTGATTGGTTCAAGATCTACGAGGAGGGCGTCTGCGAGGGAGGTGATTTCACTTCTACCGCCTGGTGCGATTACAACAGGGACTTCATTGCTGCGAAGATCCCCAAGGATACTCCCAACGGAGAGTACCTGGTGCGCATGGAGCACATTGGTGTTCATCGCTCCCACGTCAACCAGCCAGAGCACTACGTCGGGTGCATGCAGGTCAAGGTCGTAGGCGGCGGTAGTGGTACCCCCGGTCCCCTCGTCAAGTTCCCTGGCGCATACAAGGCCACCGACCCCTATGCCAACTTCAGCATCTACAACGGCCGCAAGGCTTTCACCATGCCAGGACCTGCTGTCTGGAAGGGTGGAGCTACTACCAGCAACACCAGCCCCGCCGCTGCACCTGCCAAGGAAGAGGTCGCCACTGCCAAACCCACTACCATGGCCACTGTTTCCGCTCCTGCTGCCACCCCTGCTACTGGCTGTGCTGCTATGTACGCACAGTGCGGCGGACAAGGCTTCTCTGGAGCCAAGTGCTGCGCCGCGGGCTCTTGCAAGGCTATCAACACCTACTACTCCCAATGCAGCTAAATCATTCACTGGTTGTCGTAAAAGAGTCGATGGACTTGGGTTGAAGAGTTTCAACCACCCCCTTTCTTGGCTCTAGGGCCGCTGTACCTATCTTTTCTTCAAGGGCTTTCCGGGGACCTAGACTTTGCAAAAAGGACTAGTATCTTCCTGTATATACTCAAGGCTCCGTACCTTCTTGCTTCTATAGATTATACAATTTGTCGTTTCCATGATCCATCCCGATTGCTACAGTGACTTTCCGTCTTACACTCGAATTGATATCTTGACGCGCCATCTAATTGTCAGTGAAGACTTATGTAAAGGCGTCTTTAATATGCCGCTCATATTTCAACATCATCAAACAACACTCTGGGTCATCCTTACAGTGTACAACTCAATAAAATCATCAGCTCAACAGCTCGCTCGCAAAACAAGACAGATAATATTATGCCGCTAATAGAGTGAAGATGTGCAGCAACAGCGTCTCTCTCTCTCTCTCCACCAGACATGTTTGGCACAGTCTTGCCCCTGAGAGAAGACCGGGCACCAATGTGGATGCAGCCCTCGTGCCGCTTGCTTGGATAATCACTGTACTCTAAATCCTTTGTATCAACGTTCCGCGGCCCCTTATGTTAGCGCCGTCTGCTATTAATACGCTGGAGATTCAAAGGAGTCATGTTCGCGGAGATTAAAGCCCGTTTTGGTTGCGAACCGCTTCATACGTGCCGTGCCGCTTCTTCATTTTTTTCATCCTCTGTTCCTCTGACTCTTGTACGGGACATGTGGTACATGCAACCGGCTTCAACCATGTATTGCGCACTTGGTACGTGCCGTACTTTGCGCTGCCTTACACTTTGGAAGACACTTCTCGGTTGAGGTGTGGTGAGAAGGGGAGGGTCTTGCGGCGACGATGAGATTTGAATGGGTATGAACATAAGGAAGATCGATGAGTTCAGGGCGCGACAGATGAGTCGAATGGTCACATGACAGAAAATTTGGTTGGCGGAGATGCAGAGGCCGAGATCCAACTGGCTGATATCGTCATGTGGTTGTATGGCCGTAGATTGTGTGGTATCATAAAATGCCGGTGGAGGTCTGGTGATGTAAGGTAGTGCAGTTACTTGGAGGAGGTAGGACGACCAGTAGTTTTATTCTTCTTTTTTTTTGCAATTTACCGTTAGCATGCAGACCAGTCATGATATATGTTTTGCTCGTTTCTAGGAGTCCTTTATCGACTTGTTTAATTTCCTGTCATTGAAAATCAACGTCTTGTCCGATCCGATGAAGTAGGTAGGAAGCTATCGATTAGCACAATTACTCCACATGACTGTTACTGGTCGAGAGAGGCAGACTAAATTTATATTGTAGGTTCAGAGTATACCGCGCTTCTTTTACTTTCCCTGTTATATGAACGTACAACATGAGTATGTTATCAATTTGACTGGACTTAAGAACAGCATGCCAACTACCGCCTCCACCACTGAGTTACTACACTGTCCAATACATGACATGATCGATCCACATATAGTATCGAGCGTTACTACTGGTTACCGGCGACGTACAGTATAACATAGTCTGCAACGCTGCTGCATCAATTAATACATCTACAGTCTTCAACCCAGCAAAATCTACCTATAGCTAGTGAATGGTCAAGGCTGTGATTGTTAAGACGTTGGCACCATTAATACATACGAGTGCTAGCACCGATCTACTAACAGCTGTGGCCGAGATAGATCACAGCGAAATGCTAGGCTTTGGTTGTACTGACGTAAGCAGGTATGGGTGGCTTATATAATCCATTCACTACCGTTGACATCTAATGCGCAATCAACTCTTAAACCAGAAATCTACTGTCTCACACAGGATTGACGGATTCAAAGGTACCAGCATATATAAATCCTGTTGAAAATTGCGGTATTAGAGGTATAGGCTTATATGCAACTTGTGCCAAACAACAAGTTTCTAGTCGCCCATGTGAACAGGAAGACGTTTATCAAGTCGAAGCGTAAGTAACCATGAGCCTCATTAATATCGTGGTCAAGGCTTTCATCCAGCCTTATCAGAGTATCTCTAGTCGTATAGGCAGTCCTTGCGGTCGCGCAAGTTACCCGCGTTATAAGTCTTTGTGGGTGTGATGCGAGATGTCTCGGTTGATGATAATCACATGACCATCAGCATTGCAATCTTGTGATAGGAAGGAAATATTACATGTTTATGCAGAGTAACAATTGGCCAACCTATTTACTTGCTCAGGCAGGTTGCTCACTCAAGCTTCCTATCTGCAGCGCGCGTTCTAGAGTCGCCGGCTTCATCACTGCTTCGGCGAACAAGAAGCGTTTTTACCTCTAGCCTCATTAGTAGACCACATATCGGCGAAAAGATTAAATAGAGAAGTGATCAGATAATACCCGTTGGTTAAGATTACCTCATCGGCTTTATGTGCGCCTACGCAACAAATGCGACTTATATGGCGAGAGAGAGGGAGAGGGAGAGACAAATATCTATTTCGCCACTTCCGACTATACCATGAACCAAAGTTTAATAGCGTTGAAACGGCTCAGGTACTACCAGATCTATGACGTATGTTTGGATATGTCCTAGGACTCCGTGTGAAGTCTAGCTTAACGTTAGGTTACTAGCGCTTACACCAAGAATACGAATTACCCGTATCTGATAGTAATCTCCGCTACTTAGACTAGTAAGACTAGATGCATCTAGACTTCCAACAACCATACCGGGACGGAACTCTTGATTTGCGATTGGTGATTTATGTGATGTCCTACATACAGTGGCACGTATCCAAGGTATATACTTGCCGTGGCAATGTCGGAATATCCCTTAGCTTGACAATCCCAGTGAAGAGATGTAGAGACGACACTGAAAGGAATGTGTGAGAACAGAGATACCATGTTATTCGATAGCTGAACAGAGTCATGACATTGATTGAATACTATCGAGTAAGACGTTAGGCGAGAACAACAAAGCTGAAGGAATGAAAGCTAGGAAGATGAATTGTGAGATCAAATATCCACATATCCTAGTTGCCTCTTTCTGTCCATGGAAAAGGTGGGCACTAGACTAGGTAGGCAGGTCGGCTTCGGTATTCAGCACAGCCTGGTCTGGTATTGCCGGAAATGTCCTGCGAGAAATTGTATATTTCGCCCGAGGGGGGATGTCACGAAACAGTCCTATAAATACTATACCCTACGTGCTTTTGGCAGAAGTTCTACATTACTCTCAAGCCTCAACAGTCTCTACTACCAATAGTCTCTTTGCTACCAACCCTCGGAAAACTCGACAGTCATGCAGCCCCTTCGCATCTTATCCGCTGTGCTTCTCAGCCTCACAGTAACAAGCGCTTCGCCAATTGCCAATTCTGCTGCTGTTGAATTCCTCGCTAGCGAACCACTGTCCGGACGGAACAACTGTCTTTACGACCCTCCTAGGGCATGTGCTCGGGATAGTGATTGCCCTTCTCGCTGTTCTACATCCGGTGTCTGCTACTTCAATTGCTGAGGCCAATATCGGGTGCCTCTTATATTCCAAGTCGCAAATATACTATGTCAAGTCTTCCCTACCTGACAGCCAAAGTGCAAACGGAACTATCTACAAGGAAACCATCGACTCATCCTCTACCAATACTGCAACCTTACCCGACAAGCCAATAGCAAGAGAAGGAAACTATTTACGGTACGTTATGGAGCCAATGGCTGTGCTGCAGCCAGTGTTTGAGATCGTGTACTGACAGAGATTACCTTAGGCGTATCCGGCGCAAATTGTGCTGGAGTGCTAAATCTTTGCTTGATGCTTGTAGTGTATGTACATTGATAAAGGCTTGTTGTTATCTGCTTGGAATCATATACCCATAATACCCTACGTAGTTATATAAGGTTAATTGTCTTCTACTGGCCATGTCACCCCACCCCATGTCTACCTATTCTGGCGATCATCGTATTTGCCCCACTATGCTACCAACCATGACTGCAGCTTCTCTCTCCCAAGTCATGGTGATGGTCTTACTTGACAAAGCGCTGGGTAGCTGACTCCCCTTATTCACACAATCCCTAACCATGTCTTTGACCCTATCCTTATTACTGCGAAGCGTCCTTGCTGACACACCACCTCTATTCATGAGTTCCTGGACCCTAGGTGTCATGTTTGAGGCAAGTGTTCTCCAGAAGTAGCTGGGCAGTGATGAAGTGTCAAGAGCTTGTAATAACGGTTGGAGAAAGTTGGAGCAGGTCTGTATTTGAGGAGTGGAGGCGAGAAGCGGATGCGGAGGTGGCTTTGTACTTTCAAGCAGGGACTGCAAGGCTATGATGTTCTGACACCGGGCTGAGATTTCAAGGAGTGTGCGCTCGAGCGTGGGGAGCTGGCCCAGGGCTCGGGCGAGTGAGGCTAGTGACGACTTGAGCTGAGTCTGAAGGTACTCTTGGAGGGTATTGAGCATGAGCGTGGGGTCAAATGTGTCGGTCGTGGCTTTTGTAGGGACTGGCGATAACAGGTAGAGGGTCAACAGGGCAGATGTTGTTCTCGCTTTCGTGTCTTCAGTCTGTGCAAATGTGGCTGCCGAGGAATGGGCCGAGGAGGAGAGTAGCGAGGACATGGAAAACTCCTTGACCACCTGCTGTGCGCGTGATGCTATGCTCCTCTCGCCGGGGCTGACAAGTTCGTTCCTAAGCGTATTGACAACATTAACCCTATCCAAGCCTTCTCCTTCTTCGCCCCGCTTCGAGGCGGCGATTATCTGGCGCAGCGACAGTATGGTGTCTGCTGAGCGCACCATTGCCCTGTGATCCTCTCTCTTCGCGCTCCCAACGCCTCCCAGCTCCGACATGCGCACCTCGAGTTGTCGGCCCAGCATGAGGCAGCGCGCCACCGCTCTCCCAAGCTTCACCGTCTCGCACAGTCGTTCGGCCGTCAGGCGGACTTGCTCGGCCACTTCGTATCGCTCAATGACTTCCTTCTCCAGCGTCTTGTACGATTCGGTCAGACTGGCTACCTGGCCTTCGACCTCGCGCAATATGCGCTCGCTAGACTCGGCATCGTCTTTTGTGTGTTGGAGCAGCGGCAGCGCGGACTTCGTAGTCAACGTGTCAATGTGTGTGTCTACTTCTTGCACGTCGAAGAGGACGCGCGACAGTGGCGTGGACAGATCTAGTGGGGTGTCGGAGGCGTTGTTGGTCGCGAGGACGAGCGTATTCGCAAACGACGTTGCCGAAAAGCCCGGATCGAGAAAGGCTTCATAGTCAATATATGAGGCTTCATCGTCTCTGGACATGGCCGACGACTGTTGCAACTGGAACAATTGCAGTTGGTAATGTCTGGCTTCGCGCCGAGAGCTTCCAATCTTAGCGTCATCATCCTACCGGCCAATCGGTACCTTGCCGTACCATGCCCAACATATCGTCGGCAACACTACCTGCTATCAATTGCAATGGACTTTGCCATTATGAAGACGCCTGGCGACTAAAACAACCCATATTCTAGTCCATGGAAACTATGTGCACTTTGCTGGAGCTTGCGCATTCGACAACCACATCACCTGAAAATATGGCTCAAAGATTACAAGTCAAGGGTTGAAAAGTGTTGCATTGGAAGAACTATGGTCTGTGATCTTAGGCCGAGATGAACAGTATGTTAGGCTAGCTTCATTTGACCGATGGCAGCAGCAATATCAGTCCAGCACCAAGAACAATAATTCCCGGTGCAAACCTGACCTAACAAACCTTACTCCTCCAACCATGCCCTTGAATTTTTTTTGTTGTTTTATTCATGTTGTGTGTAGAGTTGTTGTATGTGTTTTTGTTTTACTACCGGAAAGTACTGGCAAGCTCCACCCAAGGGAATACCTCAACACATCTGAGAACGTATTGTGCTGAGGGCGGTCATGCGTCGTATTCTCTTATAGGTACGTTGATGGGTGTGCTGCGAGCACGATCTCGGACTGGTCTGACCATTCGCTAGCAGTACAAGGCGAAAGAGGAGTGAGCCAAGCCGTAGTACTCGATTGATGCGGTATCTTGAGGGAGGGAGAGAAACCGCGAGAATTGGTATCGTAAACGGCACGCCATGTGGCATGCAACCTATGGGGTAGAGTCGAGAGTAGGTGTGATCTGGCGCAGACGAAATTCATCTGAGGCCAAGCGTGCAATATGACCATGTGGTCGGGAGAAGAGTGCTGTAGCTCACAAAGAGTAGTGGGGTATTGGGCAGGTGTCGATAGCACGGAGTAGTCTGACGTAAGCAATCATCCTTACAAGAATGATCCGCGCTTTGGGAAAGATCACACCAGCCACCGATACTGTCAAGAAGAGAACGGAAAAGGAGAGAACAGACTGAGAGACAAAACGCAAAGAGCTTTACAGGTTGCCCTGAAGAAAAGAGATGGAAGTAGAGGTCCCCATGAACGTATATCGGCAGACCAGCAAACCGACGGGAATCAGAAAGCAGATAGGCGCCAGACAGGCCTTGGTATATAGTACAGAGAAGACAGTCCAGATGGTCAAAGCCGTGTTGCGCCGATGATCCGATTCGTTAGACCTGAAAGCAGGTATTCAGGTGTCTCGTATCGCGTCGTCAGCGACTGCTTGCATGACCACGCAAACAAAAGGCAAAACTCCAATGAATGCATTTGAAGGGAAAAAACTCGAATGCCATTGTAGCCAGTGGACGGGAAGAGGCCGAGATTGGGGGCATTCATATTACATTCCTCGGCCGACAAACCGCCCAGACAGCTAGATCCCACCAAAAATGGCAGGTGTCTCTAAGAGGCTTGAGGCGGGCCAGTCGCTTGCGGTCTAGGATTCCGCTGAGAATTTTGACCGTTTTGCTGACGGTTCTGCTGGTTCTGCGGGGGGCCTCGACGCTGTCCCTGGAACTGACCACCCCCACCGCCACGTCCACCACGGTAGCCGCCACGGGCGTTAGGGTTTCCGCGCGCAGCACCCTCCTGATCCTGTGATTGACCTTGACCAGGGGCGCGCTGTTGATTGGACATGGGTCGAGGGATCGACTCGGGTGACTCATAGACGTATAGGTTCTTCTCGATGACCTGGGGGATGGGCTGAATTTCGGTACCAAGCTCCTGTTCGATCCTATAGAGATTGAAGCGATCTTCCCAGTTGATGAGATTAATAGCCAAACCCAGGTGTCCGAAACGGCCAGATCGACCGATGCGATGCAAATACGTCTCTGCGTTCTTGGGAAAGTCGAAGTTGATAACCACGTTGACCGCCTGGATATCAATACCACGCGTCAGAAGATCCGAGCAAACAAGGTTCCGGCACACGCCATTGCGGAAGTCGTGAAAGACGCGGTTACGGTTGTGCTGGAGCATGCGGGCATGCGAATAAAAGCAGGAGTATCCAAGCTCGGTGATCTTCTTGGCGAGGAGCTCGACACGGTTCGTAGAGTTACAGAAGATGATAGATTGGTTGATCTGGAGCTTGTTGAAGAGAGTATTCAAGCAGTGCACTTTCTGCTTCTCCTCGACAAAGGCATAGTACTGTGTGATACCGCGGAGCGTCAGCTCGTCCATCAAGTTGATTTCGTATGGTGAGTTCATGTGCTTGTCCTGTAAAGTTTCAGCAAGCTAATTCTTGTTTGGCATTGCATTGAGCATACCTTGAAGCTCTTGACGACAATAGGGAAGGTGGCACTAAACAGCATGACCTGGCGATCCTTGGGATGGAAGCCAAGCAGCTGTTCGACAACGGGGGTGAACTCGGGTGATAGGAGCTTATCAGCTTCGTCCATGACAAAGGTTTGACAAGCTGAAAGATCGGCCACACCCTTGCCAGCCAGATCAAGAATCCTACCGGGTGTGCCCACAATGATATGCACGGGGTCACTTAATCGTATAATGTCGTCCTTGAGGCCTGTGCCGCCCGTCGATACCATGACGTTGATGTTGAGGTGTTTACCCAATTGCTTGCATACTTGCGAGGTTTGTAGTGCGAGTTCTCGGGTGGGCACGAGGATAAGGGCTTGTGTCTTTGGGCTCTTTGGGTTTACGCGCTCGAGTGTGGGGATGACAAAGGCAGCAGTCTTTCCAGTGCCGTTCTTTGCTCGCGCAAGGATGTCTCGTCCCGTGAGGGCTACGGGGATCGTCTCTTCTTGGATGGGCGATGGCTTCTCGAAACCGGCCTCGAAGATGCCCATCATGAGCTCGCGTTTGATGTAAAAGTCTTCGAACTCTAGGCCTTTTGTTGCAGTGACATCCTATCCTAATGTTAGTACACGGTCTGAGATGCTGATGGGTATGTATGCCTAATATACCTCTGTCTGTGGCCGCGCATCTTTTGCAGGCGCATGAAGACCCGCTTTCCAATCAGCTTCTCCTGAAGGTGCGGCATCGCTAGGAACATGTTAGCACCTATCTCGAGCAGACTTGTACAAACCAACTCACCCAAGCTTCGTTGCCGCCATTTGGTTGGTAATCTCTGAAGTCATTGTGTGTGTGGGGGGGTGTAGTCCACCGGACGTGGAGCTGCTGATCAAGATGTTCTGGTTCTGCGAGTGTATGTGAGGCGCGGGTGTGGATTGAGGCGTAGCACTTGTGGAAGAGCAGAGCAGCCTTGGAGGGAGTGGAGGGGGGCGGGGTTTGGCGTAGGAAGCTCGTGTGTTGTATGGCAGGAGGTGGGGCTCGGTAATATTTGGGGGGTAAGGAAGCGGCGTTGGAGTGCCTCTAGTCTTTCGGCGACTCGAATGGTGTGAGCCTCGATGGTGGCTTGCTGGGGCGAGGAAGCTGGAGTAACCTCGAAGGAGTCGCAATTGTGCTTTGGTTGGCCTAGCAAAGGTCGTCTGCGAGTCTCTATTCGCGCGGGGCAAACTGTGAGAGAGAAGAAGAGTCAGTATGAAGCTCGGTGAGGCTAAGGCGCAAGAGCAGTAGTGCAATTTTGTGCAGGCGAGGTCGATTTGTGTGGTGTTGTGGCAGCTGAGCGGGCCGCTTTATGCACCAAGGAACTTGAAGATGGTGGAGAGGACACCGGCCCGTGCGCACCTACTTTGTCATTGGCCCTCCTGACGTCGGTCCCTGCTTTACAGAAGCTTTGCTTGGATGCCTTTCACCAATATTGCCCTCTTTTGCAGCCTGTTTTATTGTGGCCCGTGTACGATAGCATTGCGGTGTGTTCACCGGTTCTCTCTTATTGCTCACCCGTTGTCTGGCGCTGGAAACCTATCCGCTGCCCTCCCTCCACATACATCCGCATTGCACACTGCAGGCCTAGAATACGCACATATCTGATGACTGGCACAGACAGCCGCCATCTATAGATCTACACACTCAAGTGGTGCAATTTCCATCTTTGGATTCCAAAAGGTTCCCTGCTTGTCTCCACGCCACACACGTGCATCACGTGTAACGCCGCATCACGGAATTTTGAATCAGACATTACTGCCCGTCTTACTACCTACGAGCACCACAAATGTCTTCTCTCCTCCGCCTGGCAAGGACGCTCCGGACGTTCCGGACGCCTCAGCGCACCAACACCATGTCATCCCACTTCTTTTCCCCCTCCCACAACCCCAGCCCTCTTGGCCTACCCTCGTCACGCTTCTACTCTGGTGGCGGTCGAGGTGGAGGGGGATACACGAACTACCAGGCCCAGGAGACTGCCAACAAGACCGTGCTCTACACCCTAATTGGAGCAAACGTGGCCGTCTACGGGTATGCAGTACACCTCCGGGTACAAGCCAAGCGAGGTCATCAACTCCCCTTTGTAAGGTTCATGCAGAGAATGACACTCAACCTTTCCGAGTTCCAAAAAGGCTCGTACCTACCCATCTTGACTTCAACGTTTACCCATTTAGACATTGGTCACATTTTCTCAAACATGTTTACTGCCTACTTCCTTGGGTCCTTTCTCGCTTCTGCTCCAGCAATCACTCCGCTTCGCTACCTCACCATAGCCGTTGGCTCTGGCCTCGCCGGCTCCGTCGGCCACCTCTTCAGCCGATATTACCAGATACAGGCCCAAGCCCCTGGCACACGGGACACTATGCGCGGTCTAGGATTTTCGGGCTCGGTAATGGGCATTAGTACCGTATCCGCTTGTTTGGCCCCACAGACTAGAGTAGCTATCTGGGGCATCATACCCATGCCGCTCTGGGCTCTCGTCACAGGATATGCAGTTTATGATGGCTATTATCTAAATAGCGTCGATAGTCGGATTGGGCATGCGGGGCATTTGGGAGGACTGACCTTTGGGCTGTTATACTACATTGCACGCCTAAGAGGATTGAGGTATTGAACAAGACTTAGACATCAAGTCGTTGGCTAGCGCGCTACATTGCCGCTACTTGTGCTGTATCCCCAAAAGGCTTACTCAGCATTTTGTAATATAACAAGTCCATACCATGACGACAACTTGATCCACTGCCAGCTTCTGCTCAACACTCTCTAACGTCTGATGCCATGGACTCTCTCTCTCTCCTCTTGGCTGATGTCACCCCCTTCTCCCCAGAAACACCTCTACCACTAACCCAGACTCCGCCATCCTTACCATCCATCCCCGTCACACATGCTACCCAGATAAGAGACGATATGGTTTACAATGCACCTTCTGAACGCCAATTGTCTAGCGTGAACCTCCACAGCATGTCAGCAAACTGTTCTATCATCGTCGCTGAAGTCGTTGTAGCTTACAAGTCTCTTTAGTTCTGCTTTATGTGGACTTCCTGGTTGGACTGACAGGCTCCACTTCGTCACATTTACCAATTGTGGACTCCTTGTTCGCATCCTCATCGACCAAACTCATCCACTTGGGCAAGCCCTTTGGTGTGTAAGACTGGCTTGGCGAGTACTTGGGTGTCGTAGATTCTTCTCCCTCCTTCTCTTCTTCCCCGCCATCCGAGCTGTCCGGGACAATCTCTTCTGATAGAGCACTTTTCCGAGGAGGCGGGCGCTTCCGTTTGACCATGTCCTTATCCTCTTCAATCTCTTCTTCCACCACCTCTTCGGACAGGCCGCTCTTTCTGGGCCTGCCTCGTTTCTTGGGCACCTGGCCTTTAGCCTTCATCCTTGCTGCTTTTGCTGCCTTTTTCTTGGCGGCGAGCGAAAATTCCTCGTCTTCATCTGAGCCCTCCTTCTTCCATGCTCGGCCTTTACCCTTGAAATGTTTTGGCCGCGTATGCTCGGGTTCGGGCTCTTCCTCCAGAAGGGCAATTGCTTCCTCGTCTAGCGAAGCAAGTAGCGCGTCATCGATGTTCCTGCTCAGAGACGCTACTGATACTCTTCTGCTCTGTGCATTGTGCGACAAATTATCCAGATCTTCCGCATCCTCATTAGTAGGCTCTACATCCTCGAACAGCTGCGAATCATGATAGTAGGGTCGTTGCTGTGCAGGCTTTCGTGTCCTAAGTCCGCGTCTGGCGGAACCTGCGGCACTTGTGGGATCTGGCGATGCCGCAGCAGAGTCTGCGTCTTGATTCGTTTCGTCATCAAGTTTGGATCTGAGGCCTGTGTTGACAGTAATGGCTGCCCCTGTGACAGTTTCATCAGTGTTAATCGTAGCTTGAGTCGCAACGTTTGTGTCATCTTTGATGATATCTTCGGGCTTGGGTTTTCGTTAGCAGGCCAAATGTAGTTATCAGAAGAGAGACCTACATCGGCTTTCTCTTTTGGTGTCTTTCTTGTACTCAATTTGAGAATGTGGATCTTCTTGGGCGAGTCCAAATTCGGTGCTGCAGCCGGAGCCCTGTAAGCTGTGAACTGTTAGCTATTGTACATAATCAACAAAATCAAACATTATCCAGGAATCCCAAGGTTCGTAGCTAGGTGACGAATGAGGTGATCGGCAAAGCGGCAAGGGTTCCCTATGCTGTAGAATAAGGAGATTTAGCACAGATTCCTGCAAATACTCACCAGAGCGCACTGGTAGCGGAGACGCCTTCGCAGGTGTCTCGACTCCGTCCAAGATCTTTTCCATCGGATCCTCGACCTCATCCTCGGGTGAAATAGTTTCTTCTGACTGTACATATGTCAGTATCGGCTCGTTCGTACAGAAAGATTACCACTTACGATAGGTTTCTTCTTCTTAGTCCTGCGGGTGGAAGACTTGCGCCTGCTACTAACAGTAGCGATGGGTGATTCGACCGCTTCAGCTAGTGTGCCCCCAAGTTCTTGTGCGCCTTCTCCACTATCGCTTGCTGAGGCAACAATTTCCTCCGACTGGACTGTTAGCTGTGAAGACAAGGATGCTCCAATGATGCTTACGAGTGGCTTCTTACGCGCCCTTCGCTTCTTCTTAGCCGATGGACTCAGGTCCTCTGTGTTGGCGACGGATGATGATCTTGCAGACTCGACCGATCTCGCAAGTCCGTTACCAGCTGTTGAAGCTGACTTCCTTGGGCGGCCAACTTGACCACGCACCTTGGTCGGCTGAGCCTTGGCCTTGACTGGCTGACCGTCTTCGTCCTGATGTTGTGAGTAAGCGACACATATATATCAATCGAAATGGACAACTCACAGTCGAGTCGGACTCGTCAAGAATGTCCAAGGTCTTGTAGTACAGCGAGAGGCCGTTGGTGTGCTGATGGGACATTTTCCAAGCATCGAATGAGAGGCATTGACCAAGAGCTGCATGTTTGTATGCATCATATTCTGGTTGGCCGTGCTTGTCAAGCCACGAAGCAGGTGGCTCGTCGCAGGCGTTGCGGGTGCGCTTCTTGCCAGACGCTGAATGACCGTTGGGAGCCATGGAGGTCAAGAAAAGTCTCACTGACAACAGAAGTTGAGCGGACGTGGGAGTCGCATGAAATAGTTCAGAAAAATAACGCGCACTGATGACGGTAACCAAGAGATGCGCAGAAGAAAAGTTGATGGACAGCAAATGAGAAATGGGGTTGTGTGCCGAGTTGCGCGCGAGGGTGATGAATGGTGAGGAAAGTCGGCGTCGTGATGTGACAGATGAGAAGATCCAAGTCACTCCGAGAAGATCCACGTCTCGTGGCACGTTAGCTCACAGCCAAAAAACATCGCAGGGCACAGTTTGATAGGCAACGGCACTACTCACGAAAAAAGAAGCAACTGCTGTCAATCCAAGTTTGGGCCGAATTTATGGTGGAGACGTCATGTCAAAATGGAGGTGTGGAAGTGGAATGGAGCCCAGGGTCCGCGCAGAAGGCAAAAGAAGACGCGCTAATAACAACCAATTTCAGCTTGGCCACCTACACACGAGCTTTGTTTTGCGGTGTTTTGACAAGCATCTCTGTATGCCTAAAAGAAATTCCCATTACGTTTCTCAGCTGTCCAGGTACCCGGGAATCCGCCAGAAATTGCCTGCAGTCTTTCGGGTTTACACACAAAGCAAGTGTGTTGTCATGTATATAACAAAGCTCCCGTGTCTTGAAACAAGATATACCGTCGATTCCGATGGCACTCCTTATGAGACATTGCAGACCCCGCACCGAGAGCGCTTCGTCGAATGGAGTGAGCTTTCACATACACTTACACGAAATACAATTGTAATGCGTAATCTTCCAGAAGGCCTGTTGGAGCGCAATCGATCGCGTTCATCCGTACCCGCATTGTATAGTGTTTGCAGACCCATTGAGCGCGCTCTGAATCGCAAAGATGTTTCCGTCGCTACATAGAGGGGATCGTATAGATGACGATTACAAGCAATCGTTGAAGTTTACCCTTTCTCTAGTTTTGTTTTCATGTGTCTCACTACGGCCCACTTCTGCAGATGATAGTCGATAGACATGGTGGAGATGAGTGAAGCACCCCATTGTATTTCGACGCTCGCTTAAGTCGTGCCCAGCAAGGAAACGTTGTATCTATCGCTCGTATGGTTTGATCGCTCACTTTGTATCTACTGTACAACAAGAAGTGTATATGGGTGCTACAGAAACGATAGGTTCACAATAGCTACCTTCTCTCCCCTAGACTTGTGGCCAGAGTGCGATGGGTAGTCTAGTACGTAATGGCATGCACTGGACATTCTCTGACGCCCATTGCTGTAACCTCGCGCAACATAGCGGTTGAGAAAGGGACAGTCACGCCACCAAACTAGCCGCACACGCTCACCGTTCTCTACATGTCAGTTTACCTCAGCAACCAGTAGGCAGCTACCCACATGACAAACCGACCATCGCCAGAATCCATACACGCAATTCACAGTCAAGACAGCATTGTAATAAAACAATAGCATTGAAACACTACAGGTCACTCCAATACCGCAGTCTTTCGCTCATGGATCAGGTATATACAAAGCCAAGTCCAAGTCAATCAATCCCCTCATGGAAACCAGACATTCCCAACCGCGAACGCACGATTTCGCAGAAAAAAATGCAAAAGTCCACAGCGCAAAATGCAAAGATGGGTATACAAGGACGAACCCCACCACCTTTCCAGTGTAGCAGAACAAATTTGCTGGCACCCAAGAGTGGGCGGCGAAAATAAGAGATGACCAAACACCGTGTAGCAGAGAGGACGCGCATATAGCGGCATGGTCCACGGTGAACGACAGAGGAAGCGTCCAACTTGCGAAGAAATAGACATGTGCCAAAAAGATTAAACAATGACTGCAAAAGGCGGTCCTCAATTGCCTCTGAGAGATGCTGGAAAGTCGAAAGTGCGAAAATTAACTGCCTGGCTGACACAAGACACCTTCTGTCTAGTCGGTGCCATTGCTAGGCCTATCGGCTAGAAGGATTCTGGTGGGCTAGGCATTCCATGTGCGCTCCCATCGTCCTTCTCCGGCTCTTGGAGGCCGCGGTTCTCTTTTTGTGCTGGCTCAAGCTTTAGTTTACCAACTGGCTTTCCAATCCCCTTCATATATCCCCCATGGTCGTTGCCATTATCATCCATTGCTTCATCGAGTTTGCGCTTTTTACGCGCCATCTGCTGCTGTTCCCTGATAGGGCGCTTACGAGGACTTGAAATCTTGCCTGTAGGTGGCAGGCGAGGCTTGGGGAAGCGCTGCTTCGGAGGCAGCTCATCATCTTCGATAAGAGGTTGGCTGTTATTGTCCTGAAGCTTGCGGTAAAGCCAGCCTTGTAGTAGACCGATCTGGTTTTCGGCCGTCTGTAGGGTGACAGGCTCGAACTTGGGTGGCTCAGGCATGATAATACCAGTGGTGGCGACATTACTATGGGGGTCAGCAAAGTTCTTGCGTACACGCATCGTAGAACGTACCTATTGTCTTGCCTGGCGTAGGCATTGTGCACCCTGTTCTGCAGCAGATGTAATGGTACACTAGAAGTAAGTCCGAATTCAATGTCAAGACCAAGCTCTTTGAAGCCGAAGAAGTCTTCGCCAATATCTTCAGCAAAGTCACCACCCACAAACTGTTCGCTGCCATCATTGAATGCACCAGCACCGTCAGCGCCAACATTGTCCATAGCTGGCCGCAAAAGTTCAGCGTAGTATGATCGCATCCTGTCGTGCATTCCGCCAAGTTTCGTACCAAGCCTTTCAACGTCGTCCTTGACGTAAGTCTCTAGAGACTCGAGATCGACACCGTTGGCATGTAGAGAATGGAGCACAGCCTCTTCTTGGGTAAAACGCGGAGTCCAGGTTGTGAGCTGGCCATTCGGAAGGGTGATCGGTACATCGGACTTCATCTTGGGTGCTTCGCGATAGATTCCCAGGCTTGCAACTAGGTTTTGGAAGAATTTGGCAGCAATGTCAGTCACCGCGTCAAGTGCCGATGGCTGGAATTCTTCGAAGCCAGCATGGTAGAAGATCTTGCCGACGCTCCGCTGCAATGCAGCGCGGCATACATAGGGAGCCATGATTGGGCCATCCTCTGATGTCACCATCGGCTCGATATCTGCTTCCATAAAAGGCTGAGGCTCATATCTTTGAAACTGATTTTGGTACAGCTTGTTGAAGTCAGCAATTAGTTTCATTGATGATACCACTCATATAGACGACTTACTTGCGACTGGAGTTGCATTTGCTTAACGATACCAATCTTTGCGCAGATCTTTCTGGTTTCTTGCAGGGTGTGGTTGTTGTCGTCGAATTTGTGCACCAATGCACTGTCCGGTGAAATGAACTGACCCTTTGGAAAGATCCTCATGTATTCTTCGGCTTGAGGAATGACATGGCCCTGGGCATCTTCAACCCACTGTAAGCGCTCAG
>Ga0265797_10004767_pt1 | contig 20399 bp, 22 predicted proteins | sample P2T30metagenome_FD_192433 | JGI IMG/M metagenome (GOLD analysis project Ga0265797, IMG submission 192433) | Plant litter microbial communities from East Loma Ridge, Irvine, California - P2 T30 | ecosystem: Environmental > Terrestrial > Plant litter > Unclassified | place: USA: California...
GCTTCACCGCTCCCGAGGGCAAGACCATGGGCCACGCCGGCGCCATCGTCTCCGGCGGCTCGGGCACGGCTGAGGGCAAGAAGGAAGCTCTTGAGGCTGCAGGCGTGAAGGTCGGCAAGACGCCGTCCGAGACCGCTGATCTGCTTCGCGAGGTCTTCAAGGGCTAAGGCTCACAGACCCCACCGTCTGAAGCACCGCAGTGCGGGGCCGCTCCTGATCTTCAGGAGCGGCCCCGTTCTGGTTCCTGCTGGTTCTCGCTGCCGCAGCTGTTCAGCCGCCTTTGGAGCCCTCGCCCAGCTCTCGCTCCGGGTGCTCGCCGAAGCGGAAGTGGCGTCCACTGAGCTCTTGGGGGCTGATCCGTACGTAGTGGTCCTTGAGTGTGGGAACCCAGGGCTTGAGGTTGAGCCGTTCGGCCGCCTCGCGCTCTGCCGAGGTGTCCAGTCGCGCCGCAGTGCCGCGCCGCACCACAGACCAGGCCTGGTCGGAGAGAATCCCGTCGGCTTCGAAGACCACGCTCTCATTGACGGCCATCTCGGCTAGCTTCGAGCCCGGGGCGCTGCGCAGGAGGATGCTGCGGTCTTGGACGGCGCAGTTGACCGGGAAGATATCCGCACGGCCATCGACGACGGTGACGAGACGCCCGTGCGCAGTGCCTTCCAACAGGCTCCAGCACTGCTCTTCGCTCAGGCCACGGTGACGCCGAGCAGCGAGCCCAGCACGTAGGTCACCGCTGCGGCCCCCAGCCCGATTCCCAGCTGGCGAAGACCGCGTTTGAGCGGGGAGGCTCCGGAGAGCAGTCCGACCACTGCGCCGGTGCCCAGCAGCGCGATTCCCACCATGGAACACGAGATGACGACGGCGGAGAGCCCCTCGGCTCCCAGCAGGTAGGGAAGCACCGGGATGAGCGCACCCACGGCGAAGAAGACGAAGCTGGACCCAGCCGCTGTCCATGCCGACCCGACGATCTCATGATCATCCACGGGCTCTTCTGGATCGTGGGAGAGCTCCGGATTGCAGTCGCAGTCGAAGACGTTGAGCCGCTCGAGCGCGCGGTGCTCGGCGTCGCCCTTGCTCATTCCGCGGGCCCGGTAGACCAGGATCAGCTCGTTGTGGTCCAGATCCAGATCTGGTGCCGCACGCAGCGTCACCTGGGTGGGGCGCGTGGCATCGAGAAGTTCACGTTGGCTGCGGACAGAGACGAACTCCCCGGCGGCCATGGAGAGCGCTCCTGCGAGCAGCCCGGCGATCCCGGTCAGCAGGATCACGGTGGAGCCGACGCCGGTGGCGCCCATGCCCATGATCAGCGCGAGGTTGGAGACCAGACCGTCATTGGCGCCGAAGACTGCGGCGCGGAAGCCGCCCGAGAGCTTCTCCCGGCCGCGAGTGGCCAGGGCGCGGACCACCTCTTCGTGGATCGCCTCATCTGCTGCCATGCGCGCGGTCGCGTCTGAATCCTTGTCATAGGGGGATTCCCCCTCTGCGCGCTGGGCCAGGGCGAGGATGAAGACCGAACCGAAGATCCGCGCCATCCAACCCAGCATCACGCGGTGCGCCGAGGGGGCGGGGAGCCGTTCTGCCTGATCTCCGAGCAGATCTCGCCAATGCTGTTCATGTCGCTTCTCGGCGGCCGCAAGTCCGAGCAGGATCTGCCGCTCTTCACCGCGCTTGCGGTTCGCGAGATCGGTGTAGAGCCGGCCCTCAGCCTGTTCATCGGCAAGGTATTTGCGCCAACGCCTGATCTGACGTGTCGAGGGTTCGGCGGGGGGCCCTGACGGCCTTGACTCCATGGGTGTATCTGCTGACGTGCTCACCACAGACATTCTCCACCGCTTCGTGGACCGCGCGCGGCCCGGGACCGCCTGTGACGAAGTTCAGGAATGGCTAAAACGCCGAGCGCTCGCCCCATTGATGAAGCGGCGGGCCGCGGGGGAGTCAACGCCCGGCGCCATCCCGAGATAATGCGGCAGCAGATGGTCTGGCTCCGTGGGAGTTGAGTGCTCAGGATTCCCATATGCCAGGTAGCTGCCTCCCGCGCGGCGCAAGATCAGCATCCCGGCGGCGATGTCCCAGGGGTTCGTATCCACACCGAGCACGACATCGGCCCATCCTGCTGCCGCATGGCAGAGCTCCAGCGCTCCCGAGACCACGCGTCGCACCGTGGAGAACGTGCTGACCATCTCTCCGAAGGCTTCCAGGGCAAGGGTTCCTTCCTGCGCGATCACCTCGGCCGAAGGGTAGCTGGTCATGAGGTTCAGCTCCGCGTCCGGGCGAGCCGGGCGGGGATCCGGTGTGGAGGGATCCAGCCGCACTTCACGGTGCGGGGAGTGCAGGTAGGCGCCGTCGTCGTCGGCGGAGAAGGTGAGCCTGTTGATCGGGTCATGAACGACTCCGGCAATGACGTCCCCCTCGAAGACCGCGGCGATGGAGAGGGAGAACATGGCAAATCCGTGGGCAAAATTGCTGGTCCCGTCGATCGGGTCCACGATCCATTCCAGCGAGCCTGTCCCGCGGGCGCCCTGCTCCTCCCCGGTCACCCGGGAATCAGGAACCGCCGTGGTCAGCGCCAGAGCCAGAGCCTCCTCGGTGGCGCCGTCGTGACGGGTCACCAGATCATGGGTGCTGGTCTTGGTGGAGACCTCCATATCCGAGTGCACTGCCCGGGAGCGGAACACGTCAATCAGGGGCCGTCCCGCCTCCCAGGCCGCCTGGATCGCGATCTGCCGAAACTCTCGGGGACTGGGGTGCTGCGCAGCGGTATTCGACACATGTTCACCCTACCCATCAAGGTTGCGCGCAGTGTCCCAAGGCACAAACCGGTATGATCGAACCGATGACGAACCCGGAGCCGACTGAGGTCATTCAGGACACCGTCGCTGTGCATAAGCACTACAGCGACCGCACCCGCAATCGTGTGATGAAGACCGAGGACGGCTGGCACCAGTTCCGTCTCGGCCTGGCCCGACGCCGCGGCCTCAACGTCACGATGCTCTCCATGACCGGCTATGGCTGCCGCCGCTGGGTGAGGGTCTTCTCCCGGGTGGTGATGGCACCGGACTCTGATTTCGAGAACGGCCGACGCGTGGCTCAGGTCATCGCCGATGGCGTCCGTGGCTGGCGAAACTTCATCTCCGCCCCGGTGCCCTTTGCGGAGATCACCGTGGAGATCGCCGGCAAAGAGTTCCACGTGGTCGCTGACCGCGGCGGGATCGTCGACGCCGTGATCGAGACCGATATCCAACCCGGCTGGCAGCAGGTCGTCCTGCGCGCTCCCGGCAGCGAAGCCACCACGGCCGAGGTCCACATCATCGACGACGCCACCGTCACCGGTGTGGTCTGCGATATCGATGACACCGTTGTGGTCACCACGCTGCCGCGTCCGCTGCTTGCGGCGTGGAACTCCTTCGTCCTGGATGAGCACGCGCGAACGCCCACTCCGGGGATGGCGGTGATGATGGAGCGGCTGATGGTGAACTTCCCCGGCTCTCCGGTCATCTACATCTCCACCGGCGCGTGGAATGTCGCGCAGACGCTGACGCGCTTCCTCACCCGTAACCTCTATCCCCGAGGCCCGCTGCTGCTCACCGACTGGGGCCCCACGGCCGACCGCTGGTTCCGCTCGGGCAAGCAGCATAAGGAAGAACAGCTGGAGCGCCTCGCGCAGGACTTCCCGGAGATGTCCTGGGTGCTGATCGGCGACGACGGACAGCATGACCCAGGCATCTACGCAGACTTCGTCCGCCGGCACCCGGAACATGTCACGGCGGTCATCATCCGCGAGCTCACCTACTCAGAGGCGATGCTCGCCGGTGGTCGCGCCGAGGGTCCCGAGGGCAATGATCTGCTCAACTACGGAGATCCCACGGAGCCCTACGACGCCGTCCAGCTGGCTGGAGAGCGCCGCATTCCCTGGATCTATGGTCCCGATGGCAAGGACATCGCGAGCAAGCTCGTTCAGCACGGCCTGCTCTAGAGCGGCCGCCCGCTGCCGAGTCGGGGCGCTCCGACTCTGACTCCCGCTATCGCGCCGGGGTGATCTCCGGCGTCGTGGTGGCGCGGCGTGGACGCGACCGCATCGTGCGGACCCGACGGTTGACCTCCACGGCGCGGGCGTAGTGACCGATGAGCTCATTCGACACCGCCTCCCAGGTGCGGTTCTGCACGCTCTCATGGGCCCGGCGACCGAACTCGGTGCGCGCAGCCTCATCCTGGAGCAGGTGCTCCACAGCAAAGCGCATCCCGTCCAGGTCCCCGGGTCGATAGAGCCACCCGGTGCGTCCGACATCGACGAGGTCCAAGGGGCCGCCACGTCCGACAGCGACCACCGGCACGGCGGCAGCCATGGCTTCCTGGATGGTCTGGCAGAAGGTCTCCGCCTCCCCGGGGTGCACGAACACGTCGAGGCTTGCCACATGCTCGCCCAGGTCGTCCCCGGACTGGAATCCCGCGAAGTACGCGCGCGGCAGTCGTCGTCGCAGTGACTCTTCCTGCGGTCCGGTCCCGATGATGACAAGTCGCGCACCTTCGATGGAATCCAAGACCTCAAGGTCCTCGATCTGCTTCTCGGCCGCGAGTCGGCCGACGAACCCGATCAGCAGCTCATCGGTGCCGATGCGGTCACGGAGTGCGCTGCTGCGCCGCAGCGGATTGAAACGTGCGGTATCCACCCCACGACGCCAGGTGCGCAGTCGTTTGATCCCGCGCTGGGTCAGCTGTTCCCGGCAGAAGGAGGAGGGCACCAGCGTCAGCGTGGAGCTTGTATGCATCCGGTCCACATGTTGCCAGAGCAGCTCGGTGGCCCAGGGGATGCGGTAGCGCGCGGCATAGGTGGGAACCTCGGTCTGATAGATCGAGACGGTGGGGATGCCGAGTGCGTCAGCTGCCTGGATGGCACGCCAGCCCAGCACGAAGGGAGATGCCACGTGCACCACGTCGGGCTGGATGGATCCGAGGATGTGGCGGATTCGGGCGACGAAACCAGCCGCGACCCTTACCTTGGGGTAGTCCGGCAGCGGAAGCGAGGGGACCCGGATCACCGGAAACCCCTCGCAGAGCTCGCGTTGGGCGCCTCGGGCCTCGGAGAGCGGATTGGTCTCAAACATGGTGTCGGACGGGGCGATGACGGTGACGTCATCCCCTCGGCGACGTAGATGGGCGAGTACATGAAGGACGGAATTTGTCACGCCGTTCATGTGGGGAAGGAAGGATTCAGTCACCACAACAACTCTCACGCCTTCAGGCTAGGAAGCCGCGGTGTGGGGCTGCCGTACTGACCATGACCGGTCCGTGAACAGTACAGAAACCTTTTGCCGAGCAACGGATAAGGTTGCCTAGTGGAAACACTGATCCCGCTCGCCGTCGTCGGCCTCGTCCTGCTCGCAGCCGTCATTCAGCGTCTGGTGGGGCTCGGTTTCGGGATGGTCATGGCGCCCTTCCTCGTCGTGCTCATCGGAGCCCATGAGGGTGTCATGCTGGTCAATTTCCTCAGCATCTTTGCCCCGATGCTCGTGCTGCCGCGGATCTGGGGCGATATCGAATGGCGCAAGGTCGTGTGGCTGGGCATACCGGCGCTCGCGATCATGCCGCTTGCGGCCTGGGTCTCGGTGAGTTCCCCTGCCGGACCGCTCTACGTGGTGGTGGCCGCGCTGGTGATCGTCGGTCTGGTGACCTCCATGCTGCTGACCCGCATCACCTTCGAGGCCGACGGCGCAACGACTCGGGTGATTGCCGGCCTGGGTGCGGGGGCGGGCACTGTGATCGCGGGGGTGGGCGGTCCCGCCATGACCATCTACGCAGTGGTGGCGCGCTGGCCGATCATGTCCATGATCGCCACGCTCCAGCCGATCTGGATCTTCTTGTCCATGGGTTCCTTCGGGATCAAATGGGCCTTCGACGACGGCGCCCTGCCAGGTCTGCCCTGGTGGGCCTGGGCTGGTTCAGTGGTCGCGATCATCGCCGGAATCGCGATCGGGGAGTGGCTGCAGCGTCGTATCGATGAAGTCGTCGTCCGCCGACTCGTCCTGATTCTGGCGTTTATCGGTTCCATCATGGCGCTGATCACCGGTTTGCGACTCATGTTCGGCTGAGGCCTGTGCCTCCAGCTCAAGACCAGATGCTGCTGGCACGATAGGACTAATGGCGACCACCGACACCGAAGCAAAAACATCCGCGGACAGCTCCGCGAAGAGCGGCACGAGGCTGCCCAGATTCAGTCTGCCGACCCCGCCGCTGTGGCTGGTGGGTCTGGCCGAGGCGGTCCAGATTCTGCTCATCACGGTCCTGCTGGTGGGGCTTCCGGTCCTTGCGATGAGCTTGGCGGGTGGCTTCGCGCAGATCGACCTCCATTTCATCCTCACGTTGGCCGCGCAGTCCTGGCTGGTGCTCCACGGGACCCCTGTGGAGCTGGTGCTTGCCCTGCCGGAAGGAGCACTGGGCGGGGCCATGGAAGTGCCCGAGGGTGGCTGGTTTCACCTGGTGCCCCTGGGGCTGACCTTGATCCCGCTCTGGCTGGGCTGGAGAGCTGGCGGCCGGATCGCCCGTGGTTCCTACTCCGACCAGCTATGGCAGGGGCTTCTGCCCCTGGTCTTGGGCTACGGCGCCGGGGCGGCAGGCATAGCCTGGGTGGCCCAGTCGGAGAGCTTTCAGGTCATGCCGCTGCTGGCGGCACTCTGTGCGGCAGCCCTGATGACCGTGGCCGCTCTTGCGGGGTGCTATGCGGAAGCGCGCAGTGCCGCGCGGATGATCGGCATGGATCTGGAGGCTCGGATAGCGGCACTCTCTCAGCAGCTTCGCTGGGCCGGTTCCTACGCCTGGGCCGTGGCTCGCGCGGGACTCGTCGGGTGCATCGCTGCCTGCGGGTTCGCGGCGCTGCTCCTAGGTGGTGCGCTCGCCGCACAGTGGATGGAGATCGCCAATGTCTATGAACAGCTCAATCCAGGACTGTTCGGCGTCATCGGGCTGACAGTCCTGCACCTGGGGCTGGCCCCGAACCTGGTGCTCTGGGCCCTGGCCTATTCCACCGGGTCGGGTTTCGCGCTGGGCAGCGGGACTGCGGTCTCACCTCTGGGAACAGAGCTGGGTGCGGTGCCGGCTGTCCCCGTCCTGGCGGCTCTGCCCACGGCGGAGTCTCCCTACGCGCTGGCTGTGCTCGCGCTGCCCGTGCTCGCCGGCGTCGTCGCCGGATGGTGGCTCATGCGAGAGGGGGAGAACCATCTGGATGACTGGTTCATGCTGCGGATCTCCTGGCGCCCGCTCTCCGCGGGGCTCTCCACCCTGTCCCTTGGTGTCCTGACCGGACTCGTGACCGCGCTGCTCGCGCTAGGCCCGCTCTGGCTCTCCCATATCTCGCTGGGCGTGGGTCGGATGACAGATATCGGACCGAATGCGCTGCTCAGCGCGGGAATGCTCGGCGTCTGGGTCGCACTGGGGGCGATCCTGGGCTACGGGCTCTCACTCGGGGGACAGAGGCTGCGACGTCGTGCCCGGGAGTGAGGCAGCGATGACTCGGCCCCAGCGAGTGTGGTTCAGCGTCTGCAGAGGTCGCTCAGTGACCGCAGCGATGACTCAGCGCCGGCAGATCAATTCCCGAGTCCAGGCACCGAGCCGAGCATGCCGTCCTCGTATTCCAGCAGGCAACGGTCCATAGAGCGTTCGGTCAGGGCGCTGCTGCGGCAGTCGTCGAACTCCGCGGTGGCATCCCAGAAGATGGCCTGAGACGCGGCGGTGAAGCCGAACACGCCACAGCACAGCACGGCGGCGATGGCGCTGATATGCATCATCACCGGCAGCTTTTTGCGGAAGCACTGCACCAGCAGCACGACGCCGCCGGCAACTCCGGCAACTCCTGCGACGAGCGCGATCAGGCGCCAGGGCAGCGGCAGCTGCAGGCCGATATAGCTGAGAAGGAGAGCCAGCACCAACCAGCCGGTGAATCGACCGTAGAAGCGGAAGGTCTTCTCATCGAGTTCGGTCGCACGGGGTCCGGCGGGTGGAGTGATGCTCATGGCTCACCACCCTATCCGGGAGCGTGCCCGGCGCATGTGCGGTGCCCTGCCGGGCGCGAGACTCGAAGTAGGCTGTGAGTCATGCGAATAGTGGTCTTGGTCTCTGGTTCGGGGACGAATCTTCAAGCGGTCATCGATGCGGTGAAGACCGGCGAGCTTGAGCTCGAGATTGCAGCGGTGGGTTCGGATATGCCCGACTGCGGTGGGCTCCAGCGGGCAGCGACGGCGGGAATCGCGACATTCGCCGTCCCGCTGGTCAAGGGCGGCGACCGCAGCGCGTGGAACCGTGAGCTCAGGGATGCGGTGAGCGACTATGAGCCGGACCTCGTCGTCTCCAGCGGATTCATGCGGATCCTGGGTGCAGAGTTCCTCGAAGGGATCTCAGCTCCGATCATCAATACGCATCCCGCGATCCTGCCCAGCTTCCCGGGTGCCCACGCGGTGCGCGATGCGCTGAGTCACGGGGTCAAGATCACCGGATGCACCGTCCACCAGGTCGACGCCGGGGTGGACACCGGCCCGATCATTGCGCAAGAGGCTGTCCGGGTCGAGCCAGGCGACGATCAGGAGTCACTGCACGAGAGGATCAAGCAGCAGGAACGCGCGCTGCTGGTGCAGACCCTTGGCGGGATCGCCGCCGGGCGCATCACGCTGAGCTAGCTCAGCGGTACGGGTCCTCCCGCGGGGACTGGGAGTCAGCGCCGGGGTAGTACGGGCCCTGATTCTGCGGACCGGAGCCGTAGGGACCCTGGTTATACGGACCGGGGTTATAAGTGTCTGGGCTCTGGGGGCCTGAGTTATAGGAGCCCTGATCGACTGGGCCCGGACCATACTGCCCCTGGTGCGAGTTGCCTCCGGAGGGGTCTCCGTAGTGGCGGCCGGAACGGGACGCATCCTTCCAGGCTTTGCGGTTGCGGATGAAAGTGTTGCTGGCAGGCAGCCAGAGCGCCACGATTGCGGCCAGACTCAGCCCGGTGACAATCAGATTCGCAGGTCCGAAGAGAACAAGGAAGACGCTGCCGGCCAGGAAGATCGTGGCAAGAATGCGTCCAACATTGCCTGCCATGGTGCCGACGAACGCGAAGACCGTGTAGAGCACCGCGAGGATGATGCCGCCGATGAGGACGAATACCCCCAAGCCGTACATCATGTCGGTCGCGGTGATCTCCTCACCCGCGGCGCCCTGCTGGGCCTGAGCTTCCGCGAAGGCTTCATTCCAGAAGGGGCTCATGTCTTCGGGGCTCATAGAGATGAAGTCCAGGAAGCTCATGATGCTCAAGATCAGGGCGGTGGCACCCGCGAGAAGCATCAGCACCAGCGCGATGATCAGCGTGATGGGACGCTTCGGCTTCTGCGCAGGCCCCATGTTCACCCCGCCCGAGTGAGATCCCTGGGGACCGGAGTAAGGACCCATGGGTGGCTGGTTCTGCGGCTGTCCATAACCGGAGGGGACTGAATGTCCGGACTGCTGTCCATAGCCGGACGGAGTGCCGTAGCCTCCCGGCTGCGCGTCAGGCCTGGCGCCGCTTCCCTGGGCAGGTGAATGGGGCAGTGATCCTTCCGGATGCCGCTGGCCCCAGCGGGGCTGCTCGGGTCCGGATGGACCGTTCTCCTCGGGAGTGTTCGTCATGGTGTCCCTTTCTCTGCGCGTGGCTCTACTGTATCGGCGGTGAGGTCTGCGCCCCAGCCTTATTTTCGGCGTGGGTTCCGAGGCGGAAACTCTGCAAGACTAAAGACCATGGACACACGCGATACACGATCAGCGGCTCAGCCTGTCTCCACCGTGCACCTGGTGCGCCATGGCGAGGTGCACAATCCGCAGAAGGTCCTCTACGGCCGGCTGCCGGGTTTCGGGCTCTCCGAACTGGGACAGCAGATGGCTGTGGGAATCGCGCAGCACTTCCAGAAGCGCGCCGAGACTGGCCGTCCGGTGCACATGTTGGCGGCCTCACCGCTGCAGCGTGCGCAGGAGACCGTCGCCCCGATCTCCGCAGCGCTGGAGCTTCCGGTCATCACCGAGGATCGAGTGCTCGAGGCAGAGAATGGCTTCGAGGGACTCTCCGAGGTCAAGCGCCAGCTCAGGAATCCGCGCTGGTGGCCGCTTCTGGTCAACCCGCTGCGCCCCTCCTGGGGAGAGCCCTACACAGCCCAGGTGAACCGCGTGCTGACGGCCGTGAAGGATCTCTCCGATCAGGCAGTGGCAGCGCATGGCGAGGGTGCCGAGGTCGTCGTCGTCTCGCATCAGCTGCCGATCTGGGTCACTCGGCTCTGGGCGGAGGGTCGCCCGCTGTGGCACGATCCACGTGATCGAGAGTGCTCGCTGACCTCGGTCACCTCGCTGCACATCGGCCCAGAGGGCGTGGAGTCGGTCAGCTATGCAGAGCCTAATCACGAGCTTCTCAAGGATGCGGCCAACCTCCCGGGAGCCTGACCCTTCCTGTGGGACCAGACGATGTGACATATGGCCCCGCAGATACTTCTACGGACTGTAGAATTGGTATCTGGCTGACCCTGACTCCCTCTTCAGATCTGGACACCGCAGCGCATGACCGTCAAGCGAACCGCACCATCCGCCCGTCTCCGCATGATCTCTGCGGTGGCGCTTGCCTCTGCCCTCGCGCTGACCGGATGCAGCTCAGAGAATGATGAGCTCACCCAGCGCGCGCAGAATGACGGGACCAACTACATCGCCGGTGATGGTTCGGTCCAGGAGCTCGCCGCCGAGGAACGCGGTGAGCCGGTGGCCTTTGAGTCCACACTCTTCGATGGTTCCACGGTGAACCCGGAGCGCTGGGAGGGTGAGGTCACCGTGATCAATTTCTGGTACGCCGCCTGCGCTCCCTGCAGGGTCGAAGCCCCGGATCTCGCGGATCTGCACGAAGAGTTCAGCGAGGAGGGTGTGCAGTTCTACGGCGTGAACACTCGCGACACTCAGCCCACGGCTGAGGCCTTCGAGCGCAACTTCGGCATCGAGTACCCCTCGATGGAGGATCGCAGCGGTGAGGTCATGCTCGCCATGACCGACTATGTCCCCCCCTCCGCGGTGCCCACCACCCTGGTCCTGGACAAAGAGGGCCGGGTCTCGGCACGGATCCTCGGGATCGCCGAGCCCGGGACCCTGCGTGCGCTGATCAACACCGCACTGGAAGAGGACCTGGACACGGCCGCTGAAGACGATGCCGCAGCCGACGACGACGCTGCAGCTGCCCCAGCATCCCAGCCCGCTGCTGGCCTGGAGCCAGCCGGAAGCTGATGAGTTACCTGCTGACCACCGCTCCGGTTCTGGGTGCTGCGAATAACCGCTTCGCCGAGATCGTCTTCGACGGCTCCCTGCTGATCTCGGCCCCGGTCGCACTGCTGGCCGGACTGGTCTCTTTTCTCTCACCCTGCGTGCTCCCCCTGGTCCCTGGTTATCTCGGCTATGTGACCGGACTCTCCGGAGTGGAGCTCCATGAGCGGCGCCGGTCACGGATGGTGCTGGGAGCATCGCTCTTCGTGCTGGGCTTCTCGGTCGTGTTCATCCTCATCGGCGTCGTCTTCAGCCAGGCTGTGGTCTGGCTCCGGGTGGAGGGGGGCTGGCTCACGCAGGTGCTGGGCGGCGTCGTCGTGGTGATGGGCCTGGTGTTCATGGGTGCCTTCACCTTCTTCCAGCGTGAGCGCAAGATCGAACGTCGGCCGCCGGACGGCCTACTAGGCGCGCCGCTGCTGGGCGCCACCTTCGGAATCGGCTGGGCCCCATGCATCGGACCTACGCTCGCAGCAGTCCTTGCCCTGGCAACCCCGATGGGGGGAGACCCCGCCCGCGGCGTCTTCCTCATGTTCGTCTACTGCCTCGGTCTCGGAATCCCCTTCATCCTGATCAGCATGGGACTCAAGCGCGGGATGACCGCGCTGCGCTTCTTCACCCGGCATAAGGTCGCGGTGATGCGGATCGGCGGTGCTGTGTTGATCCTTGTGGGCCTGCTGATGCTTTCCGGTGTCTGGAACATCTGGGTCTATGCTCTGCAAGACTGGTTCGCCAATGAAGTGAGGCTGCCCATCTGATGGCAGAAAAACGCGAGAACACCTATATGCCGGCCGGGCACCGTGACGGTCCGGATCCCGCCGCTGGCGGCACCTCAGCCTCCCGTGCGGATGTCACGCCGCCGGTCCTCGGAATCAAAGGCATGTTCCGCTGGGCCTGGACCCAGCTGACCTCCATGCGCACCGCCCTGATGCTGCTGCTCATGCTTGCAGTGGCGGCCGTGCCAGGATCGATCTTCCCGCAGCGGGTGCAGGACGCCTTCGCAGTGGAGACCTGGATCGAAGACAACCCGGGCATCGGTGAGGTGCTTGATTTCTTCCAGTTCTTCGACGTGTACTCCTCTGTCTGGTTCTCCGCGATCTACCTGCTGCTGTTCATCTCGCTCATCGGATGCATCCTGCCCAGGGCGAAGAAGCACTGGCAGCAGATCACCTCACCGCCACCACGCACCCCGCGCCGGCTGGAGCGGCTGCCCGAGTTCGGTGCGCTTGAGCTCCAGTCCAGTGCTGCGGGAGATGCCGCCGATGGACCCGAGCCGGACCAGGCGCTCCAGGACGCCGCCGCTGTGCTCAAAGCGCGCCGTTACCGCGTGGAGGTGCGTGAGTCCTCGGTCGGAGCGGAGAAGGGCTATCTCAAGGAGACCGGCAACCTGATCTTCCACATCGCCCTGGTGGGCGTGCTGATCTGTGTGGCTCTGGGCTCCATGTTCAGCTATCGCGGGCAGAAGATCCTGATGGAGGACGAGGGATTCGTCAACGCGCTGGTCGCCTATGACAACTTCTTCCCGGGCGCATACTTCAGCGAAGACCAGATGCAGCCGTTCTCCGTGCAGCTCGACGGATTCGAGCGCGTCTTTGACCGCGAATCCAGCACCCACTTCGGCCAGGCGCTGGACTTCACCGCCGATGTGACCACGCAGCTCGGTGCTGATGGCGAGCCGCAGTCCCAGGAGCTCAAGGTCAACCAGCCGCTCACCATGGATGGCGCGCGCGTCTTCCTGGTGGGCAACGGCTATGCACCGGAGGTCACCGTGCGCGACGGCGAGGGTGAGATTGCCTTCTCCGGACCCGTGGTCACCCGTCCAGATGATCAGGTCTACACCTCCATGGCAGTGATCAAAGCTCCCGACGCCGCTCCGGAGCAGCTCGGCTTCGTGGGACTTTTCCTTCCCACCTCGGCCGACGCCGGAGATGGGCTTGCCGTCTCGGTAGACCCTGAACTGGGCAACCCAGAGCTGCAGCTGAACTCCTATTACGGGGACCTCGGACTGGATGACGGCCTGGCGCAGAACGTCTATGTGCTGGACACCGAGCAGCTCGAGGTGCTCAATTCCCGTGAAGTCGATGCTGGCGGCATCGTATTGTCCCCGGGGGAGACCTATGATCTTCCAGAGGGCATGGGCTCGATCAGCTTCGACGGGGTCAGCGACTACATCGCCATTGATATCCACTACAACCCTGCTCAGCAGGGGGTCTTGATCTTCGCGCTCACTGCGCTCAGCGGGTTGGTGCTCTCACTGTTCCTGACCCGACGGCGTGCCTGGGTCACCGTCGAGACCACCGAAGAAGGGCGCACACTGGTGCGCTATGGACTGCTCTCCCGAGGCGAGGACTTCAGGCTCCGGGATGAGAACATTGCTCTGCGCGACCAGTTCGAAAAGAAGTGGCCAGTGCGGGCCCCAGAGGAGGAATCCTGATGCAATCCATCAATATGGAGCTGGCTCAGTACAGCGAACTGTTCATGCTGATCGCCGCGTTCATCTATACCGCGGCCTTCATGCTCTTCGCGGTGGACATGATCCGCAGCTCCGCGACGATCCGTCGGGTCGAGGCCGAGCTGGCCGAGGAGAGCGCTGCAGAGCGCCAGCTGGTCAGCTCCGGTGCCGTCAGTGCAACGGCGGCCGGTGATTCCGGGTCTGCTTCTTCTGGTGATCGCGTGGGAGCTGGATCCGCGCCCGCGGCTCCAGCTGCGCCGGCAGATGAGCTGGTGGACGAGGAGATGGCGTATCTCGGGACTCGTCGCCCCTTCGCGAACGTGGCGGTGGCGCTGAGCGTCCTGGCAGTGGCAGCGCATGCCTTCGCCGTCGCCTCTCGCGGCATCGCAGCGAACCGTGTGCCTTGGGCCAATATGTTCGAGTTCCTGACCACGGGCGCACTTCTGGTCGCCGCGGTGTTCCTGCTGGTGCTCACCCGCAAGGACATCCGCTTCCTCGGGACCTTCGCGCTCGGGCTCGTGGTCACCATGATGATGGGTGCCACCGTCGGCTTCCCGACTCCGGTGGCACACGTCCAGCCCGCTCTGCAGAGCCCCTGGATCGCCATCCACGTCTCGCTGGCAGTCCTGGCGATGTCGCTGTTCACACTGACCTTTGCGATGAACGTCCTGCAGCTGATCCAGCACAAGCGCGAGCTCGCGCAGGCCACAGGGGACACCACTCAGCGCAGCGGCTGGCAGTTCCTCCGCCTGGTGCCCTCGGCCACGTCGCTGGAGAACTGGGCATACCGGATGAACGCCGTGGGCTTCGTCTTCTGGACGCTCGGCCCGCTGATCACCGGTGCGATCTGGGCCGAGGAGGCCTGGGGCCGGTACTGGGGCTGGGACGTGAAAGAGGTCTGGACCTTCGTGATCTGGGTGGTCTACGCCGGATACCTCCACGCTCGCGCCACCCGCGGCTGGACCGGAAACCGCGCTGCGTGGCTCTCGATCATCGGTTTCGCCTGCATCATGTTCAACTACGGCGTGGTCAACGTGTACTTCCCCGGACTGCACTCCTACGCGGGACTGCCGGAGTAGCAGAACCGCAGCGAGAGGCCCCGGACTGCGCGAGATGTCGGATTAAGACGCCGCGAGTCCGCGATCAGCGGGCGTCGTCGTCCTGGGGGTTCCGCCACTGCTGGCGCGCGCGCTCCTGTTCCTCGTGAAAATCCTCAGCCTGGGCGTCTTCGGCAGCATTGTCATGCTGTTCCGCGGCGCCCAGCTTGCGGTCCCCACCGAAGCGCTGGGCAAGCTGTTCTCCCGCTTGAAGACGCAGTTTGTTGAAGAACAGGTATCCCACCGCCCAGGAGACGATCAGGCCGACGATCAGCGCGTAGAGCACTGTGAACCGGCCCAGATCAAGCAAGAGGCAGGCGGCGAAAACAATGAAGAAGGCTCCGAGGCGGAGCAGCGAGTATTTCAGCACGGACATGGGCCCAGTCTAGGTTGCTCCGCTGGTGAATCCGAGTCGGGCGATCAACTACGCTTGAGGGATGTTAAGGATCATTATCGGTGTCGGAATCGTGGGACTGGGTCTGCTGATTTACAGCCTGATCGAATGCCTGCAGACTCCGCGCCATCGGATCCGTGTACTGCCGAAAATCGCCTGGATCGCGGTGATCGTGCTGCTCCCGATCGTCGGCGCCGGACTCTGGCTGGGTTTTGGTCGGGTGCGTGTTCCCAAGCAGGGCGGCCAGGCGCCACGGCGCCCGAGCTCTCCCGATGATGACCCGGACTTCCTGCGCCAGGTGGAGATCAAGCGTAGGCAGCGTCAGCGTGCCGAGGAGAAGCGAATCCAGGAGGACGAAGCGCGCCGCAAGGAACGCCAGGCGCAGAGCCGTGCGCGCGATGAGCAGGAAAAGCTGCTTGGCGACGCCGCTGACGCGGCGGTGGCCGGGGACCCCGCTTCAGCGGAGGCGGAGCATCCCGCTCCGGAGGATGATTCAAGGAAGAACTCTTCCAAGAAATCCGGCGAGGACTCCCAGAAGAACTCCGAGAACCCAAACTCCGAGAACTCAAACTCCGAGAACTCAAACTCCGAGAACTCAAACTCCGAGAACTCAAACTCCGAGAACTCAAACTCTGAGAACCCAGAGGACGACGGCGAGTCCGGCACCTCACAGCCGGAACCTCGCCCCTAACCAGGTTCTTCCGCTGCTCAGGGCGCCTAGCTGCTCAGGATCAGCGCAGCCGCGTAGGTCAGTGCGAAGGCCATGCCGATGATACTGGTCAGCTGCAGCACCCGAATCAGCGCCGGGCCCTTCTTCTCGGGGCTCAGGATGATGCGTGCCGGCCCTATGGCCAGCGGCCAGGCCAGCAGCACCAGCAGGAACCACCAGCTTGTGGCCAGCAGCGCGAGCGGCAGGACCAGTGCGAGGCCGATCATGGCCACATAGCTGATCCTTGCGCGCCGCTCCCCGAGCCGCACCGCGAGGGTCACCTTGCCTGCTTCGGTGTCGGTGGGAATGTCTCTCACGTTGTTCGCCATCAGCAGGGCCGAGGCGATGAGCCCTGAGCTCACCGCGCCCAGCACTGCGGCAACACTGATCTCCGCCGCCATCGCCCAGGTGGTGCCGAGGGTGGCCACGAGTCCGAAGAAGATGAAGACCATGATCTCGCCCAGGCCGCGGTAGCCATAGGGTTTGGATCCGCCGGTGTACCACCAGGCAGCCAGCACGCAGGCAGCGCCCACGGCGAGCATCCACCACATCCCGGTCAGAATCACGATGATGAGTCCCGCGAGCGAGGCCAGTCCGAAACTGAGGAAGGCGGCGTCCTTGACCTGCTGCGGCTTGGCCGCTCCGGAGCCGGTCAGGCGCATAGGACCGACACGGACGTCGTCGGTGCCGCGGATGCCATCGGAATAGTCATTGGCGTAGTTGACGCCGACCTGCAGGGCCAGGGCGACCACAAGTGCGAGTGCGCCGACCGCCAGGTCGAAGCTGCCCAGCGCGTAGGCCGCAGCCGCACCCACGATGACCGGTGCCACGGCCAAGGGCAGCGTGCGCGGCCGTGCGCCGGCGGTCCATTCCTTCAGAGTTGCCACATCGTTCCTCTCGTTGAAGTCTTCATATCGCCGTCTGCCCGGGAGATCCGGGATTTACCCCTAGGCCGCGTCGTGTCGGGCGCTTGGCCCACTCGCGCGGACTACCGGGACGCGGCGGAAAGTAGGCGCAGAAGCTCCTGGCGGTCAGGCTTGCCATTGGCCAGCAGCGGCAGTTCCGGAAGCCTGAGCCACTGCTTGGGGACCGCCGCCCGGCCAAGTGCGTCACGCACCAGCTGTTCGAGTTTGAGCGTGAGTTCGGCAGGGTCAGACTCCGCGCTCAGCACGAGGACGGCGCTCAGCCTCTGTCCCCACTCAGGATCTGCGAGCGCTCCGACGAAGGCCTCTCGGACCTGCGGGTGAGTCAGCAACGTTGTCCGCACGGATTCCGCTGATACCTTGACCCCGCCGGTATTGATGACATCATCGGCGCGCCCGGAGATGCTCAGTTCTTGGTGACCTGCCACGGTGTGGATCTGGCCCAGATCATCGGTGAGGAAACTGCGCTGTTTCGACTCTGGGTCAATGCTGAAGTGGGCATCGGTCAACGCAGGATCGTTGAGGTACCCGGCGGCCACCATCGGACCCGTGATCCGTACACGTCCGGAGTCGTCCCGGCTCAGCTGCACCCCGTCCAGAGGGTAGCCGTCATAGACGCATCCACCGCAGGTCTCGCTCATTCCGTAGGTGCGCAGAACTCTCAACCCGTGAGTCTCGGCCTGGGCAAGCAGCTCGGCGGAACTAGGACCACCGCCCAGCAGGATGGCGTCGAAGCGCGCCAGGATGTGAGCCAGCGCAGGATCGGCCGGCACCTGGTCCAGGAGCCGCTGGAGCTGGGTGGGCACAAGGGAGACATACCTTCGCCGGGATGTAAGCTGCTGGGCCGCACGGGTGAAGATCGACGCATCGGTGGAGTGCTGGAGCAGCGGCACCGGGGTGGTGCCCGCGGCCAGACTGCGTGCCAGCACAGCGAGTCCGGCCACATAGCTGGGCTGCAGCGTCAGCAGCCACTGTCCATGACCGCCCAGGGCTTCCGCGGTTGCGGCGACCGAGGAGCGGATGGCCTCGCGGGGGAGCATCGTCTGCTTGGGCGTGCCGGTGGAGCCTGAGGTGCGCACAATCACCGCGGCGCGATCGCTGGGCACCTCTGCGCGGAGGGACCAATCAGGGTTCTGGTGGGAGGCTGCGGGGTGGAACTCGATGGGGGTGCTGCCTGGGGCGAGTGCGGTGTCCAGTGCGCTCAGTGCTGCGGGAACCCAGGAGTCTCCAGGAAGATGATGGTCGGGCACGTCAGTTGTCGCCGTCGTCCAACTTGTCCTTCTTCTGCTTCTCGAGCTCCTCGAGCCGAGCTTCGAGCATGTCGAGCCGCCAGCGGTCCTCTTTGGACATGTTCTCTTCGGCCTTCGTGGGGATCTTGGGCTCTTCGAGTTCGGCCACGCCGCGCTTCTCGAGCTTCTTCAGCCGCTTGCGCAGGGCCTCGAGCTCTTCCTCCGAGTCCGAGCCCCAGGGCAGCGGGCGACCGGTGGCCATGCTCACAATCTGGGTGAGTCCGAAGACGATGATGGCAATAATGGCGACCCACGCGACCCAAGGCATGCGCCTAGATTAGCAACTGTGCTCATCGGTGCCTCGCAGGGCCTCACCCGGTGGCGGCGCGTCCCTCATCGCAGTCACCAGGAATGCGATGCCCAGGGCGAAGATCAGGAAGGCCAGGGAGAGCAGCGCTGTCTCGCTCGGCGTCCCTGGGCATCCCGCTGAGCTGTCATCGATCTCGGGGCAGTACCGCCACGGCTTCAAGAACATCAAGAAGCCGCCCGTAGTGCCGGCGAGCGTGAGGAAGAGCCCTAAGGATGCGACTATTTTTCCTCTGGAGGCGGCCATGCTCTATCGAACCATGCCCCCGCGACGATCGCCCGCTGAAATAACGCAGTTCACTTCACGCCGCCGTGGAGGGTGTGAGGAGCCGAGGTGCTGTGAGGTTGTAGTGGCGAAGTCTTGCCGGAGCGTCTGCTTCGACTTCCAGGACGCAGAGACTTGCAGGCTCGACCGGGACGAGGTTCTCCGGACGCAGTCCGACCAACCCGTCCAGCATGGCGCGAATCACCCCGCCGTGTGTGACCAGAAGGACGGGGCCGGGCAGCTCTGCCGCACTGAGGAGTGCGGCCTTGACCCGGGCGTGCACCTTCGTCATCGCTTCACCTCCAGGGGGGACGAGTTTTCCGGCTCGCCACAGTGCGTAGTCCGACCCGATCTGCTGCGGTGTCATCCCTTCCCATGACCCGAGGTGGGCTTCTTGGAGGCGGGGGTCGTGAACTGGACTCAGTTCGCTGATCTCTTCGGCGGTCATGACGGCGCGTACTGCAGGGGAGACGACCAGGCTTTGTGGCTGGTGCTGCTGCACCAGAGGACGAAGCAGATGTGAGGTACTGCGTCCGGTTGCGTTGAGCGGAATGTCGGTCTGTCCCTGGAGCCGGAGTTCATCGGTCCAATCGGTGCGACCATGCCGGACCAGGAGGATAGTAGTCATACGTCTCTTTCGTCGTGTGGATGTGTTGGGAAGAAGAGGACGGGTTCAGGCGCGAATGCGGGCCCCGTCTGAGCTGAACAGCGCGTCCGGGGTGGCAGGGATGATCATTCGGACCCAGCTGTTGACCAGGACCCGTCGATCACTCACGAGCGAGAGACGACGCGAGCCGGAGCTCTCACCGAGCCTGACCGTGACCACGTAGCGCCCAGCGCTGGGTGTGGACTCCAGGACAAGGACTTCTGGCGCCGAGGCGAGAGACGGCGAGTCTTCGGCAACCGTGGTCTCACCTGCGGGGATGAGCCTGAAACGCTCGGGTCGGTACATCGCCTGCACGCGTGCGTCCTCCGGCAGCGACGGACTGTTCTGGAGGATGAGGTCATCGGCAAGCAGCGCTCCATCACGGACATGGCCTTCAAGGAGGACTGCTGCCGGGCTGCCGAGAAACTCCGCAACAAAGGCTGTCTGCGGGTCCTGGAGCAGTTCCTCCGGTGTGCCGAACTGCTCGAGATGACCATCCTTCATGACGGCGATGTGGGTGGCCATCGCCAACGCTTCTGTCTGGTCATGGGTGACATAGACGCTGGTGGCTCCACTGGCACGGTGAACCTCCATCAGCTCGCTTCGAGTCTCTACGCGCAGGCGCGCATCAAGATTCGAGAGCGGCTCGTCGAAGAGCAGCACATGGGGCCGTGGGGCGATCGTGCGCGCGATGGCAACCCGCTGCTGCTGTCCCCCGGAGAGCTGTGCGGGGTAGCGGTGGGCCAGCTGTTCGATGCCGAGCATGCGCAGGACCTCGGAGGTGCGGGCCCGCCGGTCGGAGGGGTTCCATCTATCGACCTTCAACGGCCATTCGACATTGGCCTGCACTGTCATATGGGGCCAGAGCGCGTAGCTCTGGAAGACCATGCCGAGCCCCCGCTTCTCCGCGGGCAGACTGGCGCGGGTGTTTCCGTCCGCCACGATCGTGTCCCCGAAACGAATCTGCCCGGCTGTGGGGTCTTCCAGGCCTGCGATCATCCGCAGAGTGGTGGTCTTTCCACATCCGGAGGG
>Ga0265797_10004768_pt1 | contig 20390 bp, 18 predicted proteins | sample P2T30metagenome_FD_192433 | JGI IMG/M metagenome (GOLD analysis project Ga0265797, IMG submission 192433) | Plant litter microbial communities from East Loma Ridge, Irvine, California - P2 T30 | ecosystem: Environmental > Terrestrial > Plant litter > Unclassified | place: USA: California...
AGTTGCACTTCCTTGACGCGCCGGCCCTTGTGATTGATGCCGTTGCGCGTATCGAGGTCGCGCAGCAGCAGATGGCCATCGGCGCCCAGGTCGACCAGCGCGTGGTGGGCCGCCGCGTACTCGTCGTCGACGATGAAGTCGTTGTCGTAGGCGCGGCCCAGGCGGATCGGCAGCGTGGTCACGCGGTGCCGGTGCAGCACTTCGCCGTTGCGGGCCAGCGTCTCGATGGTCCAGGGGCCGCTCATTTGACCGCTCATGACGCGACTCACCGCCGCACCGAGCGCCCGAATGCGCCCAGGTAGGCACGCGTGACGCGCATGCCGTTTTCATACGAGACGCCCGACACGTCGAGCCGGCTTTGCAGGCTCGCCTGCGAGGCGTCGGTGCTGGCCGTTAGCAGCGTGAAGTTGTACAGCCCCTCGAACTTGCGGTAGGCGCGCACGCAGGTCACGGCGCGCAGCGGCAGCGTGCGGGTGTGCACGAAGCGCTCGGTGCAGAACGGCTTGGTCAGGCGCGGGTCGCCCGTGCTGCCCAGGTTATCGACCTGGAAGATACCGCTGGCCAGCGTGGCAAAGCGCATCGGGTCCATCGTCCCCGAGCGAATATAACGGTGCGTCATCGACACGTTACCGGTCTGCTGCACGTCCGAGACGAACACCGCCGACTGCATCACGCAACTCATCGCGTCGACCGCATACGATGCGCCCCGGGTATTCGAACGCCCCCAGCAGCGCACCTGGCCCGACTCGCGCACCGGCACCAGGTACGGCCCCATGCCCTTGAGCGTCAGTGGTTCTTCCAATAACCGGTCGACCATGCCGCCCTGGTGCGCCAGCAGCTGCTTGCCGATCAGCGGATTGAAGTCCGTCGGCGGCGCGGCCTGCTGCGCCACGTTGCGCAGCAGTTCCTGGGCATACTTCACCGGCACCAGGAAGCTGACCGATTCGCCGTCGCGCCGGCGCGAGACGTTGATGCCTGCCACTGTGCCGCTGGCGGTCACGCTCGGGCCGCCGCTCATGCCCGAGTTGATCGGACCACTGAAGATCAGGCGGTCGTAGAAGCTGCGCGTGAGCACGCCGTTATAGGCGCCTTCCGAAATCGCAAAGCCCAGGTCGAGTGGATTGCCGAGCGAGTACAGGGGTTGGCCCTGGCGCAGTTTCACTTTTTGCTCGGGCACCTTGAAAAAGCCGCTGCCGTTGCGGTTGATGCGCACCACGGCCAGGTCGTGCAAGACGTCGACCGCCAGCAGTTCGACCGGACCCGTATTGCCGTCGGTGTCGATGTATTCGGCCGTGTAGATGGCCGGGTCGAGCGCCATCTGCGAGACCACGTGGTAATTGGTCAGCGCCAGGTTGCTGGTGCCGACCAAAAAGCCCGAGCCGACCGTGGACTGGGTGCGGCCATTCTTGAGCAGCATGCGAATCTGCAGCAGGTCGCCGCGTGCCGATTCGTACAGGTCTTGCGCGGCCGACGAAGGCTGGGGCAGGGCGTCCTGCGTGTCGGCCTCGCCGGGAATCAGCTCGGTCGGCGTGGCGGCCGGCGGCGTGTCGACGGCGATTTGCGGCACGGGCGCTGCGACCGGCGCCGACGCCGGCAGCGCAGTGCGCACGCCGGCCGCGCGGCCTGTCTGCGCGGCCGCCGGCGGCGCGAACGCGTCCAGTGACGCGGCCAGCGCCAGGCAAGTCAGCAGGAAGGCAGATAAGCGTGCAAGGCAGGCCCGGTTCATGCGGTCACCAACAGCAGAAGAAAGACGCTATCTTGCCATCTGCGTGGCTGGCGCTGCGCGCGCTACGCAACCGGGGCTGGCGCTGCCTGGGCCACCGGCTCGCCCTGCTCGAGGGACGTCAGGGGCGCCATCATGTGGCCGAGCTTGGCCTGCTTGGTATTGAGGTAGCTGTTGTTATGGGCGTTGCGGTTGACCAGCAGCGGCACGCGCTCGGTAACGGTGATGCCCAGGCGGGTGAGCGCGTCGATCTTGCGCGGGTTGTTGGTCATCAGGCGCACCGCCTTGATGCCGAACTGCGCCAGCATCGGCCGGCACAATTCATAGTTGCGGGCATCGGCGTGAAAGCCCAGTTGCAGATTGGCTTCCACCGTGTCGGCGCCGGCTTCCTGCAGGCGGTAGGCGCGGATCTTGTTGACCAGGCCAATGCCACGGCCTTCCTGGCGCAGGTACAGCACGATGCCGCGGCCTTCCTCGGCGATGCGGCGCAGCGCGCCTTCGAGCTGGGCGCCGCAGTCGCAGCGCTGCGAAAACATCACGTCGCCAGTGAGGCATTCGGAATGCACGCGCGCCAGCACCGGCTCGCCATTACCGAGGTCGCCGAGCGCCATCGCCAGGTGTTCCTTGCCGGTGGCCGCTTCGACCCAGGCGTGCAGCGTGAACTCGGCCCACGGTGTCGGCAGTGCGCACGAGGTGGCGTAGTCGAGCAGGGCAGGCGAAACGTTGGCAGGAATGGTGGCGGTGGCTGGCATGACGATGTTTCCAATCGATGACGATGTACTTGTAGGGCGCAAGTTTATCGGAAATCGGGCATGGCCGTGCGGAATAGCCCGGCCGCAGGCTGGCGCCAATGCTGGCCGGTTTGTTCTGACAATGCGCCCTTGCAACACATTTCAAGCAGTCTGGGTAGCTGACAGCGCTTTTCATGTGACTATTAGTCGATAACCAAGAGTAGTATTGCTCTACAGTATTACTGGCATGATACGCTCGTAAAATCGATACGCTCAGGTTTTTCATGCTGACTTTCCAATCCCTGTTGCACCGTCTGACGCCACGTGGCCTCGGTGCAAGGCTTGCTCTTGCATTCACCCTGATGAGCGCCGTTCTCACGCTGCTGCTGGTCGAAGTCGTCGATCGCTCTTCCACCGCGCAGGTCAAGAGCAGCATCGGCGCAGGCCTGGGCGAGATGGCGATGCAGACCGCCGACAAGCTCGATCGCGGCATGTACGAGCGGTTCCGCGAAGTGCGCCTGATGGCGCGCCGCAAGGATCTGATTTCTCCCGCGACGAGCCAGGACGAACGGCGCCGCATCCTGGCCGACATGCAGTCCACCTACGGCTACTACGAATGGATCGGCCTGGCCGCCCTCGATGGCACGGTGCTGGTCGAAGCGCGTGGTCTGCTTGAAGGGAAGAACGTCGCCAAGCGCCCGTGGTTCAGCAATGCGCTGGCCGGCACGTATGTAGGCGACGTGCACGAGGCGGTGCTGCTGGCCAAGCTGCTGCCGGTGCAAGAGGGCGAACCGCGCCGCTTCGTCGACGTCGCGTTTCCGTTTCTTGGCGCGGATGGCCAGCCGGCCGGCGTGATGGGCACGCACCTGTCGTGGGAATGGGCGCGCGAGGTCGAGCGCTCGATCATCGCGCCGGTCCAGACCCGCAACAAAGTGCAGGCGCTGATTGTCAGCGCCGAAGGCGTGGTGCTGCTCGGCCCCGAAGATTTGCTGGACACGACCGTCAAACTGGACAGCCTGAACGCGGCGCGCGAAGGGCGCACCGGGTATGCGGTCGAGCGCTGGCCGGATGGGCGCGACTACCTGGTCGGCTACGCGTCGACCAGGGCGGTGGGCGATTACCCAGGTCTGGGCTGGCACGTGCTGGTGCGCCAGGATATCCAGGATGCCTACGCGCCGGTGCGCGAGTTGCGCGCGCGCGCGCTGTGGAGCGGCGGCGTGCTGGCGCTGCTGTTCTCACTCGGCGGCTGGCTGCTGGCGCGCCGCATCACGCGTCCGCTCGCGGCGCTGGCCAGTTCGGCCGACGGCCTGCGCCGCGGGGATGCGCACGAACTGGTGCCGGCCGGGCGCAGCTACACCGAGGTGCGCCAGTTGTCGGGCGCGCTCAATGCGCTGGTGACGGCGCTGGTGCAGCGCCGCGCCGAGCTGCAAACCCTGAACGACACGCTGGAAGAACGGGTCGAGAGCCGTACGCGCGAACTGGAACGCGCGCTGGTGGCGGTGCGCGCCAGCGAAGGGCGCATCATCGCCATCGTCGAGGCGGCGCAGGATGCGTTTATCGCGGTCGACCTGCGCGGCATGATCGTCGACTGGAACCCGGCCGCCGAGCGCATGTTCGGCTGGACCCGCCACGAAGCCGTGGGCTGGCCGCTGGCCGAAATGATCCTGCCCGAGCGCTATCGTTTCAGCATCGGCAAGGCGCTGCATTCGTTCCGCCAGGACGGCCAGTTCATGCTGGCCCGGCGCATGGAGCGTACCGTGATCAACCGCCAGGGCTTCGAATTCACGGTCGAGAGCACGGTGACGCTGGCCGGCGAACGCGAGGATGCCTTCTTCTCGATCTTCCTGCACGATATCTCCGAGCGCAAGAAGGTCGAGCGCATGAAGAACGAATTCGTCTCGACCGTCTCGCACGAGCTGCGCACGCCGCTCACGTCGATCCACGCGTCGTTGTCGATGCTCGACGGCGGCATGGCCGGCAACTTGCCGCCCGACGTGGCAAGGCTGATCGCCATTGCCAGCCAGAGCTGCGACCGCCTGATGCGGATGGTGAACGACCTGCTTGACATCCAGAAGATCGAAGCGGGCCATATGGAATACCAGCGCACCCCGCAGTTGCTCGCGCCGCTGATGCAGCATGTGGTCGAGGCGATGGACGGCCAGGCGCGCCAGTCGGGCGTCACGCTGCGGCTCGACCTGCCGCCGGGCGCCGAGCGCGTCCAGGCCGAGATCGACCATGACCGCATGGTGCAGGTGCTGACCAACCTGGTGTCGAATGCGATCAAGTTCACACCGGGCGGCAAGGCCGTTACGCTTGGCCTGGCGCAGCGCCCGGGCTGGGCGCGTCTGAGCGTGACCGATGAAGGCCCCGGCATTCCACCGGCATTCCAGAGCCGCGTGTTCGAGCGCTTCGCGCAAGCCGACGCCGCCGACTCGCGCCAGCGCAGCGGCTCGGGCCTGGGCCTGAGCATCAGCAAGGCGATCATCGAAGAGCATGGCGGCACGATCGGGTTTGAAACCCGGGCCGGGGCGGGGACGCGGTTTACGGTGGAGTTGCCGCTGGCGTGAGGTTGGCCGCCTGCGCCAGCACGTCGTTCCACCGCTAACCTGAAGACCGTCGTTCCAGCCCTCGCCGGGCGCCTTGGCTGGAACCCAAGTTGGTCGAGTAGCCGGTTGCTTCAAACGTAAGTGGTGCGCATCGGACTTGGGTTCCCGCCTTCGCGGGAACGACGTGCTGGGGGCGCGTGGACAGGCCAGGCGCATCCTTACATCACCCCCTCACCGCAAATCGTGCACCGCCATCCCGCCGAAACTCTCCCACGTTCCGAATACCCGTTCGAGCTGCGGCAGCAGGCGCATGAGCGCGCCCTTGTCGGCGTGGAAGCTGGCGTCGGCCGCATCGATGTCCTGGCTCGCGGCCAGCGCATACGCCTGCGCCCTGTCGTGCGCGGCCGGCACCTGCAATAGCAGCAGGATCTTCTGGCCGCCCAGTTCGAACACCAGCAAGTCGCCGCGCGCGCCGGGCGGGCGGCGCTCGTAGCGGCGCTGTACGCCGGCGCCGATCGGGCCCGCGTCCAGGGCCACGCGCACGATCTTGCCATGCAAGGCGCCCCAGTCCAGGAACGGTACGGCCAGGCGGTAGATCTGTGCGGGATCGGTGCGTGGGCTCTTGACGGTCACGACGTCGACGTACTTCGCCAGAGCGTCCAGCAGATCGGTCTTGCCCGCCCACCAGTGCGGCGCCACGACGTCCAGCGTCATTTTGCCGGCTGCCTGGCGCAGCTTGGCTGCCAGCTCCAGATAACGTCGGTCGCGCTGCGCCTGCGGCAGCACGTGGGCCGGCAGCAGATACGGTTCGATATGGTACTGGACCCCGTTCAAGCGGGCGCCCTCGGCGGCGGCGGCGTTATAGGCGGCGTAGGCGCGCAGACGCGCGACGGCGGCAGCCTGGTGATCGGGCAGCACCATCTCGGGCGCGCCTTCCATGGCGCTGACGGCGATGCCGCGGCTGCCTGCCTGGCGCACAAAGGCGCCCAGCTGCGCTGCGTCGGCCACCGCACCGTCTTTGAGCGGCACCGTGATGAACACCGCGCCGATCTTTTGTTCAACCGCCCAGTCAAGCAGAGGCGCGGCGCGCTCGCGCCATTCGTCCGGACTCCAGGTCCAGGTCGCGCGCGGCGCAGCCGCGGGGTCGGGGTCGGCCGCCGCTTGCAGCGTCAGTGCGTCGAGCGTCAGCGTCGCCGCGCCTTGCGGACAGGCCAGCGAGACCTGGCGCCAATCTGCCCGGTCGAGTTTTTCGGGCAGGGCGAAGCGGGCCGTCTGCACGCGCTGCGTGGCGTTCAGGTCACCCAGATCGAGCGCGCCGTCGGGCTTTGCCGGCGCACCACTCTGGACCGCCATGGCAAAGCGCCCATTGCCCGAATACGCCGCCTGCATCACGACGCGTGCACGCGGCATGAACCAGGGACCGAGCAGCGCGACCCCCGCCGGCCTGGCGCCGGCGCGGCAGGTCAGGTACAGGCGGCCATCCTTGATATTGGCGTCGATGCGCTCAGTGTCGCCATGGGTGCGGGTCTGCATGGCGCCAAGCAGGCTGGCGCCGAACGGCATCGGGGTCTGGGGCCGAGGCGCCGGCTGGTCGCTCACCAGCGTGTGTTCGCTGACGCTGAACGACTTGCCCTTGTCGGCCTCGATCCCGCGCAGCAGTATGGTTTTGCCGGGGCGGGCGTCAGGCGGCAGGAAGTGCAGCGCCTGCACACCCGTGACGGCCGCCGGCAGCGGCAACATGCGGCAGTTCGCCTGTGGCTTGCCGGGTTCTTCGGTGACGATGGCATGCAGGATCGAGCCGTCGGGCGCCGTCGTTTGCGCCGTGATGGCGCCAGGCGAGACAACGGGCGTGCCGGGACACAGCTGCAGGCTGGCAGCCAGTGCGGGCGTGGTCGACAGGGAGAGTAACAACAGGAGTGGGAGCGAACGGGACATGACTTGATTTTAAGTCAATAGTCCGATCTGGCGCGTACGGTTCAGCGCCGGCCATCCCGGTCAGGCGTTATCGACTTTGAGCAGGCGCCGCACGCGCGCCAGCAATTCATTGGGCTGGAACGGCTTGCTGACAAAATCGTTGGCGCCAGCGTCGAGCGCGCGCACGGTATCGCGTTCGGTGTTTTTCGCAGTGAGCATCAGGATCGGCACCCCGACCCAGTCAGCGCGCGCACGCGCCAGGGCGACAAGCTCGAACCCGTCCAGGTACGGCAGCATCACGTCGAGCAGGATCAGGGCCGGCGCTTCGATGGCGGCGGAGATGTGCTCGCTCGCGGCGCGGCCGTCGGCCAGGTGAATGACGCGGTAGCCCTGGCGCTCGAGCATGAAGCGCAGAACCTGGGCGATGTGGTCATCGTCCTCGACAACCACGACCAGTGGCGATGATGCTTGTTCGTTCGGCATGATGAACTCGTGAAGGAATGTTCGATTATACCGATGTGCCTGCCTGGTTTGCCACATGAATTGCTGCAAAGAATCAACTACCCGCGCCGGTTGCCAGGAGGGCGCAGCGGATCGAGCAAGCCGCGCAAGTCGTTGTGGTCGAGCTCGTACATCAGAGCCAGCAATTGGCCCAACTCGCCGCGCGGAAACCCTTCGCGCGCGAGCCAGCCAAGATAATGGCCGGGCATGTCGGCGATCTTGCGGCCTTTGTATTTGCCATAAGGCATTTCTCGAACGAGCAGGAGGGCTAAATGGTCGGCATTCATCGTGCGGCACTTTAGCAAACAACACCGACGTTGTAGCATTTCGATGACAAGGGGAGGGCATCATGGACAATCATTTCGATCTCGACCGTTTCGTGCAGGCGCAGGATCCGGTCTACGCCGCCGTGCTCACCGAGCTGCGCGCCGGCCACAAGCGCACACACTGGATGTGGTTCGTGTTTCCGCAGATCGCCGGCCTGGGCACCAGTGCGATGGCGCAGCGTTACGCGATCGCGTCGGCCGACGAGGCGGCGGCGTATCTGGCGCACCCGGTGCTGGGGCGGCGCCTGCGCGAATGCGCCGGCATCGTCGCCGCGCTCGACGGCGAGCACGCCGGCGCCATCTTCAGTCATCCGGACGAGCTGAAATTCCACTCGTCGATGTCGCTGTTCGCCGATGTGGCACCCGATGAGGCGGTGTTCCAGGCCTGCATCGACAAATACTTCGAGGGCCAGCCCGATCCGGAAACGCTGGCCCGGCTGTAGCAGGGGCAGGTTCAGGCCTCGGCCAGTTGCGCCAGCAGTTCGTCCGGCCGCCCGCGCACCGCCACGTGCAGGATGACGGCCGTGGAGAGGCGCAGCGCCGGGTGGCTGGCGCGGTGGCGCGCAAACCAGAAGACTTCGTCGAGGTCTTCGTCGGCGTGCTGCGACACCGTCACGATCTGTTCGGGCGGGATGTCGTCGTAGTCGAACGCTTCGAGTGCGGCGTCGTCGACGGCGTCGTGCCAGCTTTCGCATTCCTTGCCCCAGGCCAGCATGCTGCGGCAGCCGCTTGTTACCAGCCAGCGCGCCACCTCCCAGCGCCACATCTCGTCGCTGTCGTCGTCGATGACGACAATGGCCATGAACGGCGCCAGGTGACTCAGGTCGGGCAGGGCATCGTGGGGCCGCAGTTGCAGGTAATGGGCTTTGGCTTGCATGGTGTTATCGCTGTGTCGGTAAAGCCGTCATTATCGCAGCATGCGGCCGCCACACCAGGCGCAGGCGTTCAGTCGACCGTCATGCCGCTGCCGTCGACCAGCATGGCGCGAAGGCGCGCGCGCCGGTGTTCGAGCTCGCTCATCTCGGCCTCGATCGCGGCCAGCAGCTTGCGGCGCGCCGGCGCGGTTTCCGGGCACATCGCGGCGCCGTCGACGGCCAGCATGCAATTCGGGAATGCCGCAATGTCGGCCAGGCTGAACCCGGCCGCGATCAGGCGGCCGATCTGGCGCACCTGCGTGACGGCGCCGACCGGGAATACCCGATAGCCATTGTCGGCCCGGCGCGACGTCAGCACACCCTGCGCATCGTAGTGGCGAATCGAACGCACGCTGGCGCCGCTGCGGCGCGCCAGTTCGCCGATCGACAGCGGTGCTTGTTCTTCGGACGGCATTGCACACATTTCGCTTGACCCTCACACTAATGTCAGGCCTGAGGATAGCATTTCATCGACTCTGGAGTGCATCATGCATCTGCTTTCTTCACGCATCCGGGCCCGCGCCCTGGCGTCCTTCCTGTTTGCCGCGCTGCTTGCCGCATCGTCGTTATTGCACGCGGCGCCCCGGCACTTTGCCGTCACCGCGCCCGATGGCGTGGTGCTCGCGGTCCAGGAATCCGGCAATCCGGCCGGGCCGGCCATCGTGCTCATTCACGGCCTGCTGGGCAGTCACATGAACTGGGAGGCGCAGCGCGCCAGCCCGGCCCTGCAGGGTTATCGCCTGATCAGCTATGACCTGCGTGGGCACGGCCGCTCCGGCCAGCCGCGCGACGCCAAAGCCTATACCGAAGGGCGGCGCTGGGCCGACGACCTGGCGGCCGTCATCGCAGCCACCGGCGCGCACAAACCAGTGCTGGTCGGCTGGTCGCTGGGCGGCGTGGTGATTTCCAATTACCTGACCGCGCACGGCGACAGCCGGATCGGCGGGGCGGTCTATGTCGATGGCGTGATCGAGCTGGGCCACCCCGAGCAGATTGCGCCGCATCCGGCGATCTATCGCGATCTGAACGCGGACGACCTGGCCACGCGGCTGGAAGCACAGCGCTCTTTCCTGGCGCTGTGCTTCGCCACGCGGCCCGGCCAGGCCACGTTCGAGCGCTTGCTGGGCGCCGCCGCGATGGCATCGTGGGACATGCAGGCCGCTGTGTTTGCGCTCGACGTGCCGCTCGGCGGCCTGGCCAGGACGCAGGCGCCGGTATTGCTGCTGTATGGCGCGCGCGATGCGCTGGTCAACGCCGAACCTGCCATGGCGCGCGCGCGCCAGCTCAATCCGCGCGCGACGCGCATCGTCTATGCCGGGTCGGGCCATGCGCCGTTCGCCGAGGAGCCCGAGCGCTTTTCGCGTGACCTGGCGCGGTTTGCCGATGCTGCCGCAGCGCGCGGCGCAGAACGGATGAAAGAGGATTAGCCTGCGCCGTCCAGCAGCGCGTACAGCTGCGCGATATCGATCGGCTTGACCAGGTGATGGTCGAATCCGGCTTGCAGGATCTGCTGGCGGTCGCTGTCCTGGCCGTAGCCGGTGATGGCGACCAGCAGCGCGCGGGCGGTGCCGGGTCGTGCGCGCAGGCGCCGCGCCAGTTCCAGGCCGTCGATGCCAGGCAGGCCGATATCGAGCAGGCAGGCCTGCGGCGGGGCGTCCAGCGCAGCCTCGAGCCTGTCAAGTGTCTTGAGCGCCTCGAGCGGATCGTGTTCGACCTGGACCTGGTGGCCGTTCGCTTCCAGCAGCATCGACAGGATGACGGCCGCGTCGACATTGTCGTCGACGACCAGCACGCGCAGCGGCGCCGCCGTGGATGCAGGCTGCTCGTCAAGCGCTGGCGCAGCCGCCTGGGGCGCATGCAACCCCGGCAGGCAGACCGAGAAGCGGCTGCCCTGACCCGGTCCCGCGCTGTCGCAGGCGACCACGCCGCCGTGCAGTTCGACCAGGCTTTTTACCAGTGCCAGGCCCAGTCCCAGACCGCCCGACGAGCGGTCCGAGGCGCGTTCGGCCTGGGTGAACCGTTCAAAGGCACGTGCCGCCAGCTCGGGCGCCATGCCAATCCCGTTGTCCTGCACATCGATGCACAGCCAGCCATCGCGCTCGAAAGCACTGACGCCAAGGCGACCACCTTCAAGCGTGTACTTGGCGGCGTTGCCCAGCAGGTTCGCGATCACCTGCACCAGGCGCTTGCGGTCTGCCAGCACCTGCGTGCCATGCGGCGGCAGGTTCAGCGCCAGCGAATGGCCGCGCGCTTCGATCAGCGGCGTGACCTGTTCGACCGCTTCGTACAAGACGGCGTCGACGTCGAGCATGGTTTGGTCGAGTTCCACCAGCCCGCGCGTGACGCGCGAGACATCGAGCAGGTCGTCGATCAGCGCCGTCATGTGCCGCACCTGGCGTCCGATGATCTGGCTGGTGCGCGCGAGTACGCTTTCATCGAGTGTCGTGCGCTGCAGCAGTTCGGCGGCCGCGCCGATCGGCGCCAGCGGGTTGCGCAGTTCGTGCGACAGCATCGCCAGGAATTCGTCCTTGCGGCGGTCGGCTTCGCGCAGGCGCTGCTCGCTCTCGCGCAGCGCCGCTTCCGACTTGACCTGGTCGGTAACATCGATATTGCTGTGCGAGATGCACACCAGTTCACCGTCGGCGCCGAACACCGGCGTGCTGGTCGCGGTCCAGAAGCGCTCTTCGAAGATGGTCTCGCCGTTGGGCAGCACGATCGGGATCGGATAGCGGATCGCGGGCAGGGTATCCGGCTGGCTGCTCGTGCGGACCTTGGCCAGCGAGTTGCGCAGGCTCGCTTCGCCAAGGTCGGCCGGATCAGTGGGATCGCCTGGAAAGGCCGTGAACAGGCTGACGCCCACCAATTCATCGCGGGTGCGCGCCGACGCTTTCAGAAAGGCGTCGTTGACAGCCAAAATCGTCGCGTCGGGCGTCGGCGACAACAGGTAGTGCCCGAACGGCGAGCGGTTGAAAACAGACTCGAACAGGGTGGTGGTCAGCATCTTTGTTCGATAAACGGTTGCAAAGGTTAAATAATTATAGGCCACATTTGACGTGGGACGTGGCAATTGCAACGTCACCGTCGTGGCCTGGCATCACTTCGCGACGCGCACGATCAGCTTGCCGAAGTTTTTCCCGTCGAGCAGGCCGATGAACGCTTGCGGCGCCCCGTCCAGTCCCTCGACGATATCTTCACGATAGCGCAGCGCCCCATCCCTGATCCAGCCGGCGGCTTCTTTCAAAAAGGTGGATTCGAGCCGCTCGGCGAATTCGTTCTGCAGGAAACCGCGCACGGTCAGGCTCCTGAACAGCGCGAGAGTCAGGTCGATCGAGGCGCCCGCGCCGGCGTCGTTGTAATGCGAAACCAGTCCACACACCGGGATGCGCGCGAAATTGTTGAGCAGGGGTTTGACCGCTTCGAGCACCTGGCCGCCAACGTTCTCGAAATAGACGTCGATGCCGTCCGGGCAGGCCCTGGCCAGTTGCTCGGCGAAGTCCGGTGCGCGATGGTCGACCACCGCGTCGAATTTCAGCTCATTCTTCACGAACGCGCATTTTTCTGGTCCGCCGGCGATGCCCACCGCGCGCGCGCCCTTGATGCGGGCGATCTGGCCGACGACCGAGCCGACGGCGCCGCTGGCTGCCGCCACCACGACCGTTTCACCTTGTTTCGGCTTGCCGATTTCGAGCAGGCCGGCATAGGCCGTAAAGCCCGGCATGCCCAGCACGCCGACGGCGGTGGACACCGGCGCGGCATTGGGGTCGACGCGGCGCAGGTTGCTGCCGTCCGAGATGGCGAACGCTTGCCAGCCCGAATACGCCACGACGATCTCGCCTTCTTTCCAGTCCGGGAGGTTCGATTGTTTGATGCGGCAGACCGCGCCGCCGATCATCACGTCGCCAAGCTGCAGCGCGGCGGCGTAGGTGGCGGTACCGTTCATGCGGGTGCGCATATACGGGTCGAGCGACAGGTACAATGTCTCGAGCAGCAGCTCGCCGTCGCCCGGCGTGGGGATCGGCGCGTCGTCGATGCGGAAGTCGTCGGTCGTTGGCTTGCCCTTCGGGTGCGAGGCGAGCAGGATGCGGCGGTTTGACGTTGCGGTCATAGGGGGCTCCATGGAATCGGTCGGATGCGACAGCATAGAGAGTGTTTGTCCATCGTGCCCACGCGCCACGGCAGACGCCCAAAATTGACCGCTCGAATTCGCCAGACGGCGTGAAACGGATGGGCGTGCGTATAATCGCCGTACGTTTGCCTTATCACTACCGAAAAAAATCTCATGGCCTCTTCTTCCGACAACATCAGCATGGCGGTGTTCTGCGACTTTGAAAACGTCGCACTGGGCGTTCGCGACGCCAATTACGAAAAATTCGACATCAAGCCAGTGCTGGAACGCCTGCTGCTCAAGGGCAGCATCGTGGTCAAGAAGTCGTACTGCGACTGGGACCGCTACAAGGGCTTCAAGGCGGCGATGCACGAAGCGAACTTCGAGCTGATCGAAATCCCGCACGTGCGCCAGTCGGGCAAGAATTCGGCCGACATCCGCCTCGTCGTCGACGCCCTTGACCTGTGCTACACCAAGTCGCACGTCAACACCTTCGTCATCATCAGCGGCGATTCCGACTTCTCGCCGCTGGTGTCGAAGCTGCGCGAAAATAACAAGCAGGTGATCGGCGTCGGCGTCAAGCAATCGACGTCCGACCTCCTGGTGGCGAACTGCGACGAATTCATCTTCTATGATGACCTGGTGCGCGAACAGCGCCGCACCGCCGCCAAGCGCGACGAGCGCAAGGCCGCGCCGCAGTCGCGCCGCTCGAATGCCAACACCAGTAACAACACCAATGTCGGCGACGACAAGCGCAAGGAAGAACTCGAAGCGCGCAAGGTGCAGGCGCTCGACATGGTGGTCGAGACGTTCGACGCCCTCACGTCCGAACGCGGCGACACCGGCAAAATCTGGGCTTCGCTGCTGAAAGACACGCTCAAGCGCCGCCGTCCCGATTTCTCGGAAACCTATTACGGCTTCCGCACCTTCGGCAACCTGCTGGAAGAAGCGCAGACGCGCGGCCTGTTCGAATTCGGTCGCGACGAAAAATCCGGCACGTATGTGTTCCGCAGCGCGAATGCGGCGGGCGGCGCAGCCAGCCAGGAAGCATCGCAGGACGGCACGCAAGCGCCGGACGCCGTGGTGCAGGACATGCTCGACGCCGCAGCGCCGGTCGAGGGGACCGATGAGCCGGTCAAGGCCGATGGCCGTCGCGGCCGCGGTCGCGGTGGGCGCAAGGGCGGCAACCGCAACGAAGCGTCCAATGTGCCGGCGCTGCTCGAGCCGGTGGCGTATGAGCCGCAGGCCGAGCCTGAGCAGTTCGAGGAGCCTGCATCGCAGCCGACCCTGGTGGTGAGCGAAGCCGAGCCGGTCGAGCTCGAGGAAGCGCCGGCGCCGGTAGAGAAAGAGCGTCGCCGCGCGCCGCGCAAGCCGTCGGCCAAGAAGCTGGCGGAGCAGGCCGCCGCCGCCGCCGAAGCCGCTGCAGCAGCCGAAGCCGAAGCGCAGGCCGCTGCCGCCGCAGCCGCCGAGGCCGAGGAAGAAGCCGCACCGGAGCCCGAGCCCGAAGCCGAAGCAGCCAAACCGGCGCGCACCAAGGGCGCGCGTCCGGCGCGCAAGGCGGCCCCGCGCAGCCGTCGTCCGGCCAAGCCGAAAGCCGGCACCGACAACGGTTGATCGCCAGGCAGAAGCTACGCGCGCTGCAGCAGTGCGCCGTGCGCGGATCGACGATGCAATAATTACAGCGCCTGCCCGGTCTTCGTGCAGGCGTTGTCGTTTGATGGAGCCTCGCGATGGAGCCTTACATGCGCGCACTTGCCGCCGTGTTCCTGCTGTCCTGCCTGGGCGCGCCCGCGCTCGCCGCCGCGCCGGCGGGCGTCGCCGCCGATCACCCGATCCTGGGCATCTGGCGATTGGAGGTGCCGGACACCGGCTGCGCCGAAACCTACCGCTTCCGCGCCGATGGCACCACGTTCGTCACCAGCGCGGCCGAGGTCTCCGAAAGCGTCTACACGATTCCCACGCAGCCCGACAAACAGGGCTTCTATCGCCTGACCGATCGCATCACCAAGGACAACGGCAAGCCCGATTGTTCGGGCAACGTCATGAAGCCCGGCGCGCAGGTCATCAACTTCATCCAGTTTCACCCGTCGCGCGCGCTGTTTCTGATGTGCGCCGACCGGACCATGCAGACCTGTATCGGGCCGTTCCAGCGCGTGCGCGGCGAAGAGGTCTGAGCGCAGGTTTTCGGGCTGACCGGGTGGCCCGGGGTGTATATTGCTGGGCAAAACGATCACCCCCGGTTATTCATGTCCCCGTTACTTCTGTTTTGCATCCTCATCGGCTACTTCGCCTTGCTCCTTGCCGTGGCCTGGGTCACCTCGCGCGGCGCCAACAATGACAGCTTCTTCATCGGTAACAAGAGCAGCAACTGGATGCTGGTCGCCTTTGGCATGGTGGGCACCACGCTGTCGGGCGTGACGTTCGTCAGTGTGCCGGGCGCCGTCGGTGTCGACGGTTTCGGCTATGCCCAGATCCTGATCGGCTATGTGATCGGCTACCTGGCCGTCACGTGGCTCTTGCTGCCGCTGTACTACCGCCTGCAGCTGACCTCCATCTACCATTACCTCGACGTGCGCCTGGGCCGGCGCGCCTACCAGAGCGGGGCGGGGTTCTTCATCATCTCGCGCCTGCTTGGCGCCACCGCGCGCCTGTACCTGGTAGTAAACATCCTGCAGGCGATCATCCTCGACAGCCTGGGTGTGCCGTTCTGGCTCAGCACCCTGGTCGTGCTCGGGATGATCCTGCTGTACACCTACCAGGGCGGCGTGAAAACCATTGTCTGGACCGACACGCTGCAAACGACCGGCATGCTGTTCGGCCTGTTCGCGTGCGCCTGGTTCCTGCTGGGCGAATTGAACCTGTCGGTGCCGCAAAGCCTGGACCAGATGCGCTCGAGCGGCCTGGCCAACATCTTCACGCATGACGTGGACAGCCCGAACTTCTGGCTCAAGCAGATCGTGGCCGGCGCCCTGATCACCATCACCATGACGGGCATGGACCAGGAGATGATGCAAAAGACCATCTCGGTCAAGACGCTGGCCGACTCGCAAAAGAACCTGCTGGCGCTGACCGCCGTGCTGGTCGTGGTGCTGCTCTCGTTCTTGTTCCTCGGTGGCCTGCTGTACCTGTACGCGCCGACGGTGGGCGTGACGGCCACTGGCGACAAGATCTTCCCGGCCGTCGTGATGGGCCACCTGCCGCCGGCGCTGCAGATCATCTTCCTGATCGCGCTGATCTCGGCGCTGTTTCCGAGCGCGGATGGCGCGATCACGGCGCTGACGTCGTCGACCTGCATCGACCTGCTGGGCATCAAGCGCCGCACCGACCTGACCCAGGCCCAGGCCGAGGGCCTGCGCCGCCGCGTGCACCTGGGCTTTGCCTTCCTGTTCCTGCTGCTCGTGATGGGCTTCAAGGCGGCCGACAATCCGAGCATGATCGGCGTGATCCTCAAGCTCGCGGCCTATACCTACGGCCCGCTGCTCGGCCTGTTCGCGTTTGGCATGTTCACGGCGCGCGTGCCACGCAACCGGCTTGTCCCGCTGGTCACGATCGGCGCGCCGGTCCTGTGCGCGATCCTTGAGTACAATCAGGCGTATCTGCTCGGTTCATACCGGCTCGGGCTGGAACTGCTGATGATCAACGGCATCCTGGTGTTCGCGGGGCTGTACGCGATTTCGCTGCGCGCCCAGGCTCGTCATCCCATGCAGTCCGCTTAATTTTGCATTCATCTTTTATGGAGTCTAGATGGCCTTCAAGCCCCTGAGTGCCTTGCGGCGCGGGATCGTCATGGTGTGGACCGCGCTCGACGTGACCCGCCGCACCTTCGTCAACCTGCTGTTCCTCCTGCTCGTGATCATCGTGGTCTCGCTGTTCTTCAGCGGCGGCGCCAAGCCGCTGTCAAGCAAGACGGCGCTGGTGCTCGAGATCCGGGGCGACCTGGTCGAACAGTACGAGACCACGCTGCGCGACACGGTGCTCGACAACGTCGGTGGCGATTCCAAGCGCACGGTGCGCCTGCGCGACGTGATCGTCGTGCTCGACGCCGCCGCGCGCGACCCGAACATCTCGAGCGTCGTGCTGCTGCTCGACGAGATGCAGGGCGGCGGCATGGCCATGCTGCGCGAGATCGGCGCCGCCGTCGACCGGGTGAAGAAGAGCGGCAAGACGGTCGTGGCCTGGAGCGGCCAGTACGACCAGAAGCGCTACCTGGTCGCCTCGCACGCGAGCGAAGTCTATGTCCACCCGATGGGCATGGTCATGATCGAAGGCTTCGGCGGGCGCCGCAACTACTACCGCGACGCGCTCGACAAGGTCGGCGTCACGGTCAATCTGATCAAGGTCGGCACCTACAAGAGCGCCGCCGAGCCGTACATCGCCAACGGCCCGTCCGACGCCGCGCGCGAAGCCGACGCCTTCCTGTACAACGCCATGTGGTCGGGCTACACGGGCCTGGTCGAAAAAAACCGCAAGCTGCCCGACGGCGCCTTGGGCAGCATGATCGATTCGCTGCCGGAGCGCATGGAAGCGGCCGGCGGCAGCGCCGCGAAGGTGGCGTTGCAGGCGAAGCTGGTCGACGGCCTGAAAACCCGCGACGAACTGCGCGACTTGATGATCAAGCGCGGCGTGCGCGACGACGACATCAAGTCGTTCCGCCAGATCGGTTTCTACGACTACCTGGCGCGCAATCCGCAGAAGCAGTTCGGCGACGCGGTCGGCGTGGTGGTTGCTGCCGGCACCATCACCGATGGCGATGGCGGCCCGGGCGTGATCGGCGGGCGCGGTATGGCCAACCTGATTCGCCAGGCGCGCGAGGACGACAATATCAAGGCGCTCGTGCTGCGCGTCGATTCGCCTGGGGGCAGCGCCTATGGCTCAGAACTGATCCGGCGCGAACTCGAACTGACGCGCGCCGCCGGCAAGCCGGTGGTGGTCTCGATGGGCAGCGTGGCGGCGTCCGGTGGTTACTGGATCTCGATGGCATCCGACGAAGTCATCGCCGACCCGGCCACCGTCACCGGTTCGATTGGCGTGTTCGCGCTGTTGCCGACGGCCGACAAGGTCGCCGCGAAGCTGGGCATCCACACCGACGGCGTGACCACGACCTGGCTGGCCGACGCCTACAACCCGCTGCGCCCGCTCGATCCGCGCTTCCAGCAGCTGGTCCAGTCGAGCATCAACAACGTCTACAGCGACTTCACCACCAAGGCCGCCGCCGCGCGCAAAACCACGCAGGCGAAGATCGACGAAGTGGGGCAGGGCCGTGTCTGGACCGGTGTCCAGGCCAAAGAGCGCGGCCTGGTCGACCGCCTGGGCGGCTATAACGATGCGCTGGCGTCGGCCGCCGGTCGCGCCAAGCTGGGCAAGGATTACCGCGTCGTGTATGTCGAGCGGCCGGTCACCCGCGTCGAGCGCTTCCTGCAGATGGCGGGCGCCTCGGCGGCCCAGGCCATGACCATCCAGGTCAAGCTGGGCCTGATCGAGAACGCCATCCCGGCCGGCCCGGTGAACCAGGTGGCCGCCGACATGGCCTTTTTGTCCGAGCTGACCGCCGAGCGCAAGCCGTTCGCGGCAGTCACGCACTGCTTCTGCGGAAACTGGTAAGTGGTCAAGGACGTCAAGATCGTGCGACAAAATGTAATGACTTTGTAACTGATTAATACGATGTCCGCACGGGCGCGAAACGAAGGTTTCGCGCCCGTTTCACGTCTACGGCCGTCATCCAGGGGCTAACCGTGTAAATCGGCGTTAAGTAAGCCGCCAGAAGCGCGTTTCAAGTTCGGGTCGTTCCATTTTCTATGTACGTTACGAAACAATCCGTATGAAACTTGCATGCTAAAGTCATTCGGAACCGACTTACGTAGTGCGCAATCACAAAAAACGACAAGGACAAGCATGGACCAGCATTCCCCGACCCCTCCCGCCTCCACCCGGCCAGCGCGTACCCGGCGCACCCGCCTGATCGGCGGCACGATCGCCGTGCTGTCGATGGCGGCGCTGGGCTACCTGGCCTGGACGCTGATCAACCCTGCGCCCGCTGGGCCAGGCGGGCCAGGTGGCGCGGGAATGTCTGCGGGTGGTCCTGGCGGTGGTGGTGGCGGTGGTGGTGGGGCTCGCGTGCCTGGTGGTCCGGGCGGTGGCCGGGGTGGTCCGGCGACGACGGTCGGCGTCGCTACCGCGACCCAGGCTGATATTCCGGTCACGCTCGAAGCGCTGGGTACCGTGGTGCCGGCGGCGATCGTGACGGTGCGCCCGCAAGTGTCGGGCGTGGTCCAGAAGATCCACTTCACCGAAGGCCAATTGGTCAAGCCGGGCCAGGTGCTGGCCACGATCGACCAGCGCCCGTTCCAGATGGCGCTGCTGCAGGCACGGGGCCAGCGTCAGCGCGACGAAGCGCAGCTGGAAAGCGCGCGCGTCACGCTCAAGCGCTTCCAGACCCTGCTTGAACAGGATTCGATCGCGCGCCAGGAAGTCGATACGCAGGCCGCGCTGGTCAAGCAGCTCGAAGGTACGGCGACGATCGATCGCGCCGCCGAAGGCACGGCCCAGCTCAATCTCGACTACGCCACGGTGCGCGCACCGATCGGCGGGCGCGTGGGCCTGCGCACGGTCGACGTGGGTAACCTGGTCAGCAGCGGCGATACCGCCGGCATCGCCGTGATCACGCAACTGGCGCCGATCGACGTCGAATTCGCGGTGCCGCAGGATGGCTTGCCGGTGCTGCAACAACGGATCATGCGCGACGCGAAATTGCCGGCGACGGCGCTGGACCGCACCCGCACCGAGGCGCTGGCCACCGGCAGCTTCATCGCGCTCGATAACCAGGTCGATACGTCGACCGGCACCGTGCGCGCCAAGGCGCGCTTTGCCAATACGGACGCCAGGCTGTTCCCGAGCCAGTTCGTCAACCTGCGCCTGACGGTCAACACCATCCAGGACGCGGTGCAGGTGCCGGTGACGGCGCTGCGCCATGGCACCGACGGCGATTTTGTGTACGTGCTCAATGCCGAAAAGCGCACGGTAGCGCTGCGCACCGTCAAGCGGGGGCAGGCGACGGTCGACAAGGTGCAGATCGTCAGCGGTTTGAAGGCGGGCGAGCAGGTGATCACCGAAGGCGCCGACCGCTTGCGCGATGGCGCCAGCGTGGTGCTGCCGACCGACAAGCCGGCGGCGCGTGGCGCAGGCCGTCCAGCGCGGGGAGCGCAGCAATGATGGTTTGGGATTCGGCCCGCGCCGCTGGCACGTCGTTCCCGCGGAGGCGGGAATCCAAGTGTGCATGCGCTGCCACCAGCGCGCACAGCATCGGCGGCTTTACGGACTTGGGTTCCCGCCTGCGCGGGAACGACGGTAATGGGAGCATCGCGTGAGCCCCTCCACCCCGTTCATCCAGCGCCCGGTCGCCACCGCCCTGTTGATGCTGGCGATCGTGCTGTCGGGCCTGGTCGGCTACCGCTTCCTGCCGCTCGCCGCGCTGCCGCAGGTCGACTTCCCGACCATTCAGGTGCAGACGCTGTACCCGGGCGCCAGCCCGGAAGTCATGGCGCGCACCGTCACCGCGCCCCTCGAGCGCCAGTTCGGCCAGATGGCCGGCCTGACCCGCATGAGTTCCACCAGCGCCGCCGGCGTCTCGATG
>Ga0265797_10004769_pt1 | contig 20382 bp, 20 predicted proteins | sample P2T30metagenome_FD_192433 | JGI IMG/M metagenome (GOLD analysis project Ga0265797, IMG submission 192433) | Plant litter microbial communities from East Loma Ridge, Irvine, California - P2 T30 | ecosystem: Environmental > Terrestrial > Plant litter > Unclassified | place: USA: California...
CAGGGTTATATTCGTTTTTTAGGGTAAAATTCTGATAGCGAATAATCTGACTGGACGCAACACCCTGGGCTGCAAAGTGGGATTTCTTGCTGTTGGTTACCATATCAAGTTGGATTGGTTGTGGGATTTGACCACTGTTGCCTGCAGTAGTAGGTATCGGCCCGGATATAACTACAGCTTGCGTTGACAGCGGGATTCCAGGCCATGAAGTCGCTAAGTGTGAAGGTACCGTATTGCCTCACAATCTTGTCGCAGTTGTCGCCCCTGACGGCAAAATGGAAATTTATGCAACCTAAAATCAGACCATCCTAGGTAGGTGATGACTTCACTGGCTCCGTCGAAGTTGTAAGAAGCACAGTTGATGCAGATTGTTTTGAGCTCGGTGCTTCAGATATTCCAACATAGCAGTATCTTTCTTTTTAGAGGCAGTATCGGGAGCTACAGGGCTATTTTGAACCTGGTCGATAATGCCTTCTCTGTAGTGTCTCTTTCTCCGAGCACCTGGAGAGTATGACTGGAACGCCTACTAAGAACAGTTCAAAGAATATTGAGGATCGCATTGCTAGACTTGAGGTGTAGAAATGGAGTGAAGATAATATGCCGAAAATATAAGCACTGAGATATACACAATCTACCACGCTGAGCTGATGTTTGCCTAGTATGAAAATTACGCCATCATGTAGTATGCCTCAAGCGTACAGCTTGAGTACTTCGACATCATACAGCCTGATGTTTAGCAAATCGCTGTCTCTATTTCCGTCGATCCTACATCTATATGACCAAGAATCCTCCACCACGATGAATTGCAAGAGAGGCATCAGTGGCCTACCATATAAGCTTTCGGAGCCAATCTAAAGGAGTCGTTCATATTCCCATACTGCTTCCTGTAATCATCCGCAATCAGCTGTATCATGGGAAACAATTGCTCCAGGAGAGCTTGCATCTTCTTCTCCGTCATGGTCGCGATATTTGAGGTTAACTGGAACGTCAAGAAGTCGCCGCTGTTGTAAGTGATCATGTGCAGCGACGGGGGCTTGATAAATCCGTGTGGGTTTTCCACCCAGCCGAGGCGGTCCCGTAGTCCACCGAGGGCGATTTCAGGACGCTCCTCGAGATTCTGATGTTGAATGACGGAATTATAACGCGATCCGGCCGGCCAATCAGTGCAGTTTTTGAAGATTTCCTTCCAGCCAAGCGAGTCAGCTTCGCCGAGGTTGATGAACTGCTCGTGCGTGGATTGCAACAACTGCGACAGGTTCTGATCTGTGTGAAGTCGGACTCGGACGGGAATCAGGTCGATGCATGGTGCACACAGAGACTCGACCCCGATAAGCTTGGCATTGCGGCCAGCGACTACGTGTCCAAACACAATGTCTGTTTTGCCTGTTAGGCGGGATAGCAGCATGGCCCAGGCAGTGCTGAGAAGTGAAGCCATCGTAATATTTCCGCATAGCTGAGGGGCGGGACTGGACATCCTGACACGCACCGTACTTGTGCCCGCCCCGTCTGGAAAAGCAGCAGTGAGTTGTGACCCTTCCAGTAATCTTCTCCAGTAGCTTATCGAACTCTCTCGTATTGACTGAGCATATGCGAGATAGGTGGAAAACGCGAGTCCAGTGGGAACTGCGACTCGGTGATGTAAGTCGGCAAGGGTCTGCCACAATATCGCGATACTCGTTCCATCATATTGGGCATGTGACAGTCTTATCACTATGCGGCTTCTACCTGCCGTGTTCCGGGCGAGGATGAAGCCTGTGGGACACTGACCCTGCTGGAGCAGCTCCGTGTCTCGTTCGCACACAGCCTTGAATTCTGGTTCAAAGTCCATTCCAAGTTCGACAATACGGAGGGGGATCTCGAAATCTTCCGGTCGCAGGACGACCTGCCACCATTCTTCTTGGAGAAATATGAAGGTCGAGCGCAGAATCGGGTAGTGGTCTACCAAAGCCTTACAAGTTCGGGTTACATCTGCGAGTGTGATCTGGTCACTAAGCTCAAGCCAAGAGTAATGCACTGAATGAGCTGGATTGTAAGCCGTGATGGTGGAGACCCAGTCATTCTGAAAGCTCGTAAGGGGGAGAATGTCTGAAACGGTCTCGGCGCGAACAGAATCGAGTTGACCAAGGAGGCTATCCTTTTGACCGGGGTAGAGGCAAGCGAATGGCTGGGCAGCTGGCAGTTTTTCCTCGACCATGTCTGAGCCAACGCTGGCCAAAGCGACAGCGAGTTCACTTAATCTTGGATGATTGAAGACATCAGCCACCATGAATCCGGTGCCAGCCCGCCTTGCTGCACCGACTAGGCGCATCGCTACCATCGAGTCGCCACCGAGCTGAAAAAAGCTGTCGTCGCGCCCGATACTATCCACGGGAAGATCCAGCACCTCAGCCCAGAGTATCTGTAACCATCTCTCGGCTTCGGTACGTGGTGCTTGTCTCTTTCCCTGGCCTACCGTCCGCAGTGCTGCCAGCTCCCGTGTTGTCCATTGCGCGCCCATCAATCGCAGCTGCCGGCGGTCCGTCTTCCGAGAACCGGTAACAGGTAGCTCTCTCAACGGCACAAAGACACTTGGTATCATGTACTGTGGAAGATTGGTCTCCAATCTGGTTCGAATGGCCTGCGCCGCAGCTTGGACAGTGGTACTACACCCATTGCCATCCATGTCATCAGCTACAAGGAAGCATGCTAACATGGGGATCTCGGTACCACTGCTGTCACGCGGCTTCACCAGCTCAACTACGATTTCTTTTATGGGTGCGCGTGCAAGCCGGGCCTGGTGCTCAATTTCTCCAAGCTCAATCCGCTGGCCGCGGAGCTTGACTTGCGTATCCTTTCGTCCCAGTAACTGCAATGATCCATCAGCGTGGTATTGACCGAGGTCTCCAGTCTTGTAAAAACGCATTATATCACTTGCTTGCCCGAATTTAGAGCGCCAGGATGGTGGCTGGATGAAAGCAGCTGCGCTACCTTTAGGCTCGTCGATGTACTCCCGCCCGATGGTCGGACCCTCCACAAGGATTTCACCAATCGCTCCGAGGGGAGCAAGCTTATTATAATCTCCAGGCGAGACAATCCAATATCTCCCAGTTGCGCCTTTCCCAACTTCCCTCGTGGTCGAATTTGCGTGGAGCTTCGCTGATCCCACGATGCCAGATGTCTCAGTACTCCCGTAGGTCTGGCGAAGATGCAGATGCGTTGCCCACTGGCTGATTTGAGATAATCGAATTGGCTCACCACCCACACAAATGGTTCTCAGCGTTGGAGCAGAGCCTGTGTTGATTGTGTCTAGAATGGTAGAAGTCATGAATGACCAGTTAGCAGCCAACTTTACAATGGCTTGCGCAAGACCTTCTCGGCGTTGCTGTTCTGAAGGTACGCATACACAGCCTCCGGCAACTAATGACAACAGGGTTTCGGCCAGAGATCCGGCGAAGCTGTACGCAGCGAACTGCAACGTTCGGGTATTGTGATCGATTCCTAATGCAGGCCCGTGTGTGACAACGGCCGAGCAAGATGACCGATGCTCCATTCTGCATCCCTTGGGCTCGCCTGTGCTGCCAGAAGTAAACACCACATACACTGTATGGTTGGGATGGACTGCAACGTTTGGTGGTTCAGTAAAAGGAGGAAGTTTGGCCACAGATTCACTGTCCAGAACAAGTGCAGCCGAGACAACCCGCAAGTCTTGGAGTGCAGCATAGCAAGATCGCGATGCCACTCCAATTGTGGCATGAACTTTACGGCAGAGCATCTCCAGGCGGGCAGCGGGGAGTAACGGGTCAAGCAGCAAGAAGGCACCGCCAGCCTTTAGTACCCCTAGAATTGCCACAGTGGTCCACATGGATTTTTCAAAGTATAGTGGGACGACCATCTCAGGAACAACACCTAGTTCAACCAGATGGTGCGCCAGCCGGTTGGACAGAGATTCGAGCTCCCCGTACGTCAGTTCACCGTCCCACGCACAGATGGCTGGCGCGTCCGGACGAGTGCGTGCGTGTTCGGCGAAGATCTCGTGAATGCAGCGCTCAACCTCTGCTGGAATCTTCTGATTCCACTTCCATAGCTCTTTGTAATCCGACGGTGTAAGTAAATTAATACTCTCCAAGATGGTATCCTTGGAGGCTGCAGCCAGCTGCAGCATGGTGTAGTCAAACTGCCCAAGTATCTTTTCTACTAACCACGGCTCGACTATCCTGGGATTAAAGCTAGCCACCACCCGTAGGCCATTTGGCGCAAGAATGCACTGTAGCGTTAGTGCGTATGGCGTGTTCAAGGGTGTAAGTGTTCCATTGCCGTTGGCCTTATTCTCGTCATCCAGCTGCACCATGAGCAGCGTTTGGAAGCCGCAGGCGGAGCGGGCGTCAGCGCTTAGGGAGGCAATCTGATCCAAGCTGATTTGACTATACGAGATCATCTCGATGGTTTGCTTCTGAATCGCAGCTAGGAAGTCATGTACTGTCTGGCTTTCCGTGATTGGTGTCCTTAGCGGCAATATGGGAAGGCTATTGCTATTGACGAAAGAGTGGTGGCCCGTACCGGTAATGCCAAACACGACTTCCTGTGCATTAGTGTGGCGGCTGGCAATAATAGCCCATGCAGCGCGAGCGAGTGCTGATATCTTTGCATATGCGCTGCCTTCAGGCAGCAGTGCGCATTGGTGCTCGAGAGTTGCGGGCTCTATCGGCTGTTGTATAGGCACTCCTGATGGCAGAGGCGGGAATGTGGTTGAATCACATCCGGCTAGCGATTCCCGCCAGTATGTTTCAGGGTTCTGTCCTCCCTCCGAAGCTGAAAGCAGAGAGCGTAAGGGAAAGCCATTAGTCGTACTCATGATAAGACTATGCAAGTGCTGCGACGTAGTATTAGCAATGGATAGACCCTCATCGTCTGCTTACGTACAAGGGCTTTCACAATGTGTAGTTGACTACTCAGTAATTGGGTATTGTGAATAGATACCAAGAATTGGAGCCTCTTGTCTTTTCATGTGTCGGCTTATCGACACAACTTTTTATTAGCATGCTCTATATAAAAAGCGCAAACTACTCAACAATTCTCAATTACTGATGCATACCACAAACTCTGTCTTCTTGCTTCGCAGCAACTCTCCAGCCGCCGCCGTCCTCGCCGTATTGACAAAATTCCAAGTTGGGTAAGGCTACGGCCGAACATATTTGGCACTAGTCCGCTAGCGACACATTAGCGCCTGATACTACCCTCGGCTCATCCTGTGAAGACACTCTGATTTCGCCCACTTTTCCAAGGACTTACCCAGCCGGGTTTTCCTTGGCGACGGCCGAAGTTGCAAGTGGCCAGGCACAGCATGCTTGATGTTGTTCTCCACTGTCATCTTGTCGCCACCGTATCCAAGTCCAGCAGTTACCGATGTAGATCTTAGATGTGACCATTGCTTCCTTCGGTAAGCGCATGAAAGAGAGCGTTGTGGTTTCATTTTCTTTTTGTTGAGAACCGTGCCTCACAGCATGTTACCCTACGCCATATTGCCAGGGCGGATAGGCATCACTTGGCGAACTTAGCGACTCAAGATTAATCAGCGTGATATTATGCTCGAAACGCGATCTTGGCAGGAGGTACTAAATCAGATCATTGCCTATGTGTAAGAACTATATTCAACTCGCATTGAAAAGTCTCCAGTTCATTAGAGACACTCGCTACTTTGCTCAGCTTTCGGACCAACGCTCTAAACATGGCCACTTCGTCTCCAACCATCACCCTGATCACCGGCCCTAACCGCGGTAAGCCCCCCTGGAAGGTGGGAACAGACACTCTGTTCTAATATTAGTCGCTTCAGGTATCGGGCGTGGATTTCTCGAGGCAATAGTAGCCCGTCCAAACAACACAGTCGTAGCCTGTGTCCGAGACCCTTCATCCAAAATATCACAGGATCTTCTTTCTCTTCCCAGGGGTGATGGCTCGCAAGTCAAACTAGTCAAGCTCGATGCAGCCATCGAGACAGACGCAGCCGACGCCATTGAGTCGCTCAAGGCGGATGGCTTTGAATACCTCGATCGTGTCATTGCAAATGCTGGCATTGGCGACGTCTACAAACCGCTCCTAGAAACCGACCTCAAGGATATCCACAGGCACATGGAAGTCAACTTCTTCAGCGTTGTTGCGCTGGTCAAGGCCGCAGTACCGCTGCTTCAACAGGCCAAGGATCCCAAGGGCCCCAAGATGATCTTCATCGGATCGGGCGTCGCCAGCTTCGCAAAGAGCCGAGAGTTTGCTGGTCCGTGGTTCTGCTACGGCGTCACCAAGACCGCCGTCCACTACACCGCGTCTCAGCTCCATCTCGAGAACAAGTGGCTAACCAGCGTGGCGCTCTCGCCTGGCTGGGTGCGCACCGACGGGAGCGCCACCCTGTCAAACGCGTTGGGCATGCAGCCGCCTCTAAGCGTGGAGGAAAGTGTCGAAGGATGCATGAAGGTCATTGACGAGGCTTCCCGGGAGAAGTTCTCAGGCGAACTTGTCGAGCACACTGGGGATATTATCAGCTTCTAGTGGCCGTGCTGCGGGATCAGTAACCACCCTTCTCGTGTTTCCAAGTGTATCTTCATGACAATACCTGGAATAACTACAATAAAAACCGTGTACCCCAGCTCATATGATATCCAAAATATAAATCCCTGTCTGCGTCCTACACTGCAACTTTTGTAATCAGTCCTACCTCTACAAACGCCCTTCCTTCTGACCTTCACTAGCTCACCGGAAATGAATGTCTTACCGGGTCTGTGGAAATTCCAAGTGACAAGAATCTAATAAAACACTGCCAATGTGTAAAAAGGATGCATGATATGCCGTAGATCACGCTATGACAGCGATGATTGGGCGAAAACGATCCTTCCAGAACAACATGTGATTAGGTGCCAATGCCAATCTAAAGAATGCCACGTGCGATGCCCGATTTCCATCTACTTCTTTTGGGGGGATATCTTAGCGTACAACGACTCACCGCCAACAATATCAAAATCTAGCACTACTTCCTCTCGCCCCACGAATCCAACCAACAACATTACAATCCAACATGCCCGGTCTTTCGCCACTCCTTCATCTATCTATCCATCCATCGTCTACTGATCCCCTGACTCGATTCCAGAGCCACACTGGACGCCTGGTATCAGCAGCCACTAGTCAAGCCGGGAACCGTGTAGGAATCGTCGACTTGCGAGTCGGTTGCGGCGTGGCCGAGGCTTCAGTCCACGCGTGGCGAGCCGCGGGACACTTTGACTCGAGGAAAGCGGGAAGGATGAGTGTGTTCATAGGATGGTTTTGTGTATTCGTACTGCGGTGATTACCTTGGGGGCCATACGCTAGTCCGACGAGGCTGACTGCCTGACTGTTACCAATACGCCTCTATCGTAAGCGTGGTGTGGAGTTTTAGACATCTTGACCATCGCTGGCGGGGGCCTAGTTGGCGTGTATGTGTGTATAGGGAGACGTGGGCGGTGTATATAAACACACCCATCAGACGTCGTAGAGGTTTGTAAAGTCCTCATTCACAGGATTGATCACTCGCTTCGCTTCAATCCTTATTCGAAGCCTTCTCTTCCATCGTTATTGCGGCTTCCACTCGAAGTTTTCGCAAACGGCTTTCGCTCGACTAGCTTTCATCATGTATTTCTTCCTACCTTTATCACTGCTCTCTCTTTCAGCCCATGCTGCGTCGATAGACAAATTCACCAGGCTCAATAAGCGTGTCGTCTCTGCTGCCCAGATTCGGGCTGAGCTGGGATCGCAGCTGTCCACCGGGGCTGTCATTATCGATGCAGAACACGGGGATCTCGAGAAAGCCACGCTGCGCTGGCAGGAGTATAACAAGCCCAATTTTGTGTCGGTTGTTGAGGTCGCCACTGAAGAGGATGTGGTGAAGACGGTAGGAACTTTGCTCGCGGATTTTGGACTGTAAGACAACTGACCGTATATGTGCAGGTGGCGTATGCGAACGATAACTCGATTCCTATTCTAGCCAAGAACGGGGGCCATGGATCGATCAGAGGTCTGGGAGAAGTTGAGAATGGTATTCAGATTACGCTGGCTCGTTTGAACGGCATCAAAGTCCATGAAAACACGGTAACCGTGCAGGGCGGAGCGCGCACCTACCAGGTTCGAGATGCTCTCTGGAAAGAAAACAAGCAGACAAGTATGAGCACCGCAGCAGCCCTCTTCAGACTCTTTGCTAATCGTTCTAGCGACCGGTGTCTGTGAGTGCACGGGCTTCTTGGGTCCCGCACTCGGTGGTGGCCATGGCTTCACCCAAGGCCTTTACGGCCTTGCAATCGACAACTTCATATCCGCACGCGTGATCCTCGGCAACGGCACGCTCGTCAATGTATCGGAAAACGAGCACGCGGATCTGTGGTGGGGCTTGCGTGGAGCTGGTGCTAGCTTCGGTATCGTGACCGAGATCGACTACAAAGTTTATGATGTTCCCAAGGGACTGGACTCGTGGTACTATGAGACCTGGGATTTCAACCAGACTGTTCTCGAGGACGTTTTCGAGCAGCACAATGTCTACCTTGACAACATGCCAGCCGGTGCCGTGCTGTACTCAATGTTTTACCGCAACCCCTCCTTCGACTCCACCAGCGTAAGTGTCTTGCATCATTTTTCTTGTTTGATGAAAAAAGTAGTGCTAACGACCATTTAGGCTGTTATCAGAGTTGGAGGAATTTACAATGGGCCAAAGTCTGAAGCCGACTCACTCTTCGAGCCTTTCCGTGCTCTCGGACCTATCGCAACAGATGCTGGCAGTACTACTTACGAAAAACTGCCCACCGTTACCGGTGCTGACATAAATGGCCCCAGCTGCCAGTACGGAGGCAACCGTGTTGGAGGGGGCGTCTATCTCACGAGGTACAATGTCAACAGCCAGCGTGAAGCGTACACGCTCTTCAACGCGACCACTGCCGCCATTCCGGAGTTCAGTGGTTCCGCTGTGCTTTTCGACGGCTTCTCCATCGACGGGGTGAGTAAAGTACCTGTCGAATCGACCGCCATGCCGTGGAGAAACCACCAGATCCTTTTGTACGTTGCTCCTTGTCTCCTGACCTGTCCGCAACATGTAACAGGGCACTAACGATGAATGCAGGACTTCTGTCGTCTCTTACGCACCCAACACGACCCTAGATCAGGCGGCGGAGAAGCTCAGCTCGGACGTTAGGGACATTCTGCAACGAACCTCTGGCCACGATGAGATGCGTACGTACATCAACTACGCATTCGGTAATGAGACCTTTTCAGAACTGTACGGATCAGACCAGCGAGTGGCAAGACTGCAGGGCTTGAAGCGGGAGTATGACCCAAAGAACGTCTTCCGTTTCTTTGGGCCACCAGGCGGGTTTGAATTGTAGTGAATTGGACCGGTGTATCGGAGATTTCTCTTTTTCGAGATTCCATTGTTTTTTTGGCCGCACTATCTGACCCGCCCTTCCCGTCCTTGCCTGCTCAATGCAAGATGTGTGGGTAAGCGTTCTACAGTAGATGGAGTCTGCGCATGCTTTTTCCTACAAATAGACAGTGTATAGAATACAGTATCATCATGCACATTCCAAGTAAAACCCCGGGCTGGGTCTCAGTCACTGCAATGCACCGTTGGTTCATGAACTGCAGGATTTCGCTGCATTCGACCGACAAGACCCGCAGTGCCCCACTTCCAGAGATACTTGAAGCACCGCATCCCGTATTAGATTTCCACAGAGGGGCGTCTCCTATGGCAGTGTGTTGTAACTTTGGCTGCAGATGATGAGATGGACATGGAGAGACGGTAGGACGTGTGCTGAGAAATGTGCGCACACACACCTGATCAATGCCAAGGCGCTAGAAGCAACTAGCGTTGACTAGTGGCTGGTTAGGCGCTGCTTATCCGTGCTCGCCGCAGCGGCCGCTAAGAGCTTTCGGCCGTCTGACTGCGCCAACGTCGGGCCCGACGTTTCTACTTAAATAGCAACACTACCGGCTGACACACATCCTTTCTTTGCTTGGCCCTTTGTTCCGACGGCAGCGGGGCGGCGGGGATGAGGGCGCATGAAGGCTGAAGCGGAAGAGCAAGCTAGGCCTCGGTGAAGGGTTTGCGGGGAGAATCCTTCCAGAAGCATTTCTGTTTGGAGAGTATCAGTGTTGACCTGGAGCAGAAAGGCTGAATGAACCGAGCCATCATGGCAAGTCTATGCTGCTCTCATCGGCACCAGTCTCGTATAGTCTTCGCCATTGCCTACGACCGTCACAGTCTTGCCCATACTGCGAGACCGTGTTACGTCTTAGGACGAGCTGATTCACATAGGTAGCATCGCTTCCCAGGCCCACGGATTGCTCAGTAGCAGCAGATTGCACCATGGTCAAGTACACTCTCGAGAATCTCGCTCGTGTACCCAAGACTCTCGCCGACTCGGTACGTCAGACGAAGGCAGAGATCCGTCAGCTTGGAAGGAGCGGGCTGCGTATATCCAATCCAATTCTTGGCGGTGCACACGTTGGTGATAGTCGGTGGTTGCCCTGGACGTTGAACAGAGACCAAGTACGCATACCTGTAGTGTAAAGGTAGTATGTGGACCAAATCTGGAAGCTAACGCGCAGCTGTAGGCATTGCCGTTGCTCAAGGCGGCGTATGACCGCGGTATCAACACGGTATGTGGCATGATGCTAAACCGCGGAGCATTTTGACTGACCCGGAGTGCATAGTGGGATACGGCCAATGTTTACTCCAACGGCGAGTCTGAACGCATCATGGCCGAGGCCATGCGCCTGTACAAGATCCCGCGGCGCAAGCTCGTCCTGATGACCAAGTGCTACCGCGTCGTATGCGACGAGGAAACCTTCGATGCCGGCTCCGGAGTCACGATGCATCAAGACCTTGCACTTCAAAGCAAGGACTACATGAACCAGAGCGGTGAGGCGCGCCCGCCGTCGTGAATTACGACCCTCCTCGTCGTCAAGTCAAGCACGCTAACTAGAGACTCGGCACAAAAGGCCTCTCACGAACCGCCATCTTCCACGCAGTTGAGGCCTCGCTCGAGCGTCTGCAGACGTCTTACATTGATGTCTTACACATACATCGCTACGACGATACCGTCGCGCCCGAGGAGACCATGTTGGCTTTGCACGACCTGGTCCGCTCGGGACGCGTGCGCTATATTGGCGCCAGCTCCATGTGGACATATCAGTTCGCCACGCTACAGTTTACTGCCGAGCGCAATGGCTGGACCAAGTTCGTCTCAATGCAAAACCACTACAACCTCCTATATCGCGAAGAAGAACGCGAGATGATTCGCTTCTGCCGTCAGGACGGCGTCGGTCTCATCCCAGTGCGTACCCATGCACCCCAGGCAGCCAACGAGCCATCATATTCTTGCTGACCTTGACTGTAGTGGAGCCCCTTTGCGGCTGGTAGGCTGGTCCGCTCGCCTGCACAGTGCGCGCAGTCTATCCGCTCGACCGTGTCCCAGACTGGCGACATCTACGATATTGAAGGGAGCGACTGTGACACCGTCATCGCGCGCGTGCACGACCTTGCAGCGCGGCGTGGATGGCCCGCGAGCCACATAAATCTGGCATGGCTCAACCATCGCATAACAGCGCCCATCATAGGCTTTAGCAGCATCGATCGGATGGACGAAGCTCTCGCAGCACGTGGCCTGCGCCTCACTCAGGAAGAGGAAGGCTATCTAGAAGAAGCCTACCAGGCCAAGCCTGTCATTGGCCACGAGTAGCCTGAGCATGCTCGTTGTCAAAAAGATGCCTCTGAAGAGTACCGTATTGATCATATCTTTTCAATGGAGTTTTTTTTGTAGATCTAGTATATAGCTCATGATCTCTTTGCTCGTCGCAGTTGGTGGGCTACCTAGCCGTGTGTAGGGTAATTTCTACTAGGCCTTCTTCTTTTGTGTTTGCAAGCTGCCGTCTGTCAACTCTATAATCCAGTCGTAACAAGGATTCTGCCACTTTTGGAATTAATCTGTTATTTTCTGTGTGGTGTATGGGTCACCTTGACGAAGTTGTAGTAGTAGTGTCTATGAAGACGAGGTTCCAAAGGGGGAGATGATCAAGACTATAGATTATTACTGCCATTGGACTTTGGAATCTCGAAAATTCTGGGGATGTCTGGTATAACTTGCACTTCCTGTGAGTGTGAAGAAGATTGAATTGTTCTATTTGAGAGAAATTTGACTTGTACATATGTCTTATCACATCTTTATAAGAGAAATGACCAAATTACTAGTAGGTTGGTAACGTCTATTTTCAAGGCACCAGTGATAAGTGCGTGCAATATACTTCGAACCCTCACTCACTCAATCAGTCGTATCGGGCTTGAATCTTGGCCAAAGTACTGATACCCCGCTGTAAAATACTCTGGAAGCCCGAGCGAGCGAGCGATACGCCATACTGCACACTCCACAGCTCAGGCTTGGTTGCTACATTCTTAGCGGCCGCAATCAGCGCTGCAAAAGCTACTACCTTAACTACGCCCCCCAAGCGCCGTTTCCACAAACCTTTGGTCGTGTAGCTAATGTCCCAATCACTCCATACCGGAAACATGCATCGGTAGGTGAAGTGCATTTGAGACCATCTATCAATTGTTAGTCCATGTGTACACGTCAAGGGGAGAGTAGTACTTACGGATACACGGTTGGATTCCATCCATTCTCCATGAAGTAAAAGCTCGTACAGCCACCGCGCGTCCAAATCATGTCCTTGAGCGCGGCCTGGATTCTCTGTGTGTACGCAATCTCGGCGCTCTTCTTCACCTCGACTAGCGTCGCGTCACCGGCGAGGATCTGCGAGATGAACTTCAAGCTGTACTGCACTTGGTTTTCAATCGCCAGCAGGATGGATGTATGCCCGTTTGCAGTATTGGGTCCAATGGTAATGAAGAGATTGGGGAAGCCATCCATGGCTGTGCCTTGATAGGCTTGAGGACCGCCACGAGCGTTCATGACATCGATTAGATTGTGTCCGTGGCGCCCGTAGATTCTGAGTGGGTGTGCCCAGTGCAAGACACGGAAGCCATTGGCCGTGATGATCATGTCGGCGGGGAGTTCTTGTCTGTCCAGAGGAGCGGCGGAACGGTCGTCTGCGGGGTCAGGATATGTCCGTCCTGGTCCGATGATCACACTTCGCTCTCGAACCTCGGTCAGCGGCTGCGTGGTGAGGTTGACTTTTGGATCCCTCAGGCCTTCAAACCAGCCGCCGCCGAAGACGCGGCGCTTGCAGCCGACGCTGTACTTGGGCGTCAACATGTCATGGTACTTTTCAGGTGTGGATTTCTTGATGGCATCTCGAAGGTGGGTTTCCATACGCAACCGTTCTTTTTGGGCCCAGGCATTACTACCGAAGAGCCTGAAGTCATACTCATTGCCTGCTGCAACAGCCTGGCGAAGTAGCCAGAGGAAAGGCGGTATCTTTCTTGCCACCTTCAGCAAGTAGTTGTTTAGCTCCACATTCTCTCTAGCAGGCACTGTCTCCGGAATCACCCAGGGTGGGCTTCTCATGAGTTGAGTAACAGACTTTGCATGATAAGGAGCCTGCGTAAGCTTGGGCACCAGCTGTGCAGCCGAGCAGCCAGTGCCCAGTACGATGACGTTTTTGTCTTTCATATCATGCTCCTCCCATCTTGCCGAGTGGAAAAGCGCGCCTTGAAAGCGCTCGATGCCTGGGATATGTTCTGGCCAGATTTGAGGCTCACCCATGCCGCCCACTGCGCTGCAAATGACCTTTGTCCGAATAGTCTCTCGGCCGACGATGATGGCTCTCTCTCCGTGCTCTTCAAACACTCTTTTCCGATGCCGTGCGCTCTTGTCACCAATTGCAGGAACAAGGTGGCAGATCTTGACCTCCCACAGCTGTTCATCGTTGAGCCAGCGGCACTCCTCCACTTCAACGTTGAACTGGAATTTGTCTCCAATCTGATACTTGGTACAAACATCGGAGAAGTACTGCTGAATTTCATTTCCCGGAGGAAAAAAAGAAGACCAATTTGGGTTTGGCGCAAAGGAGAAAGAGTAGAGTACGGCTGATCTGTCAACCAATTAGTCGACTGAACGTCGCGTTGGAGTTTTTTGGGCTTCGTCTAACTCACATATCACACCCCACTCCTGGATATCTGTTGATCCACCATGTACCGCCGATGCCACTGTGTCGGTCGAAGATTCGGAATTGGTCAAATCCGAGCTTTTCTTTGAGCTGGCAGCCTGTGGCGATCCCACCCGCGCCTGCACCGATGATGACTACGGGGATATATGTATATGCATCGTCAGAATAACCATTAACATACTTGATGGTCTCCGCCGCTGATCCAGGAAGCATGATTGGAATGACCTGAGAGCAGAAAAGATAAAATACTGTAACCAAGGGACATGAAGATGTTCTTTCAACTGGGTATATATCTCGCTTGGCTAGGCCTTTGAAGCCGACATGACAGTTTTTCGCATCCTCCGGCGTCACATGTTTGCGCGCAGTCTCGCTGATCAGTTACGAATACCAAATCCCGTCTAGTATGCGATTCTCTCTTTCCCCACCCCTTAGTAATTCGCCAAGCTATGGAGGCCGAAGTGGGTGAACGGCACTAGTCCTAGCGTGTGAGGTAAACTAACGGATGAAGCTAGTCCCAATTTCAGCTTCCGTGGAAGGGTCATGGCAACGGCCATCGGCGATCATCGAAAGACCAGTGCTTAGCCGTCGGACCCGGCTGAACAACCGACAGGATGCCGGTCTCGCCCTTTCTGAAGCGCATCGCCCTTGGTCGATTTTTCAGCAAGGTTTCCTTTGCGGGTTCAGTATGGCCATTCTGCCCGCAACGCTGCTTGCTACATGTTCAATGTATAATGCAGCCAATCACGGCCTATGCTCAACTGGATGCGTGGATGGGCGAGTGGAATCATAAGGCGCAAAGTTCAGTCATATATGATAGTATCGGCAAGGTCCTACAAAGCGCCCACTGGTTACTGCAGTTGTAAGCCTCGCATATGACAGCAGCGAAAATGTTTGAGCAAGCTTCCGGTCCGGCCTCGTTTGTGGTATCCTTCGCTGCCTTGTTTTTCATCTTTGCCTTTGTTCTGGAGTGGATCTGCGATGTTGGCAGACTCAAGGGCAAAAGCAAGCTACTCGGGGCGTCTGAAGATGAATGGTTTCCCAGACTCAGGGCACATTACAGGTATTGTGCCGATGGATTCAAGATTATATATGACACAATCGACGAGGTTTGTTCTCTATGCCTCAATAGACGCTGGCTGATGGTGGAGTAGAAAGCAGACCAGATATACCAGATACCGCTTGCCGGGAAAAGGCACTACATTCTCCCCGCTCGTTACATCCAGGAGCTGAGGAGTCTGCCCCAGCACACAGTCAACTCGTCTGGTGGAATCGCGGAAGTATGTATCCTGCCAATGTATTTGTAAGTGTGCTTGTAATTGACGATCTATAGTATTTTCTTGGTAACTTCACTTCGCTGCATGCCGTTAATGCTCTTGGTCATACAACTTGGCAGACAATCCGCCTGAATATGACTAGCGACCAGAAGCTGGGACTCATGGTCGATAAGCTTATCCAGAGTTGTCAGGATACAATGCGACGTGCATTGGGTGTCGACCAAGGTATGTGGATTCAACAGTCACGGACAACTGATCCTGGCTGTGCTTCACTAGAAATACATGGACTTACTTTGGTAGAATGGCGTACTTTAACAGCGCGACCTGCGCTACTTGACATTATAGTCAAGATGAATGGCCCTGTGCTGGTCGGCGAGGCACTATTCAAGAGTTCAGATTGGGCCGACATATGCTCTAGCTATGCTCAGTCAATCTTCCCAATGGCCATCTACTTGAAGATGTTCCCCGCTTTTCTGCATCCGCTCATCGGTCCTCTTTTTCCACTCTGGTGGAGGATTCAAGGCCTACGGCGCAGAGCTCGCAAGACTCTCAGCGCTGAAGTGGTGGCACGTCTCAATGAAGATGAGGACTCAAAAAAAGGTACGTGAAAAATCTTTCGTCTAGGTTATGGAGAGACACTTACTGAGATGTGTCATAGAGAGAAAAAGGGACAGCCAGGAAGACATGATAGACTGGCTTCTCCAACAAAGTGGAGACGCTCGGCAGCCACAAGACGTTATTAACCGTCAACTTGGCATCAGCTTTGCGGCTATTCATACCTCGGCCGTTGTTATCGTGAAGATTATGTTTGCGTTAGCAGAGCAATGGGACGAATACGCCCCTGCGCTAGTTGAAGAGCTGGAGCAAGCTATAGCAGAGAGCGGAGGTGTGATAAGAATGGAGACTATCAACAAACTGTCGAAACTTGACAGTTTCATGAAGGAAACATTCAGGCATTCGCCATTTACTGCCAGTGAGTTCTCGCCGCGGAAGTCTGATAATTTTGAACCCCTGTGACTGACCTAAGTGTTCAGTCTCATTTCAGCGGCAGTTGCTTCAGGATCACGTTTTATCAGACGGAACTCTGCTCCCAAAAGGTAGCCAGGTTGCCATGGCCTCTGGGCCATTGAGTATGTCGCCAAGCGTCTATGAGGAGCCCAATGAGTTCAGAGGATTCCGCTTCGCCACACCTAGAGGCCAGCCAGACGGCCCCAAAGTGGAGTTGTACACTAACTCAGGCGTGCACGGGATGCTCTTTGGCCACGGCAGGTGGGCGTGTCCAGGGAGATTCTTTGCAGCCCTGGGCGGTAAGATCATCTTAATGCACGTACTCGCCAACTACGAGCTTAGGCTACCGGGCGGACGTATGCCTCCCAAGGAAAAGTTTGCGGATTTGCAGAATTTGGTTCCCACTGCGGAGCTGGAACTACGACGAAAGAAGCCTTCTGCGGGACTGGCGGGACTGCAGCTGGATTAGGCGAGCGGCGCTCCATATGTAGTGGGATGAGTTAGTTAATGTAGATGAGGATATTGGTAGATGGATTTCGCATTGGAAAGCTACTGTGTGTATTCGTAAACTTATGAGAACATTCAAACTGGGGTTTGACCCAACCAACGCGTTCTGCCGAGAGGCCTACACCTAATCTGTAATCGGTAGGGCCCAAACATAGCAGTCCCACAGTAATCGGGTTTCACCAGGGATGCACCTGTTCCCTATACAGCTATACCATGGGCATACCGCGAGAAATCCCGCTTCCCCCCTCCCCCCACGCTGTCGGTACAGCTAATGCAAGTTTGAAATATGCGAAATCTCCATGACGGGAAGTATGTTGCGGCGGGGTGGGTTTCTCAAAACTAATTGGCAGCTGTTCAGCCGATGTTTTCCTGCTCTTCCCCTCGAATTCAATGCAACGTAGATGCTCTACGCCTGTCCTCAGGCTGCGATGTCACCACAGCTGCGGCTGTGTCCACTGTACCGAGGATGTCTCGTATCGATGTGCCTGTCGCTGATGATGCGGAGCAACTACTGTAAGCACTTGTGTGCCCAGCCGGTTGGCATGACGGGGTGGCTTGGCCAGGCGGCAGAGAATCCGCCATTCATGGCCACTACTGCACAGCCATTAGCTTTATGGGCGACACCCGCTACCGTTTTCCTGAAAACTGCCATGCCTTCGCCATGATTTGCATACCCGAGGCTCGGTGGCCGCGACCCTTGCCAAGTAATGATACTAGCTCGGCGCCCCACCCGCTGCCTTCGCATCCTTCGGCAACATTGCGAGTTTTTGTCCAAGCGATTGAATGCCGGCACAGGCTGGTGCGCTTGACAGAGACTCCAAACAAAACTACGCGAGTAAAAAGCACTACAGCTACCGCAGACCACTCGTACAGGGTGTCCTTATTACGTGAACAGAGTTGGCCAGTATTAGTTTGTGGTTGTTGCAGGCTGGTGCCTTATGGCGCATGATGGTAGGTAAGCCAAGAAGGCGTTTACCAACCCACTCTAAAATAGACTCTTATCTAATATGATACCAAGTACTCCGCTCAATCAGTAGCTGATTCTGCAGTACATCGTGGTCCTTGTAGGTACTGCGATCTATCACACTAGAGCTCCCGTTCAACGCTAGATCATGTCGGGTAGGCGGGCAGAAGGGGCCTAAGATCAGCGTTGCTTGGCTGCACTCACCAATCCACCTGCGCCCACCCGTCTATAGAATAAACTTAAGCCAGTGTTTGGTCCGGATCATTTGGTTGAAGACTTACTATCATAATGAATTGATCAATTTGTAGCGCCAGCAGCGAAAGACACCACGAGTCTCCACGATGTTAGGAGCATATCGACGACGGAAACGACCGGTAACGGCGTGCCAGCCTTGTTACCAAAAGAAACAAAGGGTATTGTTCCAAAAAAAAGCCTACTCCATCCGACCCGAGCCTGACTATTGGCAGTGTGATCGTCAAGTGCCATGTTCGAACTGTGCTCGCCGCCAGCAGCCGAAGCTGTGTCATTATGTGGCTGTGATGATAAGACAATCCCCCGGCGAGGCCGAGTCTTCCAATGCTCTCGAAAAATGCCAGCCGTACAGGCATTCCAACGATTTCGAATATCCCCCGTTTCAAACTAGTCAAGTTACTCGTCAAGATATTATCGAAAATGAACGTCAGCCGCAGCCAATGGAACGATTGCTTGAAAAGGTAAGTCTGCTTACCTTCGAGGCTGCGCATTATCGAGGGAACCTTACAAATTCTGACTATCTGCATTGATTTAGTTCGGGTTCTCCCCTTCCATCGAGCTCAAGACCAACGAGATTCCAGCTAGTCTTGTTTTGACGTTGCAGGATTGCTTCAACTCGTATCCGAAACGATCCATCACAGATACCCTGGTCCAAAAGTTCTTTGAAGACGTCAAGTGGACCGGCCAGAACTTGGATCAGGTGTTATTCTTAAACACTTATAACGATTGGTGGAATCAAGCACCCGTGCAGGGACTCGAACGGGTAATATTCGGGATCCTACTGCTTAGAGTTTGTTGCATTGGCTCAGCATTCCTTCAAGTGGGGACACTGACTAACAAGGAGATCTTGGCCATTGGAACATCGAAAGTGGCCACACATTGCGACCAGCTTGCAAACAGGATTCAAGAATTGATCCAAGGCTTGCCCGTTGCCAGGTCTTCCATGTTTGTCCAAATCATCTACCTGAACGCGTTTTATCAATCTATCCAAGGTCAGCTAGAGACTGCGTGGTACACGCTTGGTAGCGCTATCCGTATACTGCAGTTGATTAGCGCGAACGTGAATACATATGGTGTTCAGCGCAAAGAGGAGTTGACATCGGAATTCCAGACGCGTCATGCTATGTTCCTGAATGTCTTGGTCCTGGATTCAGCACTTTGCTTCTTCCTCGATCGGCCACCGACAGTTTCTGAAAAACGCTTCATCGAGTTTCAGTCTGCTGGAGTCAACTATCAGACCAACCCAAGTCTCGAAAGCGAGCCTGGTCCATATGATGAACGTTTACTACAGGCAAAGCTCTGGAAACTCTGGACAGCTATGAAGGAGGAAATTGAGACCTGTTCCAAGTCGGGATCAATCCCGGCTCAAGTTGAGCAGCGATACCAGCGACTCAGAAGGTCGTTCATCGACCAACTTCCGAACGCTTTCAGCCTGGATCATCCAGATAAGCAATGGGACCAGCAAAATCTGATGCTGAAATACCAGCGTGACTGGCTTCACGCCAACACGCTCATGATCCAATGCAGCATTCTACAGGACTCCCTGCTGCTCGGCCACACAGAAACAGCAGAAATGGGCCACAGCGAGAGAAGCATGGCATATCAACATGTGAAGCTACTGGCCAGCAGTACGTTAACACTGCGGGAGGTTCTTTGCAGTATCTACAGTATCTTTGGCTTTACCAAAGGCGCAATCTCTATTCTTCGTCCCTATGCCACAAGATCGGCCATTTTGGCTGGCCTTTCCTTTATAATTACTCGCAGCATGCAGGCAAGCAGCAGAAGTTCCCGGTCATGGCCAGACCATAACCCAGAGGACAACTTGTCGTTTGAAGCGTGCAGGTCGCATATCCAAGACACTCTGACTTTACTGAGAGCTTCGCAAGGTGTCCCTTCTGTGGAAAGTGAGATGAAATCTCTGCAAGCCATTCTAGCGAGGATTGAACAACTCAATACTAGTGACGCAGAAATCAGTATGATGAGAAACGGCCCAAGCCCGCAACAATGCTACGAACAGGCGTCTATAGGCGGCGCAATAAGGAGCCCCGACTTCCCCCTAGCATCTGCGGACCTCCTAGACAGCATTACAACATTTAACGCTCCACAATCGATACACAGCTTTCCAAATGCTCAGAATGACGACGCGTGGGACAGCAATTACCTATCTATGCTGCTTAGTGCGACAGGTCCGGGCAAACCTGTCCAAAGTTTTACCACGGAATTGAACCTCGACCGCTCAACGTCGTTCAACATGCCAATGTTCGACACCAGCAC